>Ga0164243_10003490_pt1 | contig 25141 bp, 21 predicted proteins | sample OricompcompostOP_FD_108781 | JGI IMG/M metagenome (GOLD analysis project Ga0164243, IMG submission 108781) | Organic Plus compost microbial communities from Emeryville, California, USA - Original compost - Organic plus compost (OP) | ecosystem: Engineered > Solid waste > Mixed feedstock >...
CACCCCCCTCCCCGTCACCCCCCTCCTCGTCACCCCCCTCCGACGCTGGCTCACGTGGTCAGGTCATGCCTTATCTGGTGAGCCAGGGTGAGGGAGTCGCGCTCGTCGACGGGCCGCGGGCTGCGGGGCCGTACGTGGAGGAGCTGGACGTCACCGCGGTGGCGATCGTGATGGGGGCGTCGGCCAACCGGGTGTGGACGCCAGCCCACGTCGACCCCGACGCCGCCACCGCGGCCGGCATCGCCGACATGTTCCTCGACACCTCCACCCAGCTCGGCCTCCTCTCCGGCGTGGCCGAGCGCGCCGCCGGGACCGACGCCCGCCCTGGACGCCTCGCCCTGCGGATGCGCCGGCCGGTCCTCCGGGGGCACCGCCTGCGCCTGGAGGCGACGGTGGACCCCGCCGGACCCGAGCGCGACACGGCCGGGGTGGGATGGATCTCCGTCGCCGTGCGGGCCCTGGTCGACGGCGTCGTGCACAGCACCCTCGACGCCCGGGTCGCGGTCGACACCGCCGACGGGACCGACCCGTGGTCCCTCGGTCCCGACCGCTGGCACCCCTGACCGCAGGTGGTCACGCACGTGCCCTGAAGCGGTGCCGCCGGCGCGCCTAGGTTCTGCGGCCATGCCCGACGTCACACCCGAGCCGTTCACCGTCCACGTCCCCGACGACGTGCTCGACGACCTCCAGCGCCGCCTCGAGCACGTGCGCTGGCCCGACCAGGCCCCCGGCGACCCGTGGACGTTCGGCATCCCCGTCGAGGTGATGCAGGAGGTCATCGAGCACTGGCGCAGCCGCTACGACTGGCGGGCCCGGGAAGCGGCGATGAACGCCTGGCCCCACTTCGTCACGACCGCGGCGGGGGAGAAGGTGCACTTCCTCCACGTCCGCTCGCCCGAGCCCGACGCCACCCCGCTCGTGCTCACCCACGGCTGGCCGGGCTCGTTCGTGGAGTTCCTCGACGTGCTGGGCCCGCTGTCCGACCCCGCCGCCCACGGAGGGGACCCGGCCGACGCCTTCCACGTCGTCGTCCCGTCGATGCCGGGCTACGGCTTCTCCGGCCCCACCCTCACCGAGGGGGTCGACTCCCGCCGGGTGGCCGACGCAGTGGCCGAGGTGATGGCCCAGCTCGGCTACGACCGCTACGTCGCCCAGGGTGGCGACTGGGGCGCCATCGTCACCCGCCACCTCGGCGAGCACCACGCCGACCGGCTCCTCGGCGTGCACTTCAACATGCTCTTCGCCTTCCCCGACGCCGACGACCCCGATCCCATGGCCGGCGTCACCGAGGCCGAGCTGGCCCGCTTCGGCGAGGCGGCCCAGCGCATCGCCGACGGCACCGGCTACATGGCCATCCAGAGCACCAAGCCCCAGACCCTGTCGTACGGGCTGACCGACTCACCGACCGCTCTGGCCGCGTGGATCCTCGAGAAGTTCCAGGTGTGGAGCGACCTCGACGAGGGCGGGCTCGAAGCCACGTTCGGCTGGGACCGTCTGCTCGACAACGTGATGGTCTACTGGGTCACCGGCACGGCCGGGTCGGCCGCCCGGCTCTACGCCGAGTCGAGGCGCGCCGGCACCGCCGCCGACCAGCCGTGGTCGGGTCGCGTCGACGTGCCCACCGGGTACTCCCACCAGCCCTACGAGCTCATGCAGACACCCCGGGCGTGGGCCGACAAGCGCTACCGCGTCGTGCACTGGGTGGAGCAGCCGCGCGGGGGCCACTTCGCCTGCATGGAGCGGCCCACCCAGTTCGTCGACGACCTGCGGGCCTTCAACCGGGCGCTGGCCTCGGGCGGCTGAGCCCGAAGGTCAGCCGGCCGCGGCCGAGCGCTGGGCCGCCAGCGGGTTGTAGTACTCCCGCTGGCGGCAGATGAGCCCGTCGCGGAAGCCGTAGACGATGACGTAGCGGTTCTCGTAGTCGGCGCCGTTCGGGAGGTAGGTGCCGGTGGCGGCGGCCTCGACGATCAGCTCGTCCGGGTCGACGGTCTCGTGCACCTCCACCACGCGGAGGTCGAGGTCGAACAGGCCGAAGGCGTTGGTCAGGTAGGGCTCCACCACGGCCTTGCCCTCGAGGCGCTTGGGCGGGTCCGCGAACGGGAACTCCAGCACGAAGTCGTCCGTGCAGTGCGCCATCTGAGCGGGGGCGTCCCCCTCGTTGATCGCCCGCACCGCGCCCTCGACCGCGGCTCGGTTCCGGGCCCTCGTCTCGTCGTCCCCCATGTGCTCCCCCCGGTGAGGATCGACCGGCGCCGGTGACGGCGTCAGTTGCGGTTGCGGGCGCCCTTGCCCCGGTCGGGCACGAGCGCCACCAGCCGGGCGCCCACCGACGCGATCACCTCGTCGGGCGGGGTGACGTCGTCCTCGACCAGCTCCAGCAGGGCCTCGTGCTCCTCGGTGGTGAGGGCGAGCAGCCGGCCCTGGTAGCGGGCGGCGCTGGTGCGGGTGAACACGCGGGGGGAGCGCAGCTTGGAGGCCACCGCGTCGAGGACCTCCTCGTCGGCGTCGCCGGGCGTGTCGTTGACGAGGTCGAGCAGCTCCCAGATCTGGCGGGGGGTCAGCACCACGCCGAGCAGCTCGGCGTCGGACGTCGTCGTCGTCATCGTCAGGGTTCTCCGTGTCGCGCGCAGTGAGTTCGTGTCGTCGTCGTCGAGACCATCAGGACGCCTGGGCGAAGCGGAACATTCCCGCGAGCCCCGCCCCCGAGGTCGATCTCCTGTTCCTAGCGCCATCACACCGCCGCGTGCACGTCGGCGGCGGAGCCCCTCGTCGCGTCCCTCGTCCCTTCCGCCGCTCCGGCCCTCGTCAGCGGCCGGGAGGCGTCGGTCCCGGTGTCCGAAGGCCACGTTCGACGAACTGGGCGGCGCCGGTGTCGAGCACCCAGTCGTGGCCTCGCCGCACCACCGGGGCCGCGGTGGCGGCCACCAGCCGCAGAGCCGGGTGCGACGGGGCGAGGTCGGCCACCAGGTGGAGCCGGGTGGGTCCGGCGCCGGTGGTCGGGTCGTGGAGCTCGAGGCGGGCGGTGCCCTCGATGTCGCCCGACACCTCGGCGGTGACGGCCGCGGCGGGCTCGACCGCCACCAGGTCGAGGTGGAAGCGCACGACGTACGGGAGCGGGGGCGACACCGCGCAGGTCCACCGAGCGCCCGTCGTCAGCCCGGCCCCGTCGAACCCCACCAGCCACGGCCACCACGACCGGTACCGGTCGGTGGCGGTGAACGCGGCCCACACGGCGCGGCGGTCCGCGGGCAGGTCGTACCACCGGTCGGAGCGCACGTGCACGGCGTCCACCCTTCCCCCCGCGGGCCCACCGTAGCCCTCGCGAGCAGGCATCTCCCCTGGTCAGAGCCCTGTCACACCCCCTCCGTACCGTTGGGGGAGGGTCACCGGTGGCGGTGGCCCGGCCTCCTACGATCGGACGGGCGATGAGGATCCTCCACACGAGCGACTGGCACCTCGGCCGCAGCTTCGGGCCCGTGTCGCTGCAGGCCGACCAGGAGGCGTTCCTCGACTGGCTCGTCGCGCTGGTGGTGGCCGAGCGCGTCGACCTCGTCGTCGTGGCCGGCGACCTCTACGACCGGGCCATCCCGCCGGTGGAGTCGGTGGCCCTGCTGCGCGACGCCCTCGACCGGCTGGTGGGCCACCGGGTGCAGGTCGTGGCCATCGCCGGCAACCACGACGGGCCCGACCGCGTCGCCGCCTACGACGGGCTCACCGACCGGGCGGGCGTCGTCGTCCGGGGCGGCTACGCCCGGGCCGGCGCCGTCACCACCGTGGAGCTGCCCGACGGCCCGCTCGACGTGGTGGCCGTCCCGTACCTCGACCCGGTGCTGGCCCCCGTGGGCTGGGCCGAGAGCGAGTCCACCGGGGCCGCCGACCCGGTCGGGGCGTCGCCTGCGGTGCCGGCCCCAGCTCCCGTCCCGGTCGAGGTGGCCGACGTCGCCTCCGATCCGGTCGAGCCGCTCTCCCTGTTCGACTTCCTCGAGGCCGACGACAGGACCGGCCCGTCGTCCACGGGCGCCGACCCCGACGCCGCCGCCGAGAACGCCCCGACCCCGGCGGTCCGCCGCAGCCACCACTCGGTGCTCGCCGAGGCGCTGGCCCGGGCCGGCCGCACCCGCCGCGCCCCCCGCAGCCTGGTGGTGGCCCACGCCTTCGTGTCCGGCGCCCTGCCCTCGGAGTCCGAGCGGCTGCTGAGCGTCGGGGGCACGCCCGAGGTCGGCGTCGAGCTGTTCGCCGGGTTCGACTACGTCGCCCTCGGCCACCTCCACCGCCCCCAGCGGGTCACCGCCGGGGTCGACCACGTGCGCTACTCCGGCACGCCCCTTCCGTACTCGTTCTCCGAGACCCACCCCAAGCAGGTCGTGCTGGTCGACATGGCGGCCGACGGCGCCACCGAGGTCCGCACCGTCGAGGTGCCGGTGGGCCGGCCCGTCGCCACCGTCACCGGCACCCTCGACGAGCTGCTCGCCGACGCCGCCCACACGGCGGCCGAGGGGTGCTTCGTGCGCGCCGTGCTCACCGACCCGGGCTACGTGCTCGACGCCAAGGGCCGCCTCCAGGCCCGGTTCCCGCACGTGGTCGAGGTCGTCCCCCGCCCCGCCGAGCGCGACACGCCCGGCCCCGCCGACCGGGGTGGCGCCGTGCGGCGCCGCCTCGCCCCCCTCGACGCCGCCCTCGGCTTCTGGCGCGACGTCGCCGGCGAGGAGCCCACCGAGGTCGAGCGCTCGCTGCTCGAGGCCGCCCTCGCCCACGTCGACAGCGGGCAGGTGCGGGCATGAGGCCCCACGCCCTGCGCCTCTCGGCGTTCGGGAGCTTCCCCGGCACCGAGCGGGTCGACTTCGACGAGCTCGCCCACCTCGGGCTGTTCGTGGTCACCGGCCCCACCGGGGCGGGCAAGACCACCCTCTTCGACGCCATGGCGTTCGCCCTCTACGGCGGCCTCCCCGGCGACCGGCCCACCGCCGAGGCTCGCTCCCACCACGCCGGTCCCGTCGACCGGTGCGAGGTCGAGCTCACCTTCTCGGTGGAGGGCACCACCTACCGCGTCCGGCGCGCCCCGGAGCAGGAACGGCCGAAGCGCCGGGGGTCCGGCACGGTCGTGGAGCCCGCCACGGCCGAGCTGCACCGCCTCGACCCCGACGGCCGCGAGGTGCCGGTCGCGTCCGGCACCCGGCCCGTCACCGAAGCCTGCACCGCCCTGGTGGGCCTCGAGGCCAGCCAGTTCGAGCGGGTCGTGCTGCTCCCGCAGGGCAAGTTCCAGCGCTTCCTCCTCGCCGGCACCAAGGAGCGCCGACCGCTCCTCCAGAAGCTCTTCGGCACCGCCCTCTACCGCGACGCCGTCGAGGAGCTGAAGCGGCGGGCCGCCGACCTGCGCCACCGGGTGGCCGAGGTCGACGCCGAGGTCGAGCGCCACCGGCGCAACGCCAAGGAGCACCTGCGCACGGTGGCCGCCGGCCTGGCCGACGCCGAGCTCGACGGCGTGGAGCCCGACGACGACCTCGAGCTGCTCGAGGCGTTCTGGCAGAAGCTGGCCCCCGGGGTCGCCGAGGCCGAGCAGCGGGCCGCAGCCCTCACGGCCGCCGCCGCCGAGGCCACCCGTGCCGCCGAGGCGGCCAAGGCCGTGGCCGACCAGTGGGACCGCCGGGCCACCCTCCAGGCCCGGGCCGACGACCTGGCCGAGGCCGCGGCCACCGTCGAGCGGTGGCGGGCCCAGGCCGAAGCGGCCCGGCGGGCCGCGCCCGTGGTCGCCGCCGCCACCGTCCTCGACCGGGCCCGGGCCGAGCTCGCCGCGGCCGAGCGGGCGCTCCGCGACGCCACCGGCGCGCTGTCCGCCCACATGGCCGCCCTCGACCTCGCCGGCCCCGACGACGTCGTCGACCCCGCCGCGGCCGACACCGCGCTGGGCCACGCCACCGCGGAGCTCCAGCGCGCCGTCGAGCAGGTGAAGGCGCTGGCCGCGGCCGCCACCGAGGAGCGCCGGGCGGCCGAGGCGGTCACCGCCCTCGACTCGCGCATCCGCCGGCACGGCGCCGCCGAGCGCACCCTCGACGAGGAGCGGGCCCGCCGGGTCCGGCGCCACGCCGAGCTCGAACCGCGCGCCGCCGGGGCCGAGGCCCTCGCCGAACGGGTCGACACGTCCGCCGAGCGGGTCGAGCGGCGTCGCCGTCTCGACCGGGCCCGGGTCGTCCTCGACCGTCAGGAGGCCGCCCGGGCCGAGGCCGAGGCCTCGCTCGCCGCCGTGCTGGCCGACTTCGTCGCCGGCGCCGCCCCCCGCCTCGCCGCCACCCTCCGGGCGGGCGAGAGCTGCCCGGTGTGCGGCGCCACCGAGCACCCGGCTCCGGCCGCGGCCCACCAGGAGGGCACGGTCGACGTCGCGGTGCTCGAGAAGGCCCAGCGGGCCGCCGCCCGGGCCGTGTCCGACCTGGCCGACACCACCGCGGCGGTGCGTACCCTGGCCGACGGCCTCGGCGCCGACGCCGACCGCCCGCTCGACGAGCTCACCGCCGCCCACCAGCAGCTCCTCGCGGAGGCCGAGGCCGCTGCGGCCGCTGCGGCGGAGCTGGCCGAGGTGCGGGCCGCCCTCGAGGCCGCGGAGGCCCGCCAGCGCCAGCTCGCCGACGCCGGCACCGAGCTGGTCGCCGCCCGTGCCGCCGCCGAGGCCACCCTCGCCGCGGCCCGGGAGCGCACCGCCGCCCTCCAGGCCGAGGTCGGCGACCTCGACCCCGAGGAGCTGGTCCGGCGGGGCCCCGCCCTGGCCGAGGCCGGCCGGGCCGTCGAGGCCTGCCGCCGGGCGCAGGCTGCGGTCGCCGCCGCGGCCGGGTCGGTCGACCAGGCCACCGCCCGGTTCGACGACGCCCTCGCCGAGTCCGGGTTCGCCGATCTCGAGTCCGCCCGGGCCGACGCCCGGTCCGGCCCGGAGCTGGCCCAGCTCACCCAGCAGGTGGCCATCCACGACGCGGCCGTCGCCGAGGTGCAGGGCGGCCTGGCGACCCTGGCCGACGTCGAGCTGCCCGAGGCGCGCCCGGATGCCGAGGCCCTCGAACGCGACGCCGCCGAGCTCCGGGCCGACGAGCAGGCCCTCCGGTCCCGGGTCGAGCGGCTCCTCGAGCGGGGCGAACTGGCCCAGCGGGCCATCGCCGACGCCCGCCGGGTCGACGACGAGCACACCGGCTTGCGCGACCTGAGGGAGCGGGCCGAGCGCGTCGCCATCCTCTGCGACGGCCAGGGGCCGACCCGGATCGGGCTCGAGACCTGGGTGCTGGCCGGCGAGCTCGAGCGGGTCACCGAGGCCGCCAACGTGCACCTGGCCCGCATGACCGACGGCCGCTACCAGCTGCGCCGCACCGACGACGCCGGCCACCGCGGCCGCCAGGCGGGCCTCGACCTCGAGGTGCTCGACAGCCACACCGGCCGCCCCCGGCCCCCGGCCACGCTGTCCGGCGGCGAGCAGTTCCAGGCGTCGCTCGCCCTCGCCCTGGGCCTGGCCGACGTGGTCAGCCTCGGCGGTGTCGGCTCGGGGCGCCGCTTCGAGGCCCTCTTCGTCGACGAGGGCTTCGGCTCGCTCGACCCGGCCGCCCTCGACCAGGCGGTCGACGCGCTGCACCAGATCCACGCCTCGGGTCGCATGGTGGGCGTCATCACCCACGTCGAGGCCATGAAGCAGCAGCTGCCCACGGGCGTCGAGGTCGCCCCTCGGCCCGACGGCCGCGGGTCCACCCTCGCCGGGCGGGGCGCCACGTAGGTCTCCGGGCGCTCACGAGGCCCGAGCCACGAGGTACGAGGCAACGAGGCCGCCAGGCCGCGTGACAGAGGGGGGTCGGCGGCTCGGCGCCGCCCGCCGTCAGGGCTCGATCACGCCCCGGTCACCGAGGTCGGGGGGCTGCTGGGTGAGCACCGACTTGCCCATGTGCACGAGCTGCACGAGGCGGCCCGGCGCGTCCCAGTAGTCGGCCCGGCGCACGTCGACCCTGAGCGCGGCCGGCGTCGCCTCCTCCGAGAACCAGGCGTCGCTCACCGGGTCGCCCAGGTCCTCCATGACGTTGAGGTCGAGCACCAGCTCGGCCGAACCGGTGGCCGACACCCAGGTGTCGCCGTCGGCGAAGGCGACGTTGACGACCTCGAGGTCGTCGTTCAGCCATCCGGTGTGGGCGTCGACCAGGAACCACACCACGCCGCTGTCCACCTTCTGGACCGTCAGGGGCCGGGAGTGGAGCGCGCCGGCGCGGTCGAAGGTGGTGAGCATGGCGACGCGGATGCCCTTGACCAGCTCGTCGAATCGGGTCGCGGTCTCTGTCGTGGTGGGCACAGCTGTCCTCCTCGCCGTCGATCGAACGTTCCTACCCACCTCCTCCGGATCCTGACCGGTCGATCGGACGGTCAGGTGACCGCAGGGAGCCGGTGCGACCGGCGGGCACCGGTGGGGGAGGATGGACCCGTGGACGACGTCGCCATCACCACCGACACGATCCGGCTGGGCCAGCTGCTCAAGCTGGCCAACCTGGTCGACAGCGGGTCCGACGCCAAGTTCCTGCTCGCCGGAGGAGAGGTGGCGGTCAACGGGGAGCCGGAGACCCGGCGGGGCCGCCAGCTGCAGCCGGGCGACGTGGTGACCCTCGGCGGCACGTCGGTGCGGGTCGTCGCTGGCTGAGACGGGTCGTCCGAGACGGGGCGTCCCGAGCGCCGGAGCGTCCCCGTCGCCGGGAGGACCCGGCACTACCGTCCCTCGGCGTGGCTCCTCCGGTCGGTGCCCCCCGCCTCGTCCTCACCCCGGGCTCGGTCGCCCGGGCCGCGGTCATGGTGGCCGGCTGGCTGATCGTCCTCGCCGTGGTGACGCGGGCCCGGGGTGCGCTCGTGCTCTTCGGTCTCGGCGCGGTGGGCGCCGCCCTCACCCTCCCCTTGGTCGGGCACCTCAGCCGGTGGCTGCCCCGCTGGGTGGCCGTGCTGCTCGTGTCGGTGGTGGCCGCCGCCGCCGTCGGGGCGGTCGGCTACCGGGCCGTCGACGAGCTCGACCGCCAGACCGACCGGGTCGCCGACGCCATCGACGAGAGCGTCACCCGCCTGGAGCGATCGCCGCGCTACGAGGACCTGGCGGAGCGGCTCGACCTGCGAGCCCGGGCCGACGAGGTCACCCGCACCCTGCGCGAGCAGGTGTCGTTGAACCCCGAGCGGCTCTCGGAGCTGGCCCCCAGCCTGGCCTCCGGCGCCAGCGACGTGTTCATCATCTGGCTCTTCGCGGTGATGATGCTCGCCGCCGGCCCCGGGTTCGTGCACGCCTTCGTCCGCCTCTTCCCCTCCCCGGTCACCCGGGCGAGGGTGCACCAGGTGATCGCGGTGGCCCACCGGCGCAGCGCCCGCTACGTCGGGCTCATGCTGCTGCGCTCCGCGGTGCTGTTCGGGGTGACCTTCACCGCGGCCGCGCTGCTCCAGCTGCGGGTGCCGACCGTGCTGGGGGTGGCGGTGGCGTTCCTGAGCCTCTACCCGTGCGTCGGCCTGTTCCTCGGCGGGGTGGTGTTCGCCCTGGCCGGGGCCTTCCGGTGGCCCGACCTGATCGGCCCGATCATCCTGCTGTCGCTCGTCCTCCAAGCCCTCGACGTGGTCTACGTGCAGCAGCGCATCGAGCGCCGCTCGGTGGCGGTGCGGTCGCTGCTGCTCGTCGTCGCCACCCTGGTGGGCTGGGAGATGGAGGGCGTGCGGGGCGTCATCATCGCCACCGTGGCCATGATCTTCGCGGTGGCGGCGGTGGAGGCGGGCCAGGCCATCCGGGACGGGAGCGACCCCGATCCGGGCCTAGCCGTCCTGCCCGCGGCCGCGTTGGACGCGGTGCCGGAGACGTCGCCACCGCTCGCCTAGGTGCAGCTCGGGCGTCGACGGCTGCGTCGTCAGCTCCCCCCGCATCGACTGGGCGACCGCCTTGGTGGCGCCGATGATCGGGATGGCGAGGAGTGAGCCGGCCACCCCGGCCACCGCGAAGCCGCCGATGGCGCCGAGCATGGTGACGGGGGCCGACACGTCGACGGCGCGCCCCACGAAGATGGGGAGCAGCACGTTGTTGTCGAACGTCATGTAGGCGGCGAAGGAGGCCCCCATGACGATGGCGACGCCGATGCCCTGGGTGAGCGACACCGCCACGATCACCACGAACCCGAGTGCGCCGCCGATCTGGGGGACGAGCGAGGTCACCGCCGCCCACACCGCCAGGAACGGGGTGAGCGGCACGCCCAGGGCGATGCCCCAGATGGCGACCCAGACGCCGTGCAGGAACGAGAGGAACAGGTTGCCGACGAAGTACCGGGCGACGACGTCGTAGGCGACCCGGCCGAGCTGGTCGGCACGGGGACGGTTCTCACCGGGGATGAGGCCGCGCACGCGCTCGACGAGGAGCGGTCCGTCGAGCACCAGGCCGACCATGACGGCCAGGGCGAGGAAGCCCTTGATGAGCCCGCTGCTGATCGACTCGGCCACGTCGGCCACGTCGGAGTCGGGGCCGGCCACCCGTTCCGGCAGGGAGCCGAGCCAGTCCTGCACCTTCGCGGGCACGTCGTTCTCGGCGAGGGTGTGCCCGATGAGCGGCAGGTCGACGAGGGAGTCGACGACCTGCGGGATCTGGTCGGGGAGCTCGGAGGTCTGCTTCGCGAGCTGGGGGCCGACGATCGCCATGAAGGCGAGGATCCCCACGCTCAGCACGATCAGCACGAAGGCCGCGGCCCACCCCCTGTGGAGGTGCATCACCCGCTGGACGGCGAGCACCACCGGGTCGAGGGCGAGGCCGGCGAAGGCGCCGATGGCGATGAGGGTGAGCGAGACCGGCGCCGACCGGGCGACCCACGCCAGCACGAGCAGGACGCTGCACGCTGCGAGGACCGACACCACGGTCACGGTGCTCAGTTCGACGACCAACCGCTCGCCGGTGTGGGTGCCGGGGTCGGACGGCGGCGCCGTCGGATGCTCGGGCCCGTCCGGCATGGCCGGAGTCTCGCGCCCCGCCCGCCCCCCGCCGCGGCAATCCGGGCCCACGCCCGCGCCCGAGCCTGCGCCCGTCCCATCCCCGTTCTGGCATGCGTTGCGCACCCCTACGGGTGCAGAACGCATGCCAGAAGGGGCGAGGGGTCGGACCGGATCGCGATACGGCGAAGGAGGGGGTGTACGTTCGAACGGTTCCGATATATCGTGAGCGTCACCAAACGAACACCGATGCTCGGGCACCTGGCCCGATCCGACCTGAAGGAGCACGCCGTGGATGCAGCGAACGAGCACCCGTCCGACCGTCCGACCGACCGCCGCAGCGGTCGAGCCCGCTGGGCCCGCTACGCCGGTCCCGGCTTCCACCCCGGCGTCGGCCGCTCGGCCTACGACGAGGGGGGCTGGGGACCGCCGTGGGGTGGCCCCCGTGGCTTCTTCCCCGGTGGGCGGGGTCCCCGGGGTCGGGGCCGGGCCCGAAGGGGCGACGTCCGCGCCGCCGTGCTCGCCCTCCTGAGCGAGCGCCCCATGCACGGCTACGAGATCATCGGCGAGCTGGCCGACCGCACGGGCGGCCTGTGGAAGCCGAGCCCGGGCTCGGTGTACCCCACCCTCCAGATGCTGGAGGAGGAGGGCCTCGTCTCGGGTGAGGAGTCCGACGGCAAGCGTCGGTTCACCCTCACCGACGACGGCCGGACCAAGGCCGCCGAGCAGGGCGACACCCCGCCCTGGGAGCAGGTCACCAGAGGCGTCGACCCCGGGGTGCGGGAGCTGTGGGACGCCTTCGGCCAGATGGCCATGGCGTGCCGCCAGATCTCCGCGGCGGGGAGCGCCGACCAGCGCACCCGGGCCGTCGCCATCGTCAACGAGGCCCGCAAGAAGCTCTACGGCATCCTCGCCGAGGACTGAGCCCCGTCAGCCGGGCGGCGCGTCGCCGGCGGCCGCCGGTGCCACCAGCAGGCGGTGGGCCGCCGCCGCGCACGCCAGCACGGTGGCGAGCGGGAGCAGCAGCCATGCCGTGGAGCGGTCCGCCGCCGCCGCGAAGGTGGCCCCCAGGGCGTAGCTGGCCACCACCGTGCCCACCACGGCCATGGTGTGGAGGTGGCTGCGCCGCTGCGTGGGGGTGGTCGACCGCCCCGCCAGGGCGGCCTCCTCACCCATCCGGGCCACGGCACCGGACTCGTAGGTGGTGGCCACCGCGACCGACCCGACCTTGCCGATCACCACGGTCTGGATGCCCATGGCGAGCGCGCCCAGGAGGATGACGGGGTAGTCGAGGGCGTCGATGCTGAGCTCCGGGTGGGTGCCGTCGATGACCCGCAGCACGATCAGCACGGCGAGCAGGACGGCCTCCCCGATCAGCACGAGGTCGGGCCGGAGGGGCAGACCCGCGGCCCGGCGCCGGTCGTGGAGGGTGGTGCCCAGGGCCACCCCGAGGGCGAACATGGTGATCGACAGCAGGTGGGCCGCCACCTCGGGCCAGCGCCGCTCGCCCAGGAAGATGCCGAACAGCACCACGTTGCCGCTCTGGTTGGCGACGAACACCTCGGTGACGTGCACGAAGATGTGGGCGTCCACGAACCCGGCCACCGCGGTGAGCACGGCGGCGAGGGCGATGGGGCCCTGCACCTTGGGCGCGGTGGCGGCGGTCGTCACGCGGGCGACGCTACGCGCCGTCAACGGTCCGGCTGCGGAGGGCACGGGTCAGGCACTCATCGGACCTCGCCGCCGACCGGGGACGCCGTCGCCGGTACGATCGCCGGCCGACGCCCGGGACGGCCGGGTGTGGGAGGCGAGATGCAGTTCCGGGTGCTGGGCCCGGTCGAGGTGCTCGACGGGGACGGGCCGGTGGACATCGGCACGCCTCGCCAGCGCGCCCTGCTCGCCCGCCTGCTGGTCGACGCCAACCGGGTCGTGCCCCTCGACCGCATCATCGACGACCTGTGGGAGGGTGAGCCGCCCGCCGCGGCCACCGCCACCCTGCAGTCGTACGTCTCGCTGCTGCGGCGCGTCCTGGAACCGGACCGGGCCCCGCGCACGCCGGCGACGGTGCTCGTCACCCGCCCGCCGGGCTACCTCCTCGCCGTCGACGACGCGGATCTCGATGCCGCCTGCTTCGCCGCCGCTGTCGCGAAGGGCCGCAGCCTGCTCGACGCCGGTCGCCCCTCGGAGGCGGAGGCCGCGTTCGACGAGGCGCTGGGCTGGTGGCGGGGCGACCCCTACGCCGACGTGGAGCTGGACGCCTTCGCCCACGTCGAGCGCCAGCGCCTGGTGGAGCTGCGGGCGTCCGCCCTCGAGGACCGCTTCACCGCCCTGCTCGACCAGGGCCGCCACCGGTACGCGCTCGGTGACCTCGAGGCGTTCGTAGCCGAGCACCCCTACCGGGAGCGGGGCTGGGAGCTGCTCGTGCTCGCCCAGTACCGGGCCGGCCGGCAGGTCGACGCCCTGCGCGCCTACCAGCAGGCCCGGGAGGTGCTCGTCGAGCAGGTCGGCGTCGAGCCCGGCGCCGCCCTGGTCGAGCTGGAGCGACGGGTCGTCGCCCAGGACCCGGCGTTGGAGTGGCGACCGGCCGAGGCCCATCGTGCGCCGCTCACCCCGACCGGCGCGATCGGCCCGACCACCCCCGTGGCGTCGGCGCCCGACGGGGCCGACGACGGCGGCGACGACCTGGTCGGCCGGGCGGCCGAGGTCGCCCGCCTCGAGGGCGCGGTGCAGCGGCTGCGCGCCGGCACCGGTGGCCTGCTCGTGGTGTCGGGCGACCCGGGCATCGGCAAGACCCGCCTGGTCGAGGTGGTCCTGCGGGGCGCGGCCGCCGCCGGGGTGCGGGTCGGCTGGGGCCGGTCGGGCGACGGCGACGGTGCACCCAGCTACTGGCCCTGGAACCAGGCGCTCGGCGGCCTGGCCGCGGCGGCGCCCGACCACGTGCTCGCGGCCGCCGGACCGGTCCTCGGCCACGTGGTGCCCGCCCTGGCCGAGCGGTTGGGTGCCGCCCCCGCGCTGCCGGACGACGCCGCAGCCGCCCGCTTCGCGGTGCACCGTGCTGTCGAGCAGCTGCTCGCCGGCCTCGCCACCGAGCCCACGGTGGTCGTGCTCGACGACGCCCACTGGGCCGACGTGTCGTCGCTCCAGCTGCTCGCCGCCCTGGCGGCCCGCCTCGAGGAGCTCCCGCTGCTCGTGGTGCTCACCGTGCGCCCGGCCGAGGCGCGGGGCAGCGCGGCACTGATCGACGCGTTGGGCCTCGCCGCCCGGGAGCTCGAGGTCGGCCGCCTGGAGCTCGGGGGCCTCGACCGCGACGGCGTGCGGGACTACCTCGCCGTCGAGGGCGTCGAGGCGTCGCCCCGGGTGGTCGAGGTGCTCCACGCCCGCAGCGGCGGCAACCCGTTCTTCCTCGGTGAGCTCACCCGCCTGCTCACCAGCCAGCGCCCCGGGGCCGACCTGGGCGAGGACGCCGCCCGTCACGTGCCCCATGGGGTGCGTGACGTGGTGCAGCAGCGCCTGGCCCGCCTGCCCGACGTGTCCCGCGAGCTGCTCGGCACCGCCGCGGTCGCCGGGCGCCAGGTCGACCTGGTGGTGCTGGCCAACGCCGCCGACCTCGAGCCCGAGGTCGCCCTCGACCGCCTGGAGCCGGCGGTGGTCAGCGGGATGATGGTGCTCGACGAGGGCGGCGCGCTGTCGCTCACCTTCTCCCACGACCTCGTCCGCGACGCGGTCTACGACGAGCTGTCGCCCGTGCGTCGCACCCGCCTGCACCGCCGCATCGCCGACGCCCTCCTCGAGCGGTTCGGGGACGGGCCGGGCGCCCCGGCCGCCCAGCTGGCCTTCCACTACTCCGGCTCCCTCGCCCTGGGCACGGGGGAGGCCGCGCTGATGTGGGCCCGGCGGGCGGCCGAGGCCGCCACCGCCCGGGCCGCCGACGCCGAGGCGGCGCGCATGTGGGAGCTGGCCCTGCGCGCCCTCGCCGCGGAGCGGCCGGACGACACCGCCACCCGGGTCGACCTGCTCGTCGAGCGCAGCTCGTCGCTGCGACGGGCCTGGGACCTCGACGCCGCCCGCGAGGCGCTCGACGAGGCGTTGGAGGTGGCGGTCGGCCTCGACGACCCGACCCGCCTGGTGGAGGCCGCCGCCCTCTACGGCGGGGTGAACCTGTGGACCTGGCGCCGGGTGGGCACCGTGGGTGAGCGCACCGTCGCCCTCCTCGAGGACGCCATCCCCCGCCTCCCCGCCGACGCCCACGTCACCCGGTCACGGGCCGCGGGGGTGCTCGGCGTGGAGCTCTACTACGGCCCCGACGTCGAACGGTGTCTCGCCGCGGGTGACGAGTCGGTCCGCGAGGCCGAGGTCGCGGGCGATCCCGCGGAGCTGGCCCGGGCGCTCAACAACTCGTTCATCACCCGCTGGCGCCCGGGCCGCGAGGCCGAGCTGCTGCCGCTCGTGGAGCGGATGCTCGCCATCCCCGGGCTGGCGCCCGAGGTCGAGGCCATCGGCCTCATGCACCGCACCATGCTGCTGTTCACCTTCGACCGGGTGCACGACGTCGCCGGGGTGGTGCCCCGGCTGCGGGAGCTGCGGAACCGGGTGACCGCGCCCGACGTCGCCGCCCAGCTCGACTTCACCGTCGCCACCTGGTGCGGGCTCACCGGCGACGCCGAGGCGGGCCAGGACCTCGTCGAACGGGGCTGGACCGCCCGCTACGCCGACTCGACGATGTGGGGTGGTGAGTGGGTGTACCTCCTCGGGCGCCTGACCCTCGACGTCGGGCGAGAGCTGGACCTCGACGCGGTGGCCGACCGGCTGGTGGAGCTGTGCCGGGAGGAGGCCGCCGACCTGGTGCGGCCGACCGCGGCGATGGCGCTGGTCGAGGTGGGCCGCCACGACGAGGCCCGGGCCGTGCTGGGCGACGGGCCCTGCCTGGGCGACTCGTGGGCCGACACCTTCAACACGGTGCAGTGGGCGCTGGTGCACGCCGAGCTCGGGCTGCCCACCGCCGACTGGCGGGAGCGGCTCGAGCCGCTCGCCGACCACCTCGTGGTGGCCGGCTCCAACCTGGCCGTGTGGGGCTCGATGCACTGGGTGCTCGCCCGCCTGGCCGACGCCACCGGTGACTGGGAGGCCGCCGCCCGCCACTGGGCGGCCGCCGACGAGGTCGACGGCCGCCTGGGCCTGGCTCCCGCGCCCCGTCCGGGCGAGGGGGTCCTGCGCCGGTACGCCCGCCGGGGCTGAGCCCGACGACCGGCGGGGGTCAGCTCGCCGCGGCCACGCCGAAGCGGAGCACGTCGGTCGGGTCCAGCTCCGCCTTCAGCCGGCGGATCGAGGCCAGCGCCTCCGCGTCCACCGCGCCCGCCAGCGAGGCCCGGCGCTCCTCGCCGTCGACGAAGTTGAGGTAGCGCCGGTCGTCGAGCGCGTCGCCGAGGCTGGCCTTGAGGGCGTCGAGGGCGGCGCCGATGGCGCCCGCCGAGTCCTCGCCCATGGGCACGCCCAGGGCGTGCCACAGCAGCTCGGCCTCGCGGTTGCCGAACACGGCGGTGGCGCGGTCGCCGCGGCTGGTGGCGCCGCCGACGTGGCGGATCTCGCTGAACACCAGGGTGGGCGGGCCCCCGACCGGGAAGGTCGCGCCGGCGAACGCCCGGGCCACGTCGGTGTCGACCCGGCTCAGCCAGCCGCCGCTCGAGACGGCGGGCATCGGGTCGACCGGGTCGTTGCTGATCCGGGCCACCTCCGAGAACGGCAGCTCCTCCCACATGTGCACGATCGGCGGGATGACGTCGGTGAGGCGGGCGAGACGGGCCCGGCCCTCGTCGAGGTCACCGGCCCAGCAGCCGCGGACGATGGTGAACGACTGGCCGCGGAGCGGTTCGGGCACGTCGGGCAGCGGCGGGAAGTTCATGAACACCACCTCGGAGGTGAGCTCGTCGGGGGCGTCCGCGATCCACTCCGCCCAGGCGGTCACCACCGCCTCGGCCTGCTCGGCCGGGTACAGAAGGTTCCCGCCGAACACGGTGGTGACCGGGAACAGCTCGATCTCCATGCCGACGACGATGCCGAGGCCGCCCCCGCCGCCGCGCAGGGCCGCGAACAGCTCGGGGTGCTCGGTCGCCGACGCCCGTACGAGGCGTCCGTCGGGGGTGACCACCTCGAAGGCCCGGACCGAGTCGGCGCCGGTGCCGAACTTGCGGGCCAGCCAGCCCATGCCGCCGCCGAGGACGTAGCCGACGGCGCCGACGTGGGGGGCCGAGCCGAGCAGGGGGGCGAGGCCGTGGACCTGGGCCCGCTCGAGCACGGGGCCCCACGTGGAGCCACCGCCGACCCAGGCGGTGCGGGCGACGGGGTCGACGATCACGTCGTCGAGGTGGCGGGTGAGCAGCAGCACCCCGCCGTCGGCCGGCCGCACCATGCCGTGGCCGGTGCTCTGGACGCCGAGGCCGGTGCCGGCGTGGTCGGCGTAGGCGACGGCGAGGGCGACGTCGTTCACATCGGCGGCCTCCACCACCACCGCGGGGGCCTGGCGGGAGGCCACGTTCCAGGCGAGGGTGGCGTCGGCGTAGCCCTCGTCGCCGGGGACGAGGACGATGCCGGTGGCCCGGCGGCGCAGCTCGTCGACGGAGGTGACGGGCTCGACGGGGTCGGCGCCGTCACGGGGGATGGGGCTCAGCACGTTGGTCATGGCGGTGGTCTCCTTCGGTCGGCGGCGCTCGGTGCGCCCGGTCCGGTGGTCGGTGGGTCGGGGTCGTGGGGCGCCGGTCGCGGCCCGGCTGGCCGCGACCGGCGAGGGGAGGGGTCAGACGACGGTGAGCTCGGCGAACATCCCGTGGGCGAGGTGCGGGGCCCCGGCGTTCGGGATCTCCGGCTTGCCGCCGCCGGCGGCCTGGGCGGCCTCGAGGAACACCTGGGGATCGACGCCGGTGGGGATCGTGCAGATCACGAGGTAGCGGCCCGGCTCGGTGAGGGTGCCGTCGCCGACGGCGGGGATCTGCTCGCCGCCCGGCGGGGTCACCAGGACCGCAGCCGGGGCCATGGTCTCGAGCGCCGGGTCGCGGAGCAGGTCCTCGACCGGGCGGTCGTCGCCGTCGGGCACACGGATGGCCACCAGCTCGTGGATCTCCACGGCAGAGTCGTTCTCCAGCTGGAGGCGGGTGCCGGCGGGGATCTCGTCGGGCAGCGACTGGAACGCGTAGTCCGTGGCGCTCACCACCACCGTGCGGGTGCGGGTGGCGGTGGTCGAGGGCGCGGCGGTGGTCTCGGTGGGGTCGGCCCCCGCGTCGGCATCGCTCCCGCAGGCGGTGAGCAGGCCGCCGCCGAGGAGGCTGGCGACGAGCACGCCGGCCACCGCGGCGCTGCGGGCCCGGCGGGCTCGGGGCGAGCCGGGGGCGGCGGGCAGGGACGAGGCGCGGGTGGGGGTGGTGGTGTCGGTCATCGGGGTTCTCCTGTGGTGCGGGTGGTCGGGCCCGGTCGTCGGGCCCGGCGGTCGGGGTGATGGGCAGCACCGTGGGGGACGGCGCTGGGAGTCGACCTGTCGGCGACTTGGAACCGGCTTGGGACCGCCTCAGGCGGCGGGGCCCGGACGGTCGGGCACGAACGTCACGCCGTGGCGGGCGGCCACCTCGATGACGACGGGAACCACCTGGTCAGGGGGCCCGTCGGGCACCTCCAGGTCCAGCTCGGCGAAGAGGCGACCGGCGCCGGCTCCGAGGCTGAACGACAGGAACCGGCACCGAGGCGTCGGCACCGAGAAGGTGTGGACGGCCCGGGGCGGGACGGTCAGGGTGTCGCCCGGTCCCATGTGGAACGAGCGGCCGCCGACCGCCACGTCCAGCGCGCCGTCGAGCACGAAGTAGGCCTCCGGCCACTCGTGGCGGTGCGGCGGGATGCCGCTGCCGCCGGGGGCGTCGATCTCGAACAGCTCGTAGGTCTCGCCGGTGTCGGCTGCCGCGACCTTCTCGGTCGCCACGCTGTCGACGGTGTCGAGCCGGGTGCCGGCACCGGCCCCGACCATGCGGATGCGGTGGGCCATCTCAGTCCTCCTCGGTGTGGTCCCTCCGGGCCCGGATGGCCCGGATGCCACGGTGGGGCCCGGCCGAGGTCGGTCCCATCCCCGGGAGGTGGGGGAGGCCCGCCCGCGAGATCCCAACTTCGTGGGGTTCCCGGGCCGGAGGCGGTCCGGCACACTGGCCGGCATGTGGAGCGACACGCGTGCGGCGGCGGCCCGCCGGGAGCTGACGGCGCTGGCCGGCGCGGGCATGGGCGTGGACGAGCTCTACGGCGTCGCCATGGACGTGGTCGCCTCGGTGGTGCCCTTCGACGCCGCCTGCTGGGGCACGGTCGACCCGGAGACCCACATCATCACCAGCGGGGTCACCCGCCACTTCGCCCCGAGCCCGGCCCAGCAGGCCTACTACGCCGAGCTGGAGTCGTCGGGGGAGGAGCCCAACGCCCTGACGGTCCTGGCCGCCCGTCGCTCACCGGCGGCCCGGCTCACCGACCTCGGCGCCGGCCGGGGCACCTCGGCCCGCTGGAACGAGCTCTACCGGCCGCTCGGCATCGGTTTCGACCTGCGCACCCCCCTGCGGTCCGGTGGCCGGGTGTGGGGCGTGGCCGAGCTGTTCCGGGCGCCCGGGGCGCTCGACTTCGACGACCGCGAGGTGGACTTCGTCGCCGGCGTGGCCGACGTGCTCGGCGCCGCGGCGCGCACCGCCATGCTCGCTCCCGCCGGCGAGGGCGACCCGGTCGACGAGGGGCCCGCCCTGCTGGTGGTGGACCGCGACGGCACCCCCGAGGCGGTCACCCCCGCGGCCGAGGCGTGGATCGAGCGGGCGGTGTCCCACGGCCCGGAGGGGCTGGGCATGGCCCTGCGGGGCGTCGTGGGGGCGGTGACGTCGGGCCACGCCTCGGCCCGGGCCCGCTGCCGCATCGACGGCCGGTGGATCGCCCTGCACGCCTCCCCGCTGCGCACCCGGGGCGGCGCCGACACCATCGCGGTCTCGATCGAGCCGGCCGCCACCGCCGAGGTCTCGCGCCTGTTGCTCGCCGCCCACGGCCTCTCCGAGCGCGAGCGCGCCGTGTGCGAGGAGGTGCTGGCCGGCCGCTCCAGCAAGGAGATCGCCGCTCGGCTGTTCATCTCCACCCACACCGTGCAGGACCACCTGAAGGCGGTGTTCGCCAAGGTGGGCGTGTCCAGCCGGCGCGAGCTGGTGGCCTGCCTCCGCCCCGACGCCTGACCGGTCCGACCGGGTGCCCGCTCAGTCCACCAGGCCCAGGGCGCGGGCCCACTCCAGGTTCTGGCGGGCCGACGCCACGTGGGCGCCGTGCACCACGTGGCCCTCGCCGTCGTTGGGGTCGCCGTAGGTGATGGGCCCGGCGTCGGGGTCGGCCGCCGCCTCGGTGGCCAGGCGGTCGAGGTCGGACCAGTAGGCGACCTCGGCGGCCGTGGGGGTGAACACCTGGTGGGCCAGCTCCACGTGCTCGCGGGCGCCGAGCATCATCCCGTAGTAGCCGAGGTCGCGCAGCTCGGTGGCGAAGCGGAGGAAGCCGTCGACGTCGTCGTTGGCGCCGCCCCACATCCCGCTGATCGGGTAGCGGATGCCGGCCGCGCGGGCGTCGATGAGCACCTTCGAGCGCAGGTAGAGGGTCTCGGTGCCCTCCGCGGTCCACCGGTAGCCGACGGCCCGGTGGATGTCGCCGAAGCGCGAGATGGCGCCGCCCATGTAGGCGACCCGGTCGGAGGCCGCGGCGATCTCGTAGGCGTTGCGCAGGGCCTGCGGCGTCTCGAGGATCGGGTAGAGGGCGATGCTCCCCGGCGCCAGCCCCGCCTCCACCTCGGCGGCGGTGAGCACCGCGTCGGCGGCGATCACGTCGTCGCGCCCGTCGATCTTGGGCACGAGCACCCCGGTCAGGCCGGGGCCGACCACCGGCGCCAGGTCCCGGAACATGAAGCCGGTGTGAGGGCCGCGGACGCGGACGAAGTACCGGGTGCGCACTCCCGAGCCGGGGAGTCCCCGGAGGAACTCGCCGACGTCGGCGCCCGCCGCCGCCCGCATGGCGTCGGTGAACGGCTCGCGGGGCTCCTCGAGGTCGCAGATCACCGCGTCGGCGCCGAACCCGGTGCTGGCGCGGAGCTCGTCGCCGTCGTGGCCGCCGACGAAGAGGATGCTGCGGATCGGTGCGGCGTCCTGCTTGCCCATGGTCTCCCCCTCCCGGCCGACGACCCTGCGGCGCCGACCTGTGGTGACACTACTTGTACGGTGCAAGTACTGTGCGTCGACGAGGCGCCGGCCCCCCGGTCGGCACCGACCGAACGCTGGAGGGGGACCCATGACGACCACCGAGCAGGGCATCACCGCGGCCGAGGTGCGCCGACGCGTCGGCCACCCCGTCGTGGACGGCGACGGCCACTTCCTGGAGTTCATGCCGCTCGTCAACGACGAGATCATGAGCTATCTGGAGGAGAGCGGGGGCCCGGCGCTGGCCGAGCGCTACGCCGAGCAGGTGCGCGGGCCCTTCGACACCGCCGTGTTCCAGGCCGACCGGTCGGCGCCCGAGGTACGAGACCGGTGGGCGTCGATGCCCTCCTGGTGGGGCAACCCCGTGGCCGACGCCCGGGAGCGGGCCACCGCCCACCTGCCGGCGCTCATGTACGAGCGCCTCGACGAGCTGGGCATCGACGTGATGCTGATCTACCCGAGCTGGACCCTCGGGCTGGTCGAGGCCGGCGACAACGAGCTGCGGGGCCCGGCGTGCCGGGGCGTCAACCGCTACATCAAGCGCCTCTTCACCGGCTACGAGGACCGGTTCGTGCCGGCCGCGGTGATCCCGATGGACACCCCCGAGATGGCGGTCGAGGAGCTCCGCTACGCGGTCTCGGTGCTCGGGTTCCGCTCGGTGGTGCTGGCCGGCAACGCCAGCCGCCCGCTGCCGGCCGGTGGCTCCCGGCTCGACGTGTTCGGCCTCGACAGCGCCTACGACTACGACCCCGTGTGGGCCACCTGCGTGGAGCTGGGTGTGGCCCCCGCCTTCCATTCGTCGCTGCAGTACACCCACTCGGCCCGGTCGGTCTCGAGCTACGTCTACAACCACATCGGCGGCATCGCCTCCAACCACACGGTGCTGGCCAAGGCGCTCTTCCTGGGTGGGGTGTTCCGCCGCTTCCCCGCACTGCGCATCGGCTTCCTCGAGGGCGGGGTGGCCTGGGGCGCCGCCCTGCTGGCCGACACCGTCGGCCACTGGCGCAAGCGGGGCGGGCACGCCATCGAGGAGCTCGATCCCGAGCGCCTCGACGTGGCCGCGGTGCTGGCCCTCGTCGAGCGCTACGGCGACGACCAGATGAGGGACAACCTCGACCGCATCGGCGAGTACCTGTCCCGCCGCCCCGGCCGCCCCGCCCAGCTCGACGAGTTCGCCGCCTCCGGCGCCACCACCATCGAGGACCTGCTCGAGCCCTTCGAGCAGCGCATGTACTTCGGCTGCGAGGCCGACGACCCCCTGGTGGGGCTGGCCTTCGGGCTCGACCTGGAGGGCACCCCGGCCCGGCTGCGGCCCATGCTCGGCTCGGACGTCTCGCACTGGGACGCGCCGGTGATGAGCGACGTGATGGTGGAGGCCTACGAGCTGCTCGAGCACGGGCTGCTCGACGCCGACCAGTTCCGGGAGTTCACCTTCACCAACGCCGTGCGCCTCCACGGCGGCGCCAACCGGACCTTCTTCGCGGGCACCGCGGTGGAGGCCGAGGCCGCCGCCGTCCTCGCCACCGACGCCTAGGACCCAGCCGGCCGGCGCCCTCCTGGGGCGCCGGCGTCCGCCTCCACGGCCGGCGCAGGAAAGCTTCGCGTCAGGAACCGTTTACTTGTAGTCGGTCAAGGACCGGCGTCGTCGCGCCGAGGTCTCCCCGGTGGGACCCCTCACCGACCTCTCGCGGCGCGACTCCGGTCGTGCCGATCCCCGGCGCCTCCTCGCGCCGGGGGCCCTGCGCACGATCGTCCAGCCCGTCGTGCGGGTCGCCGACGGTGAGGTCATCGGCTATGAGGCCCTGGCCCGACCGACGGTCCCCATGGCGGGATCGCCCGACGAGTGGTTCGCACGGGCCGCGGCGGAGGGCTGGTCGGCCGCCCTGGAGGCGGCGTGCCTACGGGCGGTCGTCGACCTGGGGACGCCTCCGGAGGGCCGGCTCCTCTTCGTGAACGTGCTGCCCCGCCACCTGCTCGCCCCCGAGGTGCTGGTGGTGCGGGAGCTGCTGCCCGAGGCCGTGGTGCTGGAGCTGACCGAGCAGGAGGCCATCGCCGACGTCGACGCCGTCCGCGTCGCCCTCGCCCGGTGGACCGGCGACGGGGCCCGGGTGGCCCTCGACGACGTCGGTTCGGGGTACGCCGGGCTCCAGCAGGTGGTGCACCTCCAGCCCGAGTTCCTGAAGCTCGACCGCTCGCTCATCACCGGCATCGACGGCGACCGGGTGCGCCAGGCGATGGTGGCGTCGCTCGTGGGCTTCGCCGGCCAGGTCGCCACCACGATCATCGCCGAGGGGGTGGAGACGGCCGACGAGCTGCGGTGGTTGCGTGACGCCGGTGTCCCCCTCGTGCAGGGCTACCACCTGGCCCGGCCGGGCGAGCCGTGGCCCGAACCGGCGCCCGGCGTGCTCGTGCGGGCCCGGGACGGCCAACGCTCCGACGCAGAGGCCCGCCTGCGGGCGACCCGGTCGGTGGGGGAGGCGTGCACCACCGTCGCCGAGGAGCTGTTCGCCCTCGGGGACCTCATGCCGTCGGTCTACCTGGAGAGCGCCGGACGGCTGCGGTGCCGGGCCCAGCGCGGCCTGTGGCAGGTGCTCGACGGCATGCGCCCCGACGCCGGCGTGACCGGTCGGACCTACCGCAGGGGCGGGTCGGTGCTGGTGCCCGACGTGGCCCGCGACGACGGCTACCTCGAGGCCATCCCCGGCGTCGCCGCCGAGTACTGCACACCGATCTCGTCGGACGGGCGGGTGATCGGGGCCCTCAACGTGGAGTCCCGCACCGGCATCGGGCCCGACGTGGTGGCCGAGGTCGACCACCTGGCGGGCCTGCTCGGCCAACAGCTCGAGCGCCTGCCCGCCGAGCAGATCGTGCCGATGCGGCGCCTCAGCCAGCTCGTCGGCGGGCTGTTCGAGCCTCGCGACCCCGCCGGCACCGCCCTGACCACCCTGCGGGCCGCGGGCGAGCTGGTCGGCACCGACAGCGGGGCTCTGGTCCGCGGCACCGGCCGAGGCGCGCGGGTGGTGGCGGCGCGGGGACCGTTGGCGCCGGTGCTGCGCGGGCTCGATCGCGAGGACCTGCGCCGCCTCGAGGACCTGCTGGAGCCTCTGACCTCGTGCTACTCGAGCGGTGAGGCCACCGGCCTGGCCTTCAACGGGGGCGAGGCGCTGCGGCGGGCCGGGGCGTGCGCGGTGGTGCTCGTCCCGCTCGGGGCGGGAGCCCAGCGCGACGGCCTGCTGGTGCTCGCCCACCGGAGCCCGCTGGCCCTCGGCCCCGACGTGATCGAGTCGGTCGAGCTGCTCGCCGCGGTCGCCGGGTCGTGCCTCGCCCACGCCGACCACCTGGTGGCCGTCGAGCGCCAGGCCCGCCACGACCCGCTCACCGGCCTGCCCAACCACGCCTCCTTCCACGCCGCCCTCCACACCGCGGCGAGCGCCCCCGGGTTCGCGGTGGCGATGTTCGACGTGGACCGGTTCAAGCAGGTGAACGACACGCGCGGCCACATCTTCGGGGACCGCCTCCTCGCCGCCACCGCCGACGCCATGGCCGCGGTGCTGCCGAGGGGCAGCTCCCTCTTCCGGGTCGGCGGCGACGAGTTCGCCGCCGTGCTGCCTGCGGAGCCCGGCGAGGGCGGGGGTGACGTCGCCATGGCCATCGCCACCTGCCTGGTCGACGCCGCCCGCACCGTGCTCGGCGTCCACGGAGCCGGCATCTCGGCCGGGTTGGCCTGGCGGGGCGAGGGCGAGGAGCCCATCGACACCCTGCGCCGCGCCGACGAGGCCCTCTACGTGGCCAAGGGCACCGGCGGCGGCGTGCGCCGGGCCGGCGCCCCCCACAGCGCCCTCACCCTCCCCGGCATCTGACGCCGGCGCGGTCTCACGACCCGTCACCCCGCCCCTCTCCCGTTCGTGTCACCAGGTCGGACCCGGGAGCGTCGCAGATCTCCACCGGAAGGGCGACGGCCCACGCTC
>Ga0164243_10003491_pt1 | contig 25139 bp, 20 predicted proteins | sample OricompcompostOP_FD_108781 | JGI IMG/M metagenome (GOLD analysis project Ga0164243, IMG submission 108781) | Organic Plus compost microbial communities from Emeryville, California, USA - Original compost - Organic plus compost (OP) | ecosystem: Engineered > Solid waste > Mixed feedstock >...
GCTGCTGCGGCAGCAACGGTCGGATGGTTGTCGAGCGCTTCGTTGATCTTCTCGACCGGTGGGAGGTCGGCGCGTTGGGCGTGGAGCGTGCCAGGGGCCACCGACAGGAGCACGGCCAAGGCAAGGACGGATGGCCTCATGCGATCCTCCCCCGGTGGACCACCGACAGCGCGCGCCATCGCACCGGCTGCTCGTGCCGAGAGTCCGTCACCGCCCGGACCACCTCGTCCAGGGTGGCATCGGCGACGATGAGCTCGATCGCGCTGCGCCGGAGATTGCCCGTCACCTGCTCGGCTGTTCGCGCATCGCTGAAATCCCGCCCGCGCACCGCTTCTTCGCGAATATGGATCGGCGCGTGCGCGATGGAGCGCAGTGCGTCCACCACCGCCTCCACGTCCCGGATCGCGCAGTGGAAAGTCAAAAGCAGGTCAGGCATTTTCGGTTTCCTTGGCACTTTCGCCAAAGCGCTCGAACAGGATCGGCAGCAGGACGAGCGTCAGCAGCGTGGAGGTGATGAGCCCGCCGATGACGACGATCGCGAGCGGGCGCTGGATCTCCGATCCGGGACCGCTGGCGAACAGCAGAGGAACAAGGCCGAAGGCGGTGATGCTGGCGGTCATCAAAACCGGGCGCAGCCGGCGCTCCGCGCCCTGCCGTACCGCCTCGGCCATGTCGTAGCCCTCCGCGAGAAGCTGGCGGAAATAAGCCACGAGCACGAGCCCGTTCAGCACCGCGATACCGAGCAGGGCGATGAACCCGACCGACGCGGGCACCGAGAGATATTCGCCCGAGGCCCAAAGGGAGACGACGCCCCCCACCATCGCGAAGGGGATATTGAGCAGGATGAGGATCGCGGCGCGCAGCGACCGGAGCGTCGCCAGCAGCACGAAGAAGATTAGCAACAGCGCCACCGGGATGACGAGCATCAGCCGGGCCGAGGCGCGCTGCTGGTTCTCGAATTGCCCACCCCAGACGATGCGATAGCCCGCGGGCAACTTCACCTTGGCGGCGACCGCCGCCTTGGCCTCGTCGACATAGCCCACCAGGTCGCGGCCCGAGACGAAGGCCTGCACCAGCGCGAAGCGAGAGCCATTCTCATGATCGAGCTTGACCGGCCCTTCAGTCCTTTCGACGCGCGCCATGTCGCTGACGCGCGCCAACACGCCGTCCGGTGTCTTCAGTTGCAGGTCGGCGAAGCGGGCGGGATCGGAACGCAGGCTCTCATCCCCCCGGATGATGATCGGCACGCGCTTCTGCCCCTCGGCCACAATACCGGCCCGGACGCCTTCCACCTGGGCTCGCAACGCGTCCTGCAACTGGTCGACCGGCATGCCGAACCGCCCTGCGGCGGTGCGGTCGATGTCGAGCTGGAGATAATCGACGCTGTCGTTGGCGACGGTCAGCACCTCCGAGGCGCCGCGAATTCCCTGGAGCGCGTGCTGGACCTGTCCGGCGAGATCGCCGAGCGTCGCCAGGTCCGGGCCGAAGATCTTGACCGCCAGGTCGCCGCGCGCGCCGGTCAACATTTCGGAGACGCGCATCTCGATCGGTTGGGTGAAGCTGGGCTGGATGCCGGGCAGTCCCTCGATCGCCTTGCGAATCTCGCCGACGACGAAATCCTTGTTGCCGCGCCATTCGGACTGCGGCTTCAGGCGCACGAAGCTGTCGGTCTCGTTCGGACCCATCGGATCGAGGCCGATCTCGTCCGAGCCGACCCGGGCGATCACGTCCTGCACCTCCGGCACGGAACGAAGCGCCCGCTGCACCGCAAGATCGCCCTTCAACGACTGGTCGAGGCTGATCGAGGGCAATTTGGTCAGCTGGACGATCACCGACCCCTCGTCCATCGTCGGCATGAACGTCTTGCCGACCGCCCCATAGGCCATGCCGGCGATCACCAGGCCTGCAGCCGCCAGACCATAAACGACACGTTTGTGAGCGAACGCGGTCTCCAGCAGCGCGTGATAGCGGGGCGAGAGCTGGCGCATGACCCACGGCTCGCCATGATGACCGCTCCTGAGACCGAACGACGAGAGGACCGGAACCAGCGTCAGCGCCAGCAGCAGCGATCCGGCGAGCGCGAAGACGATGGTCAGCGCGACCGGTGCGAACAGCTTGCCCTCCAGCCCCTGGAGCGCGAGTAGCGGCAGGAAGACCAGCGCGATGATGAGAATGCCGGCCGAGACCGGCACGATGACCTCGCTTGAGGCCTGGAAGATCAGGTTGAGGCGTGGATGGCCTTCTTCATGCGCCCGCCCCAGCCGCTCGACGATATTTTCGACGACCACCACCGCGCCATCGACCAGCATGCCGATCGCGATGGCGAGACCGCCCAGGCTCATGAGGTTCGCCGACAGGCCCATGCCGCGCATGAACAGGAAGGTGATGAGCGCCGCCATCGGCAGGGTCGCGGCCACGATCGCGGCGGCGCGCCAGTCGCCCAGGAACAGGATGAGCAGGATAATCACGAGGATCGTGGCTTCGAGCAGCGCTTCCTCGACTGTGCCGACGGCGCGGCCGATGAGATCGGACCGATCGTAGAAGACATCGATATGGGTACCGGCCGGCAGAGTCTTCTGAAGCTCCGCAAGCCGGGCGCGCACGCCGTCGACAACCTGGCGGGCATCCGCGCCGCGCAAGGCGATCACCAGCCCTTCGACCGCCTCGCCCTCGCCATTCTTGGTGACCGCGCCGTAGCGGGTGAGGCTGCCGGCCCCGACGGAGGCGACATCGCCCAGCCGGATGATGCGACCGTCGCGGCTGGCGATAACCAGCGACTGGAGATCCTCGACCGTGCGGATCGCGCCGACCGCGCGAACGATCAGCGCTTCCTCGCCAGTCGTAAGGCGTCCCGCGCCGTCGTTGCGGTTACCACTCTCGATCGCACCGCGCAGGTCGGCGATCGAAAGCTTCGCGCTCGCGAGCGCCACCGGATCGGGCCTTACCTCGAAGGTCCGCACATACCCGCCCAGCGCGTTCACATCGGCGACACCAGGGACGGTGCGCAGCGCGGGCCGGATCGTCCAGTCGAGCAGTTCGCGCTTCTGCTGGAGGCTGAGCGGCCCCTCGATCGTGAACATGTAGACGTCGGAGAGTGGCGTCGAGATCGGAGCGAGCCCACCGCTGACCGAAGTCGGCAGATCGGCCATCACGCCGGACAGGCGCTCGGCGACCTGCTGGCGGGCCCAGTAGATGTCGGTGCCGTCGACAAAGTCGATGGTGATGTCGGCAATGGCATATTTGGCGGTCGAGCGCAGGATCGCCTGGTTGGGAATGCCGAGCATCTCCATCTCGATCGGCGTGATGACGCGGCTTTCGACCTCCTCGGGCGTCATCCCCGGCGCCTTGAGGATCATCTTGACCTGGGTCTGTGCGATATTGGGATAGGCATCGACGGGCAGGTTCACGAATGCCCATGCGCCGAGGCCGGCAACCGTCAGGGCGAGAGCGAGGACGAGCAGGCGATAGGACAGGGCCATCGCCACCAGCGAGCGCAGCATTGGCCGGTTACCGCGACAAGGCGAGCGCTTTGAGCGCGCTCGTGCCGGCAATGACTACCTGTTCGCCGGGCTTCACGCCGGACAGCAGGACCGCCTGGCTTCCATTTGCCCCGCCGCTCTTGACGTCGCGCACCGCAAAGCCGCCCTTGGTGGCGACGAAGACGACAGTCCGGCCACCCATCGTTGCGACGGCGGCGGCAGGCACGCCTACCGCGCCCGCGGGCGCCGGGCCGGAAATAAGCAGGTTGGTCGCCCTTCCCGCCACAATGCCCGGACCGGCGGCAATCTCGGCCTTTACGCTGGCAGAACGGGTCGCCGGATCGATCGTAGATCCCACAGCGGTCACGCGGCCCTGTATGTCCGGATCGATCCGCACCACCATGCCCGGGTGGACCAGTCCCACCAGCCGCTCGGGCAGTTGGCCAAGCACTTCGTAGCGGTTCGCTGCATCGATCACATAAGGCGCGGTCGTGCCGTCCACCGAATTTCCGGTCTGGATGCTGGCCGTGGTGATGCGTCCCGCGATGGGCGCGGTCAGCGTATAGCTGCCGCTTGCACCATGGCCGTTGACCATGCGCAGGATACGCGCCTTCTCGGAAACGTCGGCGCTGGTTTCCACGGCTATCGCACGAGCCTCATCGGCGCGCGCACCGGCAATGATGCCCTCCCGGCTGAGTTGGGAGAGCCGAGCGGCATTCGACCGGGCGACACCCAGCCGTGCGTTCGCGCGGGTCAGGTCCGCGCCCATCATCAGAACCTCGCGGCTCGAAATGATCGCCAGTGGCTGACCCTGTCGTACCGTGTCGCCTTCGACGACCAGCGTGCGCATCACCACGCCCGGAAAGGTCGCGGCCACCGCCACGCGCGCATTGGCGGGCGGCTGGATCACCGCTGGCACCGTCGCGAGCGGGGCCTCCTGCGCGGCGACGGCGGGAGCGAGGCGGATGCCGAGCTGGGCCACCCGCTTGCTATCGACCTTGAGTTCTCCGGAGACGGTCCCTGCATTTGCGGGAACCGTCTCCGGCCGCGCCGCTGGGGGGGCTGGCGCGTTCGGGTTCGCCGTGATCCACCAAAGGCCGGACACGATGCCGACCACCATCACGGCGCCAATGGAAAGATAGGCTCGGCTGTTCATGCCTCCCCGGCTAGCTGAGCAAACTGACCGCTCCCTGACGGCGAGAAGATTTAGCTGTTGTCCGGGAAGCGCAGCGACAATTCGCGCATATCGGGATCGGTCGTCAGCGTGCCGCCATGCGCGGCCATGATCCGCTCGACGATCGCGAGACCCAGCCCCGCGCCATCCTTGCTGGCATGGTCGGCGCGGCTGTGACGGCGGACCAGGTCATGCAGGCGGTCAGGGGAAAGGCCATTTCCTTCGTCCCTCACCCGGATCGAGGGACCGGGACCGACATGGACCTGGACGACGCCACCGGCCGGCGTTGCGCGGACTGCATTTTCGATGAGATTGCGCAGCGCCGCCGCAATCGCCTCGCGCCGGCCGCGTACGACCGGAGCCTCCGTTTCGGCTTCCAGCATGATCGTCCGACCAGCCGCGATCACGCTGGGCGCCAACAGGCTGACGACGTCCCTCGCCACGTCAGCAAGCGGCACTGTCTCGGGCGCTATTTGCGCCGCTGTAGCGGCATCGATCTGGGCAAGCAGCATCAACTGGTCGATGAGCCGCCGCATCGCCGCCACATCGCCCTTCAGACGAACGGCCTCGGCATGATCGAGGCGATCCAACTCCAGCGAGAGGACAGCCAGAGGCGTGCGCAACTCGTGGGCGACGTCGGCGGCAAATGCCTCTTGCCGGGCCGCCGCATCATCGAGGCGCGCGAGGAGATCGTTGACGGCGCTCGTGAATGGCAATGCCTCCGCAGGAATCCGCGACGCGTCGATCCGAAAGCCGCGTTCATGTCCGCGGGCAGCCTCGATCTGCTGGGCAGCTTCCGCCATGGGCACGAACGCCTGGCGAATGACCCGGAGGCTGACGAACGCCATTGGCACCATGAGCACCAGCAGCGGCAGGGCGACATGCTCCGACATCTCGCGGATCGCGCGCGCGGTGGCTTCCCGCGCACTGAGGTCCACGAAAGAAAGGCGATAGAAGAATACGACCGCGGCCAGCAACAGCGCGGTTCCGATCAGGCCGACAACGCCGAGTCCGCGGATGAGTCTACGGGCAACGGATCGCCGGCGAGTCATATTGCGGGTTCCCGCAGCATGTAGCCGACGCCACGAATCGTGTGGAGGTTCTCGCTGGCACCAACCTCATCAAGCTTGCGCCGCAATCGCGACATCGCCGCTTCCACGGCATTGGGTGTGACCGGCTCGTTGAAGCTGTAGAGAGCATCCTCGATGGCACCGCGTGGTACGACGGTCCCGGCCCGGCGCATCAGCAACTCCAGCAAGTCCGCCTCGCGTCGGGACAGTTCGATCGCTCTGCCGCAATAGCGCGCGCTACGCCTGGCAGCATCGAACGCCAGGTCACCGACCTCCAATACGGACTGCATGCGAGGGCCGGGCCGTCGCAGCAACGCGCGAATCCGCGCGGCAAGTTCATCGATCTCGACCGGCTTGACCACATAGTCGTCCGCGCCGGCATCCAGGCCGGTCACGCGGTCCTCCAGGGCGCCGCGCGCGGTCTGGATGATGGCTGGCGGAACCTGGCCGCACCGGCGCCTGGTGGCCAGCCAGTCGATCCCGTCGCCGTCGGGCAGGCCCAGGTCCAACACGATGGCGTCATAAGCCGCGCCGTCCATGGCGTTGTCGGCGCTGGCCAGGCTGCCGGCAATATCGCACGAGAAACCCCGGCGTTGCAGACCTTCGGCGATCAGTATCGCCAGCCGGTCATTGTCCTCGACGATAAGCACACGCACGACGCATCATTCTCCTGGCTCCGGCTGCTGTGCTCGACACGCTATGTGCACCGCCGAACACCGACCCCTGCGGCGGTCGTCGCGAGGATCGAGCATGAATGCAATGTTTCAATCCTTGTCGGTGCCTTCTGCAGGCTCACTGGACTGATGATCGCCGCCGTGCCGTTCGCTTCGCTCGGTCTCCGGCCTCGGCCCGAAAGCAGCAGCGTCGAACCGGAGGATCGCGACGACCGTCGCGGCGATGACTGCGCCACCAGCCAGCAACGCCATCGGGCCGGGCGCGCGGGCATCACGAGCGCCGGCATGGAGGGCGGTGCGCTTGCGGCCTGTGATCATCGCCCGCACGAGATTCTCGCGCGTCACCATCGACATCGCGATGACGGCCACCACATGGATGCCGATCAGCGCCAGGAGCCCGTAGGCCAGTGCTTCGTGGAGATCTTCGCTTCCCCTGCCCGCATCGAGCTGGATGCCCGTCCATAAGACGGCAGCGACACCCGCGAGCAGGGTGAGAACCGCCAGCGCACCGAGCGGATTGTGGCCGACCGAATGTTCCGGATCGCGAGACAGGAGGGAGCGGATATGGCCCGCAACACGGGACGGCCGGACGAAATTAACGAACCGGGCATGCTCGCCGCCGACGACCCCCCAAACGAGGCGAAAGACAATAAGCACCGCAGCCGTCCAGCCAGCCGCAATGTGCCATGCAGCGACAGGACTGTCGCCCTCCGAGGAAAGGAATGCGATCGCAATTGCCGCAACAAGGCACCAGTGGAACAGCCTGAGCGGCACGTCCCAGACCTTCAGCACATCCTCGCGAACATGTTTCCCGGTGACCATCGCCTTCTCCTTCAACAGGAGATTAGCGGCGGCGACTGACGGCAGCCTGACGGCGAGGGGAATACGTCAGCCGAGCGACGTTCCGACAATTGCGCCCGCCCCATAGGTAATCCCGGCCGCAGCGAGACCGATGAGGAGCTGGCGTACAGCCGAGAACAAGGCGCTCCGTCCGGTGAACAGGCTCGTCCCCGCGCCGATCAGCGCCAGCGCGAAACCGCTCGCGGCAAGGCTGGCGATGAGAGCTGTACGCCCGGAGAGAAACAGGAACGGCGCGACCGGAACGATGGCTCCTGCCGAAAAGAGCAGGAAGGACCAGATCGCGGCGGTCCACGCGGAACCGCCGAGCTGATCGGGATCGATACCGAGCTCCTCGCGAGCGAGCGTATCGAGCGCAGTGTCCTCATTGCTCAACAGCTTGTCCGCCAGCGCGCGGGCCTGCGGTTCATCGATGCCTTTGGCCTGATAGATGAGGATCAGTTCCTCGCGCTCCTCGTCGGGCACCTCGCGCAGTTCCTCCGCCTCGGTTGCGATCTGGCTCTGGTAGAGCTCGCGGGAGCTGGTGACCGATAGCCACTCGCCCATCGCCATCGAGCAGGCGCCGGCGACGAGCCCCGCCAGCCCAGTGAGCAGCAGCGTCTGCTGGGCGGCCGCAGCGCCCGCGACGCCCATGACGAGGCTCATATTCGAGACGAGGCCGTCATTGGCGCCAAGCACGGCAGCGCGCAACGTGTTGCCGCCGCCGCGATGACGCCCTTCCAGCAGCGCCAGTGTGGGACCGGAGAGGCCACCCTTGCCAGCGGCCGCGCGCATGAGCAGCGCGTGCGAGCGCTCGTCTGCCGGCAGGCCTGCGCCCCGCGCTTCCGGCTGGTTGTCATAGGCGGCGCTATCGCGCGTCTCGTTCGCGGCCAGCGTCGGCAGTACGAAGGCGGGGCCGAATCGCCGCGCCAGCCACGCGAGGATGCGTGCTCGTGCGGAAGGCGATGGACGGAACTGCGCGCCATTGGCCTCGATCCGTTTGCGCCAGAAGTCGCCATGCGCTTCCTCGACGGCGGCAAGCCGGCGGAACACTGCGGCGAGCTTGGGATCGGCCTCGCTCTCTGCGAGCGCTGAATAGATCGCCGCGCCATCGACCTCGCCCTGAAGATTGGAACGATAGCGCGGAAGGGCGTCGGGGTCGGCCATGGTCGATATGCCTCGATTTTCGGTCTGGAAGAACATAAGCCTAACACAGGCGCGCGGAAGCTTCGCAGTTTGCGGCCACGGGCCACTGGCGTCATTTACCCGAGCCCCTGAAACTCGACTTACGTAGCAATACGAACTGCCTGACCGCCCATGGCGCTGCATGTATCGTGGGGGTTCGATGCGCCGGGCCGGGAGAAGCAAGCGATACTGCTCTGGAGTGACGTGTGCGATGCGATTGACCCGGCTGAAACTTCTTCCTGTTGCCCTCACTCTGATTCTCGTCGTTGCCTGGCTGCTCAGCCTGCGCACCGGGGCCTTGACGGACGGTTTCTGGGCGGTCCGCCACGAACTCATCTACCTCACCGGCATTCTCGCCATCGGCTTCATGGCGGCGGGCGTGGTGCTGGCGGCACGGCCGGTGCAAATCGAAGCTGCGCTTGGCGGCCTCGACAAATTCTACCGTCTCCATAAATGGTTTGGCGTAGCTGGGCTGCTTCTCGCGCTGGCCCATTGGCTGCTCGAGATCATTCCACGCTGGATGGTGGGTCAGGGCTGGCTGGTTCGTCCAAGCCGACCAAGGGGAAGCGGCCCGGCCGCTGACGCCAATCTTCTGGACGGTTTGCGCGGTGCCGCCACCGAGCTCGGCGAAATCGCGCTCTACATCCTGATCGTGCTCGTCTTGCTCGCGCTCTGGAAGAGGTTCCCGTATCGCTGGTTCTTCAAGGCGCATCGCCTGACGGCGCCGATCTTCCTCGTGCTCGTGTTCCATGCCGTGGTGCTGATGGACCGCACCTACTGGACGGCGCCACTGGGGCCGCTGATGATCGTCTTGCTTGCAGCGGGCACGGTTGCCGCAACAACGGCCGTGTTCCGGCGCATCGGCTATTCGCGCCGGGCGGCCGGGGTGATCACGCGGCTCGTGACCTATCCCGGCAATGCCGTTCTCGACGTGGCAGTCGATGTCGGAACGGCATGGCCGGGCCATCAGGCCGGGCAGTTCGCCTTCCTCAAGGCGGACGACCGCGAAGGCGCCCATCCCTTCACCATCTCCTCGGCATGGCATAATGATGGCCATCTGGTCTTCAGCATCAAGGGTCTGGGCGACTATACGCGCAAGCTCCCGGACCTGCTCCATGTGGGCCAGCCCGTGACGATCGAAGGCCCTTATGGATGCTTCGATTTCCAGGGCGAGCGCCCCCGGCAGGTCTGGATCGGGGGCGGCGTGGGCATCACGCCCTTCATCGCGCGCCTCCAGGCGCTCGCCCAAGGCCAGCAGGGCAGCGGTGTTGACCTCTTCTATTCGACTGCGGCACCCGATGACGATTTTGTCGGGCAGGTCCGCGATCTCGCCGAGAAAGCGGGCATCCGCTTCCACCTGTTTGTCACGCCCCATGACGGCTTTTTGACATTGGATCGATTGGCCGATCTGTCTCCCAGCTGGATCGAAGCGGACATCTGGTTTTGTGGGCCCGCAGCGTTCGGAAAGAGCCTGCACGCTGCGATGGCCTCGCGGGGGCTGCAGGGATCGCAATTCCATCAGGAGCTTTTCGAGATGCGCTAGCCGCGCGCGGTCGGCGATCGCCCATGCTGTACAATGTCGTTGCGCGGCTGCGGCCATGGTCTTCCTCGCATCTTTAGCCGCGATATCTCCACGTCTGTGGTCGATGCGGATAGGAGGTGGCGTCCAGCAGTTTCGAGGTCTTTCCGGGCGTGGGCCGACGGAGTTCCAAATGGGCGTCGGTGGATTCACAGCCAACTTAGCTAAGAGGAAACAGCCCGGCTCCCAACACCAATCCATTGGCATGCGGTTCGGATCTGATCGCCAGCATTCCTGAGCCCCATACCGAAACGCTCTGCACCGGACTGCATAGCTTTCCGCTTCCGGTCCTCACGCCCGACTTCCTGATTTCGCTGCTCTGGCATCCCCGGCAGGATGGTGACGACCTTATTGGCGAGTCGGCCTTCATCGACCTGCGCCAGCTCAATCTGTGTCCGATTGCGATTGCATCGGCGCTTCAGCAGGATCCTGGCGGAATCTCATGCGATATGGAGGCGCCGAAACAAGGTCAGCTTCACCATGTCGAGGACCAGCGCGAAAACCAGTGCCGCCACAAAGACGCTCGCCACGATCAGCACGGGAATGGGCTTCATCAGGACGCCCGTGATGGCAAGGCTGCTGATCAGGGACAGGTCGACCACCGAGGAGACCAGGAGCCATTTGCCCGGTCTTGAACTCCAGATATGCTGGCGCTCTCGCGCGACATAGAAGACCGCTTGTCCGCTGAACACGAGGACCACGACGGCCAGTGTCTGCGATGACGCTGCATCGAGGCCAAGAAAATGGCGCCCCGTGGCGAGACAGCCAATGCAGAACAGCAGATCGAACAAACCCATCACCACGCCGGCGATCGTCAACCTGCCGATATTCCAGACGCTGGGCGTCGGCGACGCGCGCACATTGTCGGTCGATGACGACATTGCGAGAAAGTCGCCCGTCACCATCATGAGCACCATAAGCATCGGCGTCAGGATGGCCTCGCCGGTCATAATCAACCCTGCGGCCAGGAAGAGGACCTGCACGACCTTGTGGACGATCGATCGCAGCGCGTAGGTCAATATGCGTTGGTAGGTCGCCCGCCCCTCCCGCACGGACGCGACGACGCCGGCAAGCCCGGGCTCGGTGAGCACGATACCCGCCGACGATTTCGCGACGTCCGTGGCCGTGGACACGGCGATACCCATCTGTGCCTGACGAAGCGCCGGCGCGTCGTTCGCGCCATCCCCACACATTCCGACGATATGTCCGCTCTTCTGAAGCGCTTTGACGAGGCTGTATTTGTCTTCGGGGAGCACGCCGGCAAAAACGGCGTACTTGTCGGCATCGATGTCATCAGGGAGCGGCGTAGTCGCCCATATGGCACCGGTGATGCCGATTTCGGACGCAACGATTTTTGCCGTCGCAGCAGCGTCGCCGGTGACCATGAGCGTGCGGACACCAAGGCCGCGAAGCTCCGTGACGAGCATCGCTGAATCCTCGCGTGGAGGATCGCTCAAGGCGATGAGCCCGATAACTTCCAATTGGGTCGTGGGACCCGATGCCACCGCGAGGACACGGTATCCCTTCGCCTGCAGCTCATCGACCATGGCAACGGCGGCGGAAGGCGATCGGGCCAGATCCTGGATCGCTGCAAAAGCGCCTTTCACGATTCGGATGTCGGCACCATCGGCCATGCGCGCAGTGGCCTCGGCCCGCTTCGTGCCGGGATCGAAGGCCAGGAAGCTCAACAGCGCAAGATCGGCACCCTTGAAGGGTCTTTGCAACGCGGCAGCCCGTATGGCGGCGTCGACCAGATCCGACCCGCCATCGGAGCTCGCCACGGCGGCGAACGCAAGCACCTGCTCTTCGGCAAATCCCGACATGGCGCGCACGGCCGTGACGGACAGCGCGTTACGGGTCAGCGTCCCTGTCTTGTCGGCGCACAGGATATCGATGCTCCCCGCTTCATCGACGGCGGAAAGCCGCGTCGGGAGCACACCCTGTCGGGCGAGCGCGCGAGCGCCGACCGCCGCGGCAAGGGTGAACATCGAGGGTAACGCGACGGGTATCGACGACAGGACCGCCACGAGAATCAGCGGAATTATATCTCCGCGCGGCATCGGCAGAAGAAACGCATATGCCGTTAGGAGAACCGTGACCGCGCCGTTGAACAATACGAGATTGCGAACGACGCTAAAAATCGCTTTCTGCTGGGAGCTTTCGACCTTGGCGGTGCGAACCAGCTCGGCCGTGCGTCCAAATTTGGTGCGCGATCCGGTCGCGGTTACCCGGGCGACCGCCTCTCCACGCCGAACGAGCGCTCCAGCAAAGGTGGCGGTCCCCGCGCCCGCTTCGATCGGCAAGGATTCGCCCGTCAACATCGACTGATCGAGCAGAACCGAGCCCGTGATCACGCTGACGTCGGCAGCGACGACCGAGCCGAGGGTGAGTTTCACGATATCACCAACGACGAGCGTATCGGCCGGCACCGTTGTCCAATTCTGGTCGCGCTTGACGGCTGCGACCAAGGCTAAGCGCGACTTGAGCGCATCGAGCGTCGCTTGCGCCCGGCCTTCCTGCAAGAAGGCGAGGGCACCGTTGAACAGCAACAGGAATGTAACGACGCCTGCTTCGGGATAGTCACCAAGGCCAAGCTGGAGGAGAATCGCAGATTCGAGCATCCAGGGTATGGGCGCCCACAACTTGCCCAGCGCACGGCGGACGGGCTTCGCCGCTACATCCGCGACCGCGTTTGGGCCGACCTGCTTCAGGAGGGCTTCTGCCTCCTGGCTTGAAAGGCCAGATGCTTCCGGCTGGGGAGATGTCGCCGCGGAGGGAGTGTCCATCGTGGTGCGCGCTTTCTCTGCCGCTCTCGCGGCCAAACCGTCGCGGCATCACTGTCGCGGACATTGCTTCCGGATCATACGGCCGTCTTCAATCGCCGTATCCGCGGCCTTTCGATCGAACAGCAGGCGAGGCGAGCATCGATGAACCAATCATCTCTGCGCGACCGCCCTCCTTACCGCTCACGCTCTATGGGCGCGCATGCTAAACCTGCCACGCAGCAAGGAAACAGATTTTATGGACACGATTCCCATAGACGTGTCCGCGCACGACATTGTCGAGACAGTGCGGAGTTCCATCCTCGTCTTGAGCGAGGATTTTCACGTCACCTCGGCCAACCGGGCCTTCTACACCACGTTTGGCGTGACGCCGGAGGAAACGATCGGCCGGCTGATCTATGATCTTGGCAACGGATATCTGAACGTTCCGCCCCTGCGCCGGCTGCTCGAAACCGTGATCCCGGAACAGGAAGTGATCGAAGCCTATGAGATCGAGCAGGATTTCGAGAATATCGGGCATCGCTGCTTCGTTCTCAACGCCCGCAAGGTCTATCGACCGGAGAACAAAACCTCCTTCCTGCTTCTGGTGTTCGACGACATCACCGAGGTGAAGAACGCCCAGCGCGAGAGTGAGCTGAACTGGCGGATCGCCCAGAACATCGTCGACACGGTTCGCGATCCCCTCGTCGTCCTGGACCTCGACATGACGGTCGTGACCGCGAGCCGCGCGTTCATCAAATTGTTCGGCCTGACCAGTGACGAGATCGTTGGCCGCCGCCTTCGCGACCTCGATCAGGGGCAATGGGACGTCGCAGCGCTTCGAGATCTGCTGGAGCATGTCGTTCCCGACAGCGCCGCGATCAGCGGATTCGAGGTCGAAGATGAATTCCCCGGCCTGGGCCGCCGGATTTTCAAGCTCAATGCGCGCGAGATCTATCGCACCGGCAACCAGGTGGGCCGGCTGTTGGTCGCGTTCGAGGACGTGACCGAGGCGCGCCTGCTCGAGCGCCACAAGGATATTCTTGCCGCCGAACTCGCCCATCGTATCAAAAACAGCCTGCAGATCATCGCCTCTTTCGTCTCCTTCGAGCTGCGCGACGCGCCGGAGCCCTGCGTCGAAGGCTACCAATCGATGCAGACGCGCATCAGCGCCATCGCCCAACTATACGACTTGATCTCTCGTTCGGCGGCATTTGGGCCGGTCCAGGTCGGCGACTATCTGGAGGGCATCGCCACGACGCTCACCTCGAGTCTGCTCGGCGAGGCTTCGAAGATTCATATTCGTGTCGAGGCGGAGCCCCTCGCCGTAACCGCCGAGCACGCGGTGACGCTCGGGTTGATCGTCAACGAACTTGCCACCAATGCGGTCAAATATGCCTTTCCCACCGGCGAAGGGGAAATCGCGCTCGGCTTCGGGCACCGTGACGGCGAGGTGGTGCTCACGGTCAGTGATGACGGTGTCGGCCTCGCCGCAACGGCATCGAGCACCGCGCGATCGAATATGGGTTCGCGCTTCGTGGACGCGTTCACCCATCAACTCGGCGGCAAATTGGCGAAGGCCTCGGGCGAGAGCGGTTCAACGTTCACGGTGCGATTGCCGAGCTCAATCCTGATGGAACCTCAGTTGTCCGCCGCATCCGGTTCCTAAGGCGCAGCCGGGCTCACTCAGTCGCGCCATCTGGCGAGGCAGTTGCAACCAAGCGGCCTTGTCGGAGAGACTGCACAGTCGAGACTCTCAGCGCGAAGCGTTGTCGCGGGGCTAACCGCTGGAACAAGCTGAGGGGCGCTGTGGTCGCGCGCCGTAGTATGAAGGAGCTGAAAGGAGCTTCCAATGCCTGATGTGGATACTTGGCTTACCGAAGTCGCACTGCGGACTTCGATCCCTCTCACTGCCGATTTCCTCGATGCGCTGGACCGCAGGCTCGCGGCCGAGCCAAAACCAGCGGCCTTCGCCACCCGACTGGAAGCGCGTCGCGTGATGCTCTGCGCGGGCGTTGCGGCCCTACTGGGCTTCTCGGCCAGCGCCAGTTTTGCGACGGCAGCACTGGCAAGGTCATCACCAACGTGGGTGATCGCGCCGTCTGCGGACTCCCCGTTCGCATTGCTGATCGGCGAATGACGACACATGGATCGGGCGGGCGCCTGGCGATCGCCAGCGTCTTCGGAGCGCTGATCGGCATGGTCGTTGCGGGCGGTTTGGCCCTTGGCTGGCATGCGACGCGCCACCCCCCTTCCGCTCTCCACGAACGGCTCCATGAGGCAGTCCCGCTAGACGCCCGCGAACAGGCCGCGCTCGATGCCAAGGAGCGGGCCTTCTCGGCACGCCGCGCCGAGATCGAAGCTCAGCTCCAGCAGGCCAATGAGCGCCTTGCCGATGCGATCGCGACCGATCCGCGTTGGTCGCCGCAAGTCGAGGTCGCGACCCAGCAGGTCGAGCGCGCGGCGGGCGATCTCCAGCGAGCGAGCCTCGTCCATATCTTTGAGATGCGCGCTGGACTCGAGCCCCAGCATCGCGCCGCCTATGACAAGGTGCTGCTCGAGGCGCTGCGTCACGGGACGCGGTGACCGGTACCGCCGACGATAGTCGGCTTGCCGCACGCGCGGCGAGCGGCGACCGCAATGCCTTTGCGCATCTCGTGCGGAAGTACGGCCCAGCGCTCGCGCAGTTCGCACGCGTGAGCGGCACACCCGAGACGGATGTCGATGACATCGTGCAAGAGACCTTCATTTCTGCTTGGCGTGCGCTTGACGCATATGACGAGGCACGCCCCTTCCGCGCCTGGATGTTTCGGATTGCGATCAACAAGATCCACGACTTGCGCCGGAGCCGACGCGTTCGCCGCTTTCTGTTTGCTGCTTCAGAGATCGACACGAACGAAGCAGCGACGCTGATCGACCCCGCCCCCGGCCCTGAACGCGAATCGCTCGCCCGCCGCGTTTTCGATCAGACGAAACAAATCCTCGACAGGATCGAACCAGGTGCCCGCGATGCGATCGTGCTGACCGCAATTTCGGGGTTGTCACAGGCCGAAGCCGCAGAGGCGCTCGGTACCTCGGTCAAAGCGATAGAAGGCCGTGTTGCGCGCGGGCGGCGCCAACTCGCAATCCTGCTGGAAGACAGCAATGAAAATTCGCTCGCGGCCAAGGGGGGACCGCCGCAGCCAACGTAGAAGGACTGTCGGCTGCACGTCCGGCGACGTTCGGATGATGAGGGGGCTCACGGCGATTTCACGATACTGCATCATGCATCACTTGCTCGGCGTGCTGTTGCTCACTGGCATTCCCGGAGCGGCGTTTGCCGAGGAAGCGCCAACTTACGCCGAGTTGCTGCGCCGCTCGGTGGACAGGGCGCCTGCCTTGCTCGAACAGGCCGCCAATCTTCGCGCAGCGCGCGCCGAGGCACGGCAGGCGCATGCCTGGCTCAATCCAAGTGTCGGCGTCGAGGTCGAAAATCTTGGCGCTCCGCGCGCTGCCGGCGATGCAAGCCAGCGCCAGACGACACTTTCGGTCACCCAGCCATTCGAGATTGGGGGGAAGCGCGGGGCGCGGATTGCCGCGGGAGAAAGCAATGTGCGCGCGGCTGAAGCGCGCGGGCGCCAAGCGCAAATCGACTATGCTGCCGAACTCGCCATTGCCTATGCGACCGCCGAAGCGGCGCAGCTGCGCGAGCAGCTCGCCAGAGAGGATCAGACCCGCGCAGAAGAGGATCTGCGCGCCGCCGATGCTCTCGTGCGAGCCGGGAAAGAAGCGCAGCTCAGGCTCGAACAGGCCCGTGCGAGCGTTGCTGCAGCGACGGCCGTTGGTGAGGCAGCGACAGCCGACCGGATCGAGGCGCTCGAAAATCTTTCCGCGCTTGCCGGCGTTGCCGACACTTATACGAGCGTGGCGCCTTCGCTCCTTGTCGCCACGCCAATTCGATCCCCAATGGTTGGACCCCAGGTTGGCGATGCCCCTGCAGTCGCGGCAGCCGCCGCCGAGCGCGATGCGCTCGCGGCGCAGGTCCGGATCGAGCGGTCTCGTCCCATACCGGACATCGGGCTCAGCGCAGGCCTGCGACGGTTCGGGGGCGTGGGCGACACCGCATTCGTGGTCGGTGTCTCAGCCACAATTCCATTGTTCGACCGCAATCGCGGCAATATCGCCGCGGCCGAGGAGCGGCGCACCGCTGCCGAAGCCCGGCTTGAGGCGGTCCGGCTGCGCGCGAATGCCGCGCGCCGCTCGGCCCAGGCGCAACTGACCGCCGCTGATGGGCGGCTGAAGGCGGCCACCGCCGGCGAAAATGCGTCAGCCGAGGCCTATCGGCTAAGCCGCATCGGCTATGATGCTGGCAAGGCGTCGTTAGTCGAGCTGTTGATCAGTCGGCGCGCTTTGTCGGATGCCCGCGCACTGACCGTCGATGCCCGTCTTGCCCGCGTCCGTGCGGAGGCCGCCCTGGCGCAGGCCGACGGCCGCCTTGCTTTTGGAGATTGAAGAAGATGGATGACGGCCGCCAATCGCCGCATTGGCCGATGATCGCGGGGATCGCTGCCGCTGCCGCGGTAGCGGGTTTCGGTATTTCGCATTGGGTCATGCCACCGCAAACACCACCGCAGGCCGAAACGGCAGCGACCAAGTCAAGCGTGGGACCGGCGGAAGTCCACATTCCCGCAGCATATCTCGCCTCGGCCAACATCGCTGTCGAAGCCGTCGCGGCCGGCGGAGTAGATGCCGACATCATTGCTCCGGCAACGGTCGCATCTTTGCCCGGTGGCGAAGCGACCGTCGTGGCGCGCGCCTCAGGCACGGTCACGCGAGTCATACGTCGCCTGGGCGACCTGGTCCGCGCCGGAGAGACCGTTGCATTGGTCGACAGTCTTGAGGCCGCATCGATGTCGGCCGATCGCAGCGTTGCGGCGACCAAGGCGGATCTGGCCCGCAAGGTCTACGCGCGGGAGGCCGGCTTATTCCGCCAGGGCGTTACACCGCGCCAGGATATGGAGGCGGCGCAATCCGCGCTGACCATTGCCGAGGCGGAAGCACATCGGGCAGCATCCGTGGCGCGCGCCGCGCATGTCAGTGGTGGATCGGTCGCAGTGATCGCGCCCATCACCGGGCATATCACGGCAACGTCAGTGACGGTGGGGGCATTTGTCGAGCCGCAAACAGAGATGTTCCGCCTCGCAGGCAATGGCGCTGTCCAGGTCGAGGTAGCCGTCCCGGCAGCTGACGCACGCCGATTGGTGGCGGGTGATACCGCAACGATATTGACCAACAGTGGCACCCCGATCCCGGCCGTGGTGCGATCGGTCGCGCCGGCCCTTAGCGGCGCCTCTCAGTCGGCAATGGTCGTCGTCACGCCCCAGGCGGGATCGAGCAACCTGTCCGTCGGTGAGGGCGTGCAGGTCCGCATCCGTACCACGCATGGCGGCACCGGCGGCGTCTCCGTGCCCGAGGAGGCGGTCCAGAATATCGATGGGCGCGATATGGTCTTCGTCCGCACCACCCAGGGCTTCCGGGCTCAGCCCGTCATGGTCGGCACGCGCAGCGGTGGATTGGCCCTCATCATCTCGGGCGTGAAGGCGGGCGAGCTTGTTGCAACGCGCAACGCCTTCCTGGTCAAGGCCGAGATGACTAAGGGCGGTGGCGAGGAATGATCGATCGCATCCTTGCCGGCTCGGTTCGCGGGCGATGGCTTGTCGTCTTCCTGACCGCAGTCGTCGCAGTCATCGGCGCCTGGCAGCTCAACCTGCTGCCGATCGATGTCACCCCCGACATCACCAACAAGCAGGTCCAGATCAACACCGTCGTTCCGACGTTGAGCCCCGTCGAGGTCGAGAAGCGTGTCACCTTTCCGATCGAGACGGCTCTGTCGGGTCTCGACGGGGTCGAGAGCACACGATCCTTCTCGCGCAACGGCTTCAGCCAGGTCACCGCCATCTTCAAGGAGAGCGCGGATCTCTATTTCATGCGCCAGCAGGTCAACGAACGCCTGACCCAGGCCCGCGCCAGCCTGCCTGAAGGGGCAGAGCCCCTCATGGGACCCGTATCGACCGGTCTGGGCGAGGTGTTCCATTACAGCGTCGAGTTCGCCAATCCGGACGGCCGCGGCGCGCAGCGCCGGGACGGCAAGCCCGGCTGGCAAAGCGACGGCAGCTTCCTGACTGAAGATGGCGAGCGCTTGCCCGACAAGATCGCCCAACTCGCCTATCTGCGGACGGTGCAGGACTGGATCGTGCGCCCGCAACTGCGCACCGTGCCTGGCGTGGCCGATGTGGATTCGCTCGGCGGCTATGTGAAGCAATATGTCGTCGAACCGGACGCCGCGAAGCTCGCGGCCTACGGCCTTTCCTACACCGATCTTGCAAAGGCACTCGAGGCGGCAAATCTCTCGGTTGGCGCCGATTATATCCAGCGCTCAGGCGAGGCTTATCTCGTCCGCGCCGATGCCCGCCTTCATTCGATCGATGAGATTGCCCGTGCCGTAGTCGCCAATCGCCAGGGCATCCCAATCACCGTTGGCCAGATTGCCAAGGTCGAGATCGGCGGCGAGCTGCGCCGCGGTGCCGCCAGCCGCAATGGCTACGAAACGGTCATCGGCAGCGCCCTGATGCTCGTCGGCGCCAACAGCCGCACGGTTGCCGGGGCGGTCGGCGACAAGCTGCAGGACATCAAGACGACGCTGCCGAGTGGTATTGTGATCGTGCCGACGCTCGATCGCTCGCAACTTGTGCTGGCCACCATCACCACCGTCGCCCGCAACCTGGCCGAAGGCGCGCTCCTCGTCGTGGCGATCCTGTTCTTCCTGCTGGGCAACTGGCGCGCGGCACTCATCGCGACGCTGGTCATCCCTCTCTCGTTGCTGATCAGTGCCATTGGCATGAACGCGCTCCACATCTCGGGCAATTTGATGAGCCTGGGCGCGCTGGATTTCGGTCTGATCATCGATGGCGCGGTGATTATCGTGGAGAATACGCTGCGGCGCTTTGCTCAGCGCCAGCACCACGAAGGGCGCCTGCTGACCTTGCGAGAGCGGCTCGAAGAGGTGATCGACTCCTCCAAGGAAATGGTCCGCCCGACTGTCTACGGGCAGATCGTGATTTTCCTGGTTTTCCTGCCGTGCCTCACCTTCCAGGGCGTCGAGGGCAAGATGTTCTCGCCGATGGTCATCACGCTGATGTTGGCGCTGGCCTCGGCCTTCGTGCTCTCGCTGACCTTCGTTCCCGCGATGCTGGCTTTGCTGATGACCGGTCACGTCGCGGAAACCGAGGTCAAGGCGATTGCGATCACCAAGCGCACATATGAGCCATGGCTGCGGACCGCCATCGCCAGACCTTGGCCCTTCGTCGGCGCTGGCCTCGGTGTGCTGCTCCTTGCGGCCGTTACGTTCACCTTCGTCGGGCGCGAGTTCATGCCGACGCTCGACGAGCAGAATCTCAACCTTTCGTCGGTGCGCATCCCCTCCACATCGATCGACCAGTCTGTGGCGATCGACCTGCCGCTGGAAAAGGCGGTCATGACCTTGCCGGAGGTAACGACCGTCTATTCCAAGGCCGGCACTGCCAGCCTGGCTGCCGATCCGATGCCACCGAATGCCTCCGACAACTACATCATCCTCAAGCCCAAGAGTGAGTGGCCGGCCGGCGTCACCACCAAGGAACAGGTGATCGAGCGCATCCGCGAGAAGACCGCTCCACTGGTTGGGAACGCCTATGATGCCACCCAACCGATCGAGATGCGCTTCAACGAGCTGATCGGCGGCGTGCGCAGCGACGTGGCGGTCAAGATTTATGGCGACGACCTCGACCAGCTCGCAACCTCCGCCCAGAAGATCGCGGCGGTGCTGCGCAAGACGCCCGGCGCTTCCGACGTTCGCGTTGCACAGACCGGTGGATTTCCGACATTCGATATCGCCTTCGATCGCGCGGCGATCGCCCGATACGGCTTGACCATGCAGGAGGTGGCGGACGCGGTTTCGACCGCGTTGGCCGGCCGCGAGGCGGGCCAGATCTTCGAGGGTGATCGGCGTTTCGACGTGGTTGTGCGCCTGCCGCGTGCTCAACGCGACAACCTCGATATGCTCGGCGCGCTACCCGTGATGCTGCCGACGACGGATGGGCAGCCACGCGCCTCCGTGCCGCTCCGCCAGCTCGTCCAGTTCCGCTTCACGCAGGGCCTCAATGAGGTCAGCCGAGACAATGGCAAGCGGCGTATCTATGTCGAAGCTAATGTCGCGGGTCGCGATCTTGGTGGCTTCGTCGACGATGCCCGCAGCCGGATCGCCAACCAGGTCAAGCTGCCTTCCGGTTCGTGGATCGAGTGGGGCGGCCAGTTTGAGAACCTTCAGGCCGCCACGCGTCGGCTTGCGATCATCGTGCCGATCTGTTTCATCCTGATTGGTGCGGCGCTTTACTTTGCGATCGGCAGCCTCGCATTGACAGCAGTTGTGTTCAGCGCGGTGCCGCTGGCACTTGCAGGCGGCGTGTTCGCACTAGCTTTGCGTGGGATGCCTTTCTCGATCTCCTCGGCCGTTGGCTTCATCGCGGTGTCCGGTGTGGCAGTTCTCAATGGCCTTGTTCTGATCTCTGCGATCCGCAAACGTCTGGCGGATGGTGCCGCACCGGACGACGCGGTTGCCGATGGCGCCATCGAGCGCCTCCGACCGGTGTTGATGACGGCGCTCGTCGCGTCGTTCGGGTTCGTGCCGATGGCGATCGCAACGGGAACGGGAGCGGAGGTCCAGAAACCGCTGGCGACCGTCGTGATTGGCGGGCTGATAACGTCCACGATCCTGACGCTCTTTGTGCTGCCCGCCATCTGCGGCTGGGTTCTACGGCGCACGGAAAATCGGTCAATCGACTGGACCGTCCTGCAGGAACCAGCTTGATGCTCGCAGGGCCATCCGCAGACTCGTTCGGTAATGAAAACGGTGGAGCAGCATTGTCAGTCTGTTGAAGTTGGTAGCTTTGGGCAGGTGCTTTCGCTCGTGAAACGACACACAATGGTCGCAAGCGGACGATCGGGCTGGATCGGGCTGCGCTCGTCCGGACCGCTGGGGCCGCATAGGTGCGGTAGTCTTTCTCGTGGGTGCCCGCTCATATTGTCGGACCGCGCCGCCTCACGGCTTGAATCTCTCGCTCAAGACACATGGCCGTGCCGATGATGCAGGTCGGGATAATGGACGTGCTGGTGCACCATCGGTGTGTGCCGGTGCCAATGGCTGTGCGGCTCGTCCGGCGCGATGCCAGGCGGATGGTCATGCTGGTGGTGGCTGTCATGGACGTGGCGGTGCTCATGCTCGAGCGCTTCATGGGCATGCTCGTGGCCGTGAGATTCGGTCAAGTGCAGCCAGAGCCCGATGGCCATCAGAACCCCCGCAGTGACGAGAGGCATGGTGATCGGCTCGCCGAACATCGCCACCGCCAGCAACGCGCCGATAAAGGGTGCTGTTGAAAAATAGGCACCCGACCGGGCCGTGCCGAGATGTCGCAAGGCGAGGACGAACATCACGAGGCTGACGCCGTATCCGAAGAACCCGACCAGTGCCGCGCTTGCGATGTCGGAAGCTGGGGGCATGCCCGCACCCAGCGTGATCGCGAGGACCAAGTTGGCGATGCCTGCCGCCAAGCCTTTGACCATCGCGATCAGCACCGGGTCTGAGGCACTGAGCTTGCGGGTGAGGTTATTGTCGATGCCCCAGCCAAGGCAGGCGCCGGCGATCGCCAGCATGCCCAGCCCACCACCGCCCGGCCCGCCCCGCCAGGACAAGAGCAACGCGCCGGCCAGGATCGCAGCCGCGCCGATCAACAAGCGGCGATCGACATTCTCGCGGAAGACCAGCCAGGCGATGACAAGTGTCGCCAGCCCTTCGAGGTTGAGCAGCAGCGATGCGGTGGATGCGGGGGTTGTCGACAGCCCGATCATCAGGAGCACTGGCGCGATCACGCCACCGCTCAGGATCACCAGGGCGAGCCAGGGCAGGTCAGCGCGTACCAGGGGCGCTTCCGGCGGAGCACCCCCGATCGCCTTGCGGCCGAGATGGACCAGCGCGAGCCCGGTACCTGAGCCGAGATAGAGCAGGCTCGCGAGAAGCCAGGGGCTTAGCCCGTTTCCCAACAGCAGCTTGGCCAAGGGGGTGCTCGCGCCGAACAGCACGGCCGACAGGATCGCGAGCGCAATGCCCGGCGCAAGAAAGTTCGAAGGTCGGTTCACGCGCCGCTTTTCCACATAATAAGCTATCTATCACAATGACCAAACGACGGTCGTCCTAAGATCCGGCTCAGGGCTGCTTCTGGATCGCCGTTACTTCACCGGCGCCGCTGATGAGCTTGAGATTGAAACCGGCCTTGTCGCCGACCTGCACCTATTCAAGGACGGCAGGGGCAGCCGCTGAACGCAAATGTGTGAGGAGGTGCCTGCACGCGCAATAGATGATGGCCTGCCGGCGAGCATCGCGCTCAATCGGTGTTGCTTGCGGTTTGGATGCAAAAGACATAAGCTAATGGCCTTGGCGGGCGGACCTTTCCTCGGAAAAGGTTGCCCCATGACTGAACTGTCCCATTGCGAAACAAGTGCCACGATCGCGGAAGCTTTCAGCGGCATCGCGGCCGTCAAGGATCGTCGAAAAGACCGGCTACTGCGCATCAAATCGGTTGTTACACGTACCGGCTTGTCGGTGGCGACCATCTACCGGCGGGAGGTGCAGGGCACCTTTCCCAAGCGAGAGCGGATCGGACCTCGATGTGTCGGCTGGTATGAAAGCGATATCGACGATTTCATCGCGGCCCCTTTCGACTATCGATCACGCTGACCCAGCAGCGTCAGGGGCTCTGGCAGATCCTTCGAAACAAGATCGGCCCATGCCTGACAGATGGCTGCTCTGGGCTTGAGATAGCGCGCCCTGTTGTAAGCCCATTCGGAGGCCGAGACGCCCGGCGGGACATGGGCCAGGATCATATCGATCAGCATCCTGTCTCCATCGCGCTCAAGTTCTGCCGCCCGCTCGTTCATGATCGTCGAGAACGCCGATCGCCAGCCATGTGGTACCATGCGGCCTTTATATTTGCCGCCGGCCATACGTTTGTACATCGTGCTGAGCGCTGCGTCCGTCATCGGCTCTCTCCAGGACTTGGCACTTGGGAAAAGAAGAAGGCTGGTGCCGGTCAGCACGCGAAGAACCCTCAGTACCTGAACGGCCTGAGAGGACAGAAGCACATCATGGCCAAATGCGCTGTTCAATTTGTCCTCGACCTCGAGCTTCATCCGCTCGGCGGGAATTCGCCAGATCGGCTTCTCACAGGGCGCGGCGGGATCGGACCAGTCGATGCCATGGAATTCGGACCAAGGGGCCGTTCGCAACACACCGACCCGCACAACGGTAAGCGCGAGGAGGCGAGAAGCCAACTTGGTGATCAGACTGGAGGTTGAGCAATCGACGGATCGCTGCAGTTGGAGCAGTTCAGGAAGCGTCGTCAGCGCAGGTTGTTTGGCACCCGGCCGGGTCGGCTTGAGTGCCTCCCGAATTTCGTCAATCTCCATGATCATGGCGGTCGAGACAAGGCGTTCTCCCTTCGCCTTCTTGAAGATGGCGAGGATATAGCCCCTCACCCGCTTCGCTGTTTCGATCGAGCCACGGGCTTCGATCTTCCTGAGCGCCCGCAGGACCATCGCACTGTCGACATTGCCGATGGGCGTATTGCCGAAGAGCGGATAGAGGTCGCGCTCGATACGATTGCGGACCCGAGCGGCATTCGCCGTGGACCAGAGCGGCTCCTGATCTGACAGCCATTCCTCGGCAAGCTTGCGGAAGGTTGCTTGTGACGCATCGATCTGCGCCTGCTTGTGGCGTTGCGCTTCGAACGCGGGATCCTTTCCGCTGCGCAGGAGCTTACGGGCTTCATCGGCCAGTTCACGCGCCGCCACGAGACCGAGCTCCGGATAGCGGCCGATCGTAAGGAGCTTTTCCTTACCCGCGTACCGATATTTGAAGCGCCACGATTTCCCGCCGCCGGAGGATACAAGCAGGTGCAATCCTCTTGAGTCGGCGAGCTTGTAGTTTCGATCGCCTGCCTTGGCGTTTTTCACTTCTGCGATGGTCAGAGTCATCGATACCCCCAAATCGGAGTCCGATACCCCCAATTTTACCCCCAGATTCGGCGAGAAGCCGTGATCTCTCTTGAGAAGATATGGACGAAAATGTCTCGGTAATCCCTTGATAAACAAGGGATTACCGATACCATATCCAAGATATGAGGGAAAGCGCTGGTGGGCCCGGCAGGACTCGAACCCGCAACCTAGCCGTTATGAGCGGCCAGCTCTAACCGTTGAGCTACAGGCCCCCAGCATCGCGGGCGATAGCGGAGGTAGGGGGCGGGCCGCAAGC
>Ga0164243_10003492_pt1 | contig 25138 bp, 20 predicted proteins | sample OricompcompostOP_FD_108781 | JGI IMG/M metagenome (GOLD analysis project Ga0164243, IMG submission 108781) | Organic Plus compost microbial communities from Emeryville, California, USA - Original compost - Organic plus compost (OP) | ecosystem: Engineered > Solid waste > Mixed feedstock >...
CGAGGTGTGCAGCGCACCGAAGAACATCGTCTCCATGGCGCTGCGGAACGCCTCCGTCCCCGACTCCTCGGCCGGCCCCACCTGGATGTTCCCGGCGTTCGCCAGCACCACGTCCAGCCCGTGCTGGTCGGCCGCGGTGCGCTCGATCACCTCGTGCACCGCCGCCCGGTCGGTGACGTCGCACACGCGCCCGGTGACCGTGTTCTCCCGTGTCCTGCGGCGCAGCAGCTCCACGGCGTGCTCCAGCTCGGCCGCGTCCCTGGCCACGACGGTGACGTCGCAGCGCCGCTCCACGCACTGCCGGGCCAGCAGCAGTCCCAGTCCGCGGGAACCGCCTGTCACCAGCACCGACAGATCCGAGAGTGCGTCCATCACCGGCCTCCTTCACGGGGGTGTCGTCCCACGGCGGTTCCCCGCATCCGCCGTGTCACACCCGCCCCGGACAGCCTCCCGGTGCGAATGTGCGAAAGGAAACCGAGGTACCCGCGCAAGGAGAGCGACCAAGGAGCAGCACACATGCAGATCGGCTACAAGCTCGCGACCGAGCAGTACGGACCGCAGGAACTGATCCGGCAGGCCGTCGCCGCGGAGGCCGCCGGATTCGACTTCGTCGAGATGAGCGACCACTACCACCCGTGGCTCGACGACCAGGGCCACTCGGCCTTCACCTGGAGCGTGCTGGGCGCCATCGCCGCCAAGACCGAACGCATCGGGCTGGTCACCGGCGTGACCTGCCCCAGCATGCGCTACCACCCGGCGATCGTCGCCCAGGCCGCCGCCACCATGGCGCTCGTCTCCGAGGGCCGCTTCGTGCTCGGTGTCGGTTCCGGCGAACGGCTGAACGAACACGTGATCGGCCGCGGCTGGCCCGCCGTCTCCGAACGCCACACCATGTTCCGCGAGGCCCTGGAGATCATCCGGCTGCTGTGGCAGGGCGGCTACCGCTCCTACGAGGGCAAGTATCTGCGGCTCGAGGACGCCCGCGTCTTCGACCTGCCGCCCGAACAGCCGCTGATCGCGGTCGCCGCGAGCGGAGCCGCCTCCGCGAGGATCGCCGCAGAACTGGGCGACGCCCTCTTCGCCACCGAGGAGAAACCCGAGATCGTCCGCCACTACCGCCAGGCGGGCGGCACCGGACCCGGCTACGCGGAGGTCCCCATGTCCTACGCGGCCGACGAGAAGGAGGCGGTCCGCTCCGCCCTCACCTACTTCAGGTGGGCCCTCAGCGGCTGGAAGGTGATGAGCGAGCTGCCCAATCCGGTCAACTTCGAGGCCGCCACCGCGCAGGTCCGCGAAGAGGACATCCGCGGGCGCTTCGCCTGCGGAAACGATCCCGCCCGGTATCTGGAAGTGGCCCGGCCCTTCGCCGACGCCGGCTACGACCGTCTCGTCCTGATGAACGCCGGACCAAACCCGCGCGGCTTCTTCGACTTCTGCGAGGCCGAACTGCTCGGCCGGCTCAGGCAGCTCGGTCCCGCGGGCGGCTGAACGCCTGCCGGCGGTGGACGGCCCGCGGCAGGCTGACGGCCCGCGGGCGGCGGGGAGCCCGGAAAACCGGTTGCGAGGGAGGCGGCCGTCGGCTGGGCTGCCCTGACCGTTCGCAACAGAGTCCGAGGAGCATCATGCCGCGTGCCGTCACCCTCATCCGCTCCACCGCCCTGTCCGATATCGCCGAGTACGCCTACGCGGCCACGGCACCCGCCGAGGCCCGCCTGGTCTTCCTCGCCGGCGCCTGCCCGCTCACCCCCGAGGGGGAGGTCGCGCCCCTGGGCGACTACGCGGGGCAGGCCCGCCGCGCGGTGGAGAACCTGCGCACCGCCCTGAAGGAAGCCGGCGCCGGCCTGGAGGACCTCATCAGCACCCGGGTGCTGGTGGCCTCCGCTCGGCAGGAGGACCTGGTGGCCGCCTGGCATGTCTACCGCGACGCCGTGGGCGACCACGACGTCCCCAGCACCCTGATGGGCGTCACCGTCCTGGGCTACACCGGCCAACTCGTCGAGATCGAGGCGGTCGCGGCCGTCCTCGACTGATCCGGGAGCCCCGCGCTCAGCCCGGCAGCCGGAACGGCACCGTACGCCACGGGCTGCCGGGCGCGCGCAGCAACGCGTGGTGCGCCTCCCGTACGGACGTGTACCAGTCGCCGAACCGCTCCTCGTCGAAGTGGAGGCAGCGGCCCAGCACGTACGCGGCCGAGAACTGAGCCCAGGAGGAGTAGGCGTTGCGCACGCCCGCGCTCACCCGCACCAGCGCGTCGTTCATCTCCGCCCGCGTCGCGTACCGCGCGCCCCGCCCCCAGCGGGCCATCTTGGAGGCCCGGCCCAGGTCCCAGGCAGCCACCGTGCGGACCACCTCGTCCTCCCCCAGCAGACCGTCGGCGCGGAAGCGGGCCTCGTACCGCAGCACCGTGCCGACCAGTTGGCGCATGTCCGCCACGAACGACGCGAACTGCGCCTCGTCGGGGACCTCCACGACGCGGCGCAGCGTCGATTCCACACTGTCGCGCCACAGTCCGGCGTCCACCCGGGTGCTGCTCGTGCCGTGCGCCTTGACGAGTGCGAGCCGGGCCCCCAGTACGAAGTCCCAGTACCACGGGCTGACCTCGCACTCCAGCAGCCGCTGCTGGGTCTCCAGCCACTCCTGACGGCCGGTCACATCCCAGCTGTCGGCCAGGCGTTCCACCTCGTGGCTGTATCCGGCGCCGTGCCAGTCGAGGGTGTTCCACGGGTCGCCGTTGGCGTAGCACAGGTGGGCGCCGCAGGCCAGACCGTGCAGCAGCGGCCCGGTCTCCGGCGCCCCCGTGTACCGGGTGACCAGCCGGTCCGTGAGGGCGTCCGGATCGAAGAGCTCCTCGTGCAGATCGGCCCACACCTCGCGCTCCTCGTCGTCCACCTGCAACAGCAGCTGGCACGGCGTCGCCGCGTTGACGACCAGCACGTCCACCTCGGGCGGCACGATCCGCGCCAGCGAGCCGAGCGTCACGAACTCGAAGACCACATAAGGGTGCGGGCGCGTCAGCATGCCGTCCGTGTAGACCTGCATGACGGTGCGGGTCACCCCGTCGGAGCCCGTCACCTGACTGGTGTGGGGCACGCGTTCGGCCGGATCCGGTGAGGTCCGCTCGACCGGCATCGGATGGTAGAGCCCGTGCCGCGCCAGATGGCGCAGATACGTGTAGGTCTCGTCCACCTCGACCAGCTTGTGGAGCCGGCGCTCCAGTTCGGCCGGGGCCTGCCAGTGGCCGCCCTCGTGCTCGACGACGGGAAAGATGTCCTCGTGGTCGTCCTGCTCACCAACCGTGTACACCGTGCGCCCTCGTGCCCCGTTCCGGCCCCGCGGCGACGCCGGGAACCCATGCCGTGATCGAGCGGCTCACGCTACCGCCCGGCCGCGCACGGCCCGACGCCGGGTACGCGCGCCACGGACCGGTACGCGCGGCCCGGCGCCGGGTGCGCCTCACACCTCCAGCATCCCCTCGATGCGGCGCAACTGATGCCGGGCCATGGCCAGATTGGCCTTGCCCGCGTCCAGCGCGATGTAGAGGAACAGACCGTTGCCGCTCTTGCCCCGCAACAGCCGTATCAGGTGGTACTGGGACCCCAGGGTGATCAGGATGTCCTCGATCTGGTCGTCCAGCCCCAGGTGCTCCATCGTGCGCAGCTTGGCCCGTACGACGTCCGTGTTCCCGGCGGCGGCGACCTCCAGGTCGAAGTCCTTTCCCCCGCCGAGCGTGCCCAGCGCCATGCCGCTGGTGTAGTCGACCAGGGCGACCCCGATCGTGCCGTCGATGCTGCTCATCGCTTCCTTGAGGGAAGCCTCGGTGTTCGACATGGTGGCGCTCAGTCCTTCCTCGTATACGCGTCTTGCGGATAGGGCGTCTTGCGGATGCGGCGTCCTGCCGGCGGGGCGGGCGTCGTACGGGGCGCGCAGGCGCCGGTACGGGATGGCGCGGTGCGCCGCTGTGGTCCGTCACGGTGCGGGGAAGGGCCCGCGGCGGCGTTCCAGGGGCGGGCGGTGCCCCTCGGGAGGCGGCGGAGCGGCGGGTTGCGGGCCCCCGGGGCCGGGCGGCGCGGGCTGCCGCTGCGCTCCGGCGACCAGTTCGCCGATCCGCGCCGCGGTGCGGCGCCCCTCCAGATGCAGCCGGCCCACGTTGATCCGCTCGTCCGCGAGCAGGGTGAGCACCGCGGCCGGGCCCGCCGCGTACGTCGCGACGTAGCCCAGTTCGCCGTGGACCAGCAACTCCCGGAAGGCGCCCCGGCCGGTCGCCTCGTTCATGCGGAACGCCAGTCCGAGCGCGGCGGCCGTCAGCGCGGCCAGCGGCTCGGCCTCCGGCGGTCCGCCCCTCGGGGACGGGCCGCTGTCCTGTGCCAGCACGAAACCGTCCACGGTCGCCGCCAGCACCGCCTCCACCTGCGGCACCCGCACCCTGACGCGGCGCAGCTCCGCCGCCACCCGGGCCTCGGCCGTCATGAGCACCCTCCTTCCGGAGCGCTGTCGGAACCTGCTGATCACCACGCCTCCAGGGCGTCCCTGAGCCTGCGCAGCAGGGAGACGTCCGGGTCCGGGAACTCGCCGGGCACCGGCTGCGCCCGGGCAGGGCCCGCCCGGACGGGCGGCGGGGGAGCGGGAACGAGCAGCCCGGCCGCCGCCAGCCGGCGCACGTCCACCAGCGTGTGGAACGCGGGGCGGCGCAGCTCCCGTGCGATGTCGGAGGCGGTCCGCACCCCGTCGGCCAGCTCGAGTACCGCCCGCCGGCGCCCCGGCACGGGCGCCGGCGGGCCGGCCGCCCGGTCCGCGGGGGAGACGGACCGGGCCGGTACGGGAGGGAGCGCGTCGAGCCGGCCGTCGGGCCAGATCCGGTCCAGGAACGTACGGCGGCGCACGGCCTCCCGCTCCAGGGCCGCCGCCGTCACGCACCCGGTGACGTGCGGCCAGGGGCGCACTCCCCGCCGGAACCGCCCCGGCCCGCCACCGGGTGCGAGGACGAAGAACGCCGCGTCGTGCAGCGCCACACTCGCGCACAGCTCCAGCACCCCGCCGGGCACCCGCGGCCCGGCCCCGGCAGGATGCCCGGCGGAGCCGCTGTCGCTTCCCGTCCGCGTGCGCGGTTGCCGCCCTCCGCCCCGGTGCGGGCCGGTGCCGCACGAAAGAAGGGCCTCCAGTCCGGGCGCGGCCGGGCTCTCGGCGTGCACGATCCGCCCCTCGACGAGGAAGAGGGTGCCGCCCGCCCGGGTGTAGGCGCCGGTGGCGTGCTCGGCGGCCAGCCGGTGCAGCATCGAGGGCGCATGGGCGGGCGCGGGGGTCGCGCACGGCATCACAGCACCATCCGATCGGCTATCCGGGCCAGCCGCATCCGGGCCAGCGCGAGGTTGCCCTCGTCGCGGGCGAGCCACAGATGGAGGAAGAAGCTGCCGTCCAGGGCTCCGGTCACGAATCGCAGCAGGTGGTAGCTGTCGGCGTTGGTCGTGATGATGTCCTCGACGGGCGGGACCGCGGTGCTCCCGTCCGGGCCGCGGGCGGTGGTGAGGGGACCGAAGGAGCGGTACTCGGCGACCATTCTGGCCAGTTCCGCCGTCTCGCAGGCCGCCGCCTCGTGGTCCCCGCCGGGTGCCTCCCCGGCGACGCCGAGCGCCAGACCGCTGACCCAGTCGACCACCGCGGCGCTCCGGGCGCCCGGCAGGCGCATCGCCTCCAGCAGACTCTCGTCGATCCCGGGCACACTGAACTCCCCTCCCCGGCACGGCAGACCACCCCGGTGCACACCGCCCGGCCACGGACGGTGAAGCCGACGCTACGCATCTGTGTGCCAGGGCGCGTTCGTTCGGGCACATTCCTCGGGAACATGCCAGGAGGGATCGTGAAGTGACCGTTCTGCTTTCGGAGTTGACCGCTCCGCGCACGGAAATGGCCGTATCGGGTTCCGAGTGACACGGCGCGGCCCGGCCCGGCGCGGCCCCCTCACGGCCCCGCTCGCTTCCCGCCCCGCCTCTGCTCGCCCCGCTTCCCGCCCCGCCCCCATTCCTCCCCCGAAGGGGCCGGAAGAGAACTGATCCGGCGGCGCCGCCCGTGGCAAGATGGAACTCCCGCTCCGCCGCAGCGGTTTCACCCCGCGCGGCGGCGTGCGGGGCAGAACGCCAGGACGGGACGGGGAGGGTGCGCAGGTGAGCGGTCTCAGCAAAGGACTCGGCAAGGTGGAGGTCACGCTCAAATGGGACCCGAGTCCCATGGGCGAGCCGGACCACGACCTCGACCTCGTGGCCGCCACCTACACCGCCGAGGCCCCCTACGGCGAGCCCGCCTACCTCGTCCACTTCGACAGCCGCTCCCCGGACGGCACCATCACCCTCAACCGGGACAGCAAGACCGGCCAGGGCTTCGGCTCCGACGAGGTGATGACCCTGGAGCTGGAGCGGCTGGCCGACACGTATGTGCGCGTCGTCGTCGGTGTGGCCGTCCAGCAGGGCGAGGGCCGCAAGACGTTCGCCCAGGTGCCCAACACGGCGGTGCGCATCCGGGAGGGCTACGAGGAACTGTCGGCCACGGACCTCACCGGCGTGGCGGGCTCCACCGCGGCCACGGTCGCGGAGTTCGTACGCGGCGAGACGGGGGAGTGGCACCACAAGGTCGTGCTGCGCGGTTTCGACGGCACGCCGGAGGAGTTCCCCTCGCACATGGGCGCGGCCCAGCAGAGTTCCTGACGGCTGGGGTACGTGCGGGGTGGTACCGGCGCGACCGCCGGCACCACCCCGCACGCGTGTCCGCACCGCGGGTGCGGAGCCGTCACAGCTCCTTGATGCGGATGTTGCGGAACGAGACCGCGTCCTGGGCGCTGTGCACCTGGAGGCCCACGTAGCCCGAGGCGTAACGGCGCCCGTCGGTGCCCGGGTCGTCGTCACGCGGCGGGTCGAAGATCTGGCCGCGGTCGTTCTCGAACTCGTTGATGAGCGTGCCGTTGCGGTAGATCTCGTAGTGCTGACCGATCACCCGGATCTCGTAGTCGTTCCAGGTGCCCTTCGGGGTGACGCCCGCACCGGCCAGACCCACCCGGTCGAACCCGTAGACGGAACCCGTCTTGTAGATGTCGCCGTCCGGGCGGTCCAGTATCTGGATCTCGTGGCCGTACTTGATGGCCACCCACTCCGGGCGGGACTCCTCCGGGTGGTCGTGCACATCGGGGAAGCGGACGAACACCCCGCTGTTGGTCCGGCCGTCACCGGCGGCGTCGTCGCGGAACTGGAGCTTCAGCGAGAAGTCCCCGTACCGGCGCTGCGGATACCACAGCATCCCCATGCCGTCGACGCTCTTGTCGCTGGTCATGGTGGCGTCGTCGGCGAGCCCGAACCGGCCGCCGCCCACCTGCTCCCAGGCGGCGAAGGACTCCTCGCTGCCGTCGAACAGGTCGCGGTACCCGGTGTTCTGGCCCGGGGTGCCGATCCCGGAGCGCTTGGCGGCCCGGTTGATCAGCTTCTGCTCGCGGGGCACCAGCACGCCCTCGGTGACCAACTGTTCGGTCACGCCGCGCACATGCTTGAGGAAGAGGGCCTGCGAGGTCCACTCCCGCTCGTCCTCGATCAGCTCGTTGACGGTGCAGCGCCGCTTCGTCATCCGGTTGGGGACACCGGTGTCGATGGTGCCGACGATGACGGTCTCCCGCTCGTCGTACTCGGGGCAGTCGGGCGAGGGCACCCCGCCGCCCGCGACGATCCGGAAGGACAGCTTCTTGGGCTCCGAGGTGTTCCCCTCCTTGTCCGTCGCCCGGTAGACGACCGCGTGGTATCCGGCCCGGTCCACGACGAGCGGCTCGGTGTAGGCCAGGTAGGGGCCGCCGTCCAGTGCGTACTCGGTCCTGTCCACACCGGACTTCTCGTCCGTCGCGGTCAGGGTGACGGTGGCCTTGCCGAGGAAGTGGCCGTCCGCGTTCTTCCTGCCCTCGGCCTTGCCCTCCACGACCGGCGGGGTGGTGTCCCCCTCCGGCGGCCGGACGACGGTGAAGCTCACCGACTTCTCCCCGGCCGCGTTCCCCGCCTTGTCCTCGGCGCGGTAGCGGACGGTGTGCTCCCCCTCGTCGGTGACGGTCACCGGCGCCGTGTACGGCTGGAACGGACCGTCGTCCAGGGCGTACTCGATGGCGGCCACACCCGAGCCGGCGTCCGAGGCGGTCACGGTGACCGTCGCGGTGCCCAGATAGTTGCCGTCGGCGTCCTTGTCGCCCTCCACCGTCGCGGAGGTCTCGGGCGGGGTGGTGTCCTCACCCGGGTCGCCGCCCGTCACCACGAGCGTGCCCTGCATCTGCTGGTGGCCCGGAATGGTGCAGTGGTACTTGTAGGTGCCCGGGGTCAGCGTCACCTCGGCGGTGTGCTTGCCGCCCTTCGCGTCGCCCGGCGAGGCGAGGATGTTGAGGTTCACGTCCTGGTTGTAGTCCGGGTCGGAGGTGACGAAGGTGAGGGTGTGTGCCATGCCGGAGGTGTTGCCGGTGGCCGCGCTGTTCTCGAAGACGATCGTCGCCTTGCCCGCCACGGCCGTGGCCGGCGCCGAGGCGTACTTGGTCATGTCGTCGTCGGCCGTCCAGGTCAGCACCTGCTCGGCCTGCGGCGCCTCCCGCGCGGACGGCGCCGGCCCAGCCTTCCCCCACGCCGTGGCGGAGGTCAGCCCGAGCACCATCAACAGCGCCGCCAGCACGGCGGTCACCAGTCGGCGCCCCTCCCGGCGCGCTCGTCCGTCCCGGGCGCTCATCGGCCCGCTCCCTTCCGCAGCGCCGGCTCGGCCATGTCCCCGGGCAGCGGGGTGGGCTCGCCGCCCTTGTAGGTGACGCGCCACAGTGCCGACTTGTCGTCGGAGGTGAAGAAGCCGCGCCCGTAGTCCAGGACGTACAGCGCCCCGTCGGGCCCGAACTTCCAGTCCATGAGGTTGCGGATGCCGCCCTCGCCGACCGGGACGATGCCGTCCAGGCTCTCCGCGTGGGCCGGCAGCGCGCCCGTCTTGTCGCCGTCGGGCATCACCAGGGCGTGCCGCGGCTGTTCACCGTCGTACAGATCGCCCACGAACCACTTGCCGTTCCAGTAGGAGGGCCATTTGCCCTTCGCCCCGCTGTCGGCGTCGTAGCGGTAGACCGGGCCGTTCATCGCGGCCTGCCCGCCGCCCTTGAGCCAGGGCAGGGTGAGCTTCTGCTCGGCCTTCTTGTAGCTGGGGACACCGTCGGCGTTGCGCGGGAAGTCCGGACCGCCGCCCTGCGGCGAGTACCAGATGTTGTTGGGCCGCGCGGGCGGGATGTTCACCAGTCCGTCGTTGTTCGGCGACTCGTTGCGCAGATGGTCGCAGTCGTACCAGCCCAGCGGCTTGCTCGGGTCGGGCAGATTGCGGTCGCGGTAGGGCTGTTTGTTGCCCATGCAGTACGGCCAGCCCTGGTTGCCCGCGCTGGTGATCTTCGCGAACGTGTCGTACTTGGCCGGACCCCAGGTGGGGCTCGGTTCGGTGGCGTCGGGCCCGACCCACCCCGCGTACAGGGTGTCGGTCTCCTTGTCCACGGCGATCCGGGCGGGGTTGCGCACCCCCATCACATAGATCTCGCCGCGCGTCTTGCCGCCGCCCTCGTCGGGTTCCTTGCCGGTGAACAGATTGCCCTCGGGAATGGTGTAGGTCCCGTCGTCCTCCGGGTGGATGCGCAGGATCTTCCCGTTGAGGTTGTTGGTGTTGCCCGCGGTGCGGCGCGCGTCAGCGAACGAGACGCCCTTGAAGTCCGGCTCCGGGTTGTTGCCCGAGTAACCGTCGCTGAACTGCGAGGAGTTGTTGTCGCCCGTGGCGATGTACAGATTCTCCTTCGAATCCCACGCCATCCCGCCGCCCGCGTGGCAGCAGCTGTGGATCTGCACGGGCCAGGAGAGCAGCACCTTCTCCGATCCCATGTCCAGCTTGTCGGTCTTCTGATCCAGGGTGAACCGGGAGACGCGGCGCTCGGCCATGTGCGTCTCACGGTTGATCTCGCTGTGCGGCGTGTAGTGCAGATAGACCCAGCCGTTGTCCTCGAAGCCGGGGTCCAGCTCGATGCCGAGCAGCCCCTCCTCGTTCTTGACCAGCTCCTCGCCGCCGCCCTTGTTCCCGAAGACCGTCAGCTCTCCCGCGAGGGTGACCTTCTCGGTCTCCGGGTCCCAGATGTGCACCTGGCCCTTGCCCTTGCCGATGTCCGGGTCGTCCCAGTCGGTGACCACCGGCTGGGAGGCGTCGGCGCCGCCCCGGCCGATGTAGAAGACGCGGCCGTCCGGCGCCGTGACCAGCCCGTGCGGCTCGCCGATCTGGTCGGCCTTGCCCGGCTGGTTGGGCGCGGTCAGCCGTTCGGCCTTGTAGTTCGCGGAGATTGCGGCCTGGCAGTCGGCACGCGCCAGCCGGGTCGTCCACATCAGGGCGCCGCGCAGATGGGTGCGGAAGTCGGTCTCCTGGTAGCTTGCCGCGGTGCCGCCCATGGCGGTGTAGAACGACCGTCCCCCGTCGTAGTCCCGGCACCACGAGACGGGGTGGTCCCAGCCGCCGGCGTCCGGGCCGGGCTCATAGCTGTTGGTGCGCACCCGTGCCACGGTGTGCACCGCACCGGACGGGTTCTTCTCCCAGTTGAGCCACTTGTCCAGGCGTTTCCACTCGACGGGCAGTTCCTTGGTCGCCGGGTGCTGCCGGTCGCCGACCTCCACCACGGCCCGCTGCGCCTTGGCAGGGCTGTGCTCGGCGGGGCGGGCGCCGATCAGTCCGGTGAACCAGTCCGAGTACGGTTCCGCGCGGGCCGCGTCGTGGATGCCCAGGAAGCCGCCGCCCGCCTCCATGAAGCTCTCCAGCCCGGCCTCCTGCTCGGGGTCGAGCACATCGCCGTCACCGGTGAGGAAGACCACCGCGTTGAAGCGGCCCAGCCGCTTGGCGTTGGTGAAGACCGCAGGATCGTCGGTGGCCCGGATGGTGAACTGCTCCTGGGCCGGACCCTGCCGGCCGATCGTCTCGATGGCCTCGATGGCGGCGTCGACGGTGGGGGACTCCTCGCCGGTCGCGCCGTGGAAGACCAGGACGCGTACGTCCTCCCCGCCCGGGGGGCTGGGCAGTGCGAGCTTCGGCACGGGCGTGTCGGGCGGCGGCCCGGCCAGTGCGGGCCCGCCCAGCAGACCGGCGGCGAGTGCGCCCGTCAGCAGTGCGGCGATCCTTCTCCGCCGGGGTCTCGCCCGTTTTGGGTGTGGTTGGTGCCGCATGGGTTGTCCACCCCTCTTCGGTCACAGAAACGTGGCAGAAGCTAGACCCCTTTCGATGCTTCGCCAAGAGCTATGACCACAACTCGACGAACTTTGTCCCGGGTGTGGATAAACTCCCGGCGCGGCGCTACCGTCCCCCCAGCTGATCCGCTCAACTCGGCCCGATCCACGCTCCATTGGCCACTCGCCCGGGGGAGATCGAGAACGATGACCGGAAACCCTGACGCCACCACCCACACCCGCCGCACCTTCAGCAGACGCCTGCTCGCGGGCGGCGCCGTCGCCGCCGTCGGCGGCAGCGCACTGGCCGCGACCGCCGGACCCGCGCAGGCGGCGGCACCGGCCGCCACCGGCCAGGTGCGCCGCGCGGGCAAGGGCGGTCAGGTGCGCCGCATCAAGATGTACGCGGAAAAGCTTTCCGACGGTCAGATGGGCTACGGGCTGGAGAAGGGCAAGGCCACCATCCCCGGGCCGCTCATCGAACTGGTCGAGGGGGACACCCTCCACATCGAGTTCGAGAACACGATGGACGTGGCCGCCAGCCTCCACCCGCACGGCGTGGACTACGACATCGCCAACGACGGCACCAGGATGAACAAGAGCCACGTCGAGCCGGGCGGCAAGCGCACCTACACCTGGCGCACCCACGCCCCGGGTCGCCGCAAGGACGGCACCTGGCGCCCCGGAAGCGCCGGCTACTGGCACTACCACGACCACGTGGTCGGCACCGAACACGGCACCGGAGGCATCCGAGGCGGCCTGTACGGGCCCGTCGTCGTGCGCCGCGAGGGCGACATCCTGCCCGACCCCGACCGGCAGTTCACCATCGTCTTCAACGACATGACCACCAACAACCTGGCCAAGGGCCCGGACTTCAAGGCCACGGTGGGCGACCGCATCGAGATCATCATGATCACGCACGGTGAGTACTACCACACCTTCCACATGCACGGTCACCGCTGGGCGGACAACCGCACCGGGCTGCTGGAGGGCCCCGAGGACACCAGCCGGGTCATCGACAACAAGATCACCGGGCCGGCCGACTCCTTCGGCTTCCAGGTGATCGCCGGGGAAGGGGTGGGCGCCGGCGCCTGGATGTACCACTGCCACGTCCAGAGCCACTCCGACATGGGCATGGCCGGCCTGCTGCTGATCGCCAAACCCGACGGCACCGTCCCCGGCCACGGCGACCACCACTGACGCCCCGTGCGGGCCCGCCCCCGGCCATCCCGCAGCTTCTCCCGACGATCCCTGTGCCATCCGGGGCTCCGGGTGGTACTGTGGACTCGTTGCAGTTTTGGTACCCATGACTTGTGCGCGCCTGAGCTTCGTAGCTTGGGCGCGTTCTGTTTATCCGGAGCTTTTCTGGATGGGGGTCATGACGGCGACGCGGAGCGCACGAGGTGTGCGGCTCCCAGCCACCCTGAAGGAGAAGAAGATGGCATCCGGCACTGTGAAGTGGTTCAACTCGGAAAAGGGCTTCGGGTTCATCGAGCAGGACGGCGGCGGCGCCGACGTCTTCGCCCACTACTCGAACATCGCGGCCCAGGGCTTCCGTGAGCTCCACGAAGGCCAGAAGGTCAACTTCGACGTCACCCAGGGCCAGAAGGGCCCGCAGGCGGAGAACATCACCCCCGCCTGACCGCTCGACCCCGCTCCCTCGCCTCCGGGCGGGGGAGCACCCACTGGGGCCGCGCACCGACCGGTGCGCGGCCCCAGTGCCGTTTCCGGACGGCGGTCCTCCGGCGGCCTTCCGGCGGCCGGAGAGCGCCGGGACCCAGGGGCCAGGAGGCACCGGGACCCCGGGCGGGCTCAGGCGCCGCTGCCCCGCAGCTCGGCCAGAGCCGCGGCCGTCAGCGGCCGGTGCGTACTGTCCGGGTCGATGAGGACGACCGTGCAGGCCGCGGCATGGGTGAGAGCCGTGGTCAGACTGCCCTCCCCGAACTGGGTGACGGAGCCGCGAACGGCTCGGCCCACCGCCACGGTGCGGGCCCCCACCTCGGCGGCGTGCCGCGCCAGGACGCGGCCGGCGGCGGCCCGGTCGCCGACGCCGGTGAGGACCTGGCCGGTGGCCGGCACGCCCCGGGCCGCGAGCCGGTCCAGGTGCGCGGTGACCGCCGCCCTGGCGCTCTCCTCCGTCTCCGTCTCGACGGCCTGCTCCTCCACCACGGCCGTCAGCTGCACATGGACGACCTCCAGCGGGCTGTCCGCGTCCTGGGCGAGCCGGGCCGCCGCGTCCACGATCTCGGCGGCATTGCCGCCGGCGCCCACCGCCACGATGAGCGGCGGCTCCCCGCCCGCCGGGGCCGGCCCCACCGGGACCAGCCCGGGTGTGACGGTCTCGCCCTCGCCGGTGTGCTGCTCGGCCGCGCTGACCAGCCCATGGCCGCTGGCCAGCACCGGGATGGCGAGCAGGAAGGCGCCGGCGCCGACGTAGAAGGGCACGCCCAGGTCCGTCGCGTCGGCGAGCTTCCCCGCGACGTACGGGGCCAGACCGCCGCCGATGAACCGCAGGAAGCCGTACGCGGAGGAGGCCACCGGCCGCTCGACTGGGGAGACCAGCATGACCGCCTGGGTGGTGAGCGTGTTGTTGATGCCGATGAAGGCGCCGCTGACGATGACGGCCACGATGACCACCGTCGGCGTGGCCACCCCGGCGGCGATGACCGCCATCACCACGCCCAGACAGAAGAGGTTCGCGTACAGCACGGGGGCGGTGCCGAAGCGGGCCTGGAGCCGCGGTGCGAACAGGACGCTGAAGAGGGCCACCAGCAGCCCCCAGCCCGTGAAGACCAGCCCCAGTTCGTGGGCGCTCAGCTTCATCGGGTACGGGGCGTAGCCCAGCATGGTGAAGAAGCCCCAGTTGTACAGCAGCGCCATGATGCCCATGGTCAGCAGCCCGCGGTGGCGCAGCGCCTTCAGCGGGGCGACGGGTGAGGTGGGGCGGGCCGGTTTGGGGGAGTCGGGGACGAAGGCAAGTGTGGCGGCCAGGGCTATGGCCATGAGGACGGCCACCCCGAAGAACGGGCCGCGCCAGCTGATGGCGCCCAGTTCTCCGCCCAGCAGAGGACCTACGGCGATACCGAGGCCCAGCGCCGTCTCGTAGAGGATGATCGCGCCGCCGAAGCCGCCGCTGGCGGAGGCCACGATGACGGCCAGTGAGGTGGCGATGAACAGGGCGTTGCCGAGCCCCCAGCCGGCGCGGAAGGCGACGATGCCGTTGATGGAGTCCGTGGCCCCGGCCGCGGCGGCGAAGACGACGATGACGGCGAGACCGATGACGAGCGTGCGTTTGGCCCCCAGCCGGCTGGAGACCCAGCCCACGACGAGCATGGCGACGGCCGTGACGATCAGATAGCTGCTGAACAGCAGGGAGACCTGGCTGGGGGAGGCGTGCAGACTCTCGGCCAGGGCGGGCAGGATCGGGTCCACCAGGCCGATGCCCATGAAGGAGATGACGCAGGCGAAGGCGACCGCCCACACGGCCTTCGGCTGCTTGAACGGGCTCGCGGCCCTCCCGTGTTCCTCGTGCGAGGCACTCATGTGCGTTCTCTTCCGAGCAGTTGGGACGAATGGGGGTGCACAGGGTCAGGAACGCGCCTGGCGGTCGTGGATCGCGCGGGCCAGCGCGGGCAGCGCGACCCCCACCGCCTGCCGCTCCGGCCCGGACAGCTCCGCGAGCAGCTCCCGCAGGGCCCGGGTCCGCTCGGCGCGGCGCCGGCGGAACAGGTCCAGGCCGGTGCCGGTGGCCTCCACCAGCACGCCCCGCCCGTCGCTGCGGTCGGCGGTGCGCCGTACCAGGTCAGCGCGTTCCATGCGGGTCACGAGCTGGGTCATGTTCGGCTGGGAGACACCCTCGGCCCGGGCGAGCTCGGACAGCCGCTGGGGACCCTCGCGGCCCAGCCGGCCCAGTGCGGAGGACGCCGCGGTGCTCAGGCCGCCCGCGGTGGCGCTGTGCCGTATGTGGCGGACGATCCGCTCCACGGCGGTCATCAGCTCGTCGGGCGACACGTCCGCGACGGAGCCGGTGTCCTTGCCCTGTACATGCATAAGCCCGTTATACATCTACGTGTACCTGGAAACAATCCGGTCGCCGTAAGAAGGGTGCTCCGGTTCCACGGCGGGACTCGCTTGCTCCGCAGGCCGGTTCACATGCCATCGTCCTGGGCGCGGCACCGCGCTTCGCGCCGTTGTCCGAGCAAAAATGACAGCGGATGTCAGGTGAACCGGCCATGATCGGTGCCACGGCCGGCCCGTACGGACAGGGGCGCCGCCGTTCCCGGTCTCGGCACCGTGCGGACCGGGCCTTCCGCAAAAGGAGTTCACCATGGCCACGAGCAACCGCCAGGCGGGCGCGGACGGTTCACCCGTCACGTTCATCAACGTCTTCGAGATCGACGCCGGTCACGTCGACGCGTTCGTCTCCCAGTGGGAGAAGCGCGCCGCGCTCATGCGCGACAAGCCGGGCTTCATCGACTCCCGGCTGCACCGGGCCCGTTCGTCGCAGACCCGCTACCAACTGGTCAACGTCGCCCACTGGGAGAGCCAGGAGGCGTGGGAGGCGGCCACCGCGGACCAGGAGTTCCAGGACCGCACCCGCGCCGCCCGCGACGACGCACGCACACCGATCACCGCCAGCCCGGCGCTGTACGACGTCGCCGTGGAGTTCTCCGCGGCGACGGAAGCGCAGGTCTAGGGCAGCATCCACGCCGGCGCGTGGGACTGGAGCAGCACCAGCAGGCAGATCGCCAGCAGCAGTCCGAGGCTCCAGGCGATGGCCTTGCGGAAGAGCACGGCCTCCTTGCCGAGGAGGCCGACGGCCGTCGCCGCGATCGTCAGGTTCTGCGGGCTGATCATCTTTCCCACCACCCCGCCCGAGGTGTTCGCGGCGACCAGCAGGATCGGGTCGAGTCCGGCCCTGCCGGCCGCGGTCTGCTGGAGGGTCGCGAACAGCGCGTTGGCCGAGGTGTCGGAGCCGGTCACGGCCGTGCCCAGCCAGCCCAGCAGCGGCGAGAGGAAGGCGAACGCCGCGCCCGCGCCCGCGATCCAGGTACCGATCGTGATGGTCTGGCCCGAGAGGTTCATCACGTAGGCGAGTGCCAGGACCGAGGCGACGGTCAGCAGTGCCCAGCGCAGGGTGAGCACCGTGCGGCCGAACTCCCGTACGGCGTCGGCGGGCCGTACCCGGTGGGCGACGGCCACCAGTACCCCGCACAGCACCAGGAGCGAGCCGGGGGAGGAGAGCCAGGGGAGGGCGTAGACGGTCGTGCCGGACCGCTCCCCGGCTGCCGTCAGCACCTGCCCGTCCAGTCCCGGCCAGCGCACCGACACCTCGCGGGCGGCGAGGAACCGCTCGGCGGGGGCCCACAGTTTCGCGACGGAGAAGACGGCGATGATGATCAGATAAGGGGTGAAGGCCGCCAGGATCCGGGGAGTGGTGACCGGCTCCGCCCCGTCCGCCGGCGACGCGGCCTCCGGCGCCGGTTCGCCGGGGCGTGCCGCACCCGTCTCCCGGCGCTCCCGCTCGGCCGCGCGCCGCAGGTCCTCCCGTACGCGCTCCCCCTCTCGGGGCTGCCAGACGCGGAGGAAGGCGACGACGGCCGCCAGCGCCACCAGCGAGGCGATGATGTCGGTCAGCTCGACCGAGATCCAGTTCGCGCTCACGAACTGCGCGACCGCGAACGCGCCGCCGCACACCAGCGCCACCGGCCAGGTCTGCCGCAGGCCGCGTACCCCGTCCACCAGCACCACCAGCAGCAGCGGCACGAACAGCGCGAGCAGCGGTGTCTGCCGGCCTACGTACGCGCCGATCCGCTCGGGGTCGATACCGGTGAGGCTGCCCGCCGTGATGATCGGCGTCGCGATGGCACCGAACGCCACCGGCGCGGTGTTGGCCACCAGCACCGTCACCGCGGCCCGCACCGGGGAGAAGCCCAGCGACATCAGCATCACCCCGGTGATCGCCACCGGGGCGCCGAAACCGGCCAGCGCCTCCAGCAGGGCACCGAAACAGAAGGCGATGATGAGCGCCTGCACCCGCGGATCGTCGCCGACGAGCCGGAAGGCACGGCGCAGATCCGCGAACCGGCCGCTGACGACGGTCAACTGGTGCACCCACAGCGCGGCCAGCACGATCCACATGATCGGGAACAGCCCGAAGGCCGCGCCCTCGGCGCCCGCGAGCAGCGCCAGGTCCGCCGGCATGCCGTAGGCCCACACCGCCACCACCACGGAGACGGCCAGCGCGGCGAGCCCCGCCCAGTGGGCCTTCAGCCGCAGACCGCCCAGGAGCACGAAGAGGGTGAGCAGGGGAGCGGCTCCCACCAGTGCGGACAGGGCGAGACTGTCGGCGACGGGCGACAGATCGGGCCGGTACATGGACACACCCCTCACCTCGACGGCGCCCTCGCGGGGACCCGAGGGCGAACTGATCGCCCGGCAAGGCTGGTTGCCGGGCGGCGCCCTGTCCAGGGGTCGGGCGCGATCAGAGGTCCGGCATGATGGGGCCATGTCCCGACGCAAGAGCGCCCGGCGCGGGCGCCGCCCCGCCGATCTGTCCCGCCGACCCGATGCCGGGGCGCCCTGCCCGTGCGGCGGTGGCGCCTACGCGGCGTGCTGCGGGCGCTTCCACCGGGGCGAGGCGCTGCCCGCGACGGCCGAGGAGCTGATGCGGTCCCGCTACAGCGCGTTCGCGGTCGGGGATGCGGCCTACCTGCTGGGCACCTGGCACCCCGCCACCCGGCCCGCGCGGCTCGATCCGGCGGACGGTCCGCGGTGGACCGGGCTGGAGATCCTCGACACGTCGGGCGGCAGTGCCTTCCACGGCGAGGGCACGGTGACGTTCCGTGCCCACTGGGTCACGGCCGCCGGTGAGCGCGGTACGCAGGAGGAACGGAGCCGTTTCGTGCGGGTGGACGGCGCCTGGAGCTACCTCGACGGCGCCGTGGCCTGACGGAGTTTCAGGCCACCGGACCGGGGGGCGGCTGCTTAGGTGTCGCATACACCTGATATACCGGAGGGCATGATCGAGCACGCACACGGCGAGCTCGTCATCCGGGAAGCCCGTCATGGGGCTCCTGCCACGACCACGTGCCGCGACAGCAGCCACAGCGGGTCCCCTCGGATGAGGGCTCTCACTTCATCATCCCCGCACCGCTTCACACGTTTGGGTACCTGACGCCCCACGACGCGGGCGTCCGACACTCCGCGACACTGCGACGAACCCCCGCACGCCGCCCTCCCGGGCGGCCTTGTGCGGCGGGCCGGTCCGTGCTGCGCGCCCACGGCGGCGCGCCCGCCGGCGCACTCCGCTTCCGAGCGCGCCCCGTTACTCCGTGAGGTGCTGGTCGGGACGTCGACCGGCACGGCTCCACGCGTACCGAGGAAGCGATCGTCAAGATCGTCGCGGCAGCAGAACGCCCCACTTGTCGTAGAGGTACGAAACGCACCGTCCTTCAACGCCCAGGGCACGTCCGACGTGCCGTGACACAACGGGTATGGGAAGCGCACCATATGCACCTTCTTGTCAAAGGAACCCGCCAGCCGCTGACCGGCGAGGTCCTCGTCCCCAACTCCAAGTACCACGCGCACCGCGCCCTGATCCTGGCCTCCCTCGCAGAAGGCACCAGCGTCATCCGCGGCCTCTCGGACGCCCGGCACGTGCAGTACACCGTGCAACTCCTGCGGGGCCTCGGCACCCGCATCGACGTGGACGGCGACTCCTTCGTCGTCCACGGCGGCCCCTACCGGCCGCGCCGCTCCTCCGTCTCCGCCGGCAGCTCCGGCACCACGCTGTACTTCATGATCGGACTGGCCTCGCTCGCCGAACGGTCCGTCGCCGTCACCGGACAGAAGTACTTCAAACGCCGCCCCGTCTCCCCGTTGCTGGACGCGCTGCGCACCATGGGCGTCGAACTGGAGTCGGCCGACGGCTGCCCGCCCGTCCATGTGACGGCCAAGCGCCCCACCGGCGGTCACGTCCGCATCGCCGGCACCCTCTCCCAGTGGATCTCCGGGCTCATCCTGCTCGCCCCCTTCGCCACCGGGCCCAGCGTCATCGAGGTCGAGGGCGAACTGAACGAACAGCCCTACCTGGAGCTGACCGTCGCCATGATGCGGCAGTTCGGCCTCGCCGTGACCGTCTCCGAGGACTGGCGGCGCTTCGAGATCGAGGGCGGACAGCGGGCCACGCCCACCGATCTGACCCTCCCGCCCGACATCGGCTCCGCCGCCTTCGGCATCGCCGCCGCCGCGCTCCACCCCTCCGACGTACTGCTGCGCGGCATGCACAAGCTCCACGGCGGGCCCGCCGACCACCCCGAAGCGCACTTCCTGGACCTGGCCCAGGCCATGGGCATCCCCATGGAACTCGACGCGGACGGCGACGGCGTACGCATCCGGCACGACGGGGTGGACCTCAAGGGCATCGAGGTCGACTGCCGTGACGTGCCCGACATGCTGCCCATCCTCTCCACCCTCGGCACCTTCGCCCAGGGCGAGACCGTCTTCCACAACGTCGCCCACACCCGGCTCAAGGAGTCCGACCGGGCCGCCGCCATGCTCCAGCTCAATGCCATGGGCGGCGAACTCGAACTGACCGGCGAGACGTTGCGGGTCAACGGCGGCACCCAGCGGCTCGTGGGCGCCAAGCTGTCGTCCTTCAACGACCACCGGGTACTGATGTCCCTGGCGGTCGCCGCCTCCCGCGCCAGCGGCTGCACCACCCTCACCTACCCCAATGCCTACCGGATCTCCTATCCGACCTTCCTGGAAGCGATGAACACCCTGGGCATCCCCATGACCGTCGAAGGCGGCAGACGCGCCGAGGGCCGCACCCCGCAGCCCTCCCGTACCGAACCGGACGTGTCCCGCCCCGACGAGGCGGCCCGCCACACCCTGCCCGGCCTCGTGGCCCGGCGCGCCGCCGCCGACCCCGACGGCACCGCACTGGTGGACGTCCGCAGCAACGGCAGCACCACCCTCACCTGGCGCCAACTGCACGAGCGCAGCGAACACATCGCCGGCCTGCTGCTGCGGCTGGGCGTCCAGCCCGGCGAGGCCGTCGCCTTCCAGCTCCCCAACCGCTGGGAGTTCACCGCCATCGCCCTGGCCTGCCTGCGGGTGCGGGCCCTGTGCTGCCCCATCATGCCGATCTTCCGCGAGCGGGAAGCCGCCTTCATGCTGCGCCGCTCCGGCGCCCGCGTACTACTGCTGCCCGACGAGTTCCGCGGCCGGCGGCACGCCGCCGAGATCGCCGCGCTCGTCGCGGAAGGCACCACCGACACCGGCAAGCTCGAACACGTCGTCGTCCTCCCGGCCACCGAGGGCCCGGCCGGCCTGCCCGACGCCGCCGCGTCCGCGGGCACCGTCACCTGGCACGACTGGGAAGCCGCACTCGCCGCCACCCCCCGCGACGACGACGCCCTCGCCGCGCGCGTGCCCAGCCCCCAGGACCTCACCCAACTGCTGTTCACCTCCGGCACCACCGGTGAGCCCAAGGGGGTCCTCCAGCGCTCCGAATCGCTCACCCGCGCCGTCTCCATGGAGATCCGCCACCTGGGCCTGACCGGCGCCGACACCATCTGGATCCCCTCCCCGCTGGCCCACCAGACCGGGTTCCTCTACGGCATGTGGCTCGCGCTCGTCCTGGGCGTCCCGCAGATCGTGCAGGCCGAGTGGAACGCCTCCCTCGCGCTGCGCTCCCTGCGGGAGCACCGCGCCACCTTCGTCCAGGCCGCCACCCCCTTCCTGATGGACCTGGTGCGCGCCGTCGAGGACGGCGAACGCGCCCCCCAGGATCTGCGGATCTTCGTCGCCACCGGCGCCACCGTGCCGCGCGGCCTCGCCGAGCGCGCCGGCCGGGTACTGGGCACCACCGTGCTGGGCGCCTTCGGCTCCACCGAGACCTGCCTGGCCGCGCTCGCCGCCCCCGGCGACGAACCCGCCCAGCGCTGGGGCACCGACGGCCGCGTACTGGCCGGCGTACGGATCAGGGTGCGGGACGACGCCGGGGCCGAACTGCCGCCCGGCACCGAGGGCAACTTCGAGATCCTCACCCCCACCATCTTCGACGGCTACCTGGAGCGCCCCGACCTGACCGCCGACGCGTTCACCGACGACGGCTGGTACCGCACCGGCGACCTGGCCACCATCGACGCCTCCGGCTTCCTGCGCATCACCGGCCGGGTCAAGGACGTCATCAACCGGGGCGGCGAGAAGATCCCCGTCGCCGAGGTGGAACAACTGCTGTACGACCACCCCGCCGTGGCCGATGTGGCGATCGTCGCCATGCCCGACGAGCGGCTGGGAGAACGCGCCTGCGCCTTCGTCGTTCTCGAACCCGAGGGCGCCGGACTCGGCTTCGAGGAGATGCAGAAGTACCTCGACTCCCACCAGGTCGCCAAGCAGTACTGGCCCGAGCGGCTGGAGATCGTCGCGGACGCGTTGCCCCGCAACGAAGTCGGAAAGATCCAGAAGTTCGTGCTGCGGGAGCGGGCACGCGGCCTGCGCCCCCAGCGCGGAGAAGGAGCGGACAAGTGAGTGAGCAGCAGGGCGTCGGCCCGGCACAGTACGAGCGGCTGCGCCAGAAGGTCACCGCATGGGTGACCGGACCGGGCGAGGAGTGGGCCCAGCGCATCGAGACCACCGGGCAGGTGCCCGAAGAACTCTGGGCCGAGCTGCGGGAACAGGGCTTCCTGAGGATGGCCGCCCCCCGCTCCTACGGCGGGCACGGGCTGTCCTTCACCCAGTGGATGGGACTGATGGAGATCTTCTCCCGCTCCCACGGCTCCATCCGCATGATCGTGCACGTGGTCAACGGCATCTGGCGTGCCATGGACCCCTTCGCCACCGAGGAGCAGCGCAAGAAGTTCGTGCTGCCCGCCATCGAGGGCGACATCAAGATCGCTTTCACGCTCACCGAGCCCGGCAACGGCACCGGTGCCGACATCACCACCTCCGTGGTCCGCGAGGGCGACACCTACTACCTGACCGGCGACAAGCACCTGATCACTTTCGGGGTGCGCTGCGACTACTACCTGCTCGCCGCACGGGTCGAGGGCACCACGGGCCATGAGGGCACCGTCTCGCTGCTGGTGCCCCGCCACGCCGAGGGCGTCCACGTCGAGGACACCTCCCAGACGATGGGTGTGGTGGGCACCGACCACGCCACCATCCGTTTCGAGCGCACCCCCGTGCCCGTCGCCAACCGGCTCGGCAAGGAGGGCGAGGGCCTGGAGGTCGCACTCGGCGGCTTCCTCACCCCCTCCCGCATCTCCGTGGGCATGAGCTGCGTCGGGCTGGCCCAGCGCGCCCAGGAGCTGGCCCTCGACTACGCCGAGAGCCGCGTCACCTTCGGCAAGAAGCTCAGCAAGCGGCAGGCGGTGCAGTTCATGCTCGCCGAGAACGCCGCGGACATCGAGGCCGCCAAGCAACTGGTGCTGCACGCCGCCCGCGCCTTCGAGGAGGGCGGCGACGACGCGTCCATGCTCTCCTCCATGGCCAAGATGACGGCCGTCTCCATGCTGACCCGCGTCACCGACAACGCGCTCCAGGTGCACGGCGGACTCGGGTACTGGCGGACCAGCCCCATCGAACGCGTCTACCGCGACGCCCGTGCCCAGCGGTTCGAAGAGGGCACCAACGAGATCCAGAAGACCGTCGTCTTCCGCGAGCTGCTGCGGCGGCACACCCAGGGAGGGAACCGATGACCGACACCCCGGACACCCCCGCACACGGCCGCAAGGTCGCACTGATCACCGGCGCCTCCCGCGGCATCGGCCGAGAGCTGGCCCTCACCCTGGCCCGCCGCGACCGGGCCACCATCGCGGTCAACTACAAGAAGAACGCCGACCTGGCCGAGAAGACCGTCGCCGACATCGAAGCGCTCGGCGGCAGCGGCTTCGCCGTCCAGGCCGACGTGGAGACCCCCGAGGGCGTCACCGCGCTGTTCGACGAGGTCGCCCGGCGCTGCGGACGGCTGGACTGGTTCGTCTCCAACGCCGCCGCCAGCGCCTTCAAGAACATCGTCGACCTCAAGCCGCACCACCTCGACCGCTCCTACGCCATGAACCTGCGCCCCTTCGTGCTCGGTGCGCAGGAAGCCGTCAAACTCATGGACAACGGCGGCCGGATCGTCACCCTCTCCTCCTACGGCTCCATCCGCGCCTACCCCACCTACGCCACGCTCGGCGGAATGAAGGCCGCCATCGAGGCGTGGGTGCGCTACATGGCCCTGGAGTTCGCGCCGTACGGCATCAACGTCAACGCCGTCAACGGCGGTCTGATCGACTCCGACTCGCTGGAGTTCTTCTACAACGTCCCCGGCATGCCCGACATGCGCACCGTGCTCGACCGCATCCCCAAGGGCCGGCCGGGCACCGTGCGGGAGGTCGCCGACGTGCTGGCCTTCCTGCTGGCGCCCGAATCGGAGTACATCACCGGCCAGACGCTCGTCGTGGACGGCGGTCTCAGCGCCGTCGCACCGCCGTTCTTCGCCGACGCGGGAGACGAACTGGCACTCCCGCCGCGCCCCCGGCGCGACGCCTGACCGGCCACCGACGGCCCCGATGACGGCCCGTCGGGCGCCCGCTCACCCCCTCCGGCGGGCGCCCGGCGCGGCCCGGACACGACAACACCCAGGAGTTCCGCGCGTGTTCACCCACGTACTGCGGCCCGGCGCGATCGGCTCGCTCCACGTCGCGAACCGCCTCGTCATGGGCGCGATGCACCTCAACCTGGAGACCCTCGGTGACGGCGGCGCGGCCCTGGCCGCCTTCTACGCCGCACGGGCACGCGGCGGAGCCGGCCTCATCGTCACCGGCGGCTCGGCCGTCAGCCCCGTCGCCGCCGGCGGCCCCGGCTACAGCCACATCAACGACCCCGCCCACCATCCGGCGCTGCGCCGCGCCGCCGCCGCCGTGCACGAGGCCGGCGGCAAGATCGCCCTCCAGCTCTTCCACGCCGGCCGGTACGCGCTGCTGTCCGGCACCGGGCTGACGCCGGTCGCCCCCTCGGCCGTCCCCAGCCGCTTCGCCCGCACCACCCCCAGGGAACTGACCGACCAGGAGATCCGCGCCACCCTCGACGACTTCGCCCGCGGCGCGGCCACCGCCCGGGAACTGGGCTTCGACGCCGTCGAGGTGATGGCCTCCGAGGGCTATCTGCTCAACCAGTTCCTCTCGCCCCTGACCAATCTGCGCACCGACGCCTGGGGCGGCGACGCCGCACGCCGCCGCCGCTTCCCCCTCGAAGTGCTGCGCGCCGTGCGGGAAGCCGCCGGCGAGGACTACCCCGTCCTCTTCCGCATCTCCGGCGCCGATCTGATGCCCGGCAGCAGCACGCAGGAGGAGACCGACGCCTTCGCCGTCGCCCTGGCCGACGGCGGTGTCGCCGCGGTCAACGTCGGCGTCGGCTGGCACGAGTCGCGCATCCCCACCGTCCAGTCGGCCGTGCCGCCCGGCACCTGGGCCGGGCACGCCGAAGCCGTCAAGAAGGCCCTGTGCGCCGCGGGCCACCCCGACCTGCCCGTCATCGCCTCCAACCGCGTCAACCGCCTCGACCAGGCCGAGGAACTGCTGAGCGGCGGCGGCATCGACCACGTCTCCATGGCCCGGCCCTTCCTTGCCGACCCCGATCTGGTCGGCAAGGAGCGCGCCGGAGCCGGCCACCTCGTCAACGTCTGCCTCGCCTGCAACGAGGCGTGCATCGACCGCTCCTTCGGCAGCGAACGCGTCTCCTGCCTGGTCAACCCCCGGGCCGGACACGAGGGCGAGTTCCCCGAGGAGCCCGTCGGCCCGGCCGGCCGCCGCAGCTACGCCGTCATCGGCGGCGGCCCCGCCGGACTCGAAGCGGCCCGCGCCCTGGCCGCGCTCGGCCACCACGTCGAACTCTTCGAGGCCGAGCGCGAACCGGGCGGCCAG
>Ga0164243_10003493_pt1 | contig 25135 bp, 19 predicted proteins | sample OricompcompostOP_FD_108781 | JGI IMG/M metagenome (GOLD analysis project Ga0164243, IMG submission 108781) | Organic Plus compost microbial communities from Emeryville, California, USA - Original compost - Organic plus compost (OP) | ecosystem: Engineered > Solid waste > Mixed feedstock >...
CGACAACGTGCCGCCTCGGCCGAAACCATAAGCGCTCATGCTGCCGCCGAGTTCCAGACGCGAACCGACATCGCCGGTCTGGCGCGCACGCGTCGCCAAACTGATGCTGCCGCCGTCGCCGCCCACCAGCTTGCCGGCGCTGGTGAGCTGCGCGCCGCCGTCGGCGCGCAGCTGGGCACCGGCGGCGATCAGCAGATCACCGGCGGCCGCGGCGCTGATGCTGCCGCCCGCAAGGCGCAGCGGTGTCGTCGCCACGCCGTCCAGGCGATCGTTGATCCACAACCCGCTGACATCGAGCACACTGCCCGCGCCCAGCGTCATGATGAAATTGCCCAGGCTGTCGCCGGCCTGCGGCGCGGTGGTCTGCAATGTGATGCTGCCGCCGGGCGCATAAATTTTGCCATCGAAACGCAGCGCGGTTCCGGTCAGTGCCAGGCTGTCGCAGGCGGCGGTGCACGCGCCGCGCGCGTCCGTCACACTTCTGCCCGGCGACAACGTGAGGCTGGCATCCGCGGCGTAGGTGATGTTGCCGTTTGCACTCAAGCTGAAGCTGCCGACGCCGGCGGCGTTGAGCGCATCCGTGGAGATGTACAACGGCGCATCGGCGAGCGCCGCGTCGGCGGCGATGTCGGCGCTGCGTTGGCCGGCGTTGAACCACACATCCTGCTGCGCCGCGAACGGATTGTTCTGGCCGAGCGCGATGTCGACGCGGCCGTCGCGCGGCGCATCGGCCGCCGCGCGCTGGCGTTCGCCGTGGGTCGCGTTGGCCTTCAACACCGCCAGATCGAGTCCGTAGAGTTTCTGGCTGTTGACGGTCAGCGCGCCGGCATCGCTGCCCTCATCGAAACCCTGCTGGTAAATGCCCCGGTAGAACAGGCTGTTCCAACCGTAGGTGAACGTGCCCCACTTGGGGTCCTTGTCGACGAACAAACCGTAAACGCCATCGTAGTGGCGGCGCGGATCGGCGTCGGAGATGTTGATGATCTGGCGGCCCGACAACAAACGCGTGGTGCTGATCGGCGCGCCCACATAGGTGACGGTGCCGCCGCGCAGATCGAGCGTGGCGCCGCTGCTGAACACCGTATCGCCGCGCGATTTCAGGTCGATGGCGCCGCCGGCGCTGAGCCGTTCGCGCACGTCTTTTTTCACGCCGTCCTTGATCGCCTGCCAGGCCTGCGCGGAAATCAGCGGGCTGCCCTTTTCGAGATCGACCCGCACCGTTTTGCCGTACAGAACGCCGTTGCGTTGCAGCGGCGCGTCCTGCAATTCGTTGGCGCGCAATTCCACGTCGATGGCGCGGCTCGACATCGGTTTGATGACGTCGTAACCGGAAACATCCAGCAGGGTGTTTTTGCCGAGATGGATGCGGCTGTCGTCCGGCGCCGCCGGACTCACGAAACCCGGGTCCTTCGGATCGCTGGTGGCGACCATGTTGATGACGCCGCCCTTGGCGATGATGCGGCTGCCGTCCTGCATGTCGATGAGTTTGCCTTCGACATCCACCCGCGAGCGCGCCTGCGGCTGGGCGCCGGGCGCCAGTTTCGCCGCGTCCGCGCCGTCGTCCGCCTCGACGGTGGTGACGGAATTGGCGCCGAAGGTCACCGTGCCGGTGCGATTGGCAACGGCCAAGGTTGTGTAGCCGGAGGGTTTCACCGCGTCGCGGTCGTTGAACGAGACCACCGCTTCGGATTTGATCTGATCCACCGATTCCGTCGTGGCCTGATCCCGCGCCAGCAGCCGGATGGAACCGTTGACATCGACGGAGGTGGTCGCGCGCAGATATCCGTTCTGATTCACCGCCAGCCCGAGCAGCGTGATGTTGCCGCGCTCGGCGACGATCCTGCCGACGTTTTCCACGCTGCCGCCGGTGCCGACTTCCACCAGCAGCCCGCGCACGCTGGCGTCCTGGTCGGAGGCGGCGAGATACACCTTGTCCTTGCTGGCGGCCAGCAATGCCTGGCCGTCCGGCGTGGTGATCTCACCGGCGTTGCTGATCTGCGGCGCGAACATCAACACCTGGCCGCCGCTGTCGGTGGTGATGCGGGCGCCGCCCTCCACCCGGATCATGGCATTGGCGGCGCTGCCGCCTGCGAGCGCGGCGCTGCCGTCGTCAAGCGCGCGTGTGAGCGTCGAATTCATGAACAGGTTGTCATCGACATTCATCGTCGAAACCAGCAGGCCGTGCACATTGACCTGCGCGCCGCCGCCGAAGATGACGCCGTTGTTGTTGATCAGATAAATGCTGCCGTTGGCGCCGAGCTGGCCGAAAATCTCGCTCGGCGAAGAACCGCCGATGCGGTTGAGGGCCACCGCGTTGGCCGACGGCTGCTGAAACAGGACGCGGCCATCCTTGCCGATATTGAAGCTGTCCCACTGCAGAATGGCTTTTTGCGAGGTCTGATTCACCGTCAACGTATTGCCGTTGACCATGTTGGTGGCCGCGCCGGCGCGCAGCCAGGTGGCGCCGGGGCGCGGCAGCGCATTCGCCGCCGGCGCGGCGTACAGCAGGGATGGATTGGCCAGCCACAGCGTCGCGCCGGACAGCAGCGCGACGGCGCACGCCAGCGGCCGCCGGCGCCAGTTGTTCCGCGGCGCGCCGCGATACGAAGAAAATATCGTCGCGTTCAGAATTTCCATAGCAGCCTCATGTGCGCGCGCTGATCAAAGCGCTCCACCGTGCCGTTGTCGATCAGCAACCAGGCCCAGTCGAAGGAAACATCGACGCGCCGCCAGAATTGCCCCTGAAAACCGAGCCCCACGCTGGCGAGGCTGGCGTTGTTGTCCTGATCCGGCAGCGCATCGCGGGTGCGCAGCCGCGCGCCCTCCAGAAAGGCCAGCAAACGCAGGGTGTTCACCACCTCCGCCTTGGGCAGCAACACCGGCGTTCGCAGCTCCAGGCCCGCTATCGCGCCGCTGTCGCCCAGCGCCTGCGATTCGTAATAACCGCGCACGGAATGGTCGCCGCCGGCGCTGAGCTGTTCGTTGTTGATCAGCGCCTCGTCCGTCACCTGGAAGGCCAGGCGCGAGCCCAGCTGCCAATCCGCCGGCAGATAATCGAGCCGTTCCACCGCCGCGCGCAGATAGGCGAAGTTGGCGTTGGAGCGGAAACGTTTTTGATGGAACACCTTGTCGTCGTTGAAGGCGCCGCGGATGCCGAAATTGGCGCCCACCGTCCATTGCGTCTGCGCCTTGGCGCTGAATTGGGTGGCGTTGTATTGCAGCGACCAGACCGCGTAGTCGATCGGCGTGTCGATCTTGTTCTGCGGGTCGAGGCGGATGATTTCGCTGGAATCCTTGTAATCCAGCCCCGCGCTGAACGACTGCACCAGCCGTTGCGTGGAGGGCATCGGCACCACCAGCCGCGCACCGTAGGTGCGGCCGTCGCCGATGACGTTGATGTCGCCCACCGACGCGACATCGGAATGGGAGTCGATGACGTAGAGGGCAAAGCGGTTGTCGGTGTCGAACCAGGGCAGAACATAGGTGGCGGACAGTACGTTGACTTCGCCCAGACGCTGCGGCGATATCTGCCACTGCATGGCGAAACTGTGCTGGCGCTGCCACAGGTTGTCATAGCTGAGCGCGGTGGTGAGACGTGTTTCCGAGGTGTTTACGGAATTGTAGTTGTTCAAATCCAGCGAGCCGTGCAATGGTCTTTCGTCCCGCACTTTCAGATCGACATCGACCATGCCCGGCGTGCGGCCCGGTTTCAGCACCGGCGTGATCTTGCGATCCGGCGATGCGCTGTTGAGCGCGCTCAACTCGCTCTGCATGCTCGGTACGTGCAACACCTCGCCGTGTTGCAGCGACGGCAGGCCCGCGCGAATACCACTGGGCGTGAAATAACGCGCGCCCTCGACCCGAACCCGGTCGATGCGCCCTTCCAGTATCTGCAAACGCACCACGCCGCCCACCACGTCCTGCTCCGGCACCGCCACGAAAATGGTGGGATAACCGGCATCGCGATAGGCCCGCTCCAGGCTGTTGGCGGCGGCGTCGATATCGGTGACGAGCCGCTGCGGCCCCAGATAGGGATACACGGTGCTTTCGATGGTTTTGGCGGGCAGCACCGTATTGCCCTCGACCCGGTATTCCCAGATATCGAACCGGCGCTGCTCGCCCGGTGCATCCGCAGCCGGCTCCTGCGCGCAACACAAACCCGGCAGACAGGCGATCAAAGCCGCGCCGATGAAACGGCGCGTTTTCGCTCGGTGCTGGCGTGGGGACTTGCGAACCGGGGCCATAAGAATTTACGCACTCATTGTTATCGCCCTGTCGTTCGGCATCGGAACCGATGACAGGGCCACATCAAAAAAATGACAACAAAGGGACAGCTCGTTCACCGCGGCGGCGCAAGGTCGGTACAACACGCGCCGCTGGCAACCCGGCTGTCTTGCGCAAAAATTCAAGACCCGTGGCTTTCCGGACCCGCCTCGCGACGGGGGTGGCGTTTGTATTCGCTGATTTCGCGAAACATTTTTTGTTCGTGTTTCGCGCTGCCAAGGTAGAGGTGCAAGATGACAAGGCGGTGAAACTTCGATGAAATCCGACGCACAAATTTCGTAGGCAAATACCAAGGCAAAATCAGCGCTTTTTTGTCACACACATGAATGACAAAACGCATTCGAAAAAAATGTTCACCATAAAAAAGCCCGGCGAATCGCCGGGCCTTGAAGCGGTACAAATCAGAGCTGGCTTGCGGCGTTTTGCAGAATCACCGCGGCGCGGCAGCTGTTGGGCGCGGAAGTACCAGCTGCACCGTTGCGCGTTACCGTCATCACCGGATTGGTGGTGGCGAACGGAATGCTGGCGGTGTATTTCGGCGAACCGTTGGTGTTCAGCGCCAGTATGCCGACGTTGGCGCCGGTGATACGCGGATTGAACGAAGCGTTCAGCCCGGCCAGGTCGGTCGGGTTGGAAATTTCCGAGGCAATTTTGCTGAGGATGGTCAGCTTGTCGCCGGAAGTATCCGCCGTACGCCATTGAATGGAGTTGGCGGCCCAATCCCAGTACTTGTTGGTGGCCACGTTTTGCAGGGTCGGCGCTACGCCGTCGACAGCGATATAACGGTATTTATCCGAGCCTTTTTCCAGCGACTGCAAACCCACCGCCCAGATGTTGGCGTCCTGCAAGTTGTTCAGGCACGCATCGAGATCGCCCGAGCCATTGTTTTCATGCACCACGGAACCGGTGCCGAGCGGCTGGGTGGATACGTTGGTGCCGCCGGTGATGCCGCTGGCGGGCGTGTTGTCGGCCTTCACCGTCAGGGTGCCTTCGGTGCAACCGTCGCCGAGGAACAGCGCGTTGAATTGCGCCTGCGTACCGGAGCCCGGCACCCGCCGGCAGATGTTGACCCGCGCCGTCGCCGGCGGCGTAACACCGGCGAGCTGGTTGAGGCCGACATAACTGTTGGTGGAGCTGTCGAATACCTTGAAGTTGTTCCAGCTGCCGACCGAACCGGTGAACAGCGAAGCGATCTGCTGCTTGCTCAGCGACGGCATATCGGCCAGCGCATCGGAGCCGACGGTTTTACCCTGTGCGGCCTGCAACGCATCGCGCAGCGCCTTGGTGACCGGCACACCGAAGGTTACCGCGCTCATGCCGGTGACCGTCAGACCGGCCAGTTCGCCGTCCGGCACCGGGAACGTGCCGGGATCACCGACCGCCGTGCCGTAGGCGGAACCTACCGGGATCAGGTTGCTGGGTTTGGCGAACATGGCCGGCTCGACATCGGAGATACCGGCGTCGGTGGGCGAGCTGACGGTGACGGCGTTGCTGCAACTCCATACCCGGGTGCTGACGCCATTGAGGGTGACGTTGCCCACCGGGTTGCTGCCGCAGTTGGCGCTGGTGATCGCCATTTGCGCGATCTGATCGCCGGCGGCCACGGGGCCCACGCCCCAGGCGGAACCACCCGCGGAGCGTTTGTGGATCATCACGTTGAGGTTGCCGGAAAGGCCCGGCACTTTCGCCGCCGTCATGGTGCAGGCGATGGCGGAATAGGAGCTGCCTTCAGGTTTGCTGACGCCCGAATCACTGTAGATATCCAGCGAATTGCTGCCGCTGGTATCGCACAGTTTGGTCGCCATGGTTTGCAGCGCCTTGTCCTGCGCGCTGGCGCCGGAAATATAGATGTGCAGGTTGATGGTATCGGTGGGGCTCAGCGCGAAGGCGGAGTTGGCCAGCGTGCCGGCCGCGAACAGCGCGGCGGTCAATGCTTTCAGTTTCATAATATCTTCCTCGATCGGTCGTTGTTTCGATTCGCCAGATTTCGGGGACGAGTCGGCCCCGAACACCCCGGCTGCGCCGGGGTGTTTTTGCCTGACGGGCTGTTAACTGAAAATCGTCTGACCGGATTCGATCAGCGGCTTTTCCTGCGCGAGCGCGCGACGCCGGCAAGCCCAGCCAGACCGCTGGCCAGGAACCAGGCCGCGGCCGGAACCGGAACAGCGGGTGCATCCGGTGCATTCAATACCAGCGAGCCCGAACCACCGGCGAGGTTCAGCGTGGCGGAACCGAGAATCGCGGTGAGCGGGTTTTCGGCGTCGTTGTCGGCGAAACCGAACACCCACAGGTTGGTGGTTTCGCCATTGGCGGCGTTCACGCCCATGCCGCCGGGCAGATAGGGAACAAAGTTGGCGGACCAGATGCCGCCGCCGGCGTATTTCGGCCCACCGTTGACCTCGGTGATGATTTCGTTTTCCACCGTGCCGCTCTGGGCGCCGATCGTCGCCTTGTAGGAATTGAGCAGGTAGGCGATGCCGAGCACATAGTCGATCTGGCTCTGGCCATCGGTGATGGCCGGTATGGAATTGGATTTACCGGAGGCGATCAGGCCGAACTGCGCGGTATCGTAGGCGCTGTAATCGGCGTTGGTATAGTGACCGCTGCCGGCCACCAGGTTCCAGCGCACGTTATCGTAACTGCCGCCGAACACGCTCAGGCTGTTGCTATCCAAGGTGATGGTCAGGTTGCTGAAAGCACCGCCGCTGAGCAGGTCGTTGAAGCGGATGCCGGTATCCTGGACGTACGAGGTTTTTGTGATCGGGTCCCACAGTGTCAGGAGCAGCTCGCCATTGCCGCCGGCATACGAGTTGCCGCTGGTATCAAAGCCGGTATCCCAGTTGGCGAAAGCCGATTGCGCGGCCGCGGTTGCAAGCGCCACGGCCAAGAGTTTTTTGATAGTTCTCATTGAACGATCTCCATTGAATGCCAGTGAAAAATTTGCCCGATATCCGAAGCCCGGAATCGGGATGCCGAACCGGCGACACATCGAAAACCGGTTCGTGTTTTCACGGTGGCAACCCGGCTGTCTTGAAAGAAACCGCCAAGACCCGTGGCTTTCCGGACCCGCCTCGCGACGGGGGTGGCATTTCCGTTTTCCCCGGCCGGACAGGTGCGCGTATCTATTCCCCTGCCTGTCCAGCCGCTGTTTTTATCAAGCGCAAAAACCACGGAAACGCAGTGAAGATTTCAATGAAATTGAACCTTATTCATCCGCGAACACTGCCTGTGCGCTTGGTAACGCAATCTAAAATCGGCAGATGACAGGTGGGTGAAGGTTTCGTTAACCAGGATTTTTTTTTGAAAGTTGCTGGAAGCGATTTGACGACTCTTTGTAATACAAATGCGTTCGAAATCTTCAGCGGTGCATTTTTTTAAAGGTTTACCAGACATCAAAGGCGGCGCATCACAGCTTTAAATTCAAATCCTGGCGACGCAAATTGCGCAGCCGTTGGTTTTGAATTCGCGATTGTTTCGAAGGTTTCCCGGGAGTTTTTTTGAACCGAAGAAATCGCAACGTTTTCAGCGGGAAAATCGCCACTACAGCCGTTTTCCAGAAGAAAACGCGCTGATGAAAATCCGGTGCCCAAAAACAAAAAGCCCGGCGAGCCGGGCTGTCGGGAGTTATGACAAGGAGCTCAGTACTCGTAACTCAGATCGACACCGTAGCTCGGCGGTTCCGCCCAGATCACCGCACTGGACACATAACCGGCCGGCGAAAAACCGGTGGCGGGCGAATAGGTGCCGATACCATTGCCCATGCCGATCACCTGCGCCGGATATTTCTTGTTGCCCAGGTTCTTGCCCCACACGCTGAGCTTGGCGTGATCGCCGCGCGGCAGGTCCATGGCCAGGGTAACACGGCCGTCGAGCAGGCCGAACGCGGGAATCCGGTAATTCTCACGCCCCGGCACCGCCGGCCCGGTGGTGGCGGTGTCGTAGAAGGCCGACTGCCAGCGATAATTCAGATGCGCCGACAGACTGCCCTTGTCGAAATGCAGGAAGGTGTAATCGGTGCCGACGTTGATGCTGTTCTTCGAGGCATATGGCAGCGAAAAAACCTCCTTCACGTTCTGGCCGACATGATAAGGCGAAGCTGAATTGACCGAGGGATCGAACACAGTGCCCGCCAGCGCTTCCACCTTGTCGAATTCGGGATCGAGCCAGCTGTACTCCACGTTGAAGGTCAGATCGTCGATCGGCATCACCAGCAGTTCCAGTTCGAAACCCTTCACCGTCGCCTTGCCCGCGTTGTACGCCTGCACCACCGAGGTATCGGCCGGGTTGACGTTGAAGGCCAGCTGCATGTCGTCGAAGGAACTTTGGAACAGCGCCATGTTGGCGCGCACGCGCCGGTTGAACCAATAGGATTTCAGGCCGCCTTCGACGGTGGTGACCTTCTCCGGGCTGAAGCCGACGACGAAGCTGCCGACCGGGCCGGATTCGCTGGAGCCGCCCGCCTTGTAGCCCGTGGCGATTTTCAGATAACCGCTGAGATCGTCGCTCCAGTTGTAGTTGATGGTGAAGGCGGGATTGAAGCGTTTGAAACTCTGGCTGTTGCGATTGTTGACTTCGGCGTCGAGCGGAAACGGGCAGGTGTAGGGCAGACCATATGCGCTGCTGATGTCGGTGCACTGCTGGGTGCCGGTGGCGACGTTCAGCAGATTGCGCTCGCCCGAACGGTCATCCTTGGTGTAACGCGCGCCCAGCGTCAGCTCCAGCTTGCCGTTCTGCGCCGGCGGCGCCCAGGTCACCTGCGCGTAGGCGGCCTGCGATTTGGAATCCGCCGTCACATAACGATCCTTGTTGATTTCGTTGGTGGCCGGGTCGCCCTTGGGCGAGGGCGGATTCAGGACCAGATGATAATTTTCATAATGCGAACCTCCCTCCTTGAAGTAGTACAGGCCGCCCACGTAGCGAATCTGGTTGTCCAGCGCGCTGCCGATGAATTGAAATTCCTGCGAGAACTGGTGGTTGTGCACGATGTCGTAGGCGCTGGCGCCGGTTCCCAGCGAATTCGGATCGAACGCGAACGCCTCCATGTAATCCTGGTAGGCATTGAAGTTGAGTTTTCGATAGCCGGTCAGCGATTTGATCGTCAGTGTGTCGCTGACATCCCAGGTCACGGTGAGGCCGTGGCCTTCGAAATCCGAGGTGCTGAGATCGAGATCGACGGGGCGATAGGTTTTGGTCGCCGGTTTGTGGCCGTTGGTGTAGCCCGGCACGCGCACGATGGTGTTCTGGTAATAATTCGGCGTCGAATCGAGATTACCCTTTTCCATGTAGTAATCGACGGTGAGGTTTTCGATGCCGTCCCAGCGCAGCGCCAGGCGGCCGGCGCGCTGATCCTCTTCGCCGAAATCGTGGCTGCTGCCGGTGTTTTTCACGAAGCCGTCCTTGGAGCTTTTCAGCAGCGTGAGCTTGGCGGAAATATCATTCCACTTGGGCAGGTTCACCGTGGTCAGGCTGCGGAACAAGTTGCGCGTGCCGAAACTGAAATCCTGCTTCAGGCCGAATTCACCGGTCGGTTTCTTGCTGATCAGGTTGACCGCGCCGCCGGTGGTGTTGCGCCCGTACAGGGTACCCTGCGGGCCGCGCAAGACTTCGACGCGCTCCAGGTCGGCCAGGTCGAACACGGTGCCCTGGGGCCGCGAAATATAAAATCCATCTTCGTAGATGCCCACCGAACTGTCGCTGGTGATCTGCATGGCGTCGGACACGCCCTGGCCGCGCATGTACAGAATCAGCAGATTGGACGACGGATACGGTGTGAGCGTGATGCTGGGCGAGGCCATGGCCACGCCCTTGAAGTCGACGATGCCTTTTTTCTCCAGCAGCTCGGAGGACATGGCCGAAATCGCGATGGGTGTGGTTTGCAGGTTTTCCTCGCGCTTCTGCGCGGTAACCACGACCTCCTGAATGCCGTTGGTATCGAACGCGAAGCCCGGCGCGGCCAGACTCAGCGCCACGGCACCGATCGCTCCGGGCAGTGTCTTTCTGGTGAACAGCGCCTTTCTGGTGAACGAAGTTTGCAGCGACATAATCCTTCTCCCAATCGTTTATTGTTAGTGGTGACGACTTGTGTGAGAAGCATCCCGTGCAGTACAGACAGCGATTCCATATCGCCTGTTATTGTTTTTTTCACCCGGATACGAGCAAGTCCTCCTCCTGCAGGGACAACGGTGCGCATGGATGCACGCCGTTTCCATCCGGTAGTTGTTGACAATGATCCCTGGTGATGGCCGGCGACCGGTGCAGGTCACTAAGGAAACGGCATCGCGGCGCGTGCATCAGCCATCGCCATGATTCGTCAGCCGGTGTGTGCCTTGCCGATACCACGGCAGCCCTGGCTTGTTGCGACCCGACAGCGACGACTTATTTATCCTTATGACTTGAGTCGCCGGGTGCGATCGGTTGCACGCCGAAACCCAAAGCCGGCCGGCGCGAACCTTCGATGAAATTCCCCGATCGGCGTTGCCGCGCCGTTTGCAGACATCGGTAAACGCGCGAAGAACCTCATCTAACTGTGGAATATATTTGCTTTTTATCGACTTCTCCAAATATTTTTTCGCGTTGTGCAGCCCGAGCCGGCGAATGAGAGGAAAGACCACCCGAACGGGTGAAGTATTTTTTGAGAAGAGACAAAGCAACCTGTTTTTGTCTTCATAAAAACAGCAGGGCAAAACCGGATCACAACGGCGAACACGCATTTCGCAACGGATGCCGCTGCCGGTCGGCGCCAGAGCCGATTGCCGATATCCCGCGGATTCGCGGCGCCGCGCAACATCGAGCACAAAGCGTCCGCGCATGTGCAGGGCGAAACAAACAGCGGCCGGGCGCGACGTGCACAATGGGGCCGGTTGGCGCACGGTGGAAAAATCCGATGGCAAAAACGACGTTGGCGATTTTCGTCACGGTGGCGTTCAGTGTGGTGGGCGTCGCGGGTGATTATTTTCTCAAGCTGGCCAGCGAACACGGGCGACCGCTGCTAACGCGCTGGTTTTATCTCGGCCTCGCCCTGTACGCATCCACCGCCTTCGGCTGGGTATTCGTGATGAAATACCTGAAGCTGGGCACCATCGGCGTGCTGTATTCGGTCTGCATGATCCTGTTGCTGACCGCAACCGGCGTGCTCGTGTTCGGGGAAAGACTCAGCGGGCCGGAAATCCTCGGGCTGATTCTCGCCCTGATCGCGCTGGCCCTGCTGACGCGTTTCGCCTGAGCCCACGCAAGAATCGGCGGGGATCGCAGAAAGCGATAAAGGATTCCGAGCCGATTTTCAATGCAGCGCCGACAACCGCAGCGTTTTTCAGAGGTCGGCCGGATCGCCCAGCTTCAGCATCTGTTTACCCTGGTTGGCGCCGCTGAACAAACGCAGGAAGGTCTTCGGAATGTTGTCGAAGCCCTCCTGGATGTCCTCGCGGTATTGAATCTTGCCGCTGAACACCCATTCGCTCAACGCCTTGGCGCCCTCCGCCAGTCGATCGAGGTAATCGACCAGAACGAAACCCTCCATACGCACGCGGCGAATCACCAGATTCATCAGGTTGCGCGGGCCGGGCAACGCCTGCTCGGCGTTGTAGCCGGAAATGGCGCCGCACAACACGATACGGCCGTGTTCGGCGATGTGTTCGATGCCGGCTTCCAGGATTTCGCCGCCGACGTTGTCGAAGAACACATCAATGCCGCGCGGGCACAACGCGGCAAGGCGTTCGACCACGTTTTCGGCCTTGTAGTCGATCACTTCATCCAGGCCGCATTGGTTCTTCAGCCAGGCGCATTTGTCCGCGCCACCGGCGATGCCGATCACGCGGCAGCCCTGGATTCTGGCGATCTGCGCCACCATGGAACCGACCGCGCCGGCCGCCCCGGAAACCAGCACGGTTTCGCCGGCGCGCGGCGCGCCCACCTCCAGCAGGCCGAAATAAGCGGTGAGACTGCTGCCGCCCAGAACGCCCAGCGGCATCGACAACGGCAGGCCGCCCGGCACGATCGGCGGCGGCGCATCACCGGCGCGGTTGATCACCGCGTAATCCTGCCAGCCGAACAGGCCCTGGACCAGCGTTCCGACCGGGTATGCCGGGTTTTCCGATTGCACCACCTGCGCCACCGCACTCGAGCGCACCGGCTCGCCGATGGCCACCGGCGGCAGATAACTGGGCACATCGTCGAGCCAGCCGCGGATGGCGGGGTCGAAACCCAACAGCAGATTGCGCACCAGCAATTCACCCGCGGCCAGGTCGGCGCGCGGCAGCGGCGCTTCGCGGTATTCGAAATCGTCCTCGCGCACCATGCCCTGGGGACGGCGCTTGAGCAGCCATTGGCGGTTGATCGCTTGCATAACGGTACCTCGTGGAATTGCGCCGTTTTTATTCTTGCCCGCGTAAATCGGTTGCGCGGCCGGGGCAACGCGTCAACCAGCATCGGTCGCACGCGGGAATCAGTTGTTGCTTACAACAGGAGAAGCGGCGCGCGAGCGCGCGCCGCGCGGTGTTTCAGCCGCCGAATGCCTTCACCAGTTCCGTGGTGTCCCAGAAGGCGCGCAGCGATACCAGCTTGCCCTGGGCGTTGACCTTGTAGATCGTGACCATCGGCACTTCGAACACGGTGCCGTCCGGGCGATTGTTGATGCCGACCCAGACGTTGGCGCACTCGTCGCCGCAGGGGAAGGATTGATCCATGCGGTATTTGAAATCACCGCCGGCGATGATCATGTCCCAGAACGCGCCGATCGCGGCCTTGCCCTTGTGGCCTTCGCCCACCGGGTCGAGCGGCGATTTGCCGACCGGGTCCTGCACCACGGCGTCGTCGGCGAACAGGGCCAGCCAGCCTTCCTTGTTCTTGGCGCTGACCATTTTGATGGATTCGAAGCTGGCGCGTTGCGCGGGATGGTTGGATTCCAGATTCATCGTCTTATACCTCTCTCTTTGCATGGGTGCGCGGCGTGTCGCGCGTTCGATGGGCGGGCCGTGGTGACGGCGCTTTTTATTATCCGGCGCATGATAAGTGACAGGCGGGCTTGCGCGTCAATGCTTACGAAGAATTAACCTGCGGGTGTGCCTCGTTTTTTTCTGCATCATTGTAGAAGCCGGGCCTCAGTGATCGCCCTGCTCGCCCTGGGCCTGCGCCACCAGCTGCGCCACCGTCGCCACCAGCTGGCGCAGGCCGAACGCCACCACCTCATCGCGCCCGGTGGCGGGCAGATACGGCAGCAGCGCCAGGAAGGTCTGCTGCTGGCGCGGATCGAGCCCGTCCAACGCACCCAGCGAAAATTGTTGCCGATAGGCCGGCGCGTCCAGCGTTTCGGTGCGCAGAAACCCCATGGCGCTGGACATGAACCAGACCAGCGCGAACGCCAGCCGCTCGCCGCGCAGGCCCTGTTCGCTGAGCAATTGCGCCACCGGCGCGATCACCTTCACCCAGGCGCCGGACAGGCGTCCTTCCCAACCGATCACCTTGAGCATGGTCGGGTAGCGATCCATGTGTTGTTGCAGCGAGCACAGCCATGCCAGCAGGCGCTTCTGCCAGCTGCCGCTTTCGGGCATCGAGTTCTCGAACAGGGCGAAGGTGTGCTCGGCCAGCGCGTCCAGCAACGCCTCGCGATTGGGAAAATATTTGTACAGCGACATAGTGGTCACCGACAGGCATTCGGCGATGCGCGTCATCGTCAATTCCTCCGCCGAACTCTGCGCCAGCAGCGCCAGCGCCTGTTCGATGATGATGTCCCGCGACAATCGCGGCTGCCGCCCCGGCGCACGGCGCGCGCCCTCCGCCGCCGCTTTGCGCTGCGCCCGCCCCACCGCTTTTTTTTCCATCGCCCGCCTTCCAGGTTTATGTTGACACGATTAGCTTAACATATAAACTAACCTGCATAATCAAGTGCGCGCAGAGGCGCCGCCCGGCAGTTTACCGGAAGGCCGCGCCGCGCGAAGCAACGGGCACACCGGCGAGAAAACGCGCAATCAATAATTCCAAACGCGAGGAGAGAGAGCATGAACCGCATCGAACCGATTCCGATGAAATACCGCGCGCCCGCCGAGGGTTTCGCCAAGGGCTGGTACTGCGTGGCGGAGGCCGACGAGATCAGCGCCGACAGCCTCAAGCCGGTGAGCTGGCTGGGCGAACAGTTGATCGTGTACCGCACCGGCGAGGGCAAGGCGCAGGTGGCGGACGCGTATTGCCCGCACATGGGCGCGCACCTGGCCTCGCACGACGGCTGCATCAAGGACGGCATGGTGATCTGCCCGTTCCACAAATGGAACTTCGACGCCGCCAGCGGCGATTGCGTGCGCATTCCCTATTCCGCGCTGCCGCCGGCCAAGGTCGGCCTGAAACTCCATCCCACCCGTGAAGTCGACGGCATGGTGTTGATGTGGTATCACCCGCACGGCGCCGCGCCGGAATTCGAACCCTATATCAGCCCGCTCACGCAACGCGACAAGTGGGCGCTGTACACGGTGAAGGAATGGGTCACCACCTGCCCGTTCCGCGATATCCTGGAAAACCTGTTCGACACCGCGCACATCGTGCAGCTGCACAACGCCCAGGAAATGCCCGACGTGAAATCGGTGCAGCGCGTTGCCCACGGCCTGTGCATCGACTACGAAACCAACCCGGAAAACAGCGAGGTCGGGCTCAAGCAGTTCCAGTGCGATTTCGGCGGCATTTCCCTGCTCACCCAATACTGGGAAGGTCAGCACTTCGAAACGCTGTTCATCCACTCCTTCACGCCGATCGACGAGGAGCGCTTCGTGCAGAAAACGCGTTTCTACATCAAGGATTCCGGCTCGAAGGAAATGATCGAAATGGTCGGCAAGGCCTTCGCCGACCGCTTCGTGTTCGAGGTGGAACAGGATCTGCGCGTGCTCGACTTCAAGAAACACCTGCCACAGCCGCGCCTGTGCGCCGGCGACGGCCCGATCCATCAGTTCCGCAAGTACGCCAACGAGTTCTACGCCTGAAGACCGGGCGCTGAAAAACCAAAAAGCCGCGTATTGCTATGCGGCTTTTTGGTTCCACCTTTCACTCGCCCCGTATCCGAAGATGTCGGCCGCGCGCCCGCGCCTGCGACGCACGGTTCCATGAATCTCCATGGCGGAAAAAACGCAGCGTTGCGCAAAGGCGGGGTTTCGACGGCGCACATCCCTGTGCGCGGGATTTCAATCGTGGAATTGCTTGAGGTATTCGATCAGGTCGGCGCGATCCTGCGCGTTCGGCAGCCCCACGAACACCATGCTGCTGCCCGGCAGGAAACCGCGCGGATTGGCCAGCCACAGATCGAGCAGTTCCGGCGTCCAGACGAAATCGGCTTTTTTCATCGTCTCCGAATAATATTCGAAGCCTTCGCGGGTGCCGGCCTTGCGGCCGAAGATCGCGTACAGGCTGGGGCCGTTGTGATTGCCCACCTGTTTTTCCGGGTAGTGGCAGGTGCGGCAGGCGGCGAACACCATGCGGCCGCGCTCGGCGTCGCCCTTAGGACTATCGGCGCCGGCCGGCAGCGCGGCGAGCAGGCTCGAACCCAGCAGTGCGCTCAACAGTATTTTTTTCATACTCAAACTCCTCGCTGGGCCGCGTGGGTGCCGGCGCGGCGGCCGAAAAACGTGCCGTCGCCGACCGACAGGCCGCTGGCGTGATAAGGCGCCACCGGCAGGCCGGCCGAGGTGCGGCCGGCCGCGTACAGGCCCGGAATCGGATCGCCCATGGCGTGTATGACCTGGGCGTCGACATTGGTGTGCAGGCCGCCGAAGGTCAGCACCGCGTAGAACGTGTTTTCCTTGTTGAGGCTGTAGGCCTTGAACGGCGGTTTGACCAGCGCGCCGACATAGTGCTCGTTCTTGCGCAGCAGCGGGTCCTGGCCTTTCCTGGCGAAACGGTTGTAATAGTCAACGGTCTGCTGCAACGCGCGTTCGGCCATTTCCAGCTTGCGCTCCAGCTCGGCGACGGTGTCGGCCTGCTGCGCCACCACCACGCGGTAGTCTGGCCCCGGGTAATCGCTGTCGGCATCGACGATCAGATAACCGCGGCCGTCCTGGTGGAACAGCGCTTCATGGCCGAGCACGCCGTAATAGGAATCCTCGGGCACGAAACGCTGGCCATGGCGGTTGACCATGATGCCCTTGAGCACGTTTTCCGGCGGATACAGCGGCAGCACCACCATGCCGTGGTGCATGCGCAGCGTGCCGGCGCCCGCGCCCATGCCCATCAGGATGCCCATGCCGAGATCGCCGGCGCGGCCCCAGTGCGGGCGGCACGGCACCAGCTCCGGCGCGTACAGTTGCAGCATGTCCGGGTTGTGGATGAAACCACCCGCCGCCAGCACCACGCCCTTGCGCGCGCGGATATTGCGGCGCTCGCCGTTCTCCTCCACCACCTGCACGCCGACCACGCTGCCGTCGCTCTCCTGGATCAGGCGCTCGCAGCTCACGTTGGTCCTGAATTGCGCGCCCAGTTTCTGCGCGGAGGCGATCAGGGTTTTCATCAGTTCGCGCCCGCCGGTCTGGTTGTGCGCGGGCGGCACGTGGCCGCGCGGCGCCGGGCGGGCGATGTCGCAGTAGGGATAGACGCGCTCGTTGCCGGAGTAATACAGCGAATCCTCGGCGTGGGAGAGTTCCTTTTCCTTGGAAAAACGCTGGGAGTATTTCACGCCGTTGTCCATCATCCACTGGAAATGGCCCAGGCTGCCCTCGCAGTACTGCTGGATTTTATCGCGCGAGGCGTAGGGGCCGCTGGCGGCGATCAGATAGTTGTACATGGCCTCGACGCTGTCCTCGAAACCCAGCGCCTTTTGCAGCGGCGTGCCGCCGCCCATGTAGCACACGCCGCCGGACAGGCTGGACGAGCCGCCCAGCACCTGGAATTTTTCCAGCACCAGCGCCTGCGCGCCGTGGCGCCGCGCCTCGATCGCCGCCGATACGCCGCCGGCGCCGGAGCCCATCACCAGCACGTCGGTCTGCGCGTCCCATTGCGTCACTTCCCGTCGCGCAACGGGCGCCGCCGCGCTGGCGCCGACCACGGAGGCGCCCGCCGCCGCCAGCCCCAGGTTCTGCAAAAAGCGCCGGCGGCCGCTGCGCTTCGGTGAGGTTTCGCTGTTCGACATCGTGTTTCCTCGTTTGCTGTTGCGCACCATCTGCGCTGTTCAAAACGACGCGAAATACGCGGGCCGGCGCGCAACCGGCAACCCCGCCCGACGGATTCGCGATCGTCAGCCCCGCTCCGGTTTCAAGACCCGTTCGACGTACAACTCCAGCGAGCGCCAGGCGCGCTCGATGGGAATGCCGCCGCACAGCGGATGCAGTATCGGATTGTAGTGATCGCCGGCGGCACGCACGCGCTGCCGGCATTCCTGCGGCGTGATGATCTCATATCGCTTCTGCGCACGCAGTTGTTGCAGCGTCAACGTCTCCTGCTGCGTCGATGAATCGGCCTCGTACGGGCGTTCGACGCCCTCGCGGCGCCAGCTGCTGTATTCCTGCGCTTCACGCAGCAGATACGGGCCGATTTCCTCCCAGGCGCGTTCGGGATTTTCGTCGATGAACAGCAGCGATGCCTCAGGCCCCGGCGATTCGGTGTGGCCGGATTTGCCGAGCCGTTGCAGCTCGGCGCGATATTCCGCCTCCAGCTCCGGCATCGGCGCCGGCGGATAGAACGGCAGACCGAACCGGGCCGCGCGCCGCGCCGCCGCCCGGCTCATGCCGCCGTACCACAACGGCGGATGCGGGCGCGAATACGGCATCGGCGTCACCCGGATGCGCTGGCCGCGATAGTCGAAGCTCTCTCCGCTCCAGGCCTTGAGCAGGGTTTCGATGATGAAATCGGTATTTTCGCCGCGCCGCTGCCAGTCCTTGTCGAGGGCGTGGAATTCCAGCGGTCGATAGCCCTGCCCCAGCACGCACAGGACCCGGCCGCGGCTGACCAGATCGAGCACCGCCAGGTTTTCCGCGAGGCGGATCGGATCGTACAGCGTGACCAGCAGCGCGCAGACGCGAATCCGGATACGGCGCGTACGGCTCGCCACCGCGCCCGCCAAGATCAGCGGCGCCGGCAGCCAGCCGATCTGCGCGCAGTGGTGTTCCTCCAGGTTGACCAGTGCGAAGTCGTGCCGGTCGGCGTATTCGGCCATGTCGAGCGCGGCCTGGTAGCGGGCCGATTCCTGTTCCGCATCGGCGCTGTGGCCGGTCATGTTGATGCGCAGCGTGGTATTGATCACAGCCATAACAGCCTCGTTATTATCGGCGGCGCACCGGGCAGAACCGGCTTCCGGCTGGCCGAAAACCGGCACACTATAGTTTTTGATTGACTATCTGGTCAACCGCGCAAAAGAAAACCCGCCGGAAGCGGCAAACCGGACGAATCCTTGTGCAGGATGTGGTGGCGGAAAAAAACCGCGCCGACGCACAAGGCGCGGCGCGGCAGGGGTGCCATCGAGGTGGCGTGGGAAAAGAACCGGTCAGGCCAGTTGCGCGTCGATGGCCGCGGCCAGGGCGAAATCGCGCTCGCTGAGGCCGCCGGCGTCGTGGGTGGTGAGGAAGATTTCGATGGTGTGGTAGACGTTGAACCACTCCGGGTGGTGATCGGCTTTTTCCGCCAGCAGCGCAACCCGGCTCATGAAACCGAACGCCTCGACGAAATTCTTGAACTGCAGGCGCCGGTACAATTTGCCCTCGCGGATCTGCCAGCCCGGCACGGCCTGCAGTCGTTGCGCCACTTCGTCATCGCTCAATCGACGTATGCTCATGGTTCACTCTCGAATCTGGATTGCGGTTACCGGAGATCGGGTCCTAGCTCCAGCAGCATGTGTTCGCGCATGACGAACTTCTGGATCTTACCAGTTGCCGTCAACGGAAACTGTTCCACGAAACGCACATGGCGCGGAATCTTGTAATGTGCGATCTGACCGCAGCAGAATGCGTGGATTTCCTCGACGCTGGCCTGGCAACCCTCGCGCAATTTGATCCAGGCGCAGATTTCCTCGCCGTATTTTTCATCGGGCACACCGAACACCGCGACCTGTTCGATCTTGGGATGGCGGAACAGAAATTCCTCCACTTCGCGCGGATACACGTTTTCACCGCCGCGGATCGCCAGGTCCTTGAGGCGGCCGACAATGCGGCAATAGCCGTGCTCGTCGATCACGCCGAGATCGCCGGTGTGCAGCCAGCGCGCGCTATCGATCACCTCCGCGGTTTTTTCCGGCGCGCCCCAGTAGCCGCGCATCACCGCGTAACCGCGAATGCAGACCTCGCCGGTGACACCGCGCGGCACGACGCGGCCGTCGCCGTCCACCACCTTCGCCTCCAGATGCGGCAGCACGCGGCCGACGCTGCCGACGCGCCGTTCCAGCGTATCGTCCACCGCGGTCTGGAAGCTGGCGGGCGAAGTTTCGGTCATGCCGAAGGCGATGGTGATGTCGCGCAGGTGCATGTCGTCGATCACGCGCTTCATGATTTCGACCGGACAGGGTGCGCCGCCCATGATGCCGGTGCGCAGGCTGGACAAATCCGTGCGCGCAAAGGCCGGGTGTTCGAGCAGGCCGATGAACATGGTCGGCACGCCGTGCAGGGCCGTGCAGCGCTCCTGCTCGATCGCCGCCAGCACGCGCGCCGCGTCGAAACTCTCGTGCGGATACACCAGCGCGGCGCCATGGCTGAGGCACAGCAGGTTGCCCAGCACCATGGCGAAGCAGTGATACAACGGCAGCGTCAGGCACAGGCGATCGTTTTCGGTGAAGCGCAGGGTCTGCGCGCCGATGAACGCGTTGTTCAGAATATTGTGATGGGTGAGCGTGGCGCCCTTGGGCGCGCCGGTGGTGCCGGAGGTGAACTGGATATTGATCGGATCATCGAATTGCAGGCTGTCGCCGAGCTGTCGGAGCGCTTCCAGTTCGGCGGCGGAGGCATCGGCCAGCAGCGCCTGAAATTCGAACAGGCCCGGTGCCGGCGCGCCGAGGCCGATGACGATTTCCAGCGCCGGCAGCCGCGCCGCGCGCAATTGTCCGGGCGCGGCGTGCGCCAGCTCCGGCGCCAGTTCGCGCAGCATCGCCAGGTAATCGCTGCTCTTGAACGAAGGCGACAGCACCAGCGCGCGACAACCGACCAGGTTCAGCGCGTATTCCAGCTCGGCGCCGCGATATGCCGGATTGATGTTGACCAGGATCAGCCCCAGCCTGGCGGTGGCGAACTGGGTCAGCGTCCACTCGGCGTTGTTCTGCGACCAGATGCCGATGCGATCGCCGGGGCGCAGCCCGAGCCGCAGCAGGCCCGCCGCCAGATTGTTCACGCGGCGCTGCAATTCCCGATAGGTCCAGCGGATGCCCTGGTGCACGGACACCAGCGCCTCGCGCTCTGCGAAGCGAGCCACCGCCTTGTCGAAAAACACGCCGATGGTGTCGCCGATCAGCGCCGGCCCGGAGTCGCCATGCACGTAGCTCGGGGATGAATCCATTGTCCTGCTCCGCCGCGCCCGCACTGCGAAGCAGACACGGTGCGTACCTCGTTGTTATTCGCGAACCGCGCGATCGTTCAATCGCAGCGGTGTTGTCATTGAACTTCCGGAATGCGATGCCATCGCGCCGATGACCGTGGCGCAATGACCATTGCGAAATTGTGCCGCCCGGGCGCCGGGTGCGCTTCATCCTTTGGCATTAACCGGCCCCGCCGAAACGGCGCCGGGGCCCGCTTCTCAGCCGCGCATGTAGTCCAGCGTCCAGTCCCAACGGCCCGGTTCAGGCGCGCCGGTCATGCCCAGATCCTCGCGGATTTCGGCCGGCGTGGCGTGGAAATAATCTTCCCACTTCACATAGAACAAGGGCCGTTTCAGGCTGTTGCCCATGTCGTAGCCGACCTTGGTCGCCTCCAGCACGGCGGGCAGCGCCTTCGGGTAATGCAGGCCGGCGCGCATCATCGTGGTGGACATCAGGAAGGTCGATACCACGCTCATTTCGCCGGAGAATTCCGCGCTGAAATAATTGAAATACGCCTGCGTGTTGAGCGCGATCAGCGCCGACTCGCCGATCGGATCGACGCCGCAGCCGGTCACCATGTGCTGGATATCGTGGCCCTGGCTGAAACGCTTGTGGAAATATTCCAGATCGTTGCTGGGTTCGAAGCGGAATTGGAAATCGAGGGTGAGGCCGCTCTTGGTGATGAAATCGTGGATCATCTGGCCCAGCGTGCCGGGTTTGCAGTCGGCCACGTGCTCGGCCTGGATATTGGAAATGTAACGCGCCTCCAGCCACTGCTTGAATTCCGGTTTGCTGGCCTTTTCCATCTCGAACAGGCGGAACAGCTCGGGATAATCGATCAGCTCCATGAAGGCCTGCATGATTTCCGGCACCAGGAACGCCGGCGGCACATCGTGGCCCCACTTGCGCAGCATTTCCTGCGCCACGACATCGCGCAGTTTGCCGCTGTTGAGGTATTTGGACGAGCTGATCAACAGGCTGCTGTCGGTGGTCAGCAGCTTCTTGCCGCCTTTCAGGTAATCGCTTTCGCTCTGATCCACGATGTCTCTCCTCTTTATATTTTGGTTATTCGTTGTGTTTCGCCGACACCGCCCGGCGTTCGCGCGCCGGGCGTTTGCGTCATTGCGCGACCGGCGCTTCGATCAGCACGATGTCCGAGCCGAGCAGCACCGCGGGCGGCGGCCGGAACACCAGATGCATATTCCAGCTCTGCAACGCGGCCACGCTCTGTTCGACCGGCTGCTGCGGAAACACGCGCCGGGCGATGGCGGCCCAATCCTCGCCGGGTTGGGGCGACGTCCAGCGGCGTACGGGTTGTGGCGCTTTCGACATGACTTGCTCCTTAAATACGATGAATTCAGGCGAAAACAGCTGGGCGGAGGCGATCAGCCGAAGACGACCTTGCCGGCGGTCTGCCGCGTGTAACCGTCGTCCGCGCTGTAGGCCAGGTTGCCGTTGACGAAAACCTTGTCCACGCCCGAGGCGCGGCGCACGTAGCGATAACCCGGCGCCGGCAAATCCTCGACCGCGATTTCCGGCCCGCGCGCGATGGTGTCGGGATCGAACACCACGATATCGGCGCTGAAGCCGGGTTTGAGCGCGCCGCGGCCGTTCAGGCGCCAGGCGCGGGCCACGTCCAGCGTCACCTTGTGCACGGCCTGCTCCAGCGACAGCGCTTTTTGTTCGCGCACGAACTTGCTGAACAGATAACCGGTATCGCCGTAGGTGGCGAAGCGCGCGACGTGCGCGCCGCCGTCCGCGGCGCCGACCTCGACCAGCGGATGCGCCAGGAATTTGCCGATCGCGGCGCTGTCGTTGTGACCGCCGCCCTCCATGGTGAAGCAGGTTTCGAAATCCTCCTCGACGGCGAGGTCCATCATCACCTCCACCGGATCGCAGCCGCGCTCGCGGGCGATTTCACCCAGGGTCTTGCCGATCAGCTTCTGGTTCGAAGGCAGCTTCACGCGGGTGACGATGATGTCGTCGTACTCGAAATACAGCGCCAGCGGCATGCGCTTCTGCGCCACTTCCGCCAGCAGCGCGGCGCGGGTTTCCGGATTGGTGAGGGCGGCCTTTTTGTCCGCCGCCGGCAGCGCCAGCACACCCCACCAGGTGGGTTTGGACGAGAACATCATGCCGGGCGCGGCCAGGTCGAAGGTGTAATCGATCGGACGCGTTTGCATCTGCGGCACCACGCGCGCGCCGCGGCCGGCTTGCAGTTCGATGCGCTCCAGCGCGCGCGCCACCAGATCCGGCGTGCTGTTGCTGTGGAACAGCGGCGAGAAGCTGCAGGTGATGTTGAACTCGAGCGACCACTCGGCCAGGATGTCGATGCGCGCGCACAGCAGGTCGGCGTCCCAGAATTCCGGCACCACCTGCAATACGCGGTCGAATTCGCCGAGCACCGCGCACAGGGCGCGGAATTCCTTCAGTTCGGCCAGGCGGCAGGGCACCGGCCGATGCTCGTGATCGATATCGACCCAGCTGGTGCTGAAACCGGCGCCGCCGGCGCGCAGGCACTGGCGCAGCAAATCCTGCATGGCGGCGATTTCTTCATCGGTGGCGGCGCGGCTGCGCGCATCCATGCCCATCACCCACAGCCGGATCATGCTGTGGCCCACCATCGGCGCCACGTTGATGGCCAGGCTGCGTTTGATCGCGGCGAGGTACTCGTCGAAACTTTCCCAGGCCCATTGCACGCCGACTTCAAACGGCTCGCGCGGCATTTCTTCGATCTGGCGGAACGTGGCGGACAAGAATTCGCGATGCTCCTTTTTCAACGGCGCCAGCGACAGCGAGCAGTTACCCTGCACCACCGTGGTCACGCCGTGCTCCAGCGAGGGTTCGGCGCGGCCGTCCCACAGCAGCTGGGCGTCGAAGTGCGTGTGCGGATCGATGAAACCGGGCGCGACCACCTTGCCGCCGGCGTCATACACCTCCCGCGCCTGTGCCTCGAATTCGCCCACCGCCACGATGCGGCCGTCCCTCACGGCGACCGCACCCGCATACACGGGATCGCCCGTGCCATCGCAGATACGGGCGTTTTTAATCAGAACATCAGCGATCATTTCTTTCTCCTGGGAGTGACGAGGTGCGTCGCCGGACGCCGGAATAATTCTTGACCGCGGCGGGCTCTGCCCTGACCATGCACGATCCACTGAGCGGTACAAAAAAGCGGCTCGGCCTGATCGGGATCAAAAAGCGGTTGGGCATCGCGCCGCTGCGGGCGCCGGGATTCCTGTTATGATGTCGGCGGAACAAATTACTTAACGGTATTAATTTAATGCAGGGTAATACAGCCGGGAAGCCAGTGTCAACCACAGGCAAACGCTCGCGCGGGCGACCCGCGCAGCTGTCGCGCGAACGCATTCTCGAGACCACATTGGCACTGTTGCAAACCGTGCCGCTGGCCGAACTGACCATGCAGCGGCTGGCGCGCGAACTGGGTATTACGCCCACGGCGCTGTACGGTTATTTCAGCAACCAGCAGGCGCTGTTCGCCAGCGTTTCTGAACGCGTGCTGGCCGGCATCGATCTGAGCGCGGCGCGGCGCGGTAAAAACTGGCGGGAAGTGCTGCGCGCCTGGACGCAGGCGGTACGCAATCAAATGTTGCGTTATCCGCATTCCGCGGAACTGGTGCGGCTGCAACCGCAGATGCAGACCCCGGCCAACTGGTTCGAGCTGATGGTGTTGCCGACCCAGACGCTGCGCAAGGCCGGCCTTTCGGATTACCTGCTGATGGACAGCCTGCGCTGCATTTCGCGCGTGGTATTCGGTTCGGTGGTGAACGAGCTGACCATGGACCCGTACAATCTACGCCTGGAACAGGCCGACGCCAGCGCCGCGCTGGACCATCTCGCCCCGGAATCGCGCACGGAAATCGAATACCTGCTGCCTTACCTGGGCGATCAGGACAATGACGCCCTGTTCTCCTTCACGGTCGAGCGTTTGCTGGACGGCATCGAATTGTTGATGAAGCAGCAGAAGAAGAACAAAAAGCAGAACGCCTGATCGCCGACAGCGGCATTCCGCATCAGGTCACGCCATCGGGTTTTCGCGGGATACGAACAACGCGCCTCAGGATCGTTTATAGCTTTTGCCTCCGGCGGGTGTCAGGCAATAACGGCCGCCGCGCGGCCCGACACACAGCACACCGCCGCCACAGGGACAATCGCCGGTTGCGGTCTCGCGCAACGGCGCGCCGGGCATGCCGCGTTCCAGCGAACAATGACGCTTCGAACCGCTGATGGAGCCGTCGTTGCAGACGAACAATTCGCCGTCACATCTCGCCACACCGCCCTTTTTTCCGGAGCAGGGGTAATTGGCGGCGCTGGTTTCCATCGAAACCAACAGCAATAGCGAAAACAGCAACAATCCATGTGGCCGGATGC
>Ga0164243_10003495_pt1 | contig 25122 bp, 22 predicted proteins | sample OricompcompostOP_FD_108781 | JGI IMG/M metagenome (GOLD analysis project Ga0164243, IMG submission 108781) | Organic Plus compost microbial communities from Emeryville, California, USA - Original compost - Organic plus compost (OP) | ecosystem: Engineered > Solid waste > Mixed feedstock >...
CCGCTGGGGGACCCGGCACCGCGCGACGGGCGTCTGCCCGAGGATCTGCCCATCGACGACGCCGCGCCCTTCTCGGCTTATCTGCACGTCCCGTTCTGCCGGGTCCGTTGCGGCTACTGCGACTTCAACACCTACACCTCCTCTGAGCTGCGCGGAGCACGGCAGGACCAGTACGCCGACACGCTGCTGGCGGAGGTCGCGCTCGCACGCGACGTGCTCGCCGAGCGCGGTGCGCTCCGTCCTCTCGACACCGTGTTCTTCGGCGGCGGGACGCCGACCCTGCTGCCCGCTGGCGATCTGGCGCGGATGCTCGCCGGCGTGACCGACGCGTTCGGCATCCGTGCGGGCGCGGAGGTGACGGTCGAGGCGAATCCCGACACGGTGACCCCGGCGGTCGCCGAGGAGCTGGCGCGGGCGGGGGTCACACGCCTCTCGGTCGGGATGCAGTCCGCGGTCCCGGCCGTGCTCGCCGCGCTCGACCGCACGCACCGTCCGGAGAACGTCCGCGGAGCCGTCACGGCTGCCCGCGACGCCGGTCTCGCGGTGAGCGTGGACCTCATCTACGGTGCGCCGGGGGAGAGCCTCGCCGATTGGAGGGAGTCCCTCGACGCTGCGGTCGCTCTCGCTCCCGACCACGTGTCGGCATATGCGCTGATCATCGAGGACGGGACGAAGCTCGCCCGGCAGATCAGGCGCGGTGAGGTGGTCGCCCCCGACGATGATCTGCAGGCCGACATGTACGAGCTTGCCGACGCGGTTCTCGCCGACGCGGGGTTCGAGTGGTACGAGGTGAGCAACTGGGCGCGGACGCCCGCCCAGCGCTCGCGGCACAACATGGCCTACTGGCGGGGGACGGACTGGTGGGGATTCGGGCCGGGCGCACACAGTCACGTCGCAGGCCTCCGATGGTGGAACGTGAAGCACCCGGCCGCCTATGCGGCGAGGCTGGGCGCGGGCGAGTCCCCGGCCGCGGGCACAGAGCGTCTCGGGTCGTCGGCGCGCGCCCTGGAACGTGTCCTCCTCCGCTCCCGTACGGCGGAGGGTCTTCCGCTCGACGAGCTCCGCGAGCCGGCCCGTGAGCGTGTCGCCGGGCTCATCGCGGACGGCCTCGTCGACGGGGCGGAGGCCCTCCGCGGTCGCATCGTCCTGACCCTGCGGGGGCGGCTCCTCGCAGACGCGGTCGTCCGCACGCTCACGGACTGAGCGAGGACCGCGCGGGAACTCTGCGAGTCCCGCCGTCGACGTGCTCAGGGCAGCAGGTCGAGGCCCACCGTCCTGCGCTGCGGGACGGTCGTGCTCTCGGTGTCGAACAGGCGGGTCGAGCGGACGTGGTCGAAACGCGGCCAGCCGGGGTCGCCGGTGTGGATGAACCGGATCCACGCCCCGTTCATCTCGTCGGCGAGACCTTGGGGCGCGTCGTTCCCCGCCATGCGGACCGAGTCATCGCCCTGGAGGGCGTCGAAGACGAAGCCGAGCTCCAGCGCGTGCGCGGCGCGGAGATCCGCACCGGGCTGCGCCACGCGAACTCGTACAGATAGGTGGGCGCTGTCCGGGAACGCGCCGTTCGCGTCGCGGGAGCGCGAAGAAGCAGATCCGTGGCGAGCTGCCCGAACAGCTCGCCGGTCGTGGCGCTGGGCCAGTCACGCCGGTAGGCCTTGACGGCCTTCCCGGGGATGCGCAGCGCCAGCCGGGCGAGGAGGAGCTTGGACGGTCGGATCCCGGCGAGGGACTCGGGCGTGAACCAGAGCCGGTACTCGTCGGTGTTGGTCCCGATCAGGAGCGGGACGTCGACGTCGATCAGCGCCTCCCGAGGGGAGAGGGGAAGCGTCTCCGGGTCGATCACCAGCTGGAACCCCGGCGCCCCGCCGAGCGGAGACGACCCGGCGGCCTGTTCACGGCGCGCATCGAGCAGCCGTTCCGGCGACAGCGCGGCGAAGGCGGCGCGGTCCGTGCCGACGCCGAGCCGCTTCGCGAGCTGCGCGGTGACGCGGCCGCCCTTCTCGGGGGTCTGCGCGTCCAGAGGGCCGGACTGGACGATCGCGGCCGTGACGAGTGCCCGGGACGACTCCCGGGCAAGAAGGGCGGCGACGAGGGCGCCGCCGGCGGACTCGCCCATGAGCGTGATGCGTCGTGGATCGCCGCCGAAGGCCTCGATCTCGCGGTGCACCCAGCGCAGCGCGGCGTCCGCGTCGAGAAGCCCGAGGTTGCGCGGCGCGTCGTCGAGCACGGAGAACCCCTCCGAGCCGAGGCGGTAGTTGATCGAGACGAACACGATGCCTGCCCGGGCGAAGGGGGCGCCGTCGTACAGCGGGACGGCGGCGGTGCCGCGTTCCAGTGCCCCGCCGTGGATCCACAGCACCACCGGAGCGCGTTCGGCGCCGGCAGGAGTCCAGACGTTCACCGTGAGGATGTCCTCGCCGTCGATCCGTACGTTGCCGAGAAGGGCGGCCGTGGCCCCGGCGTAAGGGAGCTGCGGCGGTGTCGGGCCGAACGCCGTCGTCTCGCGGACGCCGGTCCATGCGGCGACGGGCTGCGGCGCGCGGAAACGGTTCGGGCCGAACGGGGGAGCGGCGTACGGGATTCCGAGGAACCGACGGATCCCCGCGGCCTCTTCGCCACGGACGATGCCGAGCGTCGTGCGGATCTCGGGGGAATCGCTCATGATCGTCATCGTAGGGCCGGCACGCGAGACGCGGACGGGCGCGTCCTTCTCTGAGCCCGGTAGAATTGGCACTCGACAGGATGGAGTGCCAGTCTGTCGACCGATACACAACGCGGGCAGGCCGGCGAGCAGAGGAGGCGAGATGGTCAGCGAACGGGGTCTCCAGGTCCTTCGCGCGATCGTCGAGGACTTCGTCGAGACGAACGAGCCGGTCGGGAGCAAGTCGATCGTCGAGCGTCACGCGTTCGGTGTGTCGGCCGCGACGATCCGCAACGACATGGCCCAGCTTGAGGACGAGGAGCTGATCACGGCTCCGCACACGTCGTCGGGACGGGTGCCGACCGACAAGGGCTACCGCGTCTTCGTCGACCATCTCGCGCAGCTGCGCCCGCTCTCTTCCGCGCAGCGGAGCGCGATCACGACGTTCCTCGCGGATCCCGCCGACCTCGACGACCTGATGGCGCGCACCGTGCGGGTGCTCACCCGGCTGACGGGCCAGGTCGCTCTGGCACAGTACCCATCTTTCGCCCGGGCTCACGTCACGCACGTCGAGCTCGTCGCCCTCGCCCCCAACCGGCTTCTCGCCGTGCTCGTCACCGACGCGGGCGGCGTCTCGCAGCGGCTCATCCCGTTGCCGCTCGACATCGACGAGGTCGAGCTCGCGGCACTGCGGGCGCGGCTGACCGTCCTGCTCGTGGGAAGGTCGGTGCGCCGGGGCCTTGAGCGGATCGACGCGCTGCAGGACGCCCCGGAGGGGACGGCGCTGGCGTTGGCGCAGACCTGTGCCTGCCGCGCGGTCAGGGAGGAGCTGGAGGAGTTCCGGCAGGAGCGCCTGGTGATGGCGGGGGCCGCGACCCTCGCCCGGCGTGAGCACGACTTCCGCGGCAGCATCCATCCGCTTCTCGAGGCTATCGAGGAACAGGTGACGCTCCTGCGGCTGATGAGCGAGATGGTCACGGACGAACAGGGGCTGGCGGCGAGCATCGGCACCGAGAACGAGGCTTTCGGGATCCCGGAGGCCTCGATCGTGGCAAGCAACTACGTCACGCCCAGCGGGACGGCGCGCGTTGGCGTCATGGGGCCGACGCGTATGGACTATCCGAGCAACCTCGCGGCGGCGCGGGCTGTGGCCCGCTACCTGTCGCGGCTGCTCGACGAGGACGAGGCGGGTCGCTGAGCGGCGCGCAGAGGCCGGCGCAGGAGGCGTCGGCTGAGGAAAGGTGACTGTGGCGGACCACTATGAAGTCCTGGGCGTCTCGCGAGAGGCGAGCGAGGACGAGATCAAGAAGGCCTATCGTCGGCTGGCGCGGCAGCTCCATCCTGACGTGAACCCGAGCGAGGAGGCCGCGGAGCGGTTCAAGCTCGTGACCCACGCCTACGACGTGCTCAGCGATCCGGAGTCGCGCAGGCGCTATGACATGGGCGGCGACGAGAACAGCGGATTCGGGGGCTTCGGCGGTTTCGGCGACATCTTCGAGTCCTTCTTCGGCGGCGCGGGCGGACGATCCGCCCGGCCGCGATCGCGCCGCGAACGCGGCCAGGATGCCCTCGTGCGGATCACGCTCGATCTTGACGACGTCGTCTTCGGTGTCCACCGCGACATCGAGGTGGACACCGCCGTCCTGTGCGAGACCTGTCAGGGCTCGTGCTGTCAGGAGGGCACGTCGCCCGTCACCTGCGACATCTGCGGCGGCTCCGGTCACGTGCAGCAGCAGGTGCGGAGCCTTCTGGGAACCGTGGTCACCACGCAGCCGTGCGGCTCGTGCGAGGGCTACGGCACCACCATCCCGTATCCCTGCCCGACCTGCGGCGGGCAGGGACGAGTCCGCTCCCGGCGGACGGTGGGGCTGGACATCCCAGCGGGCGTCGAGACGGGCCTCCGCCTGCAGCTCCCCGGGTCTGGCGAGGTCGGCCGTGCCGGAGGTCCGAACGGCGATCTCTACGTCGAGGTGTCCGTCGCCCCGCACCCGTCCTTCAGCCGGGACGGGGACGATCTGCTCGCCACGCTCGAGGTCGCGATGACCGACGCGATCCTCGGCACCTCGGCGCAGATCGACGGGCTCGACGGCCCCGTCGACCTGGAGATCCGCCCTGGCGTGCAGTCCGGCGACGTGCTCACGATCAAGGGCCGAGGCATCACTCCGCTGCGCGGCAGCCAGCGCGGCGACCTTCGGGTGGGAGTCCAGGTCGTCACGCCGACACGGATCGACGGCAAGCAGCGCGCCCTCATCGAGGAGTTCGCGAAGCGGGCCAAGGCCCCCGCGCCGAAGCTCGCCGAGTTCCATCAGGGGCTCTTCTCGAAGCTGCGCGACCGGTTCCGGAACAGCTGATCGTGGCCCTGCACTTCGTCACGGAGGACGCGACCGAGGCCCGGCCGGACGATGTCGTGACCTTGGGCGGCGCCGAGGCGAAGCACGCCGCGGTCGTGCGGCGGGTGCGGCCAGGGGAGAGGGTGACGCTCGGTGACGGCCGTGGCGTCTGGCTCGGCGGCGTCGTAGAGAAGGCGGAGCCGGGGCAGGTGGCGGTGCGGATCGAGAGCCGGGAACAGCGCCCGGCGCCGACCTCCAGGCTCATCCTCGTCCAGGCCCTGGCGAAGGGCGACAGGGATGAGCTTGCGGTGCAGGCGGCCTGTGAGCTCGGCGTCGACGAGATCGTGCCCTGGCAGGCTGCGCGCAGCGTGTCGCGATGGGAGGGGGCGAAGGCGGTGAAGGGGCGTGAGCGCTGGGCGAGCATCGTCCGGGAGGCGGCGAAGCAGGCGCATCGCGCCTGGGTGCCGGAGGTCGCGCCGGTCGAGACGACGGCGGATCTCGTCGGCCGCACCGCGTCGCAGCGGCTCCTCGTCCTCGATCCTGCCGCGTCGACGCGTCTGAGCACGTTGCAGGACGACGGGCGCGACATCGTGCTCGTCGTCGGACCCGAGGGCGGCATCGCCGCCGAGGAGCATGAGCGGCTCGCGGCGGCGGGCGCCGAGCGCATGCTGCTCGGCGACACGGTCCTGCGCACCTCGACGGCCGGCCCCGCCGCTCTGGCCGTCCTCAACGTGCTCCGGGGTCGCTGGTGACGCTGTCGCCGACCGCGGGGGCGTGCTCCTGACGGCGCTCTTCGCAGCCGTCGGAATCGGCGCGATCGCTAGGATGGGACCCATGGCCGAGCCTTCGATCTTCACGCGCATCCTCACCGGAGAGATCCCCGGGGAGATCCTGCTCGAAACGGACCGGGTGTTCGCCGTCCGCGACATCGATCCGCAGGCGCCGCTGCACGCGCTCGTGATCCCGAAGACCGAGGAGTACCGGGATGTGACCGAGCTCGCCGCCGGTGACCCGTCTCTGCTGGCCGAGATCGTCGCGGCCGCGAAGCGGATCGCGGTCGAGCATGCGAACGGGGAGTACCGTCTGATCTTCAACAACGGCGCCAGCGCCGCTCAATCCGTCTTCCACGTGCACGCCCACGTGCTCGGCAACATCGAGGAGAACAAGCTCGTTGGCTTCTGACAGGGACAACGACACGGCCGGAGAGCCTGTCGTCGAACGCATGCACGCCGACGGCGTGGCCATGGTGCAGCTGCTCGGCCCGCAGGATCGTCTGCTGCGCGTGCTGGAGAAGGAGCACCCCGACGTGGAGGTGCTCGTGCGCGGCAACGAGATCACCCTGCGCGGGGACGCAGATCCGGTGGCCGCGGCGAAGGCCCTCGTGGCGGAGCTTCTGGCGATGACCAAGGCCGGCCACGATCTCCTGCCCAGCGACGTCTCCAGCTCCGCGCGTCTCCTCCGCCGAGACGACGGACCGCGTCCGAGCGAGGTGCTCGGCGAGGCGATCCTCTCTTCCCGAGGACGCGTGATCCGGCCCAAGACGCTCGGGCAGAAGGAGTACGTGGACGCGATCGAGGAGAACACCATCGTGTTCGGCATCGGCCCCGCGGGCACGGGAAAGACCTATCTCGCGATGGCGAAGGCCGTCCAGGCGCTCCAGCGTAGGGATGTGGAACGGATCATCCTCACCCGCCCCGCGGTCGAGGCGGGGGAGCGCCTGGGGTTTCTCCCCGGCACGCTCACCGACAAGATCGACCCGTATCTGCGTCCGCTGTACGACGCGCTGAACGAGATGATGGATCCCGAGATCGTCCCGCGGCTCATGGCCACGGGGACGATCGAGGTCGCACCTCTCGCCTACATGCGGGGACGCACCCTGAACGACTCCTTCGTGGTGCTCGACGAGGCCCAGAACACCACACCCGAGCAGATGAAGATGTTCCTGACGCGGCTCGGTTTCGGCACGAAGATGGTCGTCACCGGCGACATCACGCAGGTCGACCTCCCGCAGGGAGCGTCCGGGCTGCGGCTGGTGACGCGCGTGCTCAAGGACATCGACGACATCCACTTCGCGCGCCTCACCAGCGACGACGTGGTGCGCCACACGCTCGTCGGACGGATCGTCGACGCGTACAGCGAGTACGACGAGCAGCGCACGGCGGCGCGCGTCGAGCGCGAGCAGGCGGCGGAGTTCGCGAACCGCGCCGAACGTCGTGCAGGGCTCCGGTCAGGGCCCCGTGACCGCCAGCCGCCGAAACGAGGACGATCATGATCGAGATCAACAACGAGTCGGCGATCGATGTCGACGAGACCGTGCTGCTGCGGCTGACCGAGCACAACCTGGCACAGCTCAATGTGAGCCCGGATGCCGACGTCGCGATCGTCCTCGTGGACGAGGGCGCGATGGAGGCGCTCCATGTGCAGTGGATGGACGAGCCGGGACCGACCGACGTGCTGAGCTTTCCCATGGACGAGCTGCGCCCTGGCACGATCGACCGTCCCACGCCCCCCGGTCTGCTCGGCGACATCGTGCTCTGCCCGCAGGTGGCCGAGACCCAGGCGGCCGCAGCCGAGCACACCCTGATGGACGAGCTGATCCTCCTCACGACCCATGGGCTGCTGCACCTTCTCGGGTTCGACCATGCGGAGCCGGACGAGGAACGTGAGATGTTCGGTCTGCAACGCGAGCTGATCGCGAGCTTCGCCGACTTCGAGCGCCGCAGGGATCGATGACCGGCACCGCGCTCCTGCTCCTGACCGGGGCGTTCCTCCTGGTCGCCTTCGCCGGGCTCATGGCCGCGATCGACGCCGCGTTCTCGGTGAGCTCGCGCGCAGGGATCGCCGAGATGGGCGCGACGGGGCGCAACGCCGTCGCGCTGCGCCGGATCGCCGCGGACCCCGACCCGCATGCGAACGCGGTCGCGTTCATCCGTGTGCTCGCCGAGACGGCCGCGGCGGTGTTCGTCACCGTCGCCTTCGTGCTCCTCCTCGACGAGATCTGGTGGGCGATGCTGGCCGCGGCCGTGCTGATGACGGGCATCACGTTCGTCCTCGTCGGCGCCAGTCCCCGCTCGTTCGGGCGCTTGCACGCCGACGGCATCCTGCGGGCCTGCGCGCCGCTCATCCGCGGGCTCCGGATCATCCTGGGGCCTCTCGCGCAGGGGCTCGTCGTGCTCGGCTCCCGTGTGACCCCGGGGGCGGGGCGGAGCTCCTTCGCCTCGGAGGAGCAGCTGCTGAGCATGGTGGACGAGGCGGCATCGAACGATCTCATAGAGGCGGACGACCGGGATCTCATCCACTCGGTCTTCGACTTCACCGACCAGTTCGTCCGTGCGGTCATGGTTCCCAGGACCGACATGGTGACGGTCGACGCGACAGCCACGGCGGACGAGGCGATGACGCTCTTCCTCGACCGCGGCGTGTCGCGGGTGCCGGTCGTGGACGATGACGCTGACGACGTGGTGGGCGTGCTGTATCTGAAGGACCTCGTGCAGTTCGCCTTCCGGGACGAGAACGCCTGGCGAACGGTCCCGGCGCAGACGATCGCGCGACCGGCGGTCTTCGTGCCGGAGTCGATGCGCGCGGAGACGCTGCTTCAGCAGATGAAACGCGACGCGGTGCATGTGTGCATGGTCGTGGACGAGCATGGCGGGGTATCCGGGCTCGTCACGATGGAGGACCTCATCGAGGAACTCGTGGGCGAGATCGCGGACGAGTACGACCAGCAGGTGGCCGAGGTCGCCGAGATCGCTCCGGGTCGTTTCCGAGTCAGCGCGCGCCTGAGCCTCGAGGACGTGGGCGATCTGTTCGGCATCGAGCTGGAGGACGACGAGGTCGACTCCATCGGCGGGCTCCTCGGAAAAGAGCTCGGTCGCGTCCCGCAGCCGGGATCCACGGTGAACGTGCGAGGGCTGGTGCTCACCGGCGGGGCGTCGCGGGGACGAGGACGAGGCATCGCGACGGTGCTCGTCGAGCGTGCGGAGCCGCCGGCGGGCGAGGACGAAGGACAGGAGCGAGACGGATGAGCACAGCGTCGCAGGAACGGCCAGGAGACGACGGACGCACAGGGCGCAGCGGCTTCGTCACCTTCGTAGGGCGACCGAACGTGGGCAAGTCCACGCTCACGAACGCGCTCGTGGGCGAGAAGATCGCGATCACGAGCGAGAAGCCGCAGACGACGCGGCGCGCCATCCGCGGGATCGTGAACCGCCCGGACGGACAGCTCGTGATCGTGGACACCCCGGGCATCCACCGACCGCGCACGCTGCTGGGCGAGCGGCTGAACGATCTCGTCGAACAGGTTCTCGGCGATGTGGACGTGATCGGGTTCTGTGTGCCGGCGACGGAGAAGATCGGCCCCGGCGACCGTCGGATCGCCGCCTCGCTGGACGGATACCCGCGCGCGAAGAAGATCGCGATCGTCACCAAGGTCGATGCCGCCGAGCGCGAGGAGATCACCGAGCGTCTCATCGAGGTCGACTCCCTCCGCGAGGACTGGGCGGCCGTGATCCCGCTGTCCGCTCTCACCCGGGTGCAGCTCGACGTCCTCGCCGACGAGGTGCTCGCGCTCATGCCGGAAGGGCCGCGGCTCTACGAGGCGGACGTCGTCACCGACGAGTCGACCGAGGACCGCATCGCCGAGATCATCCGCGAGGCGGCGCTCGAGGGCGTGCGTGACGAGCTCCCGCACTCGATCGCCGTCGTGGTCGACGACATCGCGCCGCGGGAGGGGTCCGACCTCACCGACGTCCATGCGAGCATCGTGGTCGAACGGGACAGTCAGAAGGCGATCATCATCGGGAGAAAGGGCTCTCGTCTCCGCGACGTCGGCGCCCGCGCCCGGGTCGGGATCGAGGAGCTCCTCGGCACCCGCGTCTTCTTGGGCCTGCATGTCCGTGTGGCGAAGGAGTGGCAGCGGGATCCGAAGCAGCTGGGCCGTCTGGGCTTCTGAGCTTCGCCGGCGCCAGGCGTGGCCGCGCCTCAGCGTCCTCCGGAGAACCCTCCGCCGCCTCCGCCTCCGGAGAAGCCGCCGCCGAACGCGCCGCTCGAGGTCGACGACGATGTCGCCGTCGGGGTGGGCATGAGCGTTCCGCCCATCCGTGCCAGCGACGAGCCGATCGCTCCGTACGCGTACCCGGTGTACCAGGCGGGTTCGTGATGCTCGCGCTCGTACGCGACCGAGAGGGCCTGGGCCCACTCCTTCTCGAGTCCGAACAGCAGGGCGTAGGGAAGCAGGCGCTCGTAGATCACGATCACGTCGACGCCGCCGTCCTGACGTCGCTCCGCCCCGGAGTACGACTGGAGCATCCGGATCCGGTCGGTCTCGGCCAGCCGGATGTACTCGCGCACGCCCTGGAGGTACTCATACGTCTCGGCGCCCTTCGGCGTGACGACCCGCTGCTTCTGGAGCAGCACGAGCGCGATGACGAGAAGGACCGCCGTCAGGAGGATCGAGACGACGAACGCCGCGATCGCCGCCTTCCGACCGACGAGCATTCCCGGGACGCTGAGCCCGACGCCGAGGAGGCCGAGCAGGACGCCGATCACCCCGAAGAGCGAGGCCAGCGGCGAGCGCCGGCGGACCATGAGCCCTCGTTCCTCCGCAGCGGCACGGGAAGCGGAGGTGAGCGCGGTGAGCCGCCCGACGACGTCGTTGTCGGGCACGGCAAGATGCACCTGGTCTCCGGGAGCGCGCCGAGGGAAGAGCGCGTCGACCGCGGCGGCATCGAGCGGATCCGGAGCGAGGGCGGGGTCGAGCAACGTGAGCGCGGGCTTGCCCGTCTGGTCCTCGATCCGAAGCGCTCCCCGGACGCCGAGGTGGACGATCTCCGACTGCAGCTGCCTGCCGTTGATGCCCAGCACCGGTGCCGCAAGAAGGGGCGGCAGCTCGTCCGGCACGTCGTACTGGGCGACGACGATTCCCTTCCCCTGCTTCCGATGACGCCGCCGGAGCATCGCCTGTGCACCGAAGCCAGCCACCGTAGCGAGGACGACGCCCCCTCCGGCGACGCCGTAGGGCACGATGTCGGTCATCGCATCGGGCTGCTTCGCGGGCGAGGGGACGACCGTGCCCTGCGCGAACGCGAAGGCGACCGTCACCCCCTCGCCCGCCTGGAGGTTCGCCACCGAGACTGAGAACGCGCCGGGATCGTCGGACTCGGGCACGAGGTCGCAGCGGCCCTTGGCGCCGGCATACCCCTGATAGCACCCTCGATCGCCGGTCAGCCGATCGGCGATCGTGTCGTCGAAGCGCACGCGGCCGGTGAACGACTCGATGGGCTGCGTGCTGTCGAGGGGGAGGAGGTCCCAGTAGAACTCATCGACGTCCGCATCGTCGGGCCGGTGGAACACGTCACGCATCGTGTACTTGATGACATAGGTGGTGAGGCCGTGCCGGTAGCTGTCGTCGCCGAGAGCGAGCATCAGGACGTCGTTCTCGGAGTCGGTCTCGTAGGGCACGTCTCGCCCGTCGCCGTCGCGGATCGAAAGGACCGTCGGGGAGAGCGGCACGCCGTCGTACTGCTCCGCGAGGCCACGGACGATCCCGCGGTTCTGATCGGTCTCCGGAAAGCGTGCGACCAGGGTCTCCGTGACGTGCATCGTCGCCCTGCCTGCAGCATCGACTCCGACCTCGTAGTCGGCGTCCCACGACGCATAGGAGAAGTCGTCGACGCCGGCAGCCGCGGGCGGCGCGGTGAGGATGGAAGCCTGCAGCAGGAGAGCGCCGAAGGCGGCGGCAAGGGCGGCGGCGAGAGCGGGGCGGAGTCGGGCCGTCATGGGAGCCAGGCTAACGTGCGGCGTCGCACGGGCTCCGCCCTTCGTGCTCCCGTTCCGCTTCGCTCCGACGCGAAACTCCACGCAATCCGGTCCACGGGTCAGTGCAGCGCATGCTCCCGGATGAACGCACGGAGCGCGTCCTCGTCGTCGGCGATCTCGGTGACGTGTTGCGGGGCGGCGAGCATGGCGGCGACCTCGTCGTCGAGAGGCAGGTCGACCCCGATGGCCTCGCGGATCGTCTCGGCGAACTTCTGCGGCTTCGCGGTCTCGAGCACGAGCATGGGGATGCCGGGCTCGACATGGGAGCGCGCGACGGTGACGCCGTCCGCGGTGTGCGGATCGATCACCTCTCCGGTCGCGTCGTGGACGGCACGGATCGTCGCGAGGCGGTCGGCGTGCGTGCTGGTGCCGCTCACGATCCCGAACTCGGCGGCGAAGCGCGGCTGGTCTGCGGAGAAGTCGACGCTGCCCCGATCGTCGAGCTGCGTCCAGGCGTCGACGACGCGCGCGGGGTCCTGGTCGACGAGGTCGTACAGGAACCGCTCCAGGTTGGAGGCCTTCGAGATGTCCATCGACGGGCTGGAGGTGGCCAGGGTCTGAGCGGCGGTGCGGGGGCGATACACGCCGGTGCGGAAGAACTCGTCGAGCACGTTGTTCTCGTTCGCCGCCAGCACGAGCCGGCGGATCGGCAGTCCCATCCTGCGGGCGTAGTAGCCGGACAGGATGTTCCCGAAGTTCCCGGACGGGACGGTGAAGGACACCTCGGCGGGTGCGGTCGCGGTGCCGCCGACGTCATCCGTCGCCCGGAGCCACGCCCAGAAGTAGTACACGATCTGCGCGGTGATGCGGGCGAGGTTGATGGAGTTCACCGCGCCGAGGTGCTGGGAGCGCTTGAACTCGAGATCGCCGGCGAGGCGCTTCACGAGGTTCTGGCAGTCGTCGAAGACACCGTCGACCGCGAGGTTGTGCACGTTGTCGTCGGCGATCGAGTACATCTGCGCGCGCTGGAACGGGCTCATCCGGCCCTGCGGCGAGAGCATGAAGACCGAGACGTGCTCCTTTCCGCGCAGCGCGTGCTCGGCGGCGGAGCCGGTGTCGCCGGAGGTCGCGCCGAGGACGTTGAGCACGCCGCCCCGCTTCTCGAGCGCGTATTCCAGCGCCTCGCCGAGGAACTGCATCGCCATGTCCTTGAACGCCAGCGTCGGTCCCTCGGAGAGCCCGACGAGCGTGATGCCGCCGTCGATCTGCCGGAGCGGGACCGCCGTGGGGAAGGTCTCCGGCGAGTAGGCGTCGCGACACAGCCGGGCCAGGTCGTCACGGGGGATGTCGGTGGCGAACAGCCCGAGGACCTCGGTCGCGAGCGCCGGATAGCCGAGGCTCCGCCAGGACTCCAGCGTCGTCGTTTCGATGCGCGGGAGCTCGGCGGGGACGGCGAGGCCGCCGTCGGCTGCAAGGCCCTCCAGGAGGGTCTCGGTGTAGGTCATCGGCTCCCCGCCGCCGCGGGTGGAGATGTAGTGCACGCCTGGCTCCTCGGTCGAAAACGCTGCTCGCACGCGCGAACGGCGTGCTGCATCGATTCTTGCAGGCGCCGCATGCGTCCTGAGCCATGCGAGCCAGGTCGTCGTGTCCTGCCGGGGACGGTGCTAACATGGCGGCATGCGCGCGGGCGTTCTGCTTCTTCTTCGCCGCCGCGGCGAGTCCCGGATCTAGGGCCCACCTCGTCGCGGTGTTCGCGTTGGCCCGAATCCGCGAGTGACGAGAAGAGAACGCCCATCATGAAGAACACCCAGCGCCCCTCGGGCATGCCGACCCACAAGTATCGTCCGTTCCACGAGCAGATCCGTGTCGACCTGCCCGACCGTACCTGGCCGGACGCCGTCATCACCCAGGCCCCGAGCTGGTGCGCCGTTGACCTCCGCGACGGCAACCAGGCGCTCATCGACCCTATGTCGCCCGAGCGCAAGCGCGTCATGTTCGAGCTCCTCGTCCGCATGGGATACAAGGAGATCGAGGTCGGGTTCCCCTCGGCGAGCCAGACCGACTTCGACTTCGTCCGACAGCTGATCGACGACGACCTGATTCCCGACGACGTGACGATCCAGGTGCTGACCCAGGCCCGCGAGCACCTCATCGCCCGCACCTACGAGGCGATCGCCGGCGCGAAGCAGGCGATCGTCCACCTCTACAACTCCACGAGCATCCTTCAGCGGGACGTCGTCTTCCGCACGGACAAGCAGGGGATCGTCGACATCGCCCTCGCCGGCGCGCGTCTCTGCCGGGAGTACGAGAAGCGCATTCCCGAGACGGCGGTGTACTACGAGTACTCGCCGGAGAGCTACACAGGCACCGAGCTGGAGTTCGCCGCCGACATCTGCAACCAGGTGCTGGAGGTCTTCGAGCCCACGCCCGACCGCAAGGTGATCATCAACCTGCCCGCGACGGTCGAGATGGCGACGCCGAACGTCTACGCCGACTCGATCGAGTGGATGAGCCGCCACCTGAACCATCGCGAGAACGTCATCCTGTCCCTGCACCCGCACAACGACCGGGGCACGGCGATCGCCGCAGCGGAGCTCGGCTACATGGCCGGTGCCGACCGGATCGAGGGATGCCTGTTCGGTAACGGCGAGCGCACAGGCAACGTGGACCTCGTCGCGCTGGGCGTCAACATGTTCACGCAGGGGATCGACCCGCAGATCGACTTCGGCGACATCGATCAGATCAAACGGACTGTCGAGTACTGCAACCAGCTGCCGGTGCCCGAGCGCAGCCCTTGGGCCGGTGACCTCGTGTTCACGGCCTTCAGCGGCTCGCACCAGGACGCGATCAAGAAGGGCTTCGAGGCGATGGAGGCCCGTGCGGCGGCGCAGGGCGTCGCGGTGGACGAGATCGAGTGGGCCGTCCCGTATCTTCCGGTCGACCCGAAGGACCTGGGCCGCTCGTACGAGGCCGTGATCCGGGTCAACTCGCAGTCCGGCAAGGGCGGAGTGGCCTATCTGCTCAAGACGGATCACGCGATCGACCTGCCCCGCAAGCTCCAGATCGAGTTCTCCGGGGTCGTTCAGGCGAAGACCGACGCCGAGGGCGGTGAGGTGACCAGCGAGCAGATCTGGTCGATCTTCCAGGACGAGTACCTGCCCGCCGAGGATGCGGCGGCGAAGTGGGGCCGCTTCGAGCTGCTCGCCACCGAGACCCGCAGCGACATGTCCGGCGCCGTCGAGCTCGACGTCGTGCTTCGCGACGACGAGCAGCGGGTCACCACCTCCGCCCGCGGCAACGGGCCCGTCGCGGCGTTCGTCGAGGTTCTGAGGGCACAGGGCTTCGACATCACCGTCTACGACTATGTCGAGCACGCTCTCAGCGCGGGAGGAGACGCCCAGGCGGCGGCCTATGTGGAGCTCCAGGTCGGAGACCAGCGCCTGTGGGGCGTCGGCATCGACGGCGACATCTCGACGGCATCGCTCAAGGCGATCGTGTCGGGCGTGAACCGTTCGATCCGCTCGCGCGAACGCCAGCTCGCCTCCGTCTAGACCGCACGCGGTCACGGCGCAGGATCACGGTCGCATGTGCGGATCGTGCTCCTGCGCCGGTAGGCTCGAAGCATCCGGGGCGGTGGCCAAGCTGGTCAAGGCAGTGGGCTCATAACCCAACGATCGCGGGTTCGAGTCCCGCCCGCCCCACGCTGCAAGACGTTTCCCACCGCATGCCCCCGCGGTCACGGCAGGGGTCTCCGCGCAGGGCCTGCGATCACGGCCTTGGCGCTAGGACTGTTCGCCTTCGGTGCTGACTCGCGCGGCAGCCTTCGCACGACGCCGCTTGATCAGCGAGGTCGCGATGAGAGCGGCGCCAGCGGCTACGAGGAACCCCCCCGATCCAGATCAGCGGCTCGACCGAGGCCCACAGACCGGCGACGATCGCGATGGCACCGAAGATCACATTGCCGTACCCGATGACGCCATCGACGACCAGGCGGTTGTTCGGCATCGGATTCAGGTCGGTCATGGCGCATCACCTCACGCCCAGTGTGCACGGCGACAGGCCTTCAGCGCGACCGGTCGGACTCGGCTGGCTGGTCGGCATGCGTGTCGGATCTGCGCGATCGCCGCCGAGGGTGCCCTGCTCGGCGGCGCAGCCGACGACATGTGATCCTGAGCAGGAGCGACCGGTCAGCCGTCGGCCGGGGGACGCATGGGAGTCTGACGGGAGGCGACAAGGCGGTCCACCGCGTCGAGCAGGCGCTCGGGGCCGGTGTGGTCGCCGTCGGTCTGATCGTGTACGAGCACGCTCACGGCTGCCATGGTCAGCGCGACGGCCGCCTCGGCGTCGACGGGATCGGTTCGCTCCTCGGCGAGGGCGACATACTGTCCGCGCACGGCTCCCATCCACTGGGCGAAGGCGGGGAGCAGCTCGGGGCGCCGGAGGAGGAGAGCCTTCATGCGGCGCCGTTCGCTGCCGTAGTCCATCGAGGAGCCGATGAGCTCGCACAGCGCGGGGACCAGGGGACCCTCGGCGGCGTGAAAGGCCGCCGAGCCCTCTTCCGATACGACCGATTCCGGGAGATTGAGAGCCGCGGCCGCCTTGGACGGGAAGTAGTTGAAGAACGTGCGGGGCGAGATGTCGACCGCTTCGCAGATCTGCTCCACCGTCACGCCGTCGAGTCCGTGCTCATCCACCAGGCGCAGCGCGGCCTCATGGATCGCGCGACGGGTGAGCTGCTTCTTCCGCTCCCGACGTCCTTCGGTGCGGGCGGCGGGAAGCCGGTCGGGGGGATCGCTCGTCATGTCTCTATCCTGCCTGCCGGGGCGGGCTCGTGCCCGCCCCGGCGGTGGTTCAGGCCTGCTGTACCCGGATGGTCCCGGTCTCGCTGACCCCGGCCGTGTCGGCCTGCTCTTGGAGCGCCGACCGCTGGCGCAGCGGCGGCACCCGGAAGAACCAAGTGAGCACGAACGCGACCAGGATCACGCCGAAGCCGATCCAGTAGATCGTCGCCGCCGACGAGGTGAACCCCATCATGAACGGCTTCGACAGACGCGGGTCCGCCCCGGTGAGGAACGAGGTGTCGCTCGTCGCGTCGCTCGACACGCTCGACGCCTTCGAGTCGCCGTCCTTGACCTGTTTCGTGAGCTCCGGGGCGAGCTGATCGACCCAGTACGCGCGCTGTTCCCTGTCGGACCAGTCGACCTTCACGACGCCGTCGACCACGGAGGCGTGCGCCTTGTCGGCGACGGCCTGCAGGGCGGCGCTCTCGGCCGTGGGGGTCGCGGCGGCGACCTGCTGGTCGATCACGCTCTGCGCGGCGGCCGAGGGGAGTGCGCCGGCGGCGACCTGTGCCTGCACGGCCGCGGTGACCTTCTCGGTCACGGCCTGGTCGGCGGCGGCTTTCGCCTTCGCCGACCCGTCGTCGAGCTGGGTCTGGATGTTGCTCTGGATCGGGCCGACCACCGGGTTCCACAGCTGCTTCATGATCGCGGCGTTCGCGGGCGCCTCGGCGACCGAGGGATCGAGGGCGGCGTCCAGCGCCGAGGTCAGCGTCGACTTGTCCGCCATGCTGTGCACGATGTTCGTCGGGAGCACGCTGAAGAGCACCGAGAGCATGATCGCGGTGCCGAGGGTGCCGCCGATCTGCCGGAAGAAGGTCGCCGCGCTCGACGCCACGCCCATCTCGGTCGGCGCGACGGAGTTCTGGCTCGCGAGCACGAGCGTCTGCATGAGCTGGCCGAGGCCGAGGCCGACGACGAACATGCCGATCATCATGAACCAGAGCGGCTTGTCCGGCGTCATGAAGGTCAGGAGCAGGAAGCCGAAGGCGGTGAAGAGCGTCCCCGTCACCGGGAAGATGCGGTAGTGGCCCGTCTTTGCCGTGATCTGCCCGGAGCTCATCGCCGCGATCATGAGGCCGATCACCATCGGGATCGAGGCGAGTCCCGACTCCGTCGGGTTCAGGCCGACGACGATCTGCAGGTACAGCGGGATCGTCATCATGGCGCCGAACATGCCGAAGCCGACCAGCACGCCGATGACGGTCGCCATCGAGAAGGTGCCGGAGCGGAAGAGCTTGATCGGGATGATCGCATCGTCCTTCATCGCGTTCTCGATGAGGACGAACGCGATGGCGCCGAGCACACCGATCACGTAGCACGCGATCGCGGCCGGCGAGGTCCAGCCCCAGACACGGCCCTGCTCGGCCACGAGGAGGAGCGGCACGAGGGCGACGATCACCGCCGTGGCGCCCCACCAGTCGATCCTCGGGCTCGCGTGCTTCCCCACCTTCGGCAGGTGCAGGAAGACGATCACCATGCCGAGGGCGATGAGGCCGACAGGGACGTTGACGAGGAAGACCCAGCGCCAGCCGTCGATCCACAGGATCTGGGTGGCGCCGGCGAACAGCCCGCCCACGAGCGGGCCGATCACCGTCGAGACGCCGAACACGGCGAAGAAGTACCCCTGGTACTTGGCCCGCTCGCGCGGTGCGAGGATGTCTCCCATGATCGCGAGGGGGAGCGACATCAGCGCGCCGGCGCCGATGCCCTGGAAGGCGCGGAAGCCGGCGAGCATGATCATCGAGGTCGAGAAGGTCGACAGCAGCGAGCCGAGGATGAAGACGCTGATGCCGAAGATGAACAGCGGACGGCGTCCGAAGATGTCGGACAGCTTTCCGTAGATCGGGACCGTGATGGTCGAGGTGATCAGGTAGGCGGTCGTGACCCACGCCTGCTGGTCCAGGCCATGGAGGTCGTCGCCGATCGTGCGGATCGCGGTCCCGACGATGGTCTGGTCGAGTGAGGAGAGGAACATGCCGGCCATGAGGCCGTAGATGACGAAGAGGATCTGCCGGTGCGTCATGATCGGCGAGGATCCCCCCGTGACCGGTGCGGTCGCGGGAGCAGCGGTGGCGCTGGACATTCGGGTCCTTCGAGTGGGCGAAGCAGGATGGCAACGCGGACGCCCCGCCGATGTTGGACCAGCGTGAGCGCCCTCATCGGCGGCAACTATTTTGCAGCTCTGCAAGATTACATCTCTCGCAAGATTGCGCAAGTGCAGTTCGCCTATGAAGTCGCTGAGACCGTCGAGAGCCTAGCGCCGCGACGACGGCTGAGCGAGTCTTATCGCGCAACCGCCCCCGAGTGCCCCAGATTCCTGACCGGCGTCGGCTCCTGAGGGGCGGCGGAGCTGCTAGCCGCCGAAGAGCGCGGTGAGGAGCGCCCATCCGCCGTAGCCGGCGAGGCCGGCCGTGGCGGTGCCGACGATGACGACGCCGGTCACGAGGGCGGCTCGCCGCGGCCGACCCGTCCGGCGGCGCAGGCGATGCTCCTCCCGACGGAGGATCGCGGCGGCGCTAGCGGATGAGCTCTGCGCGGCGCGGGAGCTCTCCAGCGAGGCGGGGGAGAGCGGGGACCCGGTCCACTTCTCGACGCTCCAGGCCGTGGCTCGCGTCGCCTGGGTGCGAAGCGCGTCGCTCCAGCCGGTGGGGCGCGCCGCGGTCGTGGCCCGCGACGTGGTGCCGAGCCGCTGCACGGTCTGCCGGACGGCGTCGACATCGCGCAGGCCCGCGCTCGCGATCGCGGCGGCCAGCGCGCGGAGCCGGCGGCGAGCCCCGCGGCGGAGGGTGGAGTCGGCGGCGGAGGCCTGCAGGCGGTGCATCGCGATCCGCGCCTCGATGAGCGTGCGGTGGGCGTCGTCCAGATAACGAGCGGCGCGGGAGCGTCCGTTCGCGGCGAGGAACTGCGCCTCTTCGCCGAGCCGGTCGACGGCGTCGCCGAAGGCCGCCATCGCTCGCTCCTGCTCCTCTTCGGGCAGGCTCAGCGACGTTCCGCCCATCTTCACCCCCTGTCGGCGCCTGCGTGCGGGGACGGCAGCGGTCGTGCCGTCCCCGTCAGCCTACGGTCCGTCCCTGAGCCGCAGGAGAGAGCTCAGCGAACCCGGCGGTCGTGCGCGAGATCGATCAGCCGTTCGAGCACGGGGCCCGAACGCAGTCCGTTGTGCTCATGTTCGCTGGTGACCCACAGGCGGAGATCCGGCATCAGCCGGGCCGTCTCGAGCGAGAACTCGAGCGGGACGTACACGTCCGTGACGTAGACGGCCGCGGCGCCGCGAGCGCCGGAAGCGGCGATCGCGTCCGCGTCATAGAGCCGCGGCCACGGGAACTCCGCCAGCTCCAAGGCGACCTCCCGCCACGGCTGGAACGCAGGCACGGTCTCGGTCCACTCGCTGCGCACATGCTCGCCGGTGAACAGCGACGGGTCCTCGGCGAAGTCCGCGGGCTCGACCCGCTCCGCGGACCATCGGGTGGCGTGACCGTTGGCATAGCTGGACTCGTGGATCACGAAGTACAGCGGGTTGCGGCCGCCGAAGGGCATCGCGTGCTGGAGGTCGTGACGGAAGGCGTTGGAGCGCGGCTCCTGCTCGAGGAGCGACCAGATCGCCTGCCACCCGTCGTTCGTGCCCAGCGCCGATCCGATGGAGCGCAGGCGCGAGGGGGAGACCACCTCGCCGTCGGGCAGGACGATGCTCCCCGACGCGGCGAGGTCGGTGAGCCGGCGCATCCGGTCCCGGTGCGCGGGGAACCGTCGGTAGTACCTCTCCGACGCGTCGCGCATCTTGTCGTAGCAGAGCGCGTAGACCTCGTCGGGGCTGCGCTCGACCGTGCTCAGTCCGCCGGTGATGAAGACACGGTCCAGCGAGCCGGCGAACGCGGAGAGGTAGGCCAACGTGGTGAAGCCCCCGAAGGACTGCCCGAGCAGGTTCCAGGAGGAGACGCCCAGATGCTCGCGCAGCGCCTCGGCGTCGCGGACGATCGCGTCTGCGCGCAGATGGGTGAGACGCTCGGCGGTGGCCGCAGCACCGTGCTCCAGGTCGTCGTCGCCGACCGGGGTGGATCGGCCGGTGCCTCGCTGGTCGAGCAGGACCACGCGATAGTGCGCGAGGGCGGCATCGAGCCACCGTGGTCCGGCCGGCGAGTGGAAGGGACGAGGAGCCTCGTGTCCCGGGCCGCCCTGCAGGAAGACGAGGTGGGGGAGATCCTCGCCGCCCTCCCGAGAGACGACCGCCGCATACACGTCGATCGTCCGGCGGTCGGCGGGATCGGACCAGACCAGGGGAACGGTGAGGACGTGCTCCTCGACCGTGAGGTCCTGCATCCGCCGGGTGCGGGTGGTCGCCGTCATGGTCATCACATCACGTTTCCGATGTAGGAGTACTTCACGAAGACCTCGGCGGCGAGCCCGGACTCCTCCAGGAGCCCCTGGACGGCGCCCATCATATAGTTCGAGTCCCAGCCCATGTAGAGGAAGTGCCCGGCGTCGAGCTCGTCCCACTGCCCGTTCCAGGACTTCTCGTCGTAGATGGGCCCGCCGTGCCGTGCGCTGTACGACAGGACCGCCTCGCGGGTGTCGGTCCAGCCGCGACGGAACACCCGGTTGAAGAGGTGCTTGACGTCGTACACCTCCCAGTGCTCGCCGCGGTACTCGACATATTCGTACTCGCGGTCCCATCCCTGCGGCCACCCGCGACGGCGGACGGCGTCGAGGATCGGCGTGAGTCCGTCGTCGTCGATCCCCACGACCGGCGGACGCTTCCAGATCGTCACGAAGGAGTCGGTGAGCTGTGCCGTCCGCTCGGCGATCGCTGCGGTTCCCCAGGACTCGACGGCGGCGAGCCTCCGCGTCTCGGGGACCTGACTGCGACCGTACGCGTCCCGCTTGTCGGGGAACGAGGCGCCGAAGACCCGTTCGGCCAGCGGCTGCTCCAGGAGCGTCAGGTTGCCGAGCGTCGGGGCGAGCGCTCGATGGCTGTTCTGCTCGTCCTCGCTGTACTCGTTCCAGGGGCGCAGGCCGTCGCCCGACCATGCGTCATGCGGGACGAGGGGGACGATGTGCTCGACGTCGTGGACGGAGGGGTCTTCGACGCCCTCGATCCGGCCGAGCACGTAGGCGGCGTGCGGGAGCTCCCCGTACTTGAGCGCGACGCGCACGCGCTCGTCAGAGGGGGTGATCCGGGCGATCGCGCGGGTCAGAGCCTCCTGGCTCTCTGCCCGGGCCCGGCAGAGGCGGGCGATCAGACGGTCGGTCGACACTCCCACGACAGACCGTCGCAGGAGCAGCGACTGGATGTCCTCGAGCGTCGACACGAGCGCGTCCTTGCCGATGCGTCCCTGCGAGTAGTCGCGATAGGCGCTCATGACCAGCGGGTAGGTCGTCCGGCCGAAGGTGTTGACGAAGCCGAGCTGGCGGCGGATCTCGGGGTCGCCTTCCTGGGCGGGATCGAGCAGAACCCGGTAGATCTCGGAGAACTCGCGCCAGACCTGGGCCTGAGCGCGGAGGTCGTCGAGACCGAGGTGGGGGAAGCCCTGGCGGAAGGCGCTGTAGACGCCGTGCTCGCCGGCCACCGCCACCTCGCGCCCGGTGGTCATGATCAGGTAGTGGCGCCAGAAGGCTCCGATCGTCTCGCCGGTGTTGTGCTCGATCGGCAGCCAGTAGGTCTCCTCGACGTCGAGCTGCTCGGCGTGCGACAGCCCCATGAGCACGTAGTTGTGGATGAGCTCGTGATCGCGCAAGGGCTCACCGGTGGAGTTGAGGCTCTCGAAGATCTGCTGGGCGTTGGCTGCGGCGCCGAGCGTGATCGACACATGCTCCAGCTTCTTGAGGCCGCGCCAGATGAGCGGGGCCTCCTCGGGCTGGATCTGGCTGCGGAAGAAGGCGTAGTTGTCGTCGAAGCGTGACTCTCGGTCGTCGTCGCGACGATCGAGCACGACCGACTCGAACAGGTCCGCCCAGGCGTGGTGAGGGCGGAGCTTGGTCCGGAAGGCGTCGTCCTGCCGGACCAGGACCCGCTCCAGCTCCGTCGCCAGCGTCGGGTCGGCGTCCTTGACCGAGTGGTGCAGCGCGGCCACGAGCAGCATCAAGGTGGTGATCCGCTGCTGGCCGTCGATGAGTATGAGGTCGGCGTCCGCGTCGGCGGTGTCCTGAGCCGAGAGGATCGACCCGATGAAGTGGCGGTGGGCGTCGTCCTCCGCCGCGACCGCGCGCACGTCGCTCAGCAGCTGCTCGCATCCGCCGATGTCCCACCGGTACTGCCGTTGGTACACGGGGACGACGATCGTGGTGCCGGGAGCGGAGAGCCACTCGATCGTGTTGACGGCGGTCGCCTCGACGTTTGTGGCCGTGCTCATGCTGCTCTGTCGCCTCCGAACCGTTCGTTCCTCCGTCGTCGGGCCGGGGCCGCGGCGCGCCGGAATCGCGCCCATGACGACGGCTCCAGTGTACGGGGATATTCACGGCGGGCCCCTCCGGGGATCGCGAAGAGGCGGCTGTTAGGCTGTCCTAAGAAGGGCCTGTTAAAACGTGCTGGCCCCTGTTGAAAGGACATGACTCAGATCATGGGATACATCAAGTCCGCCGCTCTCGAGGACAAGGGCTTCGTCGTCCTTGACAGCTACGCCGAGGAGGTCGACCCCAAGGAGTGGCTCGACCTCGAGTACGTCGACTGGAAGTCCTCCGGCGACACCCGCTTCGCGCCGCTTGCGAGCGCGTTCGGTGACATCGAGTGCAACGGCTTCTGGAACCACAAGCCGCCGCGGACCGACAAGGACGGGGTGTGGATCGAGTCCCAGACGAAGATCGCCCCGACGCTGACCCGCCGCGCTCAGGAGCCCGGCGCGAACGTCGGCCGCTGCCGGGTCATCGAGCTGCAGCCGAACACCTACGGCGACTGCCTCTACAACCTTCACCAGGACGACAACAACCGCCTGAACCCCGACGGCACCGGCTGGGTCGTCCGCGGCTTCTTCAACCTCACCGACGACAAGGACAGCTACTTCGTCCTTCGTGAGAACCGCACCGACCCGAGCATTGAGTACCGCATCGCGCTGCCCGCCGGTGCGCAGCTCATCGTGGACACGCAGCGCCTGTGGCACGCGGCCACTCACAACGGCACCGAGCCGCGCTACTGCCTGATCACCTCCTGGACCTCCGGGCCGGAGCTCGACGCATACATCGAGAAGTACCACGGCACCCAGGACGTGCCCAACTACGAGGTCTCCCAGGACGTCCTCGACGCCGGCTACGCAGAGCAGGCCCGCCGGGATGCGGCTCGCGCCGCCTATTACGCCGCCAAGGGCCAGCAGGAGAAGATCGCGATGAGCGAGGCCTGAGCCTCCCTCACGAGAAGGCCTCGGTGCTTCGGCGCCGGGGCCTTCTCGCGTTCTCGGGCGCCTCGTTGCAGAGGTCGGGAGCGGTGGCGGCTCGGGGAGTTACACACTTGTGATTTCGCCGTCGATCGGTGAGAATGGGCGCATAACCGCATATGTCCGCCATGCTTCGGGCTCAGGTCGTTGGGGAAGACGCACCTGATGAAACGGAGACAGACATGGCGACTGCACAAGCACGCGGAGTGGTGTACATCCACTCCGCGCCTCGCGCGCTCTGCCCCCACTTGGAGTGGGCGGTGGGTCGCGCTATCGGGCGAGCCGTCAGTTTCGAGTGGACGGAACAGCCCGTCCTCGAAGGTGCCCGTCGAGCGGAGTTCTACTGGGACGGCCCGGCTGGCACCGGAGCGGCGCTCGCGACCGCGATCCGCGGATGGGAGCATCTGCGCTTCGAGGTGACTGAGGACCCGACCCCACGCAGCGACGGGGGCCGGTGGCTGCACACGCCGAGCCTCGGCATCCACTATGCGCAGACGGACAGCGCAGGCAACATCGTGATCGGTGAGGATCGGATCCGCTACGCGATGGAGATCGCGGCCGGGAACGCGGCTGAGCTGCAGCGTGAGCTCGATATCGCTCTCGGCGCGGCCTGGGACGAGGAGCTGGAGCCCTTCCGTCACGCCAGCGACGACGCCCGGGTCGTCTGGCTGCACAAGGTCGGTTGAGCCGGGCGTTTGTCAAGCCCTTCCGGTTCTGCGCCGGGAGCCGAGAACATCACAGGGCGAGGGGCGTGCGAGGCCTGATTACCGGAGATCGGAGGAACGGTCCCGGGGACCGGGAAAGGGAATCGCCGCCCCGCAAGGACTGAGGCCCCGGAGACACGTCTCCGGGGCCTCAAGGTCTTCTCGGAAGGCCGGCCCCTCAACCGTCGTGGCTGGCGAACGCGACGACCGCGTTGTGCCCGCCGAAGCCGAACGAGTTGCTGATCGCGGCGTGCAGCTCCACCTTGCGCGGTTCACCCGCCACCACGTCGAGCTCGACCTTCGGGTCGAGATCCTCGAGGTTCAGCGTCATCGGCACGATGCCGTGGTAGATGGACAGGATCGTGATGATGCCCTCGACCGCGCCCGCGCCACCGACGAGGTGTCCGAGTGCGCTCTTGGGCGCGGTGACCACCGGGTGGTCCCCGATGGCCTTCTTGATGGCCGCGGCCTCGCCCACGTCGCCCACGA
>Ga0164243_10003496_pt1 | contig 25119 bp, 17 predicted proteins | sample OricompcompostOP_FD_108781 | JGI IMG/M metagenome (GOLD analysis project Ga0164243, IMG submission 108781) | Organic Plus compost microbial communities from Emeryville, California, USA - Original compost - Organic plus compost (OP) | ecosystem: Engineered > Solid waste > Mixed feedstock >...
CACGCGCTGCAAGGAGTCGCGGCCGGGCAGGTCGAAGATCACGGAGTCCCAGGAGGCGGCGGCGACGTCGTCGGCGTACTGCTCCAGGCAGCGACCGCGGAAGTACGCACGGGTGTCCTCGGGAGGCTCCGTCACCGCCCGCCGCACGTCCTCCTCGCTCAGCAGCCGCTGGAACTTGCCGCGCTCCGCGAGCCGGTTGTAGAGGCCCTTGTCGGGGCGGACGTCGGCGTACTGCAGGTCCACGAGGTGCAGCCGGGCCGCGTCCCAGCCCAGCTGGTCCCGGCGCCGATAGCCTTCCATGAGCTGGTACTTGGCGACCCAGTCCAGCTCTCCGGACAGGCTCATCGGATCCCGCTCCAGCCGCGCCAGCACGTCCTCCCAGCGGTCGAGGACGTCCGTGGTCTGCTCGTCGGCGTCCGCGCCCCAGCGCTCCTCGACGTATTTGCGGGCCAGTTCGCAGTATTCCATCTGCAGCTGGACGCCGGTGAGCGTACGGCCGCTGCGCAGCGTGATCAGCCTGCCCAGGGAGGGGTCGTGCGAGACCTGGTGCAGCGTGCGCACCGGCTGGTCGACGGCGAGGTCAACGGCGATGAAGCCGTCCTCGATCATCGACAACACCAGCGAGGTGGTGCCGAGTTTGAGGTAGGTGGACAGCTCGGAGAGGTTGGCGTCTCCGACGATCACGTGCAGCCTGCGGTACTTGTCGGCGTCCGAGTGCGGCTCGTCCCGGGTGTTGATGATGGGGCGCTTGAGCGTGGTCTCCAGGCCGACCTCGACCTCGAAGTAGTCGGCGCGCTGGCTGAGCTGGAAGCCGTGCTCGCTGCCGTCCTGGCCGAGCCCGACCCGGCCCGCTCCGGTGACGACCTGGCGGGAGACGAAGAAGGGCGTCAGGTGACGCACGATGTCCGAGAACGGGGTCTCCCGCTTCATCAGGTAGTTCTCGTGAGTGCCGTACGAGGCGCCCTTGTTGTCGGTGTTGTTCTTGTACAGCTGGATCGCGTGGTTGCCGGGAACCTCTGCGGCCCGCTCGGCCGCCTCCGCCATGATCCGCTCGCCCGCCTTGTCCCACAGCACGGCGTCGCGGGGGTTGGTGACCTCCGGGGCGCTGTACTCGGGGTGGGCGTGATCGACGTACAGCCGGGCGCCGTTGGTGAGGATCACGTTGGCCAGGCCGATGTCCTCGTCCGTGAGCTGGCTGGCGTCCGCGGACTCCCGCGCCAGGTCGAAACCGCGGGCGTCCCGCAGCGGGTTCTCCTCCTCGAAGTCCCAGCGGGCCCGCCGCGCCCGGTGCATCGCCGCCGCGTACGCGTTGACGACCTGGGACGAGGTGAGCATGGCGTTCGCGTTGGGGTGGCCGGGCACGGAGACGCCGTACTCGGTCTCGATACCCATTACGCGCCGTACGGTCATGCGACCCTCCTTGCCCGGCGACGGCTCGTCACCGAGCCACCGCTGAAGTCCCGCTGCGCATCCGTCCCGTGTACGGTCCTCGGCTCCGCACTGCGCGAGGCGGCGGTACGGAAGAGCCTAGAACGCGCGAGCTGAAGTCGGGAGATCACTCTGCGGACTTCCTCGGATACCGGAAACAATCCGGCTGCGGACGCCCATTCCCGCCGTTCGGCGAGATCCACCTCGGGCATCCGCAGCCGGAGTTGCGTCTTCGCTGCTACAGGTACTGACCGGTGTTGGCCACGGTGTCGATGGAGCGGCCCGTGTCCGCGCCCTGCTTCCCCGTGACGAGGGTGCGGATGTAGACGATCCGCTCGCCCTTCTTGCCGGAGATACGGGCCCAGTCGTCGGGGTTGGTGGTGTTCGGCAGGTCCTCGTTCTCCTTGAACTCGTCGACGCAGGCGGCGAGCAGGTGGGAGACCCGGAGTCCCTTCTGGTTCTGGTCGAGGTACGCCTTGATGGCCATCTTCTTCGCCCGGCCCACGATGTTCTCGATCATGGCGCCGGAGTTGAAGTCCTTGAAGTAGAGGACTTCCTTGTCGCCGTTGGCGTAGGTGACCTCCAGGAAGCGGTTCTCCTCGGACTCGGCGTACATCTGCTCCACGACGGACTGGATCATGGCGTCGCAGGCGGCCTCTGCGTTGCCGCCGTGCTCGGCCACGTCGTCCGCGTGCAGCGGGAGGTTGGGCGTGAGGTACTTCGAGAAGATGTCCTTCGCCGCTTCCGCGTCCGGGCGCTCGATCTTGATCTTCACATCGAGGCGTCCGGGGCGCAGGATCGCCGGGTCGATCATGTCCTCGCGGTTGGAGGCGCCGATCACGATGACGTTCTCCAGCCCCTCGACGCCGTCGATCTCGGACAGCAGCTGCGGGACGATGGTGTTCTCCACGTCAGAGCTGACGCCCGAACCACGCGTGCGGAACAGGGAGTCCATCTCGTCGAAGAAGACGATGACGGGAGTGCCTTCGCTCGCCTTCTCGCGGGCACGCTGGAAGACCAGCCGGATGTGCCGCTCGGTCTCGCCGACGTACTTGTTGAGCAGCTCGGGGCCCTTGATATTGAGGAAGTAGCTCTTGCCCTGCGGCTTGCCCGTGACGTCGGCGACCTTCTTGGTCAGGGAGTTGGCGACGGCCTTGGCGATCAACGTCTTGCCGCAGCCGGGCGGGCCGTACAGCAACACGCCCTTCGGCGGCCGGAGTTGGTGCTCCTGGAACAGGTCTCCGTAGAGGTACGGAAGCTCGACGGCGTCGCGGATCTGCTCGATCTGGCCGCCGAGGCCGCCGATCTTCGCGTAGTCGATGTCCGGAACCTCTTCGAGGACCAGCTCCTCGACCTCGCTCTTGGGCACGACCTCGTAGACGTAACCGGACCGCGGCTCCAGCAGCAGGGCGTCGCCGGCGCGGAGCGTCGAGTCGAGCAGCGGCTCCGCGAGCCGGACCACGCGCTCGTCGTCGGTGTGCCCGACGACCAGGGCGCGTTCGCCGTCTTCGAGCACTTCCTTGAGCGTCACGATGTCGCCGGAGCGCTCGAAGCCCATGGCCTGGGTGACGTTGAGCGCTTCGTTGAGCATCAGTTCCTGGCCGCGGCGCAGCTCGTCGAGTTCCACGCTGGGGCTGACGTTCACCCGGAGCTTGCGTCCCCCGGTGAAGATGTCGGCCGTACCGTCCTCGTTCGCCTCCAGGAAAACGCCGAATCCGGCGGGAGGTTGAGCGAGCCGGTCCACCTCTTCCTTCAGCGCCACGATCTGATCGCGCGCCTCACGGAGAGTGTTGGACAGCCGCTCGTTCTGCGCGGAGACCCCGGCAAGGTTGGTCTGCAACTCGACGATCCGCTCCTCGAGAACCCGAGTGTGCCGCGGAGAGTCGGCGAGCTTGCGGCGCAGGACGGCGATCTCCTGCTCCAGATACGCGACGTGACCGGACGGGTCGTCGGACTCCCGGCCGGGCCGGTTGCCGCGGTTGATGTCGTCGTCGTGGGCTGCCACGGTCCTCACCTCCTCCAGGGGGAGCTGGACGCTTCCAGACCCTACCTGGGCCGGTACGGGTTGAAACCCCTAGATCACAAAGACGACGGGGTGTGTCCGATCTTCACCCTTGCGCCCTCCCTCACGCCTGGGAATACCCACCCATCACCCTGCGAAAGCGGCCGGTTGTATCGTCGGGAAGGTCAACACCCGTCATGGGTAGCACTATTCCGTCATGAGCGCAGGATCGGCAGGCGACACGATGAGCACCGCGGACGACGCACTAGAGGTCTGGATCGACCAGGATCTGTGCACCGGCGACGGCATCTGCGCGCAGTACGCGCCCGAGGTGTTCGAGTTGGACATCGACGGACTCGCCTACGTCAAAAGCGCCGACGACGAACTGCTGCAGGACAAGGGCGCGACGACTCCGGTGCCGCTTCCGCTCCTCAACGACGTTGCGGATTCGGCCAAGGAGTGCCCCGGGGAGTGCATTCACGTACGTCGCGTCGCCGACGGGGCGGAGGTCTACGGACCGGACGCGGACTGACGGCGGGCGCTTGGGAGTTCCCGCCTCAGCCACGGACGCGAGGGGCACAACGGGTCAGCGGCGGCGACGTTCGGTGACCCAACGCCCGTGCGTCCGCGGGCCGTAGCGGATCAGACACTCTGCGGGCCGCCGGGGACGGGCTTCGCGCGGAGCACGAACTTCCCGTCTTTCCACTGCCAGTTGACCTTGCGCTGGCGGTCCGGGCAGCAGCGTGGCACGTCGGCCGAGGAGTAGCCGAACAGCGTCGCCGAGACGCCGCTGCGGGCCACCTTCAGGTCGCGTACGTTCATCTGCTCCTTGACCGGGACCATGGTCGCGACGACGCGGGGGCGGGCGCCGGCCGCCGACGAACCGGGCGGATCGGCCAGTACGAACAGGCCGTTGGGCGGGGTGCCGGCGACGGCGTGGCAGCGGACGTTCGCAACGGTCTCGCTGCGGCCGTCGCCGTCGAAGTCCGCGGCGCCCTGGTCGATCACGTCGACCCGGCCGCCCCTCGCGGAGCCTTCCCCGCCGCACTTCAGCGGATAGTGCGCCTTCGCCGCATCGGGAGGTGCCGAAGCCGCGGCGCCGCTGACTGCCGGGTGCGCGGTGGCGTCGGACGGCTGGAGGAGGGCGGAGCCTCCGACGACCGCGGCGAGCGCCACGGTGGTGCTGATCCAGTGGAGCATGCGGGTACGGGTGTGCGGCAGTTCCGTCACGCCGGGTGACTCCTGTGAGAAGCGAGGTGGGAGGGGTGGTCAGCATGGTGCCATACGTCACACCGCTTCGGCACGGCCCGGTCCGGCGCGTTCACGCCCTCGTCCGCACCGCGTCCTCCCTGCGCCCGGGCGGCCGGGCCGCAGCCTGTGCGCCGCGTACGCGGGGGCCCAACGGGCGGGCTCCGGCGCGGAGTTGGCGGGGGCGGCGGGCCGGTGCCCGCGGGCGCAGGAGACGCGCTCAGCCGCCGCGGGAGGCGCTGCCGGGTCCCGTGTAGTCCTCGCCGTAGGCGCCCTTGGCGGGACGGCGCCGGCGCAGCGGCGGCTCGACACCGTCCGCGAGGCGGCGGGCGGTGAGCAGGAAACCGGTGTGCCCGATCATGCGGTGGTCGGGGCGGACGGCCAGCCCCTCCACGTGCCAGTTGCGCACCATCGTCTCCCACGCCTGCGGCTCGTTGAACGTGCCGTACTCGCGGATCGACTCGACCATGCGCGCCAGTTGCGTCGTCGTGGCGACGTAGCTGCAGACGATGCCGCCGGGCACCAGCGCCTTGGAGACGGCGTCCAGGCACTCCCAGGGGGCGAGCATGTCGAGGATGACGCGGTCGACTTCGGTGTCCGAGAGGTGGTCCTGGAGGTCGCCGACGGTGAGCGTCCAGGCGGGGTGCGGGCCGCCGAAGTACCGCTCGACGTTCTGCCGCGCCACGTCCGCGAAGTCGGCCCGCCGCTCGTAGCTGTGCAGCATGCCCTGGTCGCCGATCGCGCGCAGCAGGAAGGAGCTGAGCGAGCCCGATCCGACGCCGGCCTCCACGACGCGCGCGCCGGGGAAGATGTCGCCGTACGCGAGGACTTGGCCCGCGTCCTTGGGGTAGACGACGGCGGCTCCGCGCGGCATGGACAGGACGTAGTCGGGGAGCAGGGGGCGCAGCGCGAGGTAGGCGACGTTCCCGGTGGTACGCACGACGCTGCCCTCCGGGGCGCCGATCAACTCGTCGTGCGGGAAGGCTCCCTTGTGGGTGTGGAAGCTCTTTCCGGGCTCGAGAGTGATCGTGTAGTGGCGTCCCTTGGGGTCGGTGAGCTGGACCTGGTCCCCGACCTCGAAGGGCCCGCGACGGCGGGCTGCACCGGTCGGTTCGGACATACGGACAGCCTAACGGTTGCGGGCTGCGGCCCCGACCGCGAGGGCGTCGGCCGTACCGGTCCGGACGGCCGACCGCCGTGTTCCGTACGGGAGTTGACCGCTGCGGCCGGGACGGCGGGCGCCCTACGGCTTCTTCGCCATGGCGGCGACGAAGGCACGCTCGACGTCCGCGGTGGAGAGCACTCCGTAGATCTCGCCGGTGTCCTCGACGACGAGGTACTCGGTCGCCGGTGTCGCGCGTAGATGCTCCAGCAGCTCCTCGCCGGCGAGTTCGGCGGGCACCCGCATGCCCTCCTTCAGGTCCTGCGCGAGGGTGGAGACGGCGACCCAGGGGCGGCGGTGCTCGGGGACTCCGGCGATGGCCGACTCCCGTACCACGGACATCGGTTCGCCGTGCGCGTCGACGACGACCATGGCCCGTGCGCCCACCGCGTTGGCGCGGCGCAGGCCCTCCGACAGCGGGGTGTCGTTCTGCACGGGCACCGCGCGGCGGGTGAGCGTACGGGCGCGCAGCTCCGGCAGATGTTCGCGCAGCCGGGCCATGCGCAGGCTGTTGCCGGCGCCGGTCCAGATGATGGCGGCGAGGATGGCGGCGAGCAGCGCGTCGGTGAGCGAGTCCATACCGCTTATGCCGGTGCGCGCGAGGCCGCCCGCGTGCGTGCCCAGCGGCAGTCCGATGAGCACTGCGATGGCCAGCGCACGGCCGGTCCAGGCGGCGAAGACCGTACCCGTCATGGGCTTGCCGCTGATCTTCCATACCAGCGCTCGCAGCATCCGGCCGCCGTCCAGGGGCAGTCCGGGCAGCAGGTTGAACACGGCGACGATGAGGTTGGAGAGCATGAGGCCGGCCAGCAGCACCCCTACGACGGTGCCGGGCTCGACGAGGGCGAGCGCTCCGTAGAACACGCCGGCCAGCACGAGGGAGAGCAGCGGGCCGACGAAGGCGAGTACGAACTCCCGCCCGGGCAGCTCGCTTTCCTTCTCGATCTCCGAGACGCCGCCGAAGAACTGGAGCTGGATGCGCCGCACGGGCAGCCCGAAGCGGAGCGCGGCGACGGTGTGCGCCAGCTCGTGCACGAGCACGGAGGCGTAGAAGGCGACGGCGAAGAAGAGCGCGATCAGGTAGCGGGCCACGCCCAAGTGCGGGAGCACACGGTCGAGTTGGCCTCCGAAGACCCAGGTGATGAGCGCGGCGACCACGAACCAGCTCGGCGCGACGTAGACGGGCACCCCGAACGGTCGGCCCATGAGGATGCCGCCGCCGAACGGGCGGGTGCGCCGGGGCGCGTCGGGTGGCGTGCGGCCGCCCTGCGGGGACGAGGGCGGGGCGGGGCGGTCGTCGGATCCGGTTCTCGGCGGCTGCGGATGCTCGCCCTGCTGCTCGCTCCCGGAGCCTCGGCCGCCGCCCGACTGGGGCCGCCGGGGCGGCGGTTGGGGCGCCGGCTCCGAGGGTTCGCCGGCTTCCGGCGAGGTCTGCGCGCCCGGGCGCGGCGGCCCGTCCGGCACCGGCTGCCGCTGCCCGTCCGATGGTCGCCCGTCCGATGCTTCCTCGTCCGAGGATTGGGCGTCCGATGAGTGGGCGTCCGACGACGATGACTGCGGCTTCTCGTCCGGCGCGGGCTGCGGTCGGCCGCCGGGTGCGCCGCCGGTGCCGGGCGCGGGCTCTTCGCCGTACGGACGGCCCGTGCCTGACGGTCGCTCACCGGCCGCGCTCTGCTCGGCGTCCGCCGGCTCGTCAGCTGCGTGGTCCGCTGCGCCGTCGGCGCCGGATGGTGCGGACGCCTCCGCCGGCGCGTCCTCGGCGGGCTCGCGCTGCGGCCCATCGGACTCTGAACTCCCCGCTGCGGCCGGGGACTTGGTCTCGTCCGCAGGCTCCTGCGCTGCCTCGGGAGGCGCTGCCGGCTCGTCCGCCGGTCCCTCGTCCGTGGCCTTCTCCCCGGGCTGCTCCGGCTCGGTACGGGACTCCTCGGTCCTGCCCTTGCCGTTCCGCTCGGGCCGGCCGTTCCCGGCCGGCCCGTGCTCCTGCGGCCGGGCTGACCGTTCCGAGAGCGCCGCGGCATCCGGCATGTCCCCGCCGTCCGGGGCCCGTTGAGGCTGCGGGTGCACCGGGGCGTCCGGACCACCCGGCGTACGGCCCTCGCCGCCGCCGTCGCCGTCCGCGCCGCCGGAGCCGCTGGTTGGCGGCTTGCCACCGTCGTCCGTGTTCCCCACGGCTTCCCCTCTGCTTGCCGTCGCACCCTGCCGCTACGCGTCCCTTGATCATGCAGTGCGGGGGTTTCCGCCGTCGATGGTATGCGCACGCTGTCAGTGCCGGGCCGTAGGGTCGTTCGTCATGACAACCAGCGCCGCATCGCCGCCGAACTCGCTGTCGCCTTCCCGCGCCGGTGACTTCATGCAGTGTCCGCTGCTCTACCGCTTCCGGGTGATCGACAGACTTCCGGAGAAGCCGTCGGCGGCGGCCACCCGAGGCACGGTGGTGCACGCCGTCCTTGAGCGCCTCTTCGACTCGCCCGCCGAGCAGCGCAGCGCGCCGCGCGCCCGCTCGATGGTGGCCGCCGAGTGGCGCCGGCTGCTCGAAAAGCGCCCGGAGCTGGCCGAGTTGTTCGCCGACGACACCGAGGACGGTGCGCAGCTGGCCCAATGGCTCGCGGAGGCCGAGGAGTTGGTGGAGCGCTGGTTCTCGCTGGAGGATCCGCGGCGGCTGGAGCCGGCGGAGCGCGAGTTGTTCGTGGAGACGCGGCTGGAGTCCGGGCTGCGGCTGCGCGGCGTCATCGACCGGATCGACGTCGCGCCCACCGGCGAGGTGCGCATCGTCGACTACAAGACGGGCAAGGCGCCTCCCCCGGAGTTCGCCGACGGCCCGCTGTTCCAGATGAAGTTCTACGCCCTGGTGCTGTGGCGGCTGCGCGGCGTCCTGCCGAAGCGGCTCCAACTGGTCTTCCTGGGCAGCGGCGACGTTTTGACGTACGACCCGGACGAGGGCGACCTGCGCGGCGTCGAGCGCAAGCTGCTCGCACTGTGGGACGCGATCATGCGGGCCACCGAGAGCGGTGACTGGCGGCCGCGCCGCGGCAAGCTGTGCTCGTGGTGCGATCACCAGGCGCACTGCCCGGAGTTCGGCGGCACTCCCCCGCCGTACCCGCTCACGATCCAGCCTCGGCTGCCCGAACCGCGCACGGACGAGCCGACCGCGGACGAGCCCGCGGAACCGTCCTCGCCGTCCACTCCGTCCTCCAGAGCACCGGCCGGCGGAGGCGCACCGCGGCCCGCCGCCGAGTGAGGGGGCGGGGAGCCGCCCGCCGAAGGCTGGGCGAGAATGTGAGCCCGCACCCGCCGTCCCCGCTGGAGGAGATTCCGTGGCTGTCCGCGTCCTGCTGGTCGACGACCAGCCGCTGTTGCGCACCGGTTTCCGGATGATTCTGGAGGCGGAGTCGGACATCGCCGTCGTCGGCGAGGCCGGCGACGGCGAGCAGGCTCTCGACCAAGTGCGGGCGCTCCAGCCGGATGTGGTGCTGATGGACATCCGTATGCCGCGGATGGACGGCGTGGAGGCCACCCGCCGCATCACCGGCCCCGCGAAGGACGGCCCGGCGAAGGTGCTGGTGCTGACCACCTTCGACCTCGACGAGTACGTGGTGGAGGCGCTGCGGGCGGGCGCGAGCGGTTTTCTGCTCAAGGACGCGCCCGCGGGCGAACTGGTCCAGGCGATCCGGGTGGTGGCCGCGGGCGACGCGATGCTGGCGCCCAGCGTCACCCGGCGGCTGCTGGACAAGTACGCCGGCCGGCTGCCCTCGGGCGAGGAGCCGGTGCCGGACACCCTGGATCAGCTGACCGAGCGTGAGGTCGAGGTGCTGAAGCTCGTCGCGAAGGGGCTGTCCAACGCGGAGATCGCCGCCGACCTGTTCGTCAGCGAGACGACCGTCAAGACTCATGTCGGGCATGTGCTCACGAAGTTGGGGCTGCGGGACCGGGTGCAGGCGGCGGTGTACGCGTACGAGAGCGGGCTGGTCCGGCCCGGCGCCTGAGAGCTGCGGAGGGATGCTGAGGACTGCGGCGGTCCCGCCCGCCGGCTGCGGTGGCCGTGCCGGGTACACGCGCGCCGTCCTGAAAGCGGCCAACTCGCCGGTGCCGTACGGCAGTACGGCAGCACGGCGGTCGGGCCGGTGCGCGGGCACGCCGCGCGGTCAGAGCGCGAGTGCGCCGACCGCCTCCTCCAGCACCGCGGCGGTCTCCCGCGGTTCGGTGAGCATCGCCAAGTGGTGGGCGCTGCGCCGGATGACGGGGCGCCCGTACTGCTCGGCCTGGTGCGCCTCGGCCGCGTACCCCTCGCTCCACTGCACGTAGACGCCGCACCGCGGCGGGGCGTCCTCCGCTGCGGGGGCGGCCTCCTCGAAGTAGGCGAGCGGAAGGCGCGGCAACTCCGCGCGGAATCGGGCCCGTTGGCCCGGCTCGGGCAGCAGCTCCTCGACGGTGCCGGGCGGGAACCACTCATCCCACGGCGGCAGCAGCCCGCCGCGGGCGAGCCCGCGCAGCCGCGCACTCAGCTCGGCGGGAACGGTCGAGAACCAGCTGCGCCCCGGGTGCGGCAGCAGGGCGTCCGCGAAGACGGTGCGTACGACGCGGCCGCCGCCCACCGCCCCGGCGACCGCCGGCAGCAGCGCCCCCGCGCCGCTGTGCCCGACGAGGACGAGCGGTCCGCGTCCGGCGCCGGCGGCGATCGCGTCCGCGGCGGCCGACACCAGCCGCGGATAGTACGGGCCCGGTCCGGCGAACGCGTCCGCCAGCGACGGCAGCAGCACGGCGCGGCCCCGGCTGCGCAGCACCTCGGCCACCGGCCGCCAGGTCGAAGCGCCCACGAGCGGACTGTGCAGCAGCACCAACTCCGGTGCCTCCGCGGCCCGTTCGGGCTCAGCCCGGTCCTGTTCCGCCCGTGCCTCCGGCACCGCCGCCCCCTTCGCTGTCGTCCCGCCGGCCGTCAGCGGGCCACCATGATCAGGGAGCGCAGGAAGGAGAGGTCGACCTCTTCCAGGGAGTTCACGACCGTACGCCCGTCGACCGGCTCGATCGGCGCCACCGACGGCACCGCGACCACCTGGCAGCCCGCCGCCTCGGCCGAGGCCACGCCCGTCACGGTGTCCTCCAGGACCGCGCAGCGCGCCGGGTCCGCGCCGAGCCGCTCGGCGGCCAGCAGGTACGGGTCCGGGTGCGGCTTCGTACGCGGCAGTTCGTCGCCGGCGAGCGTGAACGCGAAGTTCTCCGCGCCCACCGAGACCAGCAGCTCGTCGACGACCGCGCGGTGCGACGCGGAGACCAGCGCCGTCGGCATCCGGTGTGCGGCGAGCTCGGTCAGCAGCCGGCGGGCGCCCGGCATGAGCGGCACCCCGCGCCGCAGCCGCTCCAGGAACTTGGCGTTCAGCGCGACCGTCAGTTCGTCCAGTGTGATGTCCGCCCGTGTGGCCTCGATGAGGAAGCCGGCGCTGCGCGTCATCGGGCCGCCGACGACGACTTCGCGCCACTCGTCCCGCAGGGTGTGCCCCAGCTCCGCGAAGACCTCGGTCTCGGCCTCCCACCAGAAGCCCTCGGTGTCCACCAGGGTGCCGTCCATGTCGACCAGCACGGCCTGGAGCGAGGACCCTTCGCCCGTCAGTGTGCCGAGAGCGGGGATGCAACTGGTCATCCGCGTCCACCTTTCGTGAGGGACGAGGAGGCCGGCCGCCCGCTCCGAGGAGCGGGGCGACCGGCCTCGCCGGATCGACCAGTGTACGACGGGCGCCCGCAGGCGCCTGCGGGCGCACCGTCCGCGGCCGTCACCGTGCGTTGAAGTACCTCGCCTCGGGGTGGTGGATGACGATGGCGTCCGTGGACTGCTCGGGGTGCAGCTGGAACTCCTCGGACAGCTCCACGCCGATCCGTTCGGGGCGCAGCAGTTCGGCGATCTTGGCCCGGTCCTCCAGGTTCGGGCAGGCGCCGTAGCCGAGGGAGAAGCGGGCACCGCGGTACTTCACGTCGAGCATGCCCTGGATGTCGTCCGGGTCCTCGTCGCTGACGCCCAGCTCGGAGCGGACCCGCGCGTGCCAGTACTCGGCCAGTGCCTCGGCGAGCTGTACGGAGACGCCGTGCAGCTCCATGTAGTCGCGGTAGTTGTTGTTGGCGAACAGCTCGGCCGTGTGCTGGTCGACCTTCGAGCCGATGGTGACGACCTGGAGGCCGACGACGTCGGTCTCGCCGCTGTCCTGCGGCCGGAAGAAGTCGGCCAGGCACAGCCGCTTCCCGCGCCGCTGCCGCGGGAACGAGAAGCGGGTCCGCTCCTCACCGTCCTCGTCGAGGATGATCAGGTCGTCGCCCTTGGAAACGCAGGGGTAGTAGCCGTAGATGACGGCCGCCTCCAGCAGGTTCTTGGCCTGGAGTTCGTCGAGCCAGCCGCGCAGCCGCGGGCGGCCCTCGGCCTCGATCAGCTCCTCGTAGCTCGGGCCGTCGCCCTTGCGGGACTCCTTCAGGCCCCACTGGCCCTTGAACAGCGCGCCCTCGTCGATCCAGGACGCGTAGTCCTTGAGCCCGATGCCCTTGACGACCCGGCTGCCCCAGAACGGCGGTTCCGGCACGGGGTTGTCGACCGCGACGTCGGAGCGGATCGAGCCGTCGTTGACCTCGGCCTCCGGGATCTCGATGTCCCGCTTGGGCACGCGGCGCTGCTTGAGCGGCGGGAGTTCGGCGCCGGGGACGCCGCGCTTGATGCCCATCAGCGCGTCCATGAGGCTCAGCCCCTCGAACGCGTCCTTGGCGTACCGGACTTCGCCCTCGTACACCTCGTGCAGATCCTGCTCGACGTAGGCGCGGGTGAGGGCGGCGCCGCCGAGGATCACCGGGAAGTCCCCGGCCATCTTGCGGGCGTTCAGCTCCTCCAGGTTCTCCTTCATGATCACCGTGGACTTCACCAGCAGCCCGGACATTCCGATGACGTCCGCCTTGTTCTCCTCGGCGGCCTCCAGGATCGCGGAGACGGGCTGCTTGATGCCCAGATTGACCACGTTGTAGCCGTTGTTGGAGAGGATGATGTCGACGAGGTTCTTGCCGATGTCGTGTACGTCGCCGCGCACCGTGGCGAGCACGATGGTGCCCTTGCCCTCCTCGCCCTCCTTCTTCTCCATGTGCGGCTCCAGGTAGGCCACCGCCGTCTTCATGATCTCGGCAGACTGGAGCACGAACGGCAGCTGCATCTGGCCGGAGCCGAAGAGGTCGCCGACGACCTTCATCCCGGCCAGCAGGGTGTCGTTGACGATGTCCAGCGCGGGCCGCTCCTCCAGCGCGGCGTCCAAGTCGGCCTCCAGGCCGTTGCGTTCGCCGTCGATGATGCGGCGCTGGAGCCGTTCTTCGAGCGGCAGCGCGGCCAGCTCCTCGGCCTTGTCCGCCCGCATCGACTTCATGTTGACGCCCTCGAAGAGCGACAGCAGCTTCTGCAGCGGGTCGTAGCCCTCGCTGCGGCGGTCGTAGATCAGGTCGAGCGCGGTGGTGACCTGCTCCTCCTCCAGGCGCGCGATCGGCAGGATCTTGCTGGCGTGCACGATCGCCGAGTCGAGGCCCGCCTTGACGCACTCGTCGAGGAAGACGGAGTTGAGGACGACGCGGGCCGCGGGGTTGAGCCCGAAGGAGATGTTCGACAGCCCGAGCGTGGTCTGCACGTCCGGGTGCCGGCGCTTCAACTCCCGGATCGCTTCGATGGTGTTGATGCAGTCCTTGCGGGTCTCCTCCTGGCCGGTGCAGATGGTGAACGTCAGGCAGTCGATGAGGATGTCCGACTCGCGCATGCCGTAGTTGACCGTCAGGTCCTCGATCATGCGCTCGGCGATGGCGACCTTCTTCTCGGCCGTACGGGCCTGGCCCTCTTCGTCGATGGTCAGCGCCATCAGCGCGGCGCCGTGCTCGCGGGCCAGCTTGGTGACCTTCGCGAACCGGGAGTCGGGACCGGCGCCGTCCTCGTAGTTGACGGAGTTGATGACGGCGCGCCCGCCGAGCTGCTCCAACCCGGCCCGGATGACGTCGATTTCGGTCGAGTCGAGGACGATCGGCAAGGTCGCTGCGGTCGCGAACCGGCCGGCCAGCTCCCTCATGTCGGCGGCGCCGTCCCGGCCCACGTAGTCGACGCACAGGTCCAGCATGTGCGCGCCCTCGCGGATCTGGTCGCGGGCCATCTCGACGCAGTCGTCCCAGCGGCCCTCCAGCATGGCCTCGCGGAACTTCTTCGAGCCGTTCGCGTTCGTACGCTCGCCGATCGCCATGTACGACGTGTCCTGCCGGAACGGCACCGCCTGGTACAGCGAGGCCGCGCTCGGCTCGGGGTGCGGATCGCGCTCGGCGGGCACGCTGCCGCGCACCCGCGCCACGAGCTGCCGCAGATGCTCGGGCGTGGTGCCGCAGCAGCCGCCGACGAGCGAGAGGCCGTAGTCGCGGACGAACGCCTCGTGCGCGTCGGCCAGTTCGGCCGGGGTGAGCGGATAGCTGGCGCCGTCCTTGCCGAGGACGGGCAGGCCCGCGTTGGGCATGCAGGAGATCGGGATGCGGGAGTGCTGCGCGAGATAGCGCAGGTGCTCGCTCATCTCGGCGGGCCCGGTGGCGCAGTTGAGCCCGATCATGTCGATGCCCAGCGGCTCCAGCGCGGTCAGCGCGGCGCCGATCTCGGAGCCCAGCAGCATCGTGCCGGTGGTCTCCACGGTGACCGAGCACAGCAGCGGCAGGTCCGAGCCGATCGCCTCCTGGGCGCGGCGGGCGCCGATCAGCGCGGCCTTGGTCTGCAGCAGGTCCTGGGTGGTCTCCACGAGCAGCGCGTCGGCGCCGCCGGCGATCATGCCCTCGGCGTTCTGCTGGTAGGCGTCGCGCAGGGCGGCGTACGGGGCGTGGCCCAGCGTGGGCAGTTTGGTGCCCGGGCCCATGGAGCCCAGCACCCAGCGGTCGCGGCCGTCCTTCGCGGTGTATTCGTCGGCGACGCCGCGGGCGATCGCCGCGCCCTTCTCGGACAGCTCGTGGATCCGGTCGGTGATGTCGTACTCGCCCAGCGCCGCGAAGTTGGCGCCGAAGGTGTTGGTCTCCACGCAGTCGACGCCGGCGTCGAAGAACTCGGCGTGGACGTTGCGGATGATGTCGGGCCGGGTGACGTTCAGGATCTCGTTGCAGCCTTCGAGCTGCTCGAAGTCGTCGAGAGTGGGCTCCTGCGCCTGGATCATCGTGCCCATCGCTCCGTCGGCGACGACCACGCGCTCGGAGAGCGCCTGGCGCAGGGCCGCTGCCCGCGGGTAGGAGGTGCTGGGCGTGCTGCTCGGCGAGGCCATGAAAGGTAGCTCCTAGAGTGCGACGGCTGTCGGCTATGCGCGGTCCCGGTGCGACGGCGCACTCGGCCAGCGTATCTGGCACGCACAAGAGCGCCCTCACGCACCGGAGCGCGTACGGTCCGTCCGCACCGGAACTCCCGCCCGGCGGGCGGGAGTTGAAGGTCCGCGTACGGGGCGTATGCGGACGAACCCACCGCCCGCTACCGCGCATCGGCATCAAGCGATAGCGTTCGGCAATGCCGAACCGGTTCGGTGGCCGGTCGTTCCGTTCGTTCCGTCGCCGGAGCGCCGGACCGCCGACGCCGCGGGGGTGTGCGGCGGTCCGCCCGAAGTCAGGTCAGGAGGTGCCCGATTGGCCCGGAGCATCCAGTCGCTGGAGCGCGCCGCGGCCGTGCTGCGGCTGCTCGCGGGCGGGGAGCGGCGGCTCGGCCTGTCCGACATAGCCTCCACGCTGCGGCTGCCCAAGGGCACCGCGCACGGACTGCTGCGCACCCTGCAGGGCGAGGGCTTCGTCGAGCAGGACGACGCGACGGGCAAGTACCAGCTGGGCGCGGAGCTGCTGCGGCTGGGCAGCAGCTATCTGGACGTGCACGAGCTGCGGGCGCGCGCCCTGGTGTGGACGGACGACCTCGCGCGCTCCAGCGGCGAGAGCGTGTACCTGGGCGTGCTGCACAAGGGCGGCGTGCTGATCGTGCACCACGTCTTCCGGCCCGACGACAGCCGCCAGGTGCTGGAGGTGGGCGCGATGCATCCGCTGCACAGCACCGCGCTGGGCAAGGTGCTCGCGGCGTACGACCCGGTGGCGCACAGCGAGGCCGCGGACGGCGAGCGGCAGTCGTTCACGGCGCGCACGGTGACCGATCTGCCGGGATTCGAGGCCGTGTTGGAGCTGACACGGGCGCGCGGCTGGGCGGCGGACACCGAGGAGACCTGGGACGGCCTGGCGTCCATCGCGGCGCCCGTGCACGACCGGCGGCGGATGCCGGTGGGCGCGGTCGGGGTGACCGGCGCGGTGGAGCGGGTGTGCACCGAGGGCGTGGAGGAGGGCGCCTGGGAGCTGCAGCCGCGGCTGGTGGCGGCGGTGCGGGACTGCGCGCGCGCCGTTTCGCGTGACCTCGGGGCACGGAGCTTCTGACCGCCGTACGGCGGGAGTCGGGCTCCCGCGGGGCACCGGTGCGTACCGCCCGCGCGGGCGCGCCCGAAGCGGCGCCGATCCGATTCCGGTGCGTCAAAACGATGGACGGGACGGCCCGCCGAGGCCACCATGCACCCCCGGGACGGCTGCCGGTGCGCGGGCTCGCAGCGCACGGTCTGCTGTGTCACACCCCCTTGACGGACGGTGGGGCAGCGAGAAAACTGCCGGTCGGCGGTCGACATTGTCGAACAGCGATCGGGACGGACCGCCTCCACATCTGGACAAGGACAAGGGAGTCGCGGGTGTCCAGCTCCGACATATTCTTCAGCGAGACGATCGGCACGACGCTTCTCACGCTGCTCGGCGGCGGCGTCTGTGCGGCGGTCACCTTCCGGCGCTCCAAGGCCCACGAGGCGGGCTGGGTCGCCATCGCCTTCGGCTGGGGCTTCGCGGTCCTCGTCGGCGCGTACGTCGCCCAGCCCTCGGGCGCCCACCTCAACCCCGCGGTCACGCTGGCGCTCGCGATCGAGGGCACCACCAAGTGGAGCCAGGTGCCGCTGTATTGGGCCTGCGAGCTGCTGGGCGCGATGATCGGCGCCGTACTGGTCTGGCTCGCCTACTACGGGCAGTTCCGGGACGAGCTGACCGCACCGGAGATGGACGAGCGCAAGGCCGAGGACCCGGGCCCCGTGCACGGCGTCTTCTTCACGTCCCCGGAGATCAAGAACTCGGTGCAGAACCTGATGACCGAGGTCATCGCGACCTTCGTACTGATCATCGCGATCCTCACGCAGGGCCTCACGAAGGGCATCGGGGTCTCCGGCATCGGCGCCCTGCTCACCGCGCTCGTCGTGGTCGGCATCGGTCTGTCGCTGGGCGGCCCGACCGGGTACGCCATCAACCCGGTGCGCGACCTGGGCCCGCGTATCGTGCACGCCCTGCTGCCGTTGCCCAACAAGGGCGGTTCCGGCTGGAGTTACGCCTGGATACCGGTGGTCGGCCCGCTGCTGGGCAGCGCGATCGCCGCCGGCGTCTACCACGTCGCGTTCGCCTGACCCGTACGCAGGCCGAACCTCGGGCCGAACTCGCCGCCCGTACGCGCCCGTCCACCGATCTTTGGAGCACCACACCATGAGCGACAGCCAGTCCCCCGCCTCCGGAGCCTCCGTACGCGGCCAGGGTCCGTTCATCGCGGCCATCGACCAGGGAACGACCTCCAGCCGCTGCATCGTGTTCGACAGAGACGGCCGGATCGTCGCCGTCGACCAGAAGGAACACGAGCAGATCTTCCCGAAGCCGGGCTGGGTCGAGCACGACGCCGCCGAGATCTGGACCAACGTCCAGGAGGTGTGCGTCGGCGCCCTGCAGAAGGCGAACATCACCCGGCACGACCTCAAGGCGCTCGGCATCACCAACCAGCGTGAGACGACGCTGCTGTGGGACAAGGCGACGGGCGAGCCCGTACACAACGCCATCGTCTGGCAGGACACCCGCACCGACGCGCTCTGCCGCGAACTCGGCCGCAACGTCGGCCAGGACCGCTTCCGGCGGGAGACCGGGCTGCCGCTCGCCTCCTACTTCGCGGGGCCGAAGATCCGCTGGCTGCTCGACAACGTCGACGGGCTGCGCGAGCGCGCCGAGCGCGGTGAGCTGCTGTTCGGGACGATGGACTCCTGGGTGATCTGGAACCTCACCGGCGGCGCGCAGGGCGGCCGGCACGTCACCGACGTCACCAACGCCTCGCGCACCATGCTGATGAACCTGCGCACGATGGACTGGGACGACAAGATCTGCGAGTCCATGGGCGTCCCCAAGTCGCTGCTGCCGGAGATCTGTTCGTCCGCCGAGGTGTACGGCGAGGCCACCGGCGAGCTGGCCGGAGTGCCGGTCGCCTCGGCGCTCGGCGACCAGCAGGCGGCGCTGTTCGGGCAGACGTGCTTCGACGAGGGCGAGGCCAAGTCCACTTACGGCACCGGCACGTTCCTGCTCCTGAACACCGGCCACGAGGCGGTCAACTCCTACAACGGCCTGCTGACGACGGTCGGTTACCGCATCGGCGACGAGCGCCCGGTCTACGCGCTGGAGGGCTCCATCGCGGTCACCGGCTCCCTGGTGCAGTGGATGCGCGACCAGATGGGCCTGATCAACTCGGCCGCCGAGATCGAGACGCTGGCCAGCTCGGTGGACGACAACGGCGGCGCGTACTTCGTGCCGGCCTTCTCCGGGCTGTTCGCGCCGTACTGGCGGGACGACGCCCGCGGAGTCATCGCCGGCCTCACCCGCTACGTCACCAAGGCGCACATGGCGCGCGCCGTGCTGGAGGCCACGGCCTGGCAGACCCGGGAGATCGTGGACGCGATGCGCAAGGACTCCGGCGTCGAGCTGACCTCGCTCAAGGTCGACGGCGGAATGACCTCCAACAACCTGCTGATGCAGACCATTTCGGACGTGCTGGACGCACCCGTCGTACGTCCGATGGTCGCCGAGACCACCTGTCTCGGCGCCGCCTACGCGGCCGGGCTCGCCGTCGGCTTCTGGAGCGACACGGACGAGCTGCGCGCCAACTGGAAGCGGGCGGCCGAGTGGACGCCGGCGATGGAGGCGGCGGTCCGCGACCGCGAGTACCGGAACTGGCTCAAGGCCGTACAGCGGACCATGGGCTGGATCGAAGAGGAGAACTGATCGCAATGAACACCCTGCAGAGCGTCCCCACTCTCGGGACGCGTCCGGCTGCCGGCGGCAATCCCAGCCGGGCCGAGACCAGGGAGCTGCTCGCCCGCGCCACGTACGACCTGCTGGTGATCGGCGGCGGCATCCTGGGGACTTCGGTGGCCTGGCATGCGGCGCAGTCGGGGCTGCGGGTGGCGATGGTGGACGCCGGCGACTTCGCCGGCGCCACCTCCTCCGCCTCCTCGAAGCTGGTGCACGGCGGGCTGCGCTATCTGCAGACCGGCGCCGTGAAGCTGGTGGCGGAGAACCATCACGAACGCCGGGTGCTGGCCAAGGACGTGGCGCCGCACCTGGTCAACCCGCTCACCTTCCATCTGCCCGTCTACAAGGGCGGCCCGCACGGCGCCGGCAAGCTCGGCGCCGGCGTCTTCGCCTACAGCGCGCTGTCCGCGTTCGGGGACGGCGTGGGCCGGGTCATCTCGCCGAAGAAGGCGGCGGCCGCCAACCCCGCGCTGCGTACGGAGGACTTGAAGGCCGTCGCGGTCTACGGCGACCACCAGATGAACGACTCGCGGGTCGCCGTGATGACCGTACGCGCCGCCGTGCAGGCCGGCGCCGTCGTGCTCAACCACGCGGAGGTGACCGGGCTGCGCAGCACCCGCGGCCGGGTCACCGGGGCGGAGCTGCGGGACCGCACGGACGGCAGCGAGTTCGGCGTCGACGCCCGGCTGGTGCTCAACGCGACCGGCCCGTGGGTGGACCGGCTGCGGCGCATGGAGGACCCGGCGGCGGACCCGAGCGTGCGGCTGTCCAAGGGCGCCCACCTGGTGCTGCGGCGCCGCGCGCCGTGGCGGGCGGCGATGGCCACGCCCATCGACAAGTACCGCATCACCTTCGCCCTGCCCTGGGAGGACCAGCTGCTGCTGGGCACGACGGACGAGCCGTACGAGGGCGACCCGGCCGACGTCACCGCCACCGAGGCCGACATCCGGCAGATCCTGGACGAGGCCGCACACTCGGTGCGCGGCGAGCACCTCTCGCGCGATCTGCTCACCTACGCGTTCGCGGGCCTGCGGGTGCTGCCGGGCGGCCCCGGCGGCGTGGAGTCGGCGAAACGCGAGACGGTGGTCAGCGAAGGCCGCGGCGGCATGCTCTCGGTCGCGGGCGGCAAGTGGACGACGTACCGGCACATCGGCCGTACGGTCCTGGACAAGCTGGCGAAGCTGCCCGGCGGCGGCGCGCTGGCCGCATCCGCCGAAGGCGAAGACGCGGTGTCCGTACGGGAGTTGGTGCGCCGCACGCCGCTGCCCGGGCTGGCCAACCCGAACGCGGTCGCTCACCGGCTGCTGATGGAGGGCGCGCCCGGAGTGCGGATGGATCCGCCGACGGCACGCCAACTGGCCACGCACTACGGCTCGTTGGCGTTCGACATCGCCCGGCTGGTGAACGAGGATCCGGCGCTGGGCGAGCGCATACACCCCGACGGTCCGGAAATCTGGGCCCAGGTCGTCTACGCCCGCGACCACGAGTGGGCCGAGACCGCCGACGACGTGCTGCGCCGGCGCACCACGCTGACCATCCGCGGGCTGGACACCGAGGACGTACGCGCCCGGGTCGAGAAGCTGCTCGGGGAGCGCGGCGAGGGTCAGGGCTGAGGTTCCAGTCCGTAGGTGCGGGCGGCGTTGCCGCCGAAGACCGCCGCCCGTTCGCCGGGGTCCAGCTCCTCGACGGCACGCTCCGCGAGGTGCACCACCTGCCCGTAGCGGGCGGCGAGTTCGCACACCGGCCAGTCCGAGCCGAACATCACCCGGCCCGGGCCGAAGGTGTCGAGGATGTGCCGCGCGTACGGCAGCACCTGCTCCACCGTCCAGGACGCCCACGCCGCCTCGGTCACCAGACCGGACAGCTTGCACTCGACGTTCGGCAGCGCGGCAAGCGCGGCCAGCTGCCCGGCCCAGGGCTGCCACTCCCCGTGCGCGATGCGGGGTTTGGCGCCGTGGTCGAGGACGAAGCGCAGCTGCGGCAGCGCCCGCACGGTGTCCACGGCGGCCGCCAACTCGCGTGGGGTGACGAGGAGTTCGTAGACCAGCCCGGCGTCCGCGACGGCGGCGAGGCCGCGGCGTACGTCGGGCCGCGCCAGCCAGTCCGGGTCGGCCTCGTCCTGGACCTGGTGCCGGAGGCCGGCGAGCCCGGGCGGCAGCCGGGGGCCGTCCGGATCGGTCAGGTCGGCCCAGCCGACGACGGCGGCGATCCGGTCCGACTGCCGGGCGAGCGCGAGGAGTTCGCGCGTCTCGGCCACGGACGAACTGGTCTGCACGACGACCGTGGCGTCGAAGTCGTGTGCGGCGAGGTGCGGTTCGAGATCGGCCTCGGTCCAGGTGCGCCGAATCGGGTCGGCCCAGGGGCCGTCGAGCCACGGCTGCTCGCGGTCGCGGAGGTCCCACACGTGGTGGTGTGCGTCGACGCGCATGGGCCGGCGGCTCCTCTCGGTCGCGCTGCTGAGCGGGTACGGGCGGAGCCCACCCGGGCGACCGTACGTGCCGGCGAGGACCGTCCTGCCGCAGCCGCCCGAGGCGTTGTATAGCGCCGCCGCCTCGGCCGCGTCCAGAGTCCGTCGCAGCCCGCCGTCGCAGCCCGCCGGGCGGCTCGTCGGGCGGGGCGTCCGGCGGGCCGTCGGCCGAGGTCCCGCATGGGGCGAGGGCTGCGGCGGCGCCATCCGCACGCCGTAGGCTGGGAGTCGCACGGAAGAGCAACGGCAGCCGGTGTGGAGCGGGAAGTTCCGTCCGGCCGGAAGGAGGCGCTGGGTGATCGAGCTCGAGGACGTTCCCGAGCTGGTCGACCCGGTCATGGTGGCCGCGTTCGAGGGCTGGAACGACGCCGGTGACGCCGCCTCCGCGGCGATCGGCCATCTGGAACGGGAGTGGAAGGGCGAGGTGTTCGCGGCGCTGGATGCCGAGGACTACTACGACTTCCAGGTCAACAGGCCGCAGATGTGGCTGGACGACGGCGTCCGCAAGGTCACCTGGCCGACGACCCGGCTCGCCGTCGTACGCGTCGAGGACGCGGACGGCAAGGGCACTCCGCGCGATCTGGTGCTGGTGCGCGGCATCGAGCCGAGCATGCGCTGGCGCTCGTTCTGCAACGAAATCCTCGCCTACGCCCACGAGTTGGGTGTCGAGATGGTGGTGGTGCTGGGCGCGCTGCTGGGCGACACCCCGCACACCCGGCCCGTCCCGGTCACCGGCGTCACCTCCGACGCCGACCTGGCCCGCACGATGAACCTGGAGGAGTCCCGGTACGAGGGGCCCACGGGCATCGTCGGCATTCTGCAGGAGGCGTGCACGCACGCGGGCGTCCCCGCGGTGAGCCTGTGGGCGTCGGTGCCGCACTACGTCTCGCAGCCGCCCAACCCGAAGGCCACGCTGGCGCTGCTCAACGGCCTGGAGGACCTGCTCGGGCTCCGCATCCCGCTCGGCGACCTGTCGGAGGACGCGCGGGCCTGGCAGGTCGGCGTGGACCAACTGGCCGCCGAGGACAGCGAAGTCGCCGAGTACGTGCAGTCGCTGGAGGAGGCGCGGGACACGGCGGATCTGCCGGAGGCGTCCGGAGAGGCCATTGCGAAGGAGTTCGAGCGGTACCTTCGCCGCCGCGACGGCGGGCCGGCCGCGGGCCCCGACTCCGGCCAGGGCGGCGGCAGTTCGGGAGGCACCGCGTCCGGCTCGTATCTGCGCGGCACCGGCGGGCGCCCGCGGCCGCCGAGGCGTTCGGAGCGCCCGGAGCGAGAGGGACGGACGTCCGACGAGGACGAGCGCGACGACCGGGACCAGCGGTCGGACGCGGACGGCGACGACGCGGAGGGCGCGCACGGCCCAGGCGGCGCACACGGCGAAGCGGAACCGACCGCCGACGCGGACGCCGACGCCTCCGCCTCCGCCTCCGACACCGCCTCGGACGCCGCCGATTCGGCCGCCGACGACGAGGAGGGCGCCGCGAACGCCCGGGACGAGTCCCCGGGCGAGACCGCAGACCCGGACGACGCCGAGGGCGGCACGGACGGACGGTAGAGCGCCCCGCCGCCGGCCGGGCGGCAAGCCCAACCGGCCCGTGAAGGCGAAGAGTTCGCCGGCCCCATAGGACCCGGCACACCCCCGCCCCGTACACCCGGCCCCGCAGGAAGACCGCCCCACCGAAACCCGGCGGCCGAAGGCGAGACGAGGCAAGCGGACACGTCCGGGCACACTCCCAGCCGTCCGCTCGCCCAACTCCCCCTGTACGGCCCCCCGGGTTGGGCCACACGGCGCGCGGGCCCGTACCCGGAATCGCCCCCCGAGACCCCGGTCGCTACAGCGCGACGCCCAACAGCGCGTCCACAGCCCGCGATACGAGCCCCGGCGCCCCGGGGTCCGTGCCGCCCGCGGACTCCTGGGCGGCGGCCCAGCGGTCGACGGCGGCCAGCGCGGCGGGGCTGTCGAGGTCGTCGGCCAGCGCCTGCCGGATCTCCGCCAACACCGCCTCCGCGGGCGGTCCGTCGGGGCGCGAGACCGCGGCGCGCCAGCGCGCGAGCCGGTCCTGGGCCGCGGCGAGGACGCCCGGCGCGTACTCCCAGTCCGAGCGGTAATGGTGCGCGAGCAGGGTGAGCCGGATCGCCGCCGGGTCGACGCCCTCGTTCCGCAGCTGTGAGACGAAGACCAGATTGCCCTTGGACTTGGACATCTTCTCGCCGTCCAGGCCGACCATCCCGGCGTGCACATAGCTGCCGGCGAAGGGATAGTCGCCGGTCAGCGCCTGCGCGTGCGAAGCGCCCATCTCGTGGTGCGGGAAGGCGAGATCGGAGCCGCCGCCTTGAACGTCGAAGCCCATACCGAGGTGTTCCAGCGCGATGGCCACGCACTCGATGTGCCAGCCGGGCCGCCCGGGGCCCAACGAGCCGCCGTCCCACGTCGGTTCGCCGTCCCGCGCGGCCCGCCACAGCATCGGGTCGAGCGGGTTCTTCTTGCCGGGGCGCTCGGGGTCGCCGCCGCGCTCGGCGGACAGCAGGCGCATCGTTTCGGCATCCAGCCGGGAGACTTCGCCGAAGTGCGGATCGGCGGCGACGGAGAAGTAGACGTCCCCCGCGAGTTCGTACGCGGCGCCGAGGTCGCGCAGCCGCTCCACCATCGGCACGATGCGCGGAATCGCCTCGACCGCGCCCTCGAAGTGACGCGGCGGCAGCATCCGCAGCGCCGTCATGTCCTCCCGGAACAGGGCGGTTTCGCGCTCCGCGAGGGCGACCCAGTCGTCACCCGTGGCCGCGGCCCGCTCCAGCAGCGGGTCGTCGATGTCGGTGACGTTCTGTATGTAGTGCACCTGCCGCTGGGTGTCGAGCCACACGCGCTGCACCAGGTCGAACGCGTTGTACGTCGCCGCATGTCCCAGGTGGGTCGCGTCGTACGGCGTGATCCCGCAGACGTAGATGCGGGCGACGGGGCCGGGGGTGAGGGAGACGCGGCCGCCGGTCGACGTGTCGTGGATCTCCAGATCGCGGCCCTGACCAGGCAGGGCGGGAACCTCGGAAGCGGGCCAGGCATGCATGCCTTGAGCCTAACCCGGAGCACCGTCACCTATCCGCCCGCGGTCCGCCGCTTCCCCGCTGAGACCTGCGAAAACGTGCCCAGGGCGCGGTGTTCGCCACACTGCGGGCGGGCTGCGCGCGAGGACCGCGCGTACGCACCGCCGATGCCGTACGCACCGCGGACGCGAGCGGTGCTCAGACCGGCGGCCACGGAATGGCGGGCCACTCACCGCTCGGCATCGGGTGCCGGCCCGAACTGACCAGCTCCGCCGTCCTCTTGCGCACCGCCTCCAGTTCGGCGCCGGTGATCAGCTCGGCCAGCCGTCCGGCGAGCGGGGCGCCTTCGGCCAGTTCCGCGGACAGCCGGCGCAGCGCGGCGACCGCCTCGGCGGTCAGCTCCTCGCCCGCCCAACCCCACAGCAGCGTCCGCAACTTGGCGTCCGTGTGGAACGTGACGCCGTGGTCGATGGCGTAGAGCCGGCCGTCGGCGACCGGCAGCAGATGGCCGCCTTTGCGGTCGGCGTTGTTGAGGACGGCGTCGAGGACGGCGAGGCGGCGCAGCCGTTCGTCGTCGGCGTGCACCAGCAGCGCGGGGCGCCCGTCGCCGACTTCGGCGAAGCCCACGGCCTTCCAGCCCTCGCC
>Ga0164243_10003497_pt1 | contig 25115 bp, 22 predicted proteins | sample OricompcompostOP_FD_108781 | JGI IMG/M metagenome (GOLD analysis project Ga0164243, IMG submission 108781) | Organic Plus compost microbial communities from Emeryville, California, USA - Original compost - Organic plus compost (OP) | ecosystem: Engineered > Solid waste > Mixed feedstock >...
CATCTCGGGCGCCGCAGCGTGTCGGATTTCCAGCGCGGCGTGCTGGCCCTGCGCAAGAAGGAAATCGTCGAGGCGCGCCGCGCGCAGCAGCAGGCCGCCGAAGCTGCCACGCCGGATACGGCCGAAGCGCCGGCGAAAGTCGCGGCTCCCGAGCCGCCGCTGACGCGTCAGGTGATGGCGCGCGCGGCGCGCGTGTCCAGCGCCACGCTCGGCCAGATCGAAAAGATCCGGCAGACGGCGACGCCGGAACTGGTCGAGGCGGTCAAGTCCGGCGTCGTGTCGATCAACGCGGCGGCCGCGGTTGCGTCGCTGCCGGAAGAAAAACAGAAGGAGGCCGTGGCGGGCGGAAAGAAGGAACTGCGCGAAGCGGCCCGGCAGGTGCGCGAGGCGCGCACGCCGCCGAAGCCGAAGCCCGAAGTGGCGCCGCTGCCGCCGGATGCGACGCCGGAACAGCACGAGATCCACCGCCTGACGGTGCTGGTCGCGCAGCTCACCGAAGAACGGGATCAGTTGAAGAAGAAGGTGCAGAACCTGACGATCGCGCTGGCCGAGGCGCGCGGCGGGCAGTAGAGCATCCAGGTGATTTCGCGGAGTTTGAACGGACACCGAACGCGGTCCCTCCCCCTTCCACGGGGAGGTCGGGGGCGCCCGGCCCGGGGTGGGTGCGATGGTTATGCATAGGCTGGCGCGTGCTCAACGCCACCCTTGCGCGGGCCGCCCCATCCCAAGCTTTCCCTGCAAGGGCGAAGGAGCTTTTCCGCTCTCTGCCACAACGCACCAGATCTGGGTGATCTACTAGCCGGTTTCCGCGAATGGTGGCGCCCGGCGGCGCCGCTCCATGGCAATCCGCGCAGGAAATGCGAGGGTCCGGGTGCTCGGGCGTCGGCATCTGCGCGCCGTTGCACGGTACAATCCGGACAACTGTTCGACCTTCCTCATTTCACTCCATTTGCCCGCCGCCCGGATGCCCAGGATCTTTCGCACTCAGTGCATTTCCGTTTCTTTTCCGTGTCCTCGCCTTGTTCGCGCATATCGAAGCAAATGGATTCCCGCCAACCATGAACCGGCCTGCCAGCGGGCCGTAATGCACGTCGCCGGCAGGTTCGCATGCTGCTGACGCTGCTGCTGCTTCCGTTCGTCGGCGCCGTGCTGGCCGCGGCCATGCCGGCCAATGCGCGCAACCGCGAGGCCTGGCTGGCCGGGGTGGTGACGTTCGGCAGCCTGATGTTCGCCGCGCGCGCCTTCCCGATGCTGCGCGACGGCGCGGTGCTGCGCCAGGAAATCCCGTGGCTGCCGGAATACGGCCTCAACCTCGTGCTGCGCATGGACGGGCTGGCCTGGGTCTTCTCGATGCTGGTGCTCGGGATCGGCCTGCTGGTCGTGCTGTACGCGCGCTACTACATGTCGCCGCAGGACCCGGTGCCGCGCTTCTTTTCGTTCCTGCTCGCGTTCATGGGCGCGATGCTGGGCGTCGTCCTGTCCGGCAACCTGGTCCAACTGGTCGTGTTCTGGGAACTGACGAGCCTGACGTCGTTCCTGCTGATCGGCTACTGGCACCACCGGATCGATGCGCGTCGCGGCGCACGCATGGCATTCACGGTCACCGCGGCCGGCGGGCTGTGCCTGCTGTGCGGCGTGCTGATCCTTGGCCATATCGCCGGCAGCTACGATCTCGAACAGGTGCTGGCGGCTGGCGTGCGCATCCGCGCGCACCCGTGGTACCTGGCGGCGCTGGTGTTGGTGGCGCTCGGCGCGCTGACCAAGAGCGCCCAGTTCCCGTTCCACTTCTGGCTGCCGCACGCGATGGCCGCGCCGACCCCGGTGTCGGCCTACCTGCACTCGGCGACCATGGTCAAGGCCGGCGTGTTCCTGCTGATGCGGCTGTGGCCGGCGCTTTCCGGCACCCCGGAATGGAACTGGATCATCGCCGGCGCCGGCTTGCTGACGCTGCTGATCGGCTCCTTCGTCGCGATTTTCCAGCACGACCTGAAAGGCCTGCTCGCCTATTCGACGATCAGCCACCTCGGCCTGATCACGGTGCTGCTCGGCATCGGCACGCCGCATGCGATGGTGGCGGCAGTGTTTCACACGCTGAACCACGCGACCTTCAAGGCATCGCTGTTCATGGCGGCCGGCATCATCGACCACGAAACCGGTACCCGCGACATGCGCTTGCTGCGCGGCCTGTACCACGGGTTGCCGATCACGGCCACGCTGGCGATCGTCGCCAGCGGCGCGATGGCGGGCGTGCCGCTGCTGAACGGTTTCCTGTCGAAGGAAATGTTCTTCGCCGAAACGCTGATCGTCGGCGGCAGCGACAACTGGTGGATGTCGATCGCGGCGGTCGCGATGGGCGTCTTCAGCGTCGCCTATTCGCTGCGCTTCATCAGCGTGTTCTTCGGCCCGCTGGCGCCGGACCTGCCGCGCGTGCCGCACGAGCCGCCGCGCTGGATGCGCTTTCCGATGGAATTCCTGGTGCTGCTGTGCCTGATCGTCGGCATCGTGCCGAACCTGGCCATCGCGCCGTTTCTCGACGTCGCCGCAAGATCGGTGCTCGGCCTGGGCACGCCGCAGTACGACCTCGGGGCCTGGCACGGCCTGAACCTGCCGTTGATGATGAGCATCGTCGCGCTGCTGGGCGGCATCCTGTTCTACGTCATCCTGCGCCGCTACTTCAGCCTGAAGACCAGCGATCGCGCGCCGTTGCTGCACTGGCTCAGCGGGGCGCAGGCGTTCGAGACCACGATGCTGCGCATCTCGTCGCTGGCGGGCCTGCTGGTGCGTGTGGCCGGCACGCGGCGCCTGCAGCCGCAGTTGCTGTTCCTGATGGCGGCGCTGGTCGTGATCCCGCTGCTGGCAGTGGGGCCGCTGCCCGGATGGATTCCGGCTACGCTGCCCGAAATCGATGTCTGGTTCGCGCTGCTGTGGTTGATCGGCGGCGCCTGTGCGGTCACGGCCGCCTGGCAGGCCAAGTACCACCGGCTGGCTGCGTTGATGCTGGTCGGCGGCACCGGCGTGGCCACCTGCCTGACCTTCCTGTGGCTCTCCGCGCCCGACCTCGCGCTCACGCAATTCATGGTGGAAACCGTCACCACCGTGTTGATCCTGCTCGGCCTGCGCTGGCTGCCGCCGCGCATCGTGCCGCGCGAACTGAACATCCGGATTCCGCGGCGCGTATGGCTGCGGCGCTCGCGCGATCTCGCCGTCGCCGTTGCCGGAGGCGCCTGCATGGCCGCCGTGACGTACGCGCTGCTGCTGCGCGCACAGCCGCCCAGCATCGGCGACTTCTTCCTGCTGCGCGCATTGTCCGAGGGCGGCGGCAGCAACGTTGTCAACGTGCTGCTGGTGGATTTCCGCGGTTTCGACACGCTGGGCGAAATCACCGTACTTGCAGTCGTGGCGCTGACCGTCTATGCGCTGCTGCGCCGCTTCCGTCCGGCGCCGGAAAGCGTGATCGTGCCCAGCCAGCAAGCGAACCCGGTCGACCCGGCCGCGCACCAGACGCCGGCAGCACAGGTGCGCGGCGGCTACCTGATGGTTCCCGGCGTCTACCTGCGCTTCCTGCTGCCGGTCATGCTGCTGGTCGCGGCCTTCTTCTTCATGCGCGGCCACAACCTGCCGGGAGGCGGCTTCGTCGCCGGCCTGATCTTTTCGACCGCCTTCATCGTCCAGTACATGCTGGCCGGCACCGCATGGGTGGAATCCCACTTCCGCCTGCGCACGCACCGCTGGCTCGGCTGGGGACTGCTGATCGCCTGCGGCACCGGTCTCGGCGCGTGGGCCTTCGGCTACCCGTTCCTGACCAGCCATACCGCGCATCTGCACCTGCCGCTGCTGGGCGAGCTGCACGTGCCCAGCGCATTCGTGTTCGACCTCGGCGTGTTCGGCGTGGTGGTCGGTTCGACCATGCTGATCCTCGTCGCGCTGGCGCACCAGTCTGTGCGCGCGCATCGCCAGCCGGCCCAGGGAACGCCTCCCGAGCCGGTGCCCATGGAGAAAGTCGTCTGATGGAAGCCGTCATCTCGATTGCAATCGGAATCCTGTTCGCGTCCGGCATCTGGCTGATCCTGCGCCCGCGCAGCTTCCAGGTCCTGACCGGCCTGCTGCTGATGTCCTACGCGGTCAACCTGTTCATCTTCGTCATGGGGCGCCTGTGGGTGAACCGGCCGCCGCTGACCCTAGGCGGCGGCGTGCCCGATCCGGCCGCTTTCGGCGACCCGCTGCCGCAGGCGCTGGTGCTGACCGCGATCGTGATCGGCTTCGCGACCACCGCGCTGTACCTGGTGGTGATGATCGGCTCGCGCGGCCTGACCGGCACCGATCACGTCGACGGCGTGGAGGACCAATGACGCCGGACGTCGCACAGCACCTGATCATCCTGCCGATCCTGCTGCCGCTGGTTTGCGGCGCGCTGCTGATTCCGGTCAACGAAAGCCGCCATCGGCTCAAGTTCGGCTTCAACCTCGCGTCCGTGCTGGCCCAGCTCGCGCTCGCGCTGGTGCTGCTGGCGCGCGCCGACGGCGGCGCCTGGCCGGACGGCATCGGCGTCTACCTTGCAGCCAACTGGGCGGCACCGTTCGGCATCGCGCTGGTGGCGGACCGGCTGTCGGCGCTGATGCTGCTGCTGAGCGCGCTGCTGGCGCTGGCGGCGCTGATCTATTCGGCGCTGCGCTGGAGCCGCATCGGCGTGCACTTCCATTCGCTGTTCCAGTTCCTGCTGATGGGCATCAACGGCGCCTTCCTGACGCACGATCTGTTCAACCTGTTCGTGTTCTTCGAGGTCATGCTGGCGGCGTCCTACGGCCTGCTGCTGCACGGTTACACGGCCGCCCGCATCCGCGCCGGCATGCATTACATCGCCGTCAACCTGGTCGCCTCGCTGCTGTTCCTGATCGGCGTCGCGCTGATCTACGGCGCGGCCGGCACGCTCAACATGGCCGATCTCGCCGCGCGCCTGCCGAACGTTCTCCCGGAAGACCTGATCCTGCTGAAGATCGGCGCGGCGGTGCTGGCGATCGCCTTCCTGGTCAAGGGCGCGATGTGGCCGCTCGGCTTCTGGCTGCCGACGACGTATGGCGCCGCCTCGCCGCCGGTCGCGGCGATGCTGGTGCTGATGACCAAGGTCGGCGCCTACGCGATCCTGCGCATCTGGCTGCTCGTGTTCGCCGACGACGCAGGCACGCTGCCCGGCTTCGGCTTCGACATCCTGCTGTGGGGCGGCATGGCCACGATCGTATTCGGCGCGGCCGGATTGATGTCCAGCGACAGCGCGGGCAGGGCGGCCGGATATTCCGCGACCGTCTCGTCCGGCACACTGCTGGCCGTGATCGGCTACGGCCAGCCGTCGGCCGTGACCGCCGGCCTGTACTACCTGCTCGGCTCGACGCTGGCGGTCGGCGCCTTCGTGCTGCTGATCGAACTGATCGAGCGCATCCGCAAGCCGAGCGCCGCCGTGCTGGCGCTGACGATGGAAGCGTTCGCGATCGAGGAAACGCCGGACGAGCCGGTCGGCATCGGCATCCCGGCCGGCCTGGCCTTCCTCGGCCTGGCGTTTGCCGCCAGCGCGCTGATCATCGCCGGGCTGCCGCCGCTGTCCGGCTTCGTCGCCAAGTTCAGCCTGTTCCATGCGTTGCTGAACCCCGACCACGGCGCCGGTCCGGGATCGGTGGCCTGGACGCTGCTGGTGCTGATCGTACTGTCCGGATTCGCCGCCATCGTCGGTCTGATGCGCTTCGGCGTGCGCACCTTCTGGGCGTCCGGCGCGGTCGCCGCGCCGCGGCTGGGGCTGACCGAAGTGCTCCCGGTCAGCGCGCTGCTGCTGCTGTGCGTGGCACTGACGGTGCAGGCCGGGCCGGTGTTCGCGTTCCTGCAGCGCACGAACGCCGATCTGCACGACACGCGCAAGTACGTCGAGCGCGTGCTGCACGAACGGCCGCTCCCGGGAGCCGCGCACGGAGGGAAGCCATGAGGCGCCTGTTCCCGTTCCCGTTGCTGTCGCTGGCCCTGCTGATCTTCTGGCTGTTGCTCAACCAGACGCTTGCCGCTGCACACTGGCTGCTCGGCGCACTGCTGGCCGCGGGCGCCCCGCTGCTGGTGCGTCCGCTGCTGCCCGAGCCGGAACGGATGCGGCGGCCGTTCGCGCTGCTGCGCCTGCTCGCGATGTCCGCGGTCGAGATCGTGCGTTCCGCGTTCAACGTCTGCCGCATCATCCTGTTCGTCCGTCCGCGCAACGTGCATTCGCAGTTCATCCGGGTGCCGCTCGATCTGCGCAGCCCGACCGGCCTTGCAATCCTGTCGTGCCTGATCAACTCGACGCCGGGGACGGTTTGGGTCGAGATCCTCGGCGACAGGCACGAGCTCGCGCTGCATGTGTTCGACCTGCACGACGAGCAGTGGTGGATCGACACGATCAAGACCCGCTACGAACGGCCGCTGATCGAAGTCTTCGAGAATGGAGGGCAGGCATGACTGCGCTGCTGCAATTTGCCGTCGGTTTCGCGCTCGCCTGCGTGCTGCTGGCGATGGTGTTCTGCACCGTGCGGTTGTTGATCGGGCCGAGCGCACAGGACCGCGTGCTGGCGCTCGACACCTTGTGGATGTCCGGTATGGTGCTCGCGCTGCTGCTCGGCATCCGCTTCGGCAACGAGGTGTACTTCAATGTCGCGCTGCTGATCGCGCTGCTCGGATTCGTGTCGACGATCGCGCTGACGAAATTCCTGATGCGCGGGGAGATCATCGAATGACGGAACTCGCCAGCCTGCCCGCGTGGGCCGCGCTGCCCATGGCATTGCTGCTGATCCTGGGCGGCATCGTCGTCTTCACCGGCGCCCTCGGCCTGATGCGCCTGCGCAGCTTCTACCAGCGCATCCACGGCCCGGCGATCACGATCTCGCTCGGAACCGGCTGCGTCCTGCTGGCGTCGATGCTGTGCTTTTCGGTGCTGCGGACGCGCCCGGTGCTGCACGAGCTGCTGATCACGGCGTTCATCCTGCTGACCGCGCCGGTCGTTTCGATGCTGATCATGCGCGCCGCCGTGTATCGCGATCTGCGCGGCGGCAAGCGCGCGTCCGGCGTCGACGCCGGCGACGTCTACCACCATCCGGACGAGGGCTGAGCGCATCAGAACGACCCGAACCATGTGCCGAGGATGATCACAATCACCAGCGCTGCCAGCGGTGCGAGCATGGCGGCGATGAAAATGTCGAAATACGATTCCCGGTGCGTGAGCTTGCAGATCGACAGCAGCGTGATCACCGCGCCGTTGTGCGGCAGCGTATCCAGTCCGCCGGTCGCGATGGCCGTTACCCGGTGCAGAAGCTCCGGGGAAATCCCCGCCTGCTGCGCCAGCGCCATGTAGCTCGGCCCCAGCGTCTGCAGTGCGATGCTCATGCCGCCCGAAGCCGAACCGGTGATGCCGGCCAGGATGTTGACCGCGACAGCCAGCGAAATCAGCGGGTTTCCGGGGGCGATGTCGAGTACCGCGTCGCGAATCAGGGTGAAGGCGGAGAGCGAGGCGATCACGGCGCCGAAGCCGACCAGCGAGGCGGTATTGAAGATGGGAAGCACGGCGGCGCTGGCGCCGTCGTCGAGCGCGCTTTTCAGGTCCGGGATGCGGCTCCGGTGCAGTGCCAGCAGCACGCAGATGGACAGCGTGAGCGCGCAGATGATCGACCACACGCCGAGCACCTGCTGCAGATCGGTCTCGCCGTACAGCGGGCTGGCCAGGTAGGCCGTATCCAGTGCCGGCAGCAGGTACTCGGAAAACAGGTAATTGAGGGCGATCACCAGCGCGATCGGCAGCAGCGCGGAAAGCGGTCCGGGCGGCGGCGCCTTCGTGGCCGTGCCGATTTCCATCAGGTCGTAACCCTCGCCCTGTGCCAGCGGACGCAGCGACTTCGGCGGCGGTTCGGCGACCGGCGCGCTTGCCGACCCGTAGCCCTCGCCGGCCCGCGCCGCCGCGGCCGCGCGCCGTTCCAGCCACAGCAGGCCGAGGCTCAGCATGACGGCGCCGGCGAGCAGACCGAGACCGGGCGCCGCGAACGGCGTGGTGCCGAAGAACGGCATCGGGATCGCGTTCTGGATCGCCGGCGTGCCGGGCAGGGCGGTCATCGTGAAGGTGAAGGCGCCGAGCGCGATCGTGGCGGGAATCAATCGCCGCGGCAGGTTTGCCTCGAGGAACAGGGCGGTGGCGATCGGATAGACCGCGAACGCGACCACGAACAGCGACACGCCGCCGTAGGTCAGGATCGCGCAGGCCAGCACGATGGCGAGAATCGCGCGCTGACTGCCCAGCCTGCCCACGATCCATTGCGCGATGGCCCGGGCGCAGCCCGATGCTTCCATCAGCTTGCCGAACAGCGCGCCCAGCAGGAACAGCGGGAAGTACAGTACGACAAAGCTGCCCAGCGAGCCCATGTAGACCTGGGTATAGCTGGCCAGCAGCGGTGCGCCGGAAAGCAATGCCGCCAGCAGTGCGAGCAACGGCGCGATCAGCAGCACGGGAAGGCCGCGATAAGCGAGAAAGATCAGGAGTCCGAGCGCGAGCAGGATGCCAAGGATGCCGGTCATGAGAGAGTCCCTTGAGTGAGGTTGCGCGTGCTGCCGATGACGCGACTGCGCAGGAATTTTTCGTTTTCCAGCCGGTACGGCAGAGCGAATCCGACTGCCGCGGTCCGCATGCCGGTTGCGGGAGAAATCGGGACCGAGCCGGACAGCGCGGCCATGAACGGCGCACAGGTGAACAGCAACTGCAGCCCGAACATCGCGGTAACCGCGATCAGCACCGGACGGGTCCCCTTGATGCCTGTGAACGTGAACGACGGCGTGCGCAGGTAGCGCCCGCTGAACAGATAGAAGATTTCCATCGCTACCAGCGTGTTGACCGCGATCGTGCGCGCTTCTGCGATCGCACCGAAGCCGCTCGGAGCATAGCCGGTGCCGCCGACGGCGAAGGTGCGCTCGGCGACCGCCACCTGCTGCAGCGGCGGAAGGCGGTTCGGCCCGTGCCGGTCGAGACGTTGCGCGGCTTGGCCGGAAGCGAGGCCATGCCCATCGGCATTCCGGGTCGCGCGCGCTTGATCGCTGGTATGGCGGTGCCAAGGAGGAGCGGGTCGCATCGTTGTCGCCTGTTCAGCGATGCGAAGGTATCGGCTCACCCCAATGGCTCGCTTGATTCAGCTCAACCGCCGGGAAAATCGTGCACTGGAAATCGCAGCGCAATCATGAGGCGCGCAGCGGCCGCCTTGCGGTCGTTCCACCAACTCGTGAAAGGCTGTGCCTCCCGGCACGTGAAAGGCCGGGCATGATAGGATACCCCCCTATCCTATTTTTCGACGGCGAATCCATGGCTCACACGGTACGGGAGAAGTCCAGGCTGCTGAACCGGGTACGGCGCATTCGCGGCCAGATCGAGGCCATCGAGCGCGCGGTCGAGGGCGCGAGCGGGTGCGCGGACGTCCTGCATCTGCTGGCGGCGGCGCGCGGCGCGATGAACGGGTTGATGGCGCAGGTGATGGAAGAACATGTACGGGAACACGTGGCCAGTCCCGAGATAGGCAGCGACGCCGAGCGCGCGGCCGGCGCGGATGAACTGGTCGCCGTCATTCGTACTTATCTGAAATAGGCAAGCCGGTGGCAGGGCCGGGAAGGAAACTCATGAGCAGCAGCGAGCGCCAGGAAGACCAGTTGTCCGCATGGGGGCACGACCACGTATTCGACCGGGGCAGCCGGGCGGCGGAACGCGGCACGCGCCTGGTGATGTGGATCACCGCCGTCACGATGGTGGTGGAGATTGCGGCCGGCTGGTGGTTCAATTCGATGGCTTTGCTGGCCGACGGATGGCACATGAGTTCGCATGCACTGGCGATCGGTCTGAGCGCATTCGCCTACGCGGCTGCCCGCCGCTACGCGAACGATCCCCGCTTTGCGTTCGGCACGTGGAAGATCGAGATTCTGGCGGGCTATACCAGCGCCGTATTCCTGCTCGGGATCGCGGCGCTGATGGCGCTGGGTTCGATCGAGCGGATTTTTTCCCCTGAGCCCATCCATTACCGGGAAGCCATCGTCATCGCGGCGATCGGCCTGGCGGTGAACGTCGCCTGCGCATTCATTCTCGGCGGCGCGCATCATCACGGAGATCATGGGCATCATGATCACGATCACGCCGGGCACCATCACCACCACGATCTGAATCTGAAATCGGCCTATCTGCACGTGCTCACCGATGCCGCGACTTCGCTGCTGGCGATCGTGGCGCTGGCCGGCGGCTGGCTGTACGGCTGGAACTGGCTCGACCCGGCGATGGGCATCGTCGGTGCGGTCATCGTGGCAATCTGGGCGCGGGGCCTGATTGCCGATTCAGGCAAGGTCTTGCTCGACCGTGAAATGGATGCGCCGGTCGTCGACGAGATTCGTGAAGCGGTCGAGCCCGACGCCGCGGACAGCGCGACCAGGATCGTCGACCTGCACGTGTGGCGCGTGGGCCGGCTGGCGTATTCCTGCGCGCTCAGCGTGGTCACGCGCGATCCGCATCTGACGCCGGAGCAAATCCGCAGCCGGCTTGCCGTGCACGAGGAAATCGTTCATTCGACGGTCGAAATTCATCATCTGCAGGCGTAGCAGACCGTCCAGATGATTTCGCGCGTTCGCGCATCCACCGAGCCTTCTGCGTGCGCGCCGCCCGTCCCAAGCTTCCAGCCCGCGGCTCGCAAACCGCGCTCGTCCTGATCAGAGCACTGCTTCGATCAGGAACGGGCCGCGGCGCGACAGTGCGTATTGCAGCGCCCGGAAGAACCCCTCGACGGTCTCCACGCGCCGCGCCTCGACGCCCATGCCGTCGGCCAGCTTGACCCAGTCCAGCGCCGGCTGGTCGAGATCGAGCATGCGGCGCGCGTTGCGGCCCGCGGCGTTCGCGCCGACGTTCTTCAGTTCGCCGTGCAGGATCGCGTACGAGCGGTTGGCGAACACGATCGTGGCCACGTCGAGGTTTTCGCGCGCCTGGGTCCACAACGCCTGCAACGTGTACATGCCGCTGCCGTCGGCCTGCAGGTCGATCACCTTGCGCCGCGGGCATGCGACTGCCGCGCCGGTAGCCATCGGCAGGCCGCCGCCGATCGCGCCGCCGGTCAGCGGCAGGTAATCGTGCGGCGCGGCGCCGCGCGTGTACTTGAAGAAGTTGACGCCGGAGGTGATCGCCTCGTCGCAGACGATCGCGTCGTCGGGCAGCAGATGGGCGAGCGCGATGTGGATCGCATCCGCATCCAGCCGCCCGGCCGGCAGCGGGAGGGCGGCGCGCGGCTCCGAAGCCGGCGCGATTGCCGGCGCATCGAGTGCATCGGCCAGCGCGGCGAGCGCGGCGCCGAGGTCGTCTCCGGGCGCGGCCAACTGGTGCACGCTGCACGCCGGGTCGGTCAGGACCGAGGGTTGGCCCGGGTAGGCGAAGAAGGCGACCGGCACCTGTGCGCCGACCAGCACCAGTTGTTCGACCTCGCGCAGCTCGGCGACGGCGGCGGCCAGTGCGTACGGGATGCGTTCGACATGCATGCGCCCGGCGCCGCGCGCCAGACGAGGAACGGCGCGTTCGGCGCGCAGTTGCGCGCCGCTGGCGGACGCGATGCGGGCCGCGCACTCGAGCACGGCGGCGTCCAGCGCGCAGCCTCCGAGCAGCAGCATCGTCCGTTTGCCGTTGTTCAGCAGGCGGGCTGCGTCTTCGATGCGTTGTGCCGGCACGGTGCGGGGAGCAGGCGGCGCCAATCGGACCAGCGACGCATGTTCGGCCGCATTCCAGGCCGCATCGGCATGCAGGATCAGCGTGGCGACGCGGCCGGGGCGGCCCCAAGCTGCGCATACCGCCTCGGCCGCGTCCTGCGACACCTGGGCCGGGGAGGTGACGCGCCGCACCCAGCCCGACATCGGGGCGGCCAGGCCTTCGATGTCGGAGGTCAGCGGCGCATCGTGCTGCAGGTGGTAGGTCGCATGGTCGCCGACGATGTTGACCACCGGCGAGTATGCGCGCCGTGCGTTGTGCAGGTTGGCCAGCCCGTTGGCCAGGCCGGGGCCGAGATGGAGCAGGGTGGCGGCGGGCTTGCCGGCCATGCGCGCATAGCCGTCGGCCGCGCCGGTCACCACGCCTTCGGCCAGACCGAGCACGCAGCGCATCTGCGGCCGGGCATCGAGCGCGGCGACGAAGTGCATCTCCGAAGTGCCGGGATTGGCGAAGCAGACGTCGACGTCGTTCGCCAGCAGGGTGTCGCACAGGATGTCCGCGCCGTTCATGCTTGATTCTTTCTTCAAATGCCGAGCCGGTCCTTGAGCTTGTAGTAGCTGGCGACGATGTTCATGCCCGGCACGCGGAAGCGGTGGAACGGGATTGCCCGGAATGCGTTGTCGGATATCGGGCCCAGGCTGGGCTGGCGTCCGAGCACGCAGTCGGCCAGCGCGCTGCCGAGCAGATGGCTGAGCACTACGCCGCGTCCGCCGTAGCCGAGCGCGAAGAACGCATGCTCGCCGAGCGTACCGATATGGGGGAAGTCGTCCAGCGTGACTGCGACCTTGCCCGACCAGCGATGCTGGATCGGAAAGCCGGCCAGCTCGGGGAAGGTCTCGACCAGCTTCTTTTCCAGCCCGCGATAGGTCTGCGGCTTTTCGACGCCGGTCAGGCTGCCGCGCCCGCCGAACAGCAGGCGGCCGTCCGGCGTCTTGCGGAAGTAGTTGACCAGGTGGCGCGTGTCGGTCACCAGCACGTCGTCCGGCAGGATGCGCGCGGCCAGTTCCGGCGTCAGCGGCGCGGTCGCGAGCACTGCGCTGCTGACCGCCACCACGCGCCGTGCCAGGTTCGCGTGGATCGGGAACATGTCGGTATAGCCGTTGCTCGCGTACACCAGTTTGCGCGCACGCAGCGTGCCCGCCGGCGTCTGCAGCAGGTATTCTCCGTCGGCGCGCACGATGGCCTGTACCGGCGTGTCGCCGTAGATCGGCGTGCCGGACGCGGCCAGCGCCTGCGCCAGCCCGGTCGCGTGCAGGTACGGATGGATGCCGGCCGAGCGTGGATCGTAGTAGCCCTCGAAGTAGGCGCGCGTGCCGAGCCGGGAGGCGTTTTCCTCGCGGTCGAGGATGCGTACCGCTTCGTCGCCGAACGCCTGCTGCAGGTAGTCCGCGTCCGCGCGCAGCGAGGCGGCGGCCTTCGGGCTGGACGCCGGAGTCAGGTGGCCCTGGCGCTTGAAATGATTGTGCAGGCGATGCCGCTCGGTGAGCTGCTCGATCAGATCGACGCCGGACAGGATCAGGCGGTACAGGCGGGCTGTCGTTTCCGCGCCGTAGGCAGCGTGGATCGCGGCCCAGCCGAGCTTGTAGCGGGTGACGGCGACGCCGCCGTTGCGCCCGCTGGCGCCGTAGCCGGGCTGCGCGGCGTCGACCACTGCGCACTCGACGCCGCGGTCGGCCAGTGCGGCGGCGCACGCCAGGCCGGTGAAGCCGGCGCCGACGATCGCGGCCTCGACCCTGCGTTCGCCGCGCAGCGCCGGATAGAAGGGCACCTTGCCGGCGCTGGCGCGCCAGACGGAATCCGGCCAGCGCACGGCGCCGGGGGCGGCGTCAGTGAAAGAGAAGCTCATTTTCCGCCGTTCGCCAGACCCAGTTTCTCGACGATCTTGCGCTCCTGCTCGTACGAGCGCAACGCGAATTCGGCATAGGCCTTGCCGTCCTGGTAGGCCGGTTCCTGGCCGTATTCGGACAGGATGCCGGCGAATTCCTTCGACTCGACCACTTCCTTGAACGTCGCCTGCAGCTTCTGCACGACCGTATCCGGCAGGCCCTTCGGACCGGCGATGCCGAACGGCGCGTTCATCACCGGCGTGCCGTCGATTTCATTGAGCGTCGGGGTGCCGGGATACAGCGGACTGCGCGCCGAGCCCCAGACCACCAGCATGCGCATCGTGCCGGCCTTGACCATCGGCGCGACCGTCGAGGAGCCGGCGTAGGCATCGACGCGGCCGCCGAGTACGTCCTGCAGTACCGAGGATTCGCCCTTGTACGGTACGTGGGTCCACTGCACGCCGTTGCGGGTCGCGATCTCCTCCATCATCACGTTCGAGGCGCTGCCCAGGCTGGCCGTGCCGTAGGTCAGCTTGCCCGGATTGTTTTTCGCATAGGCGATCAGGTCCTGCCAGGTCTTGAACGGCGAATCGGTGCGCACCGCGACGCCCAGCGTGTAGCCGCTCAGCATGGCGATGTAGGTGAAGTCCTTGGTCGGGTCGTAGCGCGTCTTGATCATGTGCGGCATGCGGAACACCGGGCTGGGCAGGATCGCCAGCGTATAGCCGTCCGGTTCCGCATTGGCGATCGCGGAAGCGCCCAGCGTCGCGCCGGCGCCGCCGCGGTTGTCGACGATCACCGGCTGGCCGAGCTTCGGCGCGGCCAGTTCGGCCAGACGGCGCACCACCATGTCGGTCGAGCCGCCGGCCTGGTACGGGACGATGATCTTGATCGGGCGATCCGGATAGCTGGCGTCGGCTTGGGCGGGCGCGGCCGCGACGGCGGCCAGGCCGGCGGCGGCGAACAGGTAGCCGGAAAGGCGTCGCAAGGTTTTCATGTTCTCTCCTTTGGTGAGAAGGCCCGCTGAGGGCCAAGGGGTTGGGAGTCGCCTCTGGCGGGCGTTGAATATGGATGAGTCAGGATGCGGCGCGGCGCGCCACGCCCCAGATTTCGTCGAACGCGCGGCGGAAGTTCCCGCCCAGCACGCCGAGGATCTGTTCGTCGGTCAGGCCGCCTTTGTCCAGCGCTTCGGTCAGCACCGGCAGCGTGGCCGGCGTTTCGAGACCGACCGGGTAGCGTGCTTCCATTACGTCGCCGAAGGCGCTGGAGAAATCGCCGCCCGAGGCCGGATACTTGGTGCGCGACATCACCATCACGTGGCGCACCGCTTCGTAGGTGTCGACGGCCGGGAAATCGGTGCCGATGCCGACGTGCTCGTAGCCCCACTTTTCGCCGATGTGCTTGACGCTGGCGACGAAGTCGTCGAGCTGCGGCCGTTCGCCGGACACGCCGCGCCACAGCAGGTAGGCATGCACCGAGCACCCGATCACGCCGCCGCTGTCGCACACCGCCTTGATCACCTCGTCCGACTTGTTGCGCGGACGCGCGACCACCGCGTTCGGATTCGCGTGCGTCAGCAGCACCGGCTTGTCGGAATACTTTGCCGCATCCAGGCAGGTCTGTTCGACGCAGTGCGAAATGTCGATCGCGACGCCGACGCGGTTCATCTCGCGCACCGCCTCGATGCCGAACTTGGACAGGCCGGCATTGCGCTTTTCCAGGCAGCCGTCGCCGATCAGGTTGGCTTCGTTGTAGGTGAGCTGCATCACGCGCATGCCGAGCTCGTGGAACAGCGCGATGCGCTCGATCCGGTCGCCGAGGGGGCGTGAGTTCTGCCAGCCCATGATCAGGCCGACCTTGCCGGTCGCCTTCGCGCGGTCGATGTCCTCGGCCTGCTCGACCAGCAGCCAGCCGGAATCCGGGTCGGCGCAACGCTTGCGCCAGCGCATCACGTCGTGCAGCGCATCCTCGAAGTCCGAGCCCATGTCGGTCACGGTCAGGTTCAGCGCATGCACGCCGCCGGCGCGCATGTCGCGCGTGCTGCCGTCGCTGAAAAACACCAGGCCGTCGATGACGGTCGCTTCCTTGTGCAGTGTCGATGCCCGTGTCATGGGTCGCCTTCTCCTCGTTCTATTGAATCCGCTTTATCGCGTTAATACTTGCACGTTCTATCGCATAGCGATAACATGCAATCGTTGTTCGATATGATTAGAGCATTGCGGTAGGGCGATGTCAATTCCCTGCCGCCTGTCTGCGCAAAGGAGCGCAATGGACGATTCCCCTCTCTACATCAGCGCGCTGGCAAAGGGGCTGTGCGTGCTGGAAGCCTTCAAGAGCGGCACGCCGAGCATGAACCTGCCGGAGCTGGCCGCCGCCTGCGGCATCAGCACCAGCGCCGCGCAGCGCATCACCTACACGCTGCACCGGCTCGGCTACCTGAACAAGGACGAGCGCAGCAAGCGCTATTCGCTGACCGTGCGTGCGATGACGCTCGGCTACGAGTACCTGATGACCGAGCCGCTGCTGCAGCGCGCCCACCCGGTACTGAACGAACTGGCGCAGGAATGCGGCGAGAGCGTGAACCTGTCGGTGCCGGACGGCGGCGACATGGTGTTCGTCACGCGCATCCCGTCGAAGAAGCACATCCCGGTCTACATGCCGGTCGGCAAGCGCATTCCGGCCGTCTCCAGTTCCTCCGGGCGGGCGTTGCTGTCCTGCCTGCCGCAGCAGGAAATCGAACGTTTCATCGATGCCCATCCGCCGCAGGCGTTTACCGCGCGCAGCACGGTCGAGCGCAAGCCGTTGCTGGCGCTGATCGCCGAGGCTGCCGCGAACGGCTTTGCGTACGCGGCCGAGGAGTACTACCTGGGCGACCTGAACGTGGCGGCCGCGGTCGTCGATCATGCCGGCCGTCCGGTGGCCGCGGTCAACATCTCGGTGCCGACCTCGCGCTGGACGCTGGAACAGTTGAAAAAAGAATTGGGGCCGCTGGTGATCCGGGCCGCGCGCGCAGTGGGGCAGCGCGCGTCGTGACGGCCTCCGGGCCGGCACATGATTTGCCTGCGCCCGGAACATGAACGACATGCGAGCGCAGCGCATCCAGGGCGATGGCCTGACCCTGCATGCGGAAGTCGCCGGCGACGGACCGGCCGTGATCCTGCTGCACGGATTTCCCGAGAACGGCCATTCCTGGCGGCATCAGATTCCGGCGCTGGCGCAGGCCGGCTATTCGGTCTGGGTACCGAATCTGCGCGGCTATCCGCCGTCCGACATCTCACCCCGGCAACGCGACTACCGGCTGGCGCGGCTGGTCGGCGACGTGGCCGCCATCGTCGATGCCACCGGGCAGGCGCGCGCCAGCGTGGTCGGGCACGACTGGGGCGGCATCGTCGCCTATGCGTTCGCCGGCCTGCATCCGGCGCTGCTGGACAAGCTGGTGATCATGAACGCGCCGCACATGCGGCTCTACACCGGCAAGCTCTGGCATACCTCGCAGTGGCTGCGCAGCGCCTACATCGGGCTGTTCCAGGTGCCGTGGCTGCCGGAGCGCATGCTCTCCGCCGGCGGCTTCTTTCTGCTGCGCCGGATGTTCAGGATGACGTGCGCGCGCAAGACTGCCTTCAGCGACGCCGATATCGACCGCTATCTGGCGGGGCTCGCGCAGCGCGGCGCACTGAAGGCCGCGCTCGACTACTACCGCGCCAATATGCGGCCCGGCGCGCTGAGACTGGCGCGCGACGCGCACATCGATGCGCCGCTGCAGATCATCTGGGGCGCGCGCGATCCGGCGCTCGGCATCTTCCTGCTCGACGGACTGGAGCACGTGGCACCGCGTGCGCGCGTGCACTGCGTGCCGGATGCCGGACACTGGGTGCAGAACGAGGCGCCGGACGAAGTGAACCGGGTGTTGCTTGCGTTTCTCGGCTCCGCCCGGCGGCGTGCACGGACCGTCGAATCTTTTTCTTCCGGAGGCGTCAGACCGGATTGACATCGACATTGACATGCAGGCATGGAGGCGGCAATGCAATCCGGAGAATCGAAGGAACGTGGTGTGCAGCGGCGGCCCGACCCGGGCGGCGCGAATCCGCAGGGGGCGATCAGCGAGGTCGGGCGCAGGCCGGCCGATACCGGGATGGCGCCCGGGCATCCGATCGACGAAGTGGGTGGCGCGGGATTGGGGCAGGCGCCGGGAGAAGGGAACAAGACTGCAGGCGGCCCGAGCGCGCCCAATCCGCCGGAAAAGCGGGCTGCCGATCCGCAGGACAAGCGCAATGAGGGCAACGACGGAGGTGCCTGATCGTGGTGTGTGCGGCGCAGCGGAAGTACGGCGTCGTCCGTGCCGCTCGGTCTCGAAATGCCGGTGTTCACCATCGTTTCCGGGCGGCCGCTCTCTGCGCCGGAAGCCGTGCGAAACGGCGCCAATGAAAAATCCCCTCCGAACCGGCGGGTTGGGAGGGGATTGAAAGCGCCGGTCCGGTGCGGCCGGAGCCGGGCGCCGGATCGATAGTTGCGCCTTCGCAGCGCGCCTTACTTGACCTTCACCTTGGCGACCACGGCTTTCAGGGCCGGCGCTGCCTTGAAGCGCACGTTCTTGGAAGCCTTGATCTTGATCGCCTCGCCGGTGGCGGGGTTGCGGCCCTTGCGGGCGGCGCGTTCGGTCACGGTGAAGGTGCCGAGTTCCGGGAACGCGAAGCGGCCTTCCTTCTTCAGGTCCTTCGCGACGAAACCGAAGGCCTGTTCCAGGATCGCCTTGGCCTTGACCTTGCTGATTTCGTGCTCAGCGGCCAGGACGTCGATCATTTCTGCTTTGTTCATGTATTTCTCCCATAGTGAATCTGGCTACGACAGCCAACGGCGGAGTATAGCGGCACATGCAGACTTCGGCGGAAAAAAGGGCCGCGACGGTATCCCGTCGCGGCCCTTTCGATCGCGGTGCGGAACGGCGCTTACGCCGCCTGCGGCTCCGGCTGCTGCGTCATCTCTTCGAGCAGCGCGAACACCTCGTCCTTCGACAGCACATAGCGCTCGAGCAGCACGTCCTTCAGTTGCCACATCAGCTCGCGGTACTGGCGGATCGCCGTCAGCGTGCGTTCGTACAGCTCGTCGGCCTTCGCTTCGACCTGCCTGACCGCATCTTCCTGCGACACCTCGCCCTTCAACTGGCGGTAGTCGAGCTTCGAGTGCGAGTACATCGACAGGCGGTTGACCATGTTGTCGAGCAGGGTCGTGACCTTCTGGATGTCGTTCTGGCTGCCGGTCGAGATGCCGCGCGCGCCGTAGAACAATTCCTCGGCCGCCACGCCGCCGTACAGGTGGATGACTTCCTGCTCCAGCTCTTCCAGCGTGCGCAGCCCGACGTCCTGCTGCGCCGACAGCACATAGCCGAGCGCGCCGATCTTGGACACCGCCTCGGTGCTGATCTTCAGCAGCGGCGACTTGTCCTTCACCTCGCGCCAGCTCATGCCCTTCTTCAGGTACGGATCGATCTGCATGAAGAAGTGGCCCAGCTCGTGCAGCGCGATGCGCTCGCGCTCGCGCGCCTTCTCGGCGGTGGTCGCGCGGTCGGTCAGGCCGATCGCGGCGCGCTCGAACGCGCGGAACAGCACGTCGGTGCTGATCACGGTCTTTTCCTGGATCGCGATCATCGACGCGCGATCGACCACGGTTTCGATCAGCGCCGGCGACAGGTTGGCGGTGATTTCGGCCACATAGTCGAGGTTCAGGTCGTTCCAGTCGACGCAGCCTTCATCCTTGCGCGACAGGAACACGCGCACCAGCTCGCGCCGTTCCGAACGGTTCGGCAGGCGGAAATTGATCTTCACCGAGAAGCGGCGCAGCATCGCCTCGTCCATCTGCATGTTCGCATCGTCGAAGTTGGAAGCGACGATCCAGATCACGCCGGAGCCCTCGTCGCTCTTGATGCCGTCCAGCAGGCCGAGCAAGGTGTTGGCGGTATCGTCGTCCCACTTCTTGTCGCCGCGGCCGCGCGGCATGAACAGGCTCTGCGCCTCGTCGAGGAAGATGATGCAGCGCTCGTGCGCGCACGCCTTCTTGTACAGCGCATTCAGCGCCTTCGAGCCGCCGCCGACGAAGCCGGACTCCAGCCCCGAGCCGGAAGCCTGGATCAGCGGAATGTTCAGCTTCTTCGCCAGATAGCCGGCGAGCTTGGTCTTGCCGGTGCCGGCCGGACCGGTCAGCATCACGTTGAACGGCTTGTCGATGTTGTGCGAACGGTAGACGTCGCGGTTGCGGATCATCTCTTCCAGGTGCGCGACCTCGCGCTTGATGTCTTCCATGCCGATCAGGTCGTCTATGCTGCCCTTCAGGCTTTCCGGCTTGATCACGGAAGCCGAGCTGCCCATGCCGGGCATGCCCTTCTTCAGCATGTACAGCATCACGCCGATCAGCAGCAGTCCGACCAGGTTGCGCGCGATCAGCATGCCGATCTCGGACGCGGCCTGGCCGCTGGTCGATTCGTCTTCCAGCGCATCCGCATGCCGCTCCAGGAACTGCTCGGACGCGATCGCGTACGGGATATGGTTTTTCAGCAGCACCTCGCGCTCCAGGTTCTGGTGCGAGTTGGCCGGCACCTTGACCACGTGGATCTGCGGCGCGTCCTTGTACTTGAACACATAGCGCGGGTATTCCGACAGCGGATTGGCAAGCAGCAGGTATTCGAGGCGGTCACGCTCGCCGGCCAGCCGGGTGATCTCTGTGATGTCCTGCGACTGCACGATGGTGTCCGGCGACTGCAGGTCGAACGGGCGGACCGCGAAGGCGATCGCGACTGCCGCCACGGCCAGCCCGATGCCGATCCGCACATAGAGGTTTTCAAAGACTTTGGAAAAAGTAGGCATCAAGGTCCTGTCCAGGTTTCTTGCCCCTTGACCGGGGCAGGGCGCCGCTACAGTGCTCTTTCGATGACTTGAGATATTTGCCACGTGCAATGTTTCGGCGAAGCACAGCTACGACAGGCAGGGCGGGATTTGGTTTCCGGGTGGAGGAAAAACCGCTCGCCAAATGGAACAGACGGGGAAAAATCGACACGTATTGGAAAAATGATAGCGATGCCGGCGCTCTCGTGCCCGATATGCCAGTGCATTTCGATCATCCCGTCCTGCGGCTGCAATGCAGGGTTCGTCCGACGACAATCTGACCGAAACCGCCATGCCTCCATACACGTTCTCTTCCGTCGCACATGGCACTCGCCATACTCGCATGCTTGAAAGCGGCGCGCCGCGACAGACGATGCACGATCAAAGGCCGGATGAGAGGGGCAGTTCGACCGGGACGCCGCCGCCCAGAATCAACTCTGCAAGTGAAGCCCGGTTGCAGACCAAGTTTCGGAAGACGAGAGAAAGGCTTCAACAAGAGGCGCTGTCCGCGGTGGCGGAAAACGATGTCAAGAGGCTAAGTGAAATATTGAGAAACCCCTTGTTCAAGGGCATGAAAGTGCCGGTGTCGGAAGATGGCCGGAATGCGGACATCATCGGCCTGCTCGATAAATACGACGCGCGAACCGGCGGCCTGCCGGCATCCGTGCTGCGTGAGGCCAGGGAGGTGCTCGCCGGAGCAAACAACGATTCCTGTGTCGTGGACCTTTTAAAGGCGGGGGTGCGGCAACGTGCCGGAAGCGAGGGCGCAAGCTCTCATGAAGCCGTGTACGTCACCGTCAACGAACAGGATTTCCGCGTCAAGTTCAATCATCACGGATCCGTTTCGACGTTCTTCGAGGTGCTTTCGGCGCGCTTGTACAAGGCGGTCTTTGGGAACCCGTATTCGCCGGAGGTGAAATTTGCTTCAAGCACCGACGCACTCCGCGATCACGACTTTGAACTGAAGGGGAAATATACCCGTGTCGGCATTGCATCGCGGCTGGTCGAGGGATTCACAGACTGGGGCGATTTTCTTGTCAATCAATTCAAGACCGACGCGAACGGAAAACTGGAGAAGGATGAGAATGGCCGGCCGATAATAGAACGGCCGGCGCGCGCGCTCGCGCATGTCGACGAGGAGGCCAGGGCCGAGTATGCGCAGTTGCTGCGGGAATATGACGATAACAGGGTTGCAAGGGAAGCCGAGAAATTCCGGATCATGCGGGATCACCCGGAAACGGAAAAACTTCTGAAGAATGAAAAGGATGGAAAGCTGGATTTCACCACGCTGCCGAAGGAGCTTGTCGGAATACTGCAACCTCTCAGGGATATGGACAGGGAGTCGTTGCATATTCGGGACAGGATGTTGAACAAGCTGCCTGCAGAATTCAAGGGCACCCTGGTGCAGGCATTGGCGGAGACGGAGGCGATTTCCAACTGGGATTTTGCGAACCATGATCGTGCGAACGTCGGATTCGTCGTCCGGGATGGAAAGTTGTTCGGCGCAACCTGCATCGACTTCGGCGTTGCCGGACACAACGTGTTTTCCGGAAAGCAGGCGGACAACAGCGAAAACGTCGAAGCGATAGACGCGGCGATGCGGCGTCCGGCCAGAGTTGACGATCCGTTCCTTCACGTTCCACCGGCGCCTGCGGACAAGGCCCCATTGTCCGAATACATGCAACGTGATTTGCTCGACAAGGATGCCGCGAAATTCGGGTATGTGGGGAGCACGAGCGGAATTGTCGGTTCCTTGCCACGATCGGGCGCCTATGCGGCGCTCATGAAAGAGCGCATCTGGGAAGAGAGGGAACTGGACAAGAAGAGCGATGAGGTGCTTCGGACGGCATATCGTCTCTCGCTGTTCAAGAGGCCCGCGCTGCAGCATGTCATCGAATCGCTCTGGAACGAATGCGCGCAAAGCGACGATCCAAACCTGCGGGACATGATCAAGGCGGTCGAAGCGCGCGGGCACTCGACAAAGACCCTGACGGACGATTGGAACTCCCGCTTCACGGCCATTGTGGAGCGAGCCGGGCCGGATCTTGCCAAATGGGCGCTATTGAACCGGATGTAAGCGTTCCGCTTCCCGCGCCGCCTTCGACGGCGCGGCGCACGGCTGCAACGCACGAAGCGGCATCCGGTTCCGGTGACGGCGAAAGAATGGTCCGGACATGGAACAGGCGGCGGAGATCTGACACACATTGAAACCTTGCCAATTCCATCTGAGGTGAATATGCCCGTTACGCCCGTTTCCTCGCAATCGCCACATGCCGCGGCGCTGCACGCCGCGCAAGCTTCTCCGTTGCAGCGCGCCCAGGAGGAAGGCGCTGCCGCACCTGCCGGCGGCGCCTCCGCGCTCTCCGGGCGCGGCCTCGATGCGCCTTCGTTCGAGAAGAAGGGAAAGCTGGCCGATCTGAATATCGATGCCTTTCTGGATCAATACAGTGATGCGAACTACAAGCGCATTCGTCCCGACAATCCGGCCTACTTCCTGGTTCCGGTCCGCAACAATCGCAAGATAAAGGAATCCCTGCGAGATCTGTCGCGGAATCTGCATGAAATCGAACAGCTATGCGCGCATGTCGATCGCGGCGACTGGGAAGCGATAGAACCGACTCCACGGAACAAGGACGCGATTTTCTACGCCTATGCGGCAAACCGGATCAGCCGCGAAGAGTTCAAGATGCAGCGCACCGCCTGGAACGTGCAGGAGCAGTTTCAAGGGAAAGTTTCACCGGTCTACCAGGGAAGGGGATTTGGAAGAAGCATGGCCATGCCTCTTCCGCAGAGATTGGAAAAATGTGATCTGCTGAAGTTGTTCGACGAGGACGGAAAATTGTCGAATGAGGCAGAAGAGTACCTGGAACAGTTTGCCGACAACATGGAAGCACATGTTGGCAACCACCTGGGCCGGCCGTTCGACCGGAACAGGTTCATGAATGAGATGGAGGCGGCGTTCAGGGAGATTCCCGAGAATCTGCAAGTCTTCTACTGCATCTCGAACAGTTTCACCGAGGAGCAGAGAGCGAGCATGCGCACCGGTGTCCAAGGAGGCAGGGTATTCGCCAGGGACCCGAATGTCATATCTCAACTTCAGTTATCGGCCTCCCAGATGCCATGGGCCGCGGCGCCCGATGAAGAGGGGATCAACGACTGCTTCTTCAACCCGTCGCCCGCCATGTTCATGAAGTTCCTCAGGTGGCTGAACCCGGATTTTGTGCAGCCGGTTCCATGTCTGGGTGCGGTCAGCGACGACTCGGTGGGGGCGGCCGCCTTGAAAGGTTTTCACCAGGTCCGGACATGCGACGACCGGGTGCTCTCCAATCACCTCACGCCCCATGGATATCCGATGGGGGTGCTCGACGGCGAGATGCATGACTTGTATCACTGCATGGCGGCGACGCTTCATTCCAGGGAACAAAGAATGCTGAGCTGCCAGATCTTCCCGGACATCATCCGGAGCGTCATGCATTCGATCCAGGACGGCACTGCCGAATATACGAGCGCCTGTTCGGAACAAGGGAAGAAAAAAATGATCGAGTTCGCGGAATCCATGAAGAACCATCTGATGGATATGGCAAACACAACTCCTTCGGGGCAACAGGGGCCGGATTTCCTGATGCGCGCGGCCCGCCTGGCTGCACGCGACTGCCCCGAAATGGTCGGCAACCAGGTTGGTCAGGCACTGAGCCGTGCATTCCTGCGCGACTGTGGGAACAGAGCCAAGCAATGCCGGACCGGGCATCCGGTTCTGCGAACCTTCGAGCAGAAGTACGACTGGACGCAATTCGACAACTCGACGAATCACTGAGCGGTACTCCGGAGGCAACAGGCGCCTTCCGATCGGGCGCCTTCCGTTTGCTGCGCCAATTTCGACGACCCCGCGTGGCGCTGCCGTTCTTCACTTATTTGCAAGAGGCAAGAAGGGAGAAGGGCCTGGACGTCGGTGGATTCCTGTCGGACATCAATCCGGAAAGTGTCAAGGAGCGTTCAACCCCCGCTTGAAATATGACTCTTTTGGATTGCAAGTGGGCTCAGAGGTGTGCGGGTTGGATCGGAGCACGCGAGCTTTCCGGCGATCAGGAACAGCACGTGTAATGTCGCTCTGCCGGTTCGGCCCGCGATTTCGCGCATGCCGGTGCACAGCAAATGGAAACTCCGGGCGCGACGTGCGTCAGCAAGCCGGGGTGAGGAACACCGGCAGCGTTTCCCAGGCAATCGCGAGCAGGGCAAGGACGGCCAGCGCGCGTGCCATCCAGCGCATGAAACGCTGGTTGTCCGGTTTGCCTGTGCGCGGGCATAGACAAAAGCCGGTGACGACGATGACGACGGCAGCGGCCGCCGATGTCAGCAGAACGCCCCATTCAACCAGCGCCATGCCAAGCCATTCGCCGTGCTTGGCTTGTCGCGCGCACAGCACCCCGGTCCAACCGTAGATCGCGATGAAGTGCACGGCCCACACGATGGGGCCGCTGAAGATCAGAAGGGCATTGCGGGTAAAGGATGAATCGCGCATGACGATCAGCCCTGCAGCCGCGGAAAGCCGTGCACCAGCGCCAGCGCGAGCAGGCCTTGGGCCACGGTGTAGTACCAGAACAGCATCGTGTTGTCGAAGGTGTTGCGCCGCTCGGCGTGCAGCAGGCCGGC
>Ga0164243_10003500_pt1 | contig 25089 bp, 22 predicted proteins | sample OricompcompostOP_FD_108781 | JGI IMG/M metagenome (GOLD analysis project Ga0164243, IMG submission 108781) | Organic Plus compost microbial communities from Emeryville, California, USA - Original compost - Organic plus compost (OP) | ecosystem: Engineered > Solid waste > Mixed feedstock >...
CTTTATAGAGTTGCGTAAATATAACCGGGATGTTCCCGATGCGTGCACCGCTTTCGGGACCCCGTACAAAAGGGGTGGGCCGTCCAAAAAAGTTCAACCAGTATGCACGGCTTACATCGCCGGGCGCCTGGTCTGCAACGAGGGTTAGCAGGTACTGCGTATTGCGCCACGGCACCATTGCCGTTCGCATATCTGTAGCCGGTAGCATTACAGAACCCGTACGGGTGCGCAGATGCATGAACAGGCGGTCCACCACCTTGTTTTTGATTGGCATGTATACCACCAGGAAAGAAAATTGTGTATAGTAGGGCATCGCCACATTGGCTATTTCCCAGTTGAAATTATGCCCGAGGTGCAACTGGCATTTGCGTCCCGATAAATAGATCGGGTGAAACGGATCGCTGTCCATCACGAAGTGCTTTTTGATCCATTCGCTGCCTGCTGATAACAGTTTGATCGTTTCGATGAAGTTGTCTACAAAATTGCGGTAAAACTTTTTGGCAATGGCTGTACGCTCCTTTACGGATTTTTCGGGAAAAGCAATTTCCAGGTTGCCCATCACTACTTTTTTCCGATACCCGAAAACATAGTACAACAAAAAATAAATGCCGTCAGAAAACAAATACAGCACCGGCATGGGTAACAAGGAAAGCAGATAGAGTAAGCCGTATGTGAGATAGTACATTCTTTCTTGATTTTCACTCATTCACCCAGTTCTTTTCTTCCTGCACCAGGTGTTTCACTACTGTTTTTACTTTGAACTTATTGCGAAGATGGCGGGCCAGTGCATCGGCGGCATATACGCTGCGGTGTTGTCCGCCGGTGCAACCGAAGCTGACGCTGAGGCTTTCAAATCCCCTGCGGATATAGTCTTCTACCGTGATATCAACAATATCAAAAACACTGTTCAAAAATTCCGGCATGCGGGTTTGCTGTTCGAGGAAATCTTTCACGCCCTTATCGCGACCTGTCTGGGTCTTGAATTGTTCCAGCCGTCCGGGGTTCAGAATACCCCTGCAGTCGAATACAAATCCGCCCCCGTTGCCGGTTTCATCCACCGGCAGATTTTTTTTGTAAGAGAAACTGTATATCCGCACCACCAGCGGGGTGTCTGCTGTGGCATTGATGGGTGTAAACCGTTCGATAATTTCATCCAGTACGCAGATGTCCAGCACTTTCCTGAATTCAGGGATGGCAATGCCGGGACTTCTGTCGAGCATAAATGCTTTCAGGTTCTTCAATGCCTGCGGGATGCTGGTTAGGAATTGCGCCTTGCGTTCAAACAATCCGCGAAAACCATAAGCGCCCAACACCTGCAGCAGGCGGATGAGCACGTAGCCGTTGTACTGGCTTCTGAATACCGGGCGGTCTACCTTTTCACCGATCACCGATTCAAATGAGTCAATATAATCTTCCAGCAGTTTTTCTTTCCATTCTTCGGGCAGATTGGCGCGGGCCTGCCAGATCATACTGGCCACATCGTATTGCGGCGCCCCCTGCATACCGCCCTGGAAGTCTATAAAATGCACGCTGCCGCCGGGACGCACCAGGATATTGCGGCTCTGAAAATCGCGGAACATAAAGTATTTATATTCCGTGTGGGTGAGGTAAGTGCTCAGTGCTTCAAAATCGTCAATCAGTTTTTGCTTATCGTAGGGTTTGCGAAGGGCGTCGAGAAAATAGTATTTGAAGTACAACAGGTCGGCCATGATCGCCTGCTTGCCAAATTCTTTATTGGTAAGACAGCGGCTGTAATCAATTTCCTGGTGACCTTTTACCTGCAGCAGGGCCAGCTCGTGCAAACTCTTGCGAAACAGGTTGTAGATGTTGCTGGTAAAACCTTCTGCTTCCAGCCTGTTCAGTAGCGACAGGTCGCCAAAATCTTCCTGCAGATAAATATTCTTTTCCTCATTCAGCGCAAAAATTTCCGGTACCGGCAAACCGTGCCGGCGGAAATGGCGTGCGAAATAAATAAAGGTTTCATTTTCCGGGATGTTGTTTCCATAGGTAGCAATACAGGTAGATCCGTTGCGGGTATGTACGCGGAAGTATCTCCTGTCGGATCCGGATTGAGGCAACACATCAATTCCCTGCGCGGGTTTTCCCGCCCATTTTGTGTGCAAAGCGTGAATGGCGTCAAGAATCTGTTGCATGCGGGTAAAAGTAATAGAATATTAGGAAATTCCCGCTTCCCTTGCTCTTACTCCGGGAATAAGGCTTTCATCGTCCCGGCCGGTGTTTGGGGCATGAAAAAGATAGGAGAACACAGAAGGAAATGGGATCAGCCAAATAGTTTTTCGGCAGCTGCCACGGCTTCGGGTTTCCCTACATCAATGAATTTCGAGCCCGTATGGTCATAGCCGATAATTTTTGCTGAAGCGGCGAGGTCAAGGTAGACGTCTACGATGGAAAATTTTCCTTCCCGTTCTATGCGGGATAGCAATGATCTGTTGAGTACATGTATGCCGCTGAACGCCATTGGTGTATACGAAGCGCTGGTGCGGCGGATCTTTTCTTCACCGGTTTTTGTATTGCGCCAGCCGCACAACCTGTTAGCGGCATCAAACAAAAAATAACGTGAGGTGGTACGATGGCTCACAGCCAAAGTGGCCAATGGCTGATGCGAATGATGAAAAGCCAGCATGCTGCTGAGATCAAGATCAGTTAGTATATCCGAATTGATGACTACAATGGTGTCTGCTGTAAAAAGCGGTGCTGCTTTTTTTAACCCGCCGCCTGTTTCCAGTAATTCCGTTGTCTCATCACTGATACTTATCTTACTTCCCCAGCCTTTGTTGCTTGCTATGGCCTGTTGTATCTGGCCGGCAAAATGATGCACATTTACCACCACATTGGTGATGCCGTATTGCTGCAGGTATTCAATATTCCGTTGCAGCAGGCTTTTCCCGTTAATGACTGCGAGGGCTTTGGGATGATGGTTGGTCCAGGGTTTAAAACGCGTACCAAGACCTGCTGCAAAGATCATTGCCTGAACAGATTTGTTGCTATCAGGTGTTGGCATTGGTTTCGTTTGCTCGCTCATGGTGGCGTAATAGTAGTTATTTGTTCTTCAGGGCGCAGCGGCTTTATAATACGATGTTCTGCACCAGCTCACTCTTATACGGATAATCCGTATTGTAATGCAACCCCCTGCTTTCCTTCCGGAACTGTGCGCATTTCACTATCAGATATCCCACCGTGATCATGTTGCGAAGTTCCAGCAGTTGTGGCGACAGCGTAGTAGTTTGATACAACGCTTCTGTTTCTTCCCATAGCAGATCGAGTCGTTTGGCGGCGCGGGCCAGACGGGTATTGGTGCGCACAATGCCCACATAATCGCTCATTACTGATTGCAGTTCTTTCAGGCTTTGGGTAATGAGGATCATTTCGCGCGGGTCTGATGTGCCGGTAGCGTTCCAGTCCGGTATATCGGTGCGCCAGGCTTTTGCCGGGTCCAGCTTTTGTATTCGTTCGGCCGCATCGGTAAAGCAGCGATGGGCAAACACCATGGCTTCGAGTAATGAGTTACTGGCCAGGCGGTTGGCGCCATGTAACCCGGTGCTGGCGCATTCACCGGCCGCGTACAGATTGCGAATAGAGGTTCTTCCCCATTCATCGGTTTTGATGCCGCCGCAACTATAGTGGGCGGCGGGCGCCACGGGAATCATATCTTTCGATACATCAATACCGATTGATTTGCATTTTTCGTAAATGTTGGGGAAGTGTTCGATGAACTTGTTCAGCGGAATATGTCGCACATCGAGGTACACGTGTTCGGTACCGGTGATTTTCATTTCACTGTCAATAGCGCGGGCCACAATATCGCGGGGCGCCAGATCGCCGCGGCTGTCGTAGCGTTGCATGAACGCTTCACCGGGTTTATTGCGCAGGATGCCGCCGTCGCCGCGCACAGCTTCTGTAATGAGAAATGCCTGGCCGCGCATGCCGGGTTCATAGAGCGCCGTGGGATGAAACTGGATGCACTCCATGTTCTCAATTCTGCCTTTGGCGCGGTACACCATCGCTACACCATCTCCGGTGGCAATATGTGGATTGGTGGTAGACCGGTATACCTGCCCGTTGCCGCCGGTAGCAAGCACGGTAACGGGGGCAAGAATCTTTTCAATCTGGTGGGTAACGAGGTTCAGTACATATACCCCGTAGCATTCAATATCCGGGGTTGATTTGGTGACGAGGTAACCCAGGTGGTGCTGGGTGATGAGGTCAATGACAAAGCAATGCTTGATGATCTCAACGTTTTTGCATTTTGCCACAGCTTCCAGCAGGGTGCGCTCCATTTCGCGGCCGGTAACATCTTTGTGATGGAGAATGCGGTATTCACTGTGGCCGCCTTCCTTGCCCAGTTTGTAATCGCCATCGGCTTCCTTGTCGAATTGTGCGCCCCAGTTGATCATTTCGCGGATGCGGTCAACGCCTTCTTTCACCACAATTTCCACTACCTGCCGGTTGCAGAGTCCGTCTCCGGCAATCAGGGTGTCTTCAATGTGTTTATCAAAACTGTCTTTTTCAAAATCCGTTACGCCGGCAACACCTCCCTGCGCATATTTGGTATTGGTTTCGTCGGCAATGGTTTTGGTAATGACAAGTACTTTCTTATCGGGAAATTTCTGGGCAGCTTTTATAGCGAATGTAAGCCCGGCGATGCCCGAGCCGATAACGAGGAAATCTGTTTTTTGCATAGCGTTTAAAGGTTTACACCAATGCAGCAGCACTGAATAGAACAACCTGTGCAGCTGCCATTGTGTAAACGCAGGCTAATATTCTATGGTATAGGAATATTTGGATGGATTTTCGATCAGGTCCAGCAGGTTGTATTTCAAAGTAACTGTTTTCCTGTCGTCGGATATTTTAAAGGCTGCATTGTCTATGTTCTTAACAGGTCTTGGCAGATGGATGGTAGTGGTATACAGCATTTCCATGCCGGTGCCGCTCAATTGTTTCAACTGTTCCATTTCGGCAGTTTCGAACAATGCCTTTGCCACTTCTTCATTCAGTTTTTTGCTGATAAGACCGTTGCTGATCGTTACATCGTACAGGCCGTCCAGTCCGTCCATTTGCGGACCGCCGGGAACGGCGCCCTTACCGGAATCGCCTGGTTTTTTGAATGCTTCTTTAAACACCTGGCCTACTATTCCGCCGCCGGACCCGCCACCCTGTAATAACAGTTTCAGGTTGTTGGCGTCTTTGTAGGGGACATTCATGTCAATTTTCATGAGCTTCTTATCAACATTCATTTGCAGGTTCACCTTTCCTGGCTTCAACAGAGCTTTTTGCTCAGCTGTTAAATTTTCTGCGCTGTCAAGCACATCGCCCAGCATGATGGTGGTATCTATAGCTCTGTCGAGTCCTTCTTTTTTTATCTCTTCTTCCCCGGCAAAGGCGGCCATCATTTCCAGAAACTGGCTCATATCCATTTTGGAGTCGTACACGCCGCTGCCATCTTCGTGAATGGTAATTTCTTCATTTACTTCAAAACAGCTCACAGCCACCAGGCAGCACATGGTTACAACCATATATTTCAGCAATCTCATAATTGGAATTATTTGTGGCAATTTACTCGTTTTCATCCAATGCGGGCGATAAGCGATGGTAAAAGTTTCAGGCGGGGAGATATGGTGTTTCGTGGTAAGGTTTTTACCGGTTTCACTATCTTGCAGGCTTGCCTTTGGATTGGCCATTGAGCAGTATTGACAACCAACTATTCGTACTTAACCATGGTAGAACAATTAAGGGAAGCATTCAGGCAACGGTACAAAAAAGACCCACTGATTATTGCCGCACCCGGAAGAGTAAATTTAATCGGCGAGCATACAGATTATAATGAAGGATTTGTACTGCCCGGAGCCGTTGACAAGTGTATATATGTGGCCATTGCAGCCAATGGCAGTGCGGAGATCAATGTATACGCCAACCAGTTTGGAGAAAGCTATTCTTTTCCCGTAAGCAATACCGCACCGCGTTCGGGCTGGATGAACTACCTGCTGGGCGTAACTTACCACATTCAGCAGCAGGGTAAAAAAATCGGCGGGGCCGATGTATTGATTGACGGCAATATTCCCGTGGGCGCAGGTATGAGTTCTTCTGCCGCCCTTTGTTCTGCCTATGGATTTGCTTTGAACGAATTGTTCCAATTGGGCCGCAGCCGGATGGACCTGGCATTCATCGGGCAAAAAACGGAACACACGTTCGTGGGCGTGAAGTGTGGTATTATGGACCAGTTTGCCAGCCTGCATGGTAAGAAGGGCCATGTAATGAAGCTGGATTGCCGTAGCCTGGAATACGAATACATTCCTTTTGATTTTCCCGGATATAAGATTGTGCTGGTAAACAGTATGGTGAGCCATTCACTGGCCGGATCGGAATACAATGTGCGCCGCCAGCAATGCGAAGAAGGCGTACAGATACTGAAGAAACACTATCCCGGCATTACTACTCTGCGTGGTATAGAACCTGCGCAGCTCGAAGCACACAAAGAGGAGTTGCCACCGGTGGTGTATAACCGGTGTTCGTATGTGGTGAATGAGAAGGAACGCCTGCTGGCCGGTTGCGCCGCTTTGCAGAAAGGCAACCTGGACGCATTTGGTCAGCTGATGTATGCCACGCACGATGGATTGAGTAAGCTGTATGAAGTGAGCTGTCCCGAACTGGATTTCCTGGTAGATGAAACACGCACTATGCCCGAAGTGGCCGGCGCACGTATGATGGGCGGTGGGTTTGGCGGTTGTACCATCAACATTGTACAGGCAGACAAAGTGGAAACTTTTACCTCCCGCATACAACAGGCTTTTGCCGCCCGCTTTTCCAAAACGCCTGACGTGTATGTAACGCAGGTGGAAGAAGGGACGAGAGTAGTGTAAGTAAATATACCTACACTACCCCCACCTGTACTTCCGTTATGTTGTTTGACGGCTGTTGAAAATCTACATTGATATATAATTCCCGGCATTCGTCACGGATAGGAATCTTATGCTTTTCCACATACTCCAATATTTTTTCGTATGTGGAAGGTAGTTGTTCCCACGCACCTTCGTGGCGGTATACTACGGCTTTGAATGCGGGCAATTCCCTGATGGAAAATATTTCGCTGTTAAAGAATCCCTGAATAGGCAGCGCGATTTCGAGGGTAAACGGCGTATCGGGTTTGCCATCAGTTCCATGATAGATCCAATACACGGGTCCGCTTATGAGTGCCTTGCCTGCTGCTTCTGCATGCAGTTCTTTCGACACATGTGCGAACTGATGTAACTCTTTCAACGTAGTCCGGTAGGTGCCTGCCAGCACCATAACAGCCGGATGTATTCTTACCTGCATAGCATCACTTTTAATCTGTGGGCGAATGGAGTGGTATGTTACTCCTGGGGTTGCATATTGTAGGCTATCCATTCTTCACGGCTGGGTCCATACAAACCCGGCACACGCAGTCCGGCCTGGCGCATGAGTGTAGTCATTTGTGCGCGATGATGTGTCTGGTGCGACATGAGATAATACAGCGACAGACCATTTTTCCAGGGTTCCCCGTACATATTGACTTCAATGTCGAGGGATGCTTCGTTCCAGTTTTGTGTCACTGCCTCCACCATACGATGGGCGGCTTTTTCATAGGCTGCGGTCAGTTCGGCTACAGACTTGTACACAACGTGTTGTTCTTCCAGGCCAAGTCCCAGTTTGTGACCAAACTCATAGATGGTCTCTATGAGGTGATTGGCCAGCCGACCCAGGGTACGGGTATCCGCATGTACTTTTACGAACAAGGACTCATCGGTGAGGTGCCGGAAAATGTTGAGCGTGCTGTCGCTTTCTTCCTTCCATCTTTCCTGAAAATCGGCAATGGTGCGAATCATGGTGTTATTGTTTAATTGTGAATGAAATGTGGTTGTTTACGTTGCGATCTGTTGCAAAATAACAACGGGGCGGTGACAACCTTATGTCAGGAGGGGAGAAGGGAGGGAGAAAATCAGGTTTTTTCGCAGCAGGTCTTCAACGTGTCACTTATAAACGCTCTTTAGTTCGTCTACCAGTTTCTCCATGGCTTCAATCATGGCGGCGGGAGATTCTACGCGCACGGAGTCGGTATACATGAGGAGCCAGCGGCCGAAAGAATGCCAGGAACCGATAACGAAGTGCATGCGCATGTATTCGCCGGCATCTTCCTGGCGCACGAAACCATAATAATATTTCTGGTCGCGGATGTAGCGAAGCACGCTTTTGTGAAAGAGCACCGTTACTTCATGCAGGTCATGGTCGTGGATGTAACTATCCATGTATTCCCGGAGTGTAGGGTGCGATTTTTTTTCAAAACCTTCGTCTTTCAACTGCAATCGCTGGATGCGGTCCACGCGAAAATCGCGGTAATCCTGTCGCAGCCGGCACCAGCCAATCAGGTGCCAGTGCTGGGAATAATAGCAAAGGCCAATGGGTTCTACCACCCGTTCAGAAAACGCTTCGTCCATAGAATGGTACCGGATAAAAATTGCTTTTTTATCTACAATGGCTTTCTGCAATGCGGCCAGGTATTGACTGGAGGATTCTTCCTGAAGCACGCGCGGGCGGTATACTGCAATATGATCGTCGAGGTTTTCTACGTGGTCTTTATCGGTGCTGCGCAGCACAGCTTTTATTTTATAGAGCGCCGCATCAAAATGTTTTTTTACAGAGGCATCGGTCATGCGTTCCGCCAGTTTGGCGCCCATGATCAATGCTGCGGCTTCTTCCTGGGTAAACATCACCGGGGGCAGGCGATAACCTTCCATGATGGAATAACCACTGCCTGCTTCGCCGATCACCGGCACGCCGCTTTCGTCCAGTGCTTTCACATCGCGATACACCGTACGCAGGCTGATGTTAAAGCGATCGGCCAGTTCCTGTGCTGTAACCCGTTTCTTGCTTTGCAAGTGGGTTAAAATAGCATGAAGACGGTCTATGCGGTTCACTTTTTATTTGGCAAATTAGCAAATTTGAAAATTAGCAGACGAGAGCACAGAGAAGGGAAGCACACGATTCACCGCCCGGTATACTTGCTGCATTGTTACATGGGTTCTCTCCAGGCGCCGTGTTCTTTCAGGAGGTTGATCAGTTCGTCAACAGCCACGGCGCTGTCTACATTGCGTTTCACCACTTCTTTTCCTTTGTAGAGCGTGATCTTACCGGGACCGCTGCCAACGTAACCAAAATCTGCATCGGCCATTTCGCCGGGACCGTTTACAATACATCCCATGATGGCAATTTTCACGCCTTTGAGGTGATGGGTTACCGCGCGGATCTTAGCCGTGGTTTCCTGCAGGTCAAAAAGTGTGCGGCCGCAGGAAGGACAGGAAATGTATTCTGTTTTTGAAATGCGCGTGCGCGTTGCCTGTAAGATGGAGAAGGAGGTATTGTTGAGAAACTGGTGATTGTTCTTTGCTTCCAGATACGTTCTGCCGCTCACCTTCAGGTTGCTGATCTTTGAAGGATTGTTGGTGAGCCAGATGCCATCGCCCATACCATCGAGCAGGAGGGCGCCGCTTTCGGCGGAAAAATGGATCAGTTGTTCATCAATGGTGGCGTCTTCACTATGCACGCATAGTACTACCGGCGCTGTAATGCCCTGATTCATCAATTCGATGATAAATCTGCGTACGGAATGCATAGGTAAGCCGTGTGAAGATTGCACACAAATAACGGCGTTCTTATCGCGCCGCACGGCCTGCATAACCTGTGCGGCCTGTGGCATAGCGGTGTCTACTGCAATAAAGTTCAGCACCGGTGACCGGTCGGTGTGTTTCAGGTATTCATCACCGTGAAACAGCGGAAAATATTTTTCCTTATCCGGATGCTGTAACCAGGTTTCGTAATTGCAGATCACTTTTACCGTGCCGGGCAAAGCGAATGACAATACCTGGTTACCGGTGTACAAATAATCTGCAGCAGCATCGTGAATATTCCATTTATCAGTAGATGCATCGTAGGTATACCCGATTGCGGTAAGATCTGAAGGAGAAATGGAGGCAGCCTTGCTGAAATCTGCCACCGCCACCGGCGCATGACTATTGCCTATATTACTTACCGGATGTGATTCCCTTCTCTTGTATTCATAAGGAGAATAGGGAAGGCTGATCACTTCAGGAATTTCCTGTTGGCTTTGTCGTGCCTGGTATTTTTTTACCAGGTCTTTGCATACCGGAATTTCAAACTCGGGGTCTTCGGTAAGCGACACGCGAATGGTATCGCCCAGGCCGTCTTCCAAAAGGGTGCCAATGCCGATAGCAGATTTGATGCGACCATCTTCACCATCGCCGGCTTCTGTAACGCCAAGGTGCAGCGGGTAGCATTCACCAAATTCGTTGAGCATGGTATCTACCAGGAGGCGGTAGGCCTGCACCATTACCAGCGGATTGCTGGCCTTCATGCTCAGCACAATATTGTGATAACTTTCATGGCGGGCAATGCGCAGAAATTCCATGGCGCTTTCTACCATGCCCATAGGCGTATCGCCATAGCGGCTCATGATGCGATCGCTGAGCGAACCATGATTGGTGCCGATGCGCATGGCAGTGCCGTATTCCTTGCAAATTCTTACCAGGGGGGTAAACCGTTCGCGGATCCGCTCAATTTCTGCGGCGTATTCCGCATCGGAATAATCAAGCTGCTGAAATTTTTTCTTGTCTACGTAATTGCCGGGATTCACGCGCACTTTCTCCACAATGCGGGCGGCAATTTCTGCGGCATTGGGGGTGAAATGAATATCGGCCACCAGGGGCGTTTTATAGCCCTGTTTATGTAATTCATTCCTGATGTTCAACAGGTTTTCTGCTTCTTTTTTGCTGGGTGCGGTAATGCGTACCAACTCAGCGCCGGCTTCTATGCAACGAATACTTTGCGCAACGGTGCCCATCGTGTCCATGGTATCGGTGGTGGTCATGGTCTGGATGCGCACCGGATGCAGGTTGCCCATGAGGAGATGGCCGATGGACACTTCCCTTGTTTTGAGGCGTTTATAACTGGTAAGCGATTCGCAGTAATGCGGCATTCAATTGATTGTTTAATTGCAACTGGCGCAAAGGTAAGAACAAAAGAGGCATATGCTTTTTGAGCCAGCGGGCAATGAGTTCCTGCCGCCTGAAGGAAATTTGTTACCAATCTTTGTCGGGCCTGTTCACAGAGCGGGTGCGGTTTTCTTTTATTTTCCGGTGCACTTCCTGTTCTTTCTGGCGAAGCGATTCCAGGTATTGTTCAATTTTGCGACGGTCCAGTTTGTTTTGCTGCTGGCGCTGCTGTTGCTGGCGTTGTTGTTGTTGCGGCTGTTGCCGTTGTTGCTGCTGGTTCTGTTGCCGCCTGTTCAGTTCCGACAAGGCTTTCTGCAGATTGGCCCTTGCATCTTCATCATTGGGATCGAGGCGCAATGCCTGCTTCCAGGCTTCAATGCTTTCCTCCAGCTTTTTTTGTTTTGATAAGGCCAGTCCCTTGTTGTACCAGGCCTTTTGTGCAAATGCTTTATCAGGGGCAGCGGCAACGGCGGCTTCAAATTCTCTTTCTGCTTCTGCAAACTGATTGTTGCGATACAACGCATTGCCCAGGTTATAACGGGCAACAGCATCCGAAGGGTTGCTGGCGGCAGCCTGCTGATACAGCGTCTGCGCCTGCTCGTACTGACCTTCTTTATACAGGCGGTTGCCGGTGCGGATGGTTTTGTGCTGATCCTGCGCATATCCCTGCAGCCCTATTCCTGCCGACAATAGTATCCATATGACGAACTGTTTTTTCATATAGCGCTCCATTTTCGTTCAGGAAGGAAGAATTCAACCAGCAGTAACAATAAGGCTGCTGCCAGGAACCATTGAAAATAGCTTTTGTAATCCCGGAAAGCATCGTCTTCCAGCGCGGTGGCTTCAATAGTGCCCAACTGGTTGATTATTTTGTCTACCGTAGCATTTACATCATTTAAATGCACGTATATGCCTTTGGTGGTGGCAGCCAGTTGTTGCAATATCTGCTCATTGAGTTTGGATACCACTACGTTATTATGTTCGTCTCTTTTGTATTCCTTGGTAAGCGGATCTATAATGGGCGCGCCCTGCGGAGAACCGATACCAATGGTATTGATCATTACGCCTTCATTAACCAGTTGCCGGGCCAGCGGCAGGGCATCGGGATTATGGTCTTCACCATCGGTAATCAGTATGATGGATTTGAATTTCCGTTCCTTGCTGTTGAATGCGGCATTGCTCATGCGCAACGCATCGGCTATTACCGTTCCCTGTGTGGGGGCTATATCCGGACCGGCCTGCTGCACGTACATGCGGGCGGCAGTATGGTCGGTAGTTAACGGCATCTGGAGATAAGCCCTGCCGGCAAACAGCACCAGGCCAATGCGGTCGTTGGGCATTTGTTCCATCAGTTTGTATACTACCTGGCGTGCGCGTTCGAGGCGGTTGGGTTTGATATCTTCGGCCAGCATGCTTTTACTTACATCGATGGCCAGCACCACGTCCACACCCTTGCGCTGGATATTTTCCATCTTGCCCGGTTGCTGCAGGTTGGCAACGCCAACGATCACGGCCGCAATGGCCACGGTGACCAGTATGAATTTGATCAGGAAGTTGCGTGGAGAATAATTGCCGGTCAGTTCATTGACCAGTTTTTCATCGCCTATGCGGCGTGTAGTTTTCTTTTTCCAGGTGAGTAACAGGTAAAACAGCGCTACCAGCAGTGGAATGACTGCGAGACCGGTAAAGGATTCTATGTGCTGGAAGCGGTACATGAATGACTGGATAGCTCCAAGGTACAATTTACCATCAGGTAATAGCAAAAGAAAAGCCAAAGATTAACGAACCCGGATGGTACCAGATTGTTCGCGGATCCTATTAACGTGATGCCCTGGTGCTTACTTTCTGCCCTGGAAAAATCCCAGCTGGGTCAAAATATCTTTCAGCATTTTCAGGCGAATGCCAGCCACATCAGCGTTTTTATCCGGCGTTTCGATCTGCAACACAAAAAAGTAAGGATGATTGTTTTCTTCAATCCAGCCAATGACCCAGGCGAGGGAATGGTCTTTTTCTGTAAAGCCCCAGCCCGTTTTGTAGCTCAGCTTGTAATTGGCATTGTCTTCCCGCAGCATCATTTCACGAACAATCCGCTGGGTGCGTTTCAGGAAAGGCAACTGATCGAAGTACAATCTTTTCACCAGTCCCATCTGTTCATCAGCTGTTACTTTGGCTGAATTGTCGAGCCAGAAGTTTTCGAGATTATCACCTATCCTGAAGGTATCATATCGTGCTGCATAGCCAAGGGTATCGAGCCAGTGTTGCATCGTGTCTTTGCCGATGCGGCGCGCCAGTTGCCTGTACCAGTTTACGCAGGACATACGGAATGCTTCATTCATGCTCATGTCCTGGTCGCATTCCGGGCGGCTGCCGGGGATGCTGTCCCAACGCAAAACAGTACTGCTGTCTACCACCAGTTTTGTTTCCACGCCGATCAATGAATGAACGATCTTGAAGGTAGAAGCTGGCAGATAAGCGCTGTCAGAAAACCGGGGTACATTATAAATGGTAAACTCTCCTTTCTGGTTATCAAACAGGCCAAAACAACCGGTCACTTTGTTTTCATCAAAGTATTTTTTCAGGCTATTATCTTCGGTAATGTTGTTGGGCGAACAGGCAGCCAGTATGATTGTACAGGTAAGAAAAAGGAAGAATTGTTTTACCATTACAGAAATTTTCGCGAAGATAATGCGTCATCAGGGAACTGGCGGGTGTATTGTTGCCTGATCATATGATTTTATGACCACCATATAACGCTATGACCTGCAACCAGTAACCATTCCGGCCTTTCAAAAGAGCAATTTTTGCTATAGTGCCAACGTTTTGATATATGTCTTGAAACCACAACCGCATGCAAAGCAAATTACTTTTATTGGGTATGGCTGGTTTGTTGCTTGCCACCAGTTGCAAGAAGACAGCAGCCACCTTTGATCCTCCCACGGAGGCCAAACTGATTTTCAAATTCAAATTTGATTCTACCCAGGTGCGGCTGAACAATATTGGTGAACCCACCGATGTGGCGCCGGGACATGCTGCCCAAAGTCCGAAGATGACCGCCATGAGCGCGCATTATATAGAACTGGCGCCCAATGCCACCACGCCGCTGGGTATGGGTGCTATTATGTACCGTGCGCCAGAAACTGCAGCAGGCGGCGATTCTGCCATTGATTTTGAACGGGCCTCGTTTGCGGAACATGATTCGGTGTTCCTGACAGTGCCTATCAAAGCCATTTTGCCGGGTGAATATGAATGGCTGCGTGTTTCGATTTCGTACCAGGCGGCTGATGTAAAATTCTGGGTAGACACTACAGTAGGTCCCATCACTGTTAAAAAAGAATTTACCGGATCAATTGCCAGTTTTATCGGGTACAATACCTACATCAGGGAATTTACAGTGGGTGATTCTACCATTACGGTCAATGAAAACAAAAAGCAAGGCTTCTGGGGCTTTTATACACTCCTTACGAACTCATTTCCTCCGATTTCTATTAAGTTTGCCACCACCGGACAGGCGCCTGAAGGAGCTACTACCGTAGTGAATCCTTTGTTTGACACTTCTCCTGTACCACCCGGCTCCTGTGTAGTAACCGGCGCTTTTACGCCCGGCAAACTGACCATTACAGGAAAAGAGCAACAGGATATAGTGGTGGAAGTTTCATTCTCTACCAACAAAAGTTTTGAGTGGGTAGAAGTAGTGGAAGACGGAAGATGGGAGCCTACCAAAGGCGAGAACTTAACAGATATGGGTATACGCGGAATGATACCAGTGATAAAATAAAGTGTTCAACAACCAAAAAGTTATGAAAGTCCGAATGATTGCATGCAGTCATTCGGACTTTTATATTTCATAACATCTGTTTATTGTTTTTGCAACACGGCCCGCTGTAAACTTCTTATGTTATAACTGTCTACAAAGGGAGAATCTTCATCACCCTTACCAGTGGTTGCGACGGGCCTGGCGGGCCAGCTGATAAACTCTGCAATCAGCTGGTTGTTTTCGAGATAATAACAATTTACAATAGTGGTGTTCTGTACCGTAAAGGAACCATAGAAACGATTACCGATCCAGTATTGATCCAACACGATTCCATTCAGTTCGTCGATTACCCAGTGGATGCCGGCAGTATCCACCTTTTTTAAAATGTACGGCCGGTTGTCTTCCCCCGGCTTTCCGTATACAAGGCGCCAGGTGTATTGCCCGGCGGTGTCTTTGGAAGGAAGGATATGCAGTTCCATATTGATTTTGCGCGGAGCAGTGTCTCCTGCGCGGTGCCAGTCGAGCGTGCCTTTCCATATGCCTACGAAATCTTTGGGAAAGGATGCAACATTGTTTTGCGCCAGTAACTGCAATTGAAAAAAGAAGAGCAGCAGCACGATGGGGAATGATTTCATGTGGTTAATGGTTAAATGGATTTATGGTTAACAGGTCTAATCTTCCGGCCGGCCATACTTCTTTATCAGCAGGTACAACACCCCATTGGTCCAGCCGAAGCCGTCCTGCGACGGATATTCGCCGCCACCGGCTTCGAGGTTGAGATCGGTAACATTGTACTTTTCCATCAGTTTGCCGGTGCGGTTGAAAACGTCAATATTCAGTTTGATCCAGCGGGTGGCGATATCCCTGGCCAGTTGCCGCTGACCGCAGCGGTCCATGCCCCAGATAGTCATCCACACCAGTGGCGGCCAGCCATTGGGCGCGTCCCATTGTTCGCCGGTAACGACGGCGCTGGCCCGGATGCCGCCCGGCTGCAACAATTTTTCACGTACCTGCTCACTGGCCTGTCGCGCCAGCAGGCTGAGGTAATCAGGATTTTTTACAAATACACAAAACGGGTACATGCCCGCAGGCGTTACTGCATTGGACACCTGTTTTGTTTTCCAATCGTAATCAGTATAGTATTTCAACTGCTTGTTCCAGCAGAACCTGTCAATGGCTGCCTGCCGGTGATCTGCTTTTTCCATGAAAACACGATAGAGACTATCATCACCATGGATCAGTGCAGCTTTGGCGATGGTGAGTTCCAGCTTATACAATAGCGCATTGAGGTCTACGGGTATAAAATCCGTTACATGGATGGTGGTAAGATTCTTTCCGTCTTTAAACCAGCGGCTGCTGAAATCTATGCCGCTTTCAGCAGCTGCCCGCAGATGCGTGTACACTTCATTTTTGTTTCTGCCTGAGCGGGCGGCGGTTTCTACATCTTCACGATAGCTTTCCTGTCGTGGTGCAACACTGTCGTCATAATAGCGGTTGAGGATAATACCTTCGCCGAGATGCACAACGCGCCGGTAAGCCTGGCCCGGTTTGAGCTGCGCAGCGCCATCCATCCAGAAGGTATGTTCTTTAATCAAAGCAGGCAGGTATTTCAGGTAGGTGGAATCGCCTTTAATTTCTGCCAGCAGTTCTACCATTAATGCAAAGAAGGGCGGTTGTGAGCGACCGAGATAATACGTGCGGTTGCCATTGGGAATGTGACCATAACGGTCAATCAACCACGCAAAATTGTTCACCATGTTTTCGATCATGTGCACTTCGCCGCTTTCTCGCAGGCCCAGCATGGTGAAATAAGAATCCCAGTAATAGATTTCCCGGAACCGTCCGCCGGGCACAATATAGGGATAGGGCAAGGGCAACAGGGAACTTCCTTCGACAACAGAATCAGGTTCTCGCCGCAATACGCCCCAGAGATTTTTGATATGCATCACCACATCTTTTTCCCGGGTGATATAATTGAGTTGTGGCGTGCGCGGTAGTTGAAAATTAACTTCTACAAATTGCTTCAGGTTAAAACTGTCGCTGCGCTTCAACCGGTGATAGTCATCCATAATGGCTTTGGGGGAACGAAGCGGAATGCAGTCCACAAAGGTTTTTCCATCGGCAAACACACGGTTCATCTGAACGGCATGAAACAGCTCGCCATAGATCTTGTCAGGGGTTTGGGGTGCTTGCGCCATGGTTGATAAGCACAAATAAACACAACAGATCAGAAAAATGCAATGTTTTTTCATAAGCGGAATTGTTTAATGGTTACCTGGCTGAATCACCTCCACAAACAACCCATTCAACGTCCCTCTATAAAAATAAAGAAACATCCTGTGGAAACAGGATGTTTGATAACCAACTATAGGAAATTCCTAAAAACTATTGATCAGCGCCGTCAGATTGTGCTCTTGCAATAGCAAGTTGTCCTATATTATTGCCAACTTCTAAACCTGCTTCTATATCGGCCCGGTAATGAATGGCGCCATACAGGCGGCTAAGCGATGCTTCCAGCGCCATGGCCTGAAAAGTGTTTTCTTTCGAAGGGAGGATATGGCTTAAGAAAGTGGCTGCCGCTCCGCTGAATGTAGAGTGCCCAGAAGTATAGGACGGGAAGTTTGGCAGCCCCGTTAACGTTTTAATTTTGGGATTGACCTGCGAAGGCCGCGGATTGAAGTAAGCAAATTTTGCATCCCAGCAGCAGATTGCCGCGTCCATCATTGCCATATTCAGTATGGCCATATTACGCGCCCAACGCACTTCACTCCAGTTTTGTTTGATAAACTCTTCTGTGGCAATGGCGTTCCAGTGACCAGGGGGAGTGGGCGTAGCAATGCCATCGGCCCAGAAGTGTACAATACGCAATCTTTCGCGGTCGTAGTTTTCGCTGTACCACAATACTTCGTCCAGTTCTTTTTTAAACAGTTCGGAGCTGGTTGAAGGCGGCGGACCGGGGCGCAGGTTCACCACATCTGCCGCATCGAACAGGAAGGGCTGCACCTTGCCAAACAATGGCAGCATGGGCGGACGTTTGGGTGCTTCCTGGCTGATCCAGGGCATTTCACCCCGTGCTATGCAATCGTCTTCCATCTGCTTCCAGATGGTGGGATTGCCGCCGGATGTGCCGGCCCCGTCTGTCCTGGCGCGTACAGTGAATTTCTCCGCAACGGCTTTGCCCAGCGCCATACCGGCCTCTATATCGCTGCGTACATTGGCTCCTGCCATGATGCGACTGCGCATATGTTCGTCAGCTTTCTCCTGTACAAATGCCAGTTCCGTGGGGAATAACAGCTTCATCAGTTCTACAGCTACGCCAGCCACCACGGCATCTTCAGAAGGATAGGAGGGCAGGTCCGATTTGGGAACATAGGCCTGAATGGTTTCGTCTACTGTGTAGGGAGCCGCCCTGTTGTACAGTTTTTTGTAATGATGGGCTGCCACGAGCGCATCATACATGGCAGCTGAAACATAGGCATAGGCACGCGCAGCATAGGGTGGGTTGGCAAAAGGAAAATACGGGTAGGCGAAAGGGTTAGCAGCGCTGGGCGCCGGATAGGTGCCGTCGGGATTCTGATATGGCGGCAGGTTGTATTTGGCCACCAGTTGCCGCATGATTTCATTCCAGCGCAACACTGCTCCCGCACTCCAGTATTTTATTTTTTCTTTTTGCTCACCGGTCAGCGATTGCTGCCAGCCTTTGATCTCATTCAACTCGGCTGCATAGGCAGGCGTGGTGATGGCAGCAGGCGCTTCTACCGGAAATTCGGTTGGCCCAGTGAGTAATATAGGCAGCCATTCCCCGGCATTGAGGTCAATATTGGCGGGAGACAGCGCAGGAAAGTCGTGGCTTCTGTCTGAAATGCTTTTGGAACAGGACAAGGGCAACACAGCCACCGCGAGGTATATATATACAATGATTTTTTTCATGATCGCATTATTTTTTTGATTCGGCAGACTTTGTTTTGCGGCTGAAATCGAACACATAGAATACGCCTCCGTTCAGTACGAGCGACTGGCCTACATTGCGGCCTTTCACTACATAACCGGCGCCTCCTATAACAGAAAGCGGTTTGTGAAAAGGCATATCATACTTAAAGCCTGCTCCCACCATCGTCATATTCATTTCATTACTGGGAAAGGGCATATTGTTTTTGGTAATGTCGAAGCCTCCTAGTGTTTTCTGGCTGGTGGCAAACAATTCCGCTATCAAAACGCTATGGCGGTAGCCGGCGCGCAGGTTGAACAGCATCACATCAGGCATATACACTTCGTTGGTGTAATGCATTTGTGTGGTGTAGTAGGCATCGCGGTCAATGGTGATATTGTCGCGGAAAGTGTACGTACCGGAGCCGGTTACAAAGAATCTGCCGATATCATAATCGCCGATCACGCGCAGTGACAGCGTTTTGCTTTCCAGTCCGATGGAGAACGGCAGGTAATCGGCCGTGTAATTGGATACGGGGAAAGAAATGCCGGCAACGCCAAATAAGGTAATATTGCCTTTACCGGCTTTCCATTTTGCGGCCTGCCATTTGCCGAATAGCGAGAGGTCCTGTATGCCGTCCAGACCACTGAAAGTGCCGGCGGAAGCTTTGGTTTTTACATAAGGCAGGGAGAAAATAAGATTTACCTTGTTGGTAATACCGTAGGCGCCCATCACTCCGATCATTTGTGTGGTTACGGTGCCGAGATTTAAGTTGTCGCGTTTGAAGGTTCCTTCCCAGTATTCATCCCAGCTATTATGCACATACATAAAACCGGCGCACAACCGGTTTTTCTTCATCATCAGTGCATCGAGATCTGTTTGCGCCTTCCCTGGTAAGAATGCGAAAAGAACAACAGCGATCAACAAAGTGCGTAGCGGGCACTTTGCCTGTAGCATTTTCATATAAGATGATTTAATAGTTAATGGTGCTGCCTGAAAAGCGAAGGGCAGCGCATGTTATTGGGTGCAGAATAAGGGGTCACCGCTGCGGTGACCCCGTTTATATTAAAGTCTGAAAGAGCATCCTACATTGATCAGGTAGTCGGCAAAAGCTGCGTCGCCCTGGGTGTAATTGCCCGTTAAAGCAGTACTGATTTTATCGGGCACACTTTGTACACGGTCGCGCCTGACAGCAACAGGTACAGAAGCAAACACCGTAGCCTTTCTGAACTGGTAGGTGATGCCGGGTTCGGCAGAAAGAATATAGCCGGGTCTTCTGAAGCCGTTGCTGCCGCCGATCAGGTCTTCAGCCGGCACTGCTTCAAGGCGCATACCGCCCGAAATGCTGAACCGGTTAAAGGTATAATTAGCGCCCAGGCGCGCCATATACTGATCAGGCACACTCATAACATGACTGCCGTTGGCAATGCTGTTGGCATTGGCAGTCCCGCCACGGGCGGTAGAAACGCCATTCTGTTCACGCGGATTAAAGAGATAGTAAAAGTTGGCGTACAGGCCAAAGTCGTGTGTAAAATTGTAGTAAGCATTGACCTCCGTGGTAAAGCCGGTGCCGCCATCGCCCAGCTGAATGCTCTGATCAACAGGACCAAGCAGTTTGGTGCTGTCATTCTTTATGAAATAATCCATATAGCGGTAATCGCCGGTAGGGAGTTTGAGACCTAACCCTACCTGGATATTCCCTTTCATACTTTTTGCCGGGTCCAGCAACCAGTAATAACCGGTAATGCGGAGGTCGCCGATGCCGAAGGAGCGTGTTTTATGACGACCATTCTGGCCATTGTTGTTACCGCCATGTTCGTACATAGATGACCGTACGTTTGACAATATCGGCAGGTTGATGGCCAGCGACCAGCGGCTGTTGAAATTACGCACCAGCGCCAGGTCCAGCGCATGCGACCAGTTGATCACTTCTGTATTTTTTTCCAGTCTTTCTTTTTCTTCATGATCGCCCCGGAAATGCCTGAAAGAGCGGAAATAGCGATAGTTCATATTCAGTTGCCAGCCTTCCTGTTTTGCCTGTACAGCATCCGGACGCGTGCAGAAAGCACCGGTACTGCGAACGGCTACACAACCCTGCGCAAGCGTTTCCTGCGCAGCAACAAATACCACTATTATAGAGAGAATGATAAGCTTTTTCATAATTAGCGTGTTTTGGATAGCATTGAATTAAGTAGCTTGTTTAGGAACTGCTACCGTACAAAGCAGGTAACTCATTTACCGGCCAGTTGTACATCAGGCTCTTTTCTCATTTTCAATTTCGACAGCACGTAGTTGCCTACCTGTATGCCTTGTTCTTTGGCCACCTCGCAACTGCGGAGGTAATGGATGCCTCCATAATAGCGGCTGATAGCGGCTTCGTCGGCTGCTTCGCGGAGCGATTTAAAATACCGGTCGGGCCAGCCCCAGGCGCGTTCGGTAGAATCGCGGAAGGCAACGTTGGTGCCGAAGATGCGTTCCAGTACGGTAGCGGAAGCGCTGGAAATTTCCGAGTGTCCGCTGGTATACTCGGGGAACGGCGGCGTTTGCAGGAATGGCTTCCATTCGGGATCGAGGTATTTATTGATCACAGTTTCGGGGCGTACCAGGTTGTACGTGTACTTGGCATCCCAGCAGGAAATGAATGCGTCCATCAGCGCAAACGATACAACCGCATAGGTATATACCGTTTTGCTGAAATCTGCCTGCTGATCTTTACATACAATCCCTACAATGCCCATCCAGTGGCCACCGGGCGTCATAGCCTTGGTGGCAAACATGGTATGACCTACCACGTGCATTTTAAAGCCATTGCAATCCCAGAAATTGGCGATGGCTTTTTGTTCTTCGGTAAGGTTGTTACCAATATCACACACTTCTTTGGCCCATTTGTAAAATTCAGTTCCTTCTTTGTGACTATAGGGTGCGGGAGGCGGGGGCGGGAACTGATTGCAGCTGTCGAGTGCGATGGTGCGGATGGTGCGCCATTGCGGTTCAACGGCGGGAATGTATGCTGGCGGCGTAGGGATCCATTTGCCGTCTTCGTTCGGTACGGTGTATTTGGCCGCCGAACGGGTTTGTGCATAATTATCCTTCTTGCTCCATGCCAGCACGGCGTTGGCAACTTTGGTACCATAGGCTTCGGAATCCTGCTTCAATTTTTTGGGCATGCCGTGTTTGCGGGCAAGACCGGTGATGGAATCCATGATCTGGTCGGTTTGATCTTTGGAAAACGTAAGCGCTTTGCCCACTTCCATCAAAGCGATCAGTGAAGCGTATGGATAGTCAATCTCCATACCGGGTTCCGGTTTGGGCACTTCGGTGAAATCCTTCAATTGTCCTTCGAGCGAAATATAATTGCTGTCCCCCTGTGCCATCACCTCATATGCAGCAAGGTGAGCATAAGCGTAAATGCGACTGGCTACGGGAGGGGAAAAGATATCATAGGTCATTACTTCTGTTAGCCGGCCTGTAATGTTGCTGTATAACACCGGGTCGTGCAACACTTTGTCGTAATCCTGTTTGCACGACGACGCAACAACGAGCAGCGTTACTGCACACAAAAACGTACGCATAGGTTTATTATACATTAATGGAAAAATGGCAGCTGTGAAAGCTGCAAATGCTATCTGTATAAGAAAAGGCGATAATAAAATTGCTCAGCAATCAGGCGGCTGGGCGGGTGTGGTGATGACAGGTGAAGGCGGTAACTGTGCAACATAACGCATATAGGTATGCGTAATGGCATCGGGTGCGTTCAGGCACCAGTCGTTGACCTGTTGCCAGTATTCGGTAACCGGGTTTTTAATAGCGGCGCCCGGTTGTTGATTTTTGTTTTGCGCGGGGTTGTGCAGATCGTTTACCAGTTTGAAGAAATCATTGCTGGCTGATTCCAGGCGCATTCTGGCCTGGTTGGGGAGGCACAGCAATACCAGTTCGCCGTTCTCGATCTTGCGCATTACATACTTGTAGTGGATGCCGTCAATTTCTATTTCACCATTCACGCGTTCATAACCGGTAGTCAGCAATGTCTGATAGGGCATATGGAGTGGAACACGCATTTCGATCAGCTGCGCATGATCGTAATCGTGCTGGTCAAGTTTTGCTTCAAGATATTTATCCGCACGCGATTGCAGGTAAGAAGTGAGTAGCCGGTAACCATACCAGTTAAAAAGGAATATGCCAGCGAGTAATATGGCAGCAATTTTCTTCACATGCGTGCAATTAGCTTTGGGGCGGTCGTACACAATGTAAGACAATTTGATAAAGTAAAATGCTGTTGTGAAAATTTTTTAGTTGATGGAGGGCAAGGGATTTGGGGAAATGGGACGGGGAAAAGACGGGGAGGGGTAAGTTGGGGAAACCGCAGACCGGGTGTGGAATAGGGGGAAATTGTCTTGACGGGCGGGGTTACGCTAACGGGTATACTTTTTGTATAGCGGTGAATGTCAGGGGATTGAGGGGTCGGTTTGAAGATTTACAGGTGGTCTGGGGGTTCCTAACCGTAACTTATATCCCGGCTGTCCCTTTTAATTCCATGGCCAGTACCCGCCCGTGACTAATTATTCAACTTCGTAAACCCGCCATCAATAGGATAATCGCAACCCGTTATGAAGCTTGCTTCATTGGAGCATAGATAGAGCGCCAGGGACGCGATCTCTTCCGGCTTGCCCATACGGCCGATGGGCTGGGTTTTGGAAAGCTTGTCGAACATTTCCTGTTCACGGCCGGGGTAATTCTTTTGCAGGAATCCGTCTACAAACGGCGTATGCACACGGGCCGGTGAAATGGAGTTGCAGCGGATATTGTACGAAAGATAATCTTTGGCCACGGAGAGGGTCATACCAATCACAGCGCCTTTGCTCATGGAATAGGCAAAGCGGTCCGGGATGCCTACGAGCGCGGCGATGGAAGCCATGTTGATGATGGAGCCGCCGGATTTTTTCATATGGGGGATGACGCAGTGCAGCATGTTGTACATGCCTTTTACATTCACCCTGAGCAGCCGGTCGAAGTCGGCTTCCGAGGTGCTCTCGGCCGTGCCGATATGGCTGACGCCTGCATTGTTGATGAGGATATCAATAGATCCTGCTGCTGCAATGCTGTCAACCACCTGTTTTACTTCCGCCTGTTGCGATACATCACATTTGCGGAAATAAACTGTTGATCCCGCTTTGGTCAGATCCTCCGCCAGTTGTATGGCGTTTTTTTCATCGAGGTCAAGAATATACACTGTGGCCCCCTGGTGGGCGAATAAAGTAGCAATTGCTTTTCCAATACCGCTGCCGCCACCGGTGACGATGGCTGTTTTATGATCGAGTCGGAACATGTTGTTTCGCTAAATTTTACAATTAATTGGTCACAGGTCGCGTCTTATATCCGCGCCATCCGAACCAACAGGTAACCATAAAGCAAACTAACGGAATAATATATGCGTTTTGAATGCTGCCGGTGCTGTCGGAGATCAATCCCATGAATACGGGGAAGATGGCGCCGCCAACGATGGCCATGATCAAAAGTGATGAAGCTATTTTGGTTTCATCTGCATTCAGGTCTTTTATTCCCAGGGCAAAAATGGTGGGAAACATAATTGACATAAAGAATGGTACAGCTGCTATGCTATACACAGCAACAGCACCTGAAGCGAGCAATCCTACCGCAAGCAGTACTATGTTAACGATGGAATACAAAGCCAGTAATGTGGCGGGCTTAATGAACTTCATGAGCCATGTTCCTACAAAACGGCCGGCCATAAACCCTCCCATGGCAAATCCCAACAATTTTGCAGCCTCCTTTTCCGGCAGGTTCATCAATTCATTGCTATACCGTACAAAAAAACTTCCCACACATACCTGTGCGCCAACATAAAAGAGTTGTGCCATTACGGCGCCTGTAACGTGCCTGTGCCGGAATACGGAAAATGAAAAACCTTTACCGGCGCCATGGCCTTCTTCCTTAACGGCAGGAAACCTGGTTACCGCAATCAGGATAGTCACCAATACCACCGCTGCGCCCATGATTATATAAGGCATCTTTACTGCATCTGCCTCCGATTGCAGGTAGGTGTTCAATTGCTCCGGCGACATGCGGGCAAGATCATCGGCAGAATGTTCAATGCCGGAAAGAATGAACTGACCGCCAATGATAGGCGCTATGACGGCTCCCAGCCCATTAAAGGATTGGGCAAGGTTTAAGCGTTGCTCTGAAGTAACCGGGTCGCCCATACCTGCAGCAAACGGATTGGCGGCTGTTTCAAGAAATGTTGCCCCGGCTGCAAAAATGAACAAGGCTACCAGGAAAAATTCAAAACTTCTTGCCGATGCAGCAGGATAAAACAAAAATGAACCGGCGGCAAACAAAACGAGTCC
>Ga0164243_10003501_pt1 | contig 25088 bp, 17 predicted proteins | sample OricompcompostOP_FD_108781 | JGI IMG/M metagenome (GOLD analysis project Ga0164243, IMG submission 108781) | Organic Plus compost microbial communities from Emeryville, California, USA - Original compost - Organic plus compost (OP) | ecosystem: Engineered > Solid waste > Mixed feedstock >...
TCAAGGCCTGGAAGCAACACAGCGCTTTTTACTACCACGCCTGGAACCGATCGCCCATGAGATCGTCAAGAAACGCGCCTTTAAGGACAACAAGTCGCTCTTTCAGGAACTGGCACAGGCTCGAGAGGGCATCACCCCTTCCTATCGACTCGTCAGTCAGGAGGGGCCATCGCATAATCGTGAGTTCACGGTTGAAGTCCTGCTAGGAGAGCGCGTCGCCGGGCGTGGTCAGGGCCGGAACAAGCAAACAGCCGAACAAGAGGCCGCTCATTCGGCATTAGTAAACTTTGGTTGGATTTAAGGGAAGTTGATAAGTGGGGAGTAGGGGGAGAGTATGCGCCTGGAACCAACGCCCAGACCAGAACAGGTAGTTCGCGTCAGTGCCAGATTAATTACGTCCAGCACGATTCTGCATCTGTCGTCTGACGAGCTGGAAAGAGCTGTTCATCAGGAACAAACAGATAATCCTGCTCTCGATGTCGTCGAGCAGAAGATCTGTTTATTTTGTGGCTCATCCCTCTACGGGCAGATATGCTCGAACTGTGGACATTTTGCTGCCTCTTCCCGCCTCACCGCCGAGCAGCTTGCCTCGCTCAGAAATCCAGCCGAACCATACTGGCTTGCTGAGCAGCAAACCCTGAGCGATATCGACAACTACGGCTTTATCACAACCGATAGTGACGACGAGTATGACCCGCTGGCTCATATCCCGACTATCGATTCGTTACAGGAAACACTTTACCGGCAGCTTGAGGCGCTGGTCCCCCCGGCTGATACCCCCATCGCCGAACAACTGGTAGGAAACCTCAACGAACGTGGCTATCTTGAATGCAGCGTTGAGGAAATCGCGACGCTGCTGAATGTGCCTACAGAGCGCGTGATGTACGTGCTGAGCCAGCTTCAAAGCCTTGAGCCAATCGGCATTGGAGCCCGCGACCTCCGAGAATGCTTGATGCTTCAACTGAAAGTCCTCAGCGAGCTTCAGACCCCCCACCCCCTGGCCCATACGTTGATTGATCGCTTTCTGCCCCAAATTGGCAAAAACCAGTTTCAGGACATTGCCCGCAAGCTCAAAGTCAGTGAACAGGAGGTACGCGATGCTTGCGCCTTTATTCGCGGCTCGCTCTATCCCTATCCTGCCTATACCTATATGCCCGAGAGCGGCATCAATAGCGGCACCACCTATATCCGCCCTGATGTGATTATCCGCAAAGGCGAAAATGGCTTTGAGATTGAGCTGATCGAAGAGAAACGGTACCGCTTCTCGGTCAGCGCCTACTATACTGATCCCGAGCTGAAAGCCTACGATCAGGGAGAGTATCAGCGCTATATTCACCAGCACAGCGACCGCGCCCGCTTCTTTGTCGATTGCGTCCACCGCCGCTGGCGCACCCTGCGCCGGGTTATGGAGCTGGTTGTCAACTATCAACGCGATTTCTTTGAGAAAGGCATTCGCTATCTGCGCCCGCTGACCCGAGCCGAGGTTGCCACCCGGCTGAGTCTGGACGAGGGCACCGTGAGCCGGGCGACAGCGAACAAGTACGCGCTCCTCCCCAACGGGAAATTGATGCCGCTCTCAGACTTCTTTGACGTATCACTTGGCATTAAAGACGTGCTCCGCGAATTGATCGAGGCCGAAGACCCCCGTAAGCGCTTCAGCGATGAAGAGCTTGCCCGCCTGATGACAGCACGCGGGATTCCAATGGCCCGCCGTACCGTCACCAAGTATCGCGAAGAAATGGGCATTGGCTCTTCACGAGAACGCAGCTAACGATTGAGAAGCGCGGTGGCCTCCTCTGGAGATGCATAGAGCGTCCGTTCACGCTCGTAAATGACCATACCCGGGCCCCCCCCTTTCATATGGCGCACGTGACGCTGCAACGTATAGTCAACCGGCACGGTGGTACTACCACGAGCCTGACTGTAATACGCGGCCAGACTCGCCGCCTGATCGATAGCCCGGCGCGAGACCTCACGCCCCGCCGTCTTGATAATGACATGCGCCCCCGGCACACCACGCGCATGCAGCCAGATATCATTTCCGGTTGCCTGATGGAACGTAACCTCCTCGTTCTGGCGGCTATTCTTTCCGATCAGAATGGTAAAGCCATCATCGCTCTGGACATGCATCGGCACACCACCACCGGGAAGCGTTCCCTTCTTTGTCTGCTTGCCACCTTTCCCTTTTTTCTGGGCTTTCTTCTCAGGCAATCGCTTGCCTTTCATGTACCCGGCTGCCTGAATCTCGGCTTTCACCAGTTCAATTTCTGCTGGCGTCTCCGCAAGCGCCAGGTCGGTTAGCAACTGCTCAATTGTCGCCAGTTCAGCGTTATTTTGCTCAATCTGCTCTGGCAACAATTCAAGTGCACGCTGCAATTTATGATATTTGGTGAAGTAGCGATTCGCGTTGCCAACCGCGTCGAAGCGCGGATCAAGCGGGATCGTGACCACCGGAATGGTATCGCCGCTGCCCTCAAAGTAATTCTCAAGCTCTACTTGTTGCTGCCCCTGTTGGATTTCATGTTGATAGGCCAGCAACAATTGACCATACAGCCGATCGCGTTCCGCCTCTTCTGAGACCGACATCTCCCGTTGAAGCAGATCCGCCTTACGGATACAGCGATCACGCTGCGTTTGCAGGACCTTACGCATTGGCGCATGCAGGGCATCAATCGCATCACGCCATTCCGCCCGGGCGAAGTAATCATCCAGAATTCCATTGATCGAGGGCGACTCATGCACCTCAACATCCTGGCTCAGCGCATATTGTTCCAGGGCATAAGGCGCGAAGGCGAGCGGCTGTTCCTCCTCACCTGGCTTTGCTTTCCGAACGACAAGCTGTGGCTGCCAGCGCTTTGTTTCGGGCAAAGCGGCCAGGTCGCGCACATTCCAGGCCAATTCCTCCCAGATATTCTCGTCGGCCGCCTCTACTGGTGTATCCACCTGCTCCGTAGCCCGAAACACCGTCTCACGGGCTAACAGCGGACTCCATCCCTGCACATGGCGAGTCAGCAATTGTGCCAGTGTCGGCTTGCCCTGATCTTTCTTTCCCTTCTTCCCCTTTTTCCCACTCTCCTGCACGGGATCGGGTTCCTCCGAGGCACAGATTGCCAGTTGAGCCGCTGTCACGCTGGCAGGATCAAGCTTCGGCAGCGTTTGTCCGGCAAGCGTGCGCTGCTGTGGAGGCGGCGGCATATAGGCAACATTAGGAGCAATCACTCGATAGCGGTTGATCTCGGCGCCAACACGCTTGAGCGAGCCAAGAATCATCTCATTTTCATCACAAAGGATAATGTTGCTGACCCGGCCCATGACCTCAACGATCAGGCGAAAACGAGTTCTTGCCTCACCTTCCCCCTTATAGCCAGCGATAATCTCAATCGTGCGCTCCCAACGGGGCTGCTCAATGGACTCAATACGAGCCCCTTCCAGATGCTTGCGCAGCAGCATCACAAATGGTGGCGGCTCGCTGGTGATACGGGGCGGCTTCAATGCTGTAATATGCACACGAGAAAGCTGCGGATGGGCAGAGAGATAGATCCAGCGGTTCTTACCACCCCCTTCCTGGTATGCAGGAACATAGCATTGCATGGCTATCGCGTGCTCTGTCGGTTGAATAATGGTATCTATTCGGGCATTCTGAAGCAGCTTCTGCCATTCATTGGCGACTGCTGCCAGAGTTATCGCATCTACCTGCATAAAACCTTTCCAATCTAGACCGGGTCCGGTCAACTCAACACCGATCATCACCAGAGTGAACACGAATAAGCAGAACAATAACCTTTCCCGGAATGCCATTCGTGTTGTACAATGTACAATAATGATGCAGGTTGGCCCCGCATGGTTCACCATGCCGGGACCTCTTTTGTACTCCCGCGAACATAGCGGTGACGCACAACAGTATAACAAAGTGGCATCTATTCGTACATCATCCTTTGAACGGCTGGCCGTCCATGCTATGGGATGAAACAGCGAATCCTCATATTTAATGAACACCAGGAAGAATATATGCGACTCGAAACAGGCGATACACTGCTTCAGCCACGGGAGCATAGCTCCCTTGTGCCACCATTAAAACAGGGACTCCTTTTCGTCCTCTCCGCTCCCTCAGGAACAGGGAAAGACACTGTGATTAAGGCCCTGAAAGATCAGGGGATGGGCTTTCATGTTGTTGCCTCGGTAACGACACGGGCTCCACGCGTTGGCGAGAGCGAGGGTAATCCATACTACTTTGTCTCGAACGAAACATTTGAACGTATGGTGGAAAATGACGAATTGCTCGAATATGCCAACGTACACGGGAACTGGTATGGGCAGCCCATTCAGCCGATTAAAGAGAACTTACGCAATGGGCGCGATGTGCTCTTAAAGATTGATGTACAGGGTGCTGCCACGGTGCGTCGCAAAGTCCCTGGCGCTATCTTTATTTTCCTCGTTCCCGGTTCGCTCGAAGAGCTTGTGTACCGATTGACCAACCGACAAACAGAAACTGAGGAACAGGTACAAAGACGCCTGACGGACGCCAGGAAAGAACTGGCACAACAAATACACTATGATTATATTGTAGAGAATCGACAGGGGCACCTTGACAAAGCCGTCGAGAGGGTGCGTTCAATCATTATTGCAGAGCATTGTCGCACAAACCCCCATTATGTCGAGTTATAAATAAGGAGGAATAACCTTGGAAGAACGTTTTGCACCATCAGGAACGCGAGAGCGTAATCTAGCAATGGAGCTAGTACGGGTGACGGAGGCCGCCGCCCTGAGCGCCGGGCGCTGGATGGGTAAGGGAAATAAAGAGATGGTCGATCAGGCTGCCGTCGATGCCATGCGCAACGCTCTCGATGGCGTTGATATGAATGGTGTTGTTGTTATTGGTGAGGGAGAGAAAGACGAAGCCCCCATGCTCTATATCGGGGAGCAGGTAGGCAACGGAAACGGTCCCGAGGTTGACGTAGCCGTTGACCCCGTTGATGGCACACGCCTGCTCTCACTCGGTCTCCCGGGCTCACTGGCCGTTGTTGCTACCTCTGAGCGAGGCACCATGTATTCTGCGCCTCCGGGAGTCTACTACATGGAAAAAATTGCTGTCGGCCCGGCAGGGCGCAACGTCATTGACATCAATGCTCCGATCGCGGTCAACCTCGACCGTATCGCTCGTGCTCGCGATGCCCGCATTGACGATTTGACCGTTGTCATTCTGGATCGCCCACGCCACCAGGAAATCATTCGCCAGGTGCGTGAAGTGGGGGCACGTATCCGCCTGATCGGCGATGGAGACGTTGCCGCAGCCATTCAGGCCGCTATGGAAGATTATCGCGGTGTTGATATGCTGCTCGGTATCGGTGGTGCTCCTGAAGCGGTTCTGGCAGCCGCAGCCCTGAAATGTCTTGGCGGAGAGATCCAGTGTAAGATCTGGCCGCGCAACGAACAGGAGCGCGAGAAGCTCAAGGCTGATGGTGTTGATCTTGATCAGGTTTTCCGCACAGATGATCTGGTCAGCGGTGATGAAGTCTGTTTTGCAGCAACCGGTATTTCCAGCGGTGAGCTGCTTGATGGCGTACAGTATCATGGCTGGGGCGCTCGTACATCTTCGATCATGATGCGTTCCCGCTCTGGCACGGTCCGCTATATTCAGGCCCGTCACAGATGGCGCAAGCCCGGCTTCGACCAGCGTTAATAGAAAGACGACACAGATCTATGTCCAGGCATCACAAGAGGGGACGGCTCATCGAAGTCGTTCCCTCTTTCGATATTCCCTCTTCTTTTGTGTCGGGCAGAGAGAAACAACGGCAGTGCGTGCAAGCTAGAGCCGCCGAAGCCGCTCTATGACAGCATCCGCGACTTGCGAGGTGCCGACAGCGGTTGGATCATCAGGACGTGGCTTCAGATCATACGTCACATATTTACCCTCACCGATTACCTGCATCATGGCTTTTTCCAGCCGAAGCGCCGCCTCCTTTTCGCCCAGATGGCGCAACATCATCACACCCGAAAACATCATCGCCATTGGATTAACCTTGTTCTGACCCGCATACTTCGGTGCGCTGCCATGTACCGGTTCAAAAACGGCGTATTGACTGCCAATATTCGCGCCTGGGGCCACACCGAGTCCGCCTATCAGACCTGCCGAGAGATCGGAAATAATATCGCCATAGAGGTTCGGTAATACCAGAACATCATATTGTTCCGGCTTCTGCACCAGTTGCATGCACATATTATCAACAATCCGATCCTCATGCTGGATGTCAGGGTACTCCTTCGCGACCTCATGGGCAAGCGAGAGAAACAGGCCATCAGACATGCGCATGATATTGGCCTTATGCACAATCGTTACCTTGCGACGATCATGGGTGCGGGCATAATCGAAAGCGAACCGGACGATACGACGGGTGGCGGCAGCTGAGATATACTTGATGCTTAAAGCGGAGTCCTGGTCTAACTGGTGACCCGTGGTACGGGCAATCGTTTCAAGCAGGGCTTCATGTTCGTGGGTGCCTCTTTGAAATTCGATACCGGCATACAGATCCTCGGTGTTTTCTCGCACGATTACCAGATCGATATTTTCATAACGAGAACGCAAGCCGGGATAGGTCTTAGCGGGCCGGAGATTCGCATACAAATCAAGTCGTTTTCTCAAGGTCACATTGGCACTGCGTTGGCCTCGTCCCATCGGGGTCGTGATCGGTCCTTTCAAACCTACTTTCGTTCTTTTGATCGACTCAATAACCTCGTCTGGCAGGACTGTACCTTGCTTCTCCAGCGTTACCGCTCCCGCCTGACACACTTCCCACCTGAACTGAACCCCGGTGGCTTCCAGCACGCGCCGCGTGGCCTCTGTGATCTCTGGACCCGTCCCATCACCGGGGATGAGCGTCACTGCGTGCGGTATGGACATGCATTATCCTCCAAAAAACTGCCTCCTGATACTCATAGCCTTCCGTTGGTAAAGAGGAGGCTTCACCTTATCCGTGATTATATCACATAAGATGAGGCAACGGCATAACACGTTCTTCTCGTTGTCCATTGCCTGGGATCGCTCTGCTTCCTTCCTTGTGAAAGTGGGGACACTCCTGTTGTCCCTGTTCCCGTATTGTAGCAGCCAGAAGCAACAAAAATGGAGAGTATCCACTTAGCGAGCGGAATACTCTCCATTCACGAAAGTTTGTGCAGCAACTATGATTTACTTTTTGCAGTCGTTGTTTTCTTACGAGTTGTCGTTCCGCTTTTCGCGGCACTCGCTTTTGTCTTCTTTGCTGTGCTGCTGGCCTTTGTGGTCGCTTTCTTGCGCGTCTTGCTGACCTTTGATGCATCGCCATTTTCTTTCGCCGTCGCCTTCTTGCTGGTCGAGCGCCGCTTTTTGGTCGATGTTTCGCCTTCCTGCACGGGTGCTTCTTGCTCACCCTGCTGCGGGACAATCACTTCTTGATAGCAGACCGGTTTCTGCGCTCCCTTTGGCAGCACCATCAGGCCGCCACAGTTCGGGCAGAGCTCTGGAACTGGCTTCTCCCAGATAGCGAAGTCGCAGGCAGGATAGTTGTTACACCCATAGAAGATACGTTTCTTGGTACGCGTCTTCCGTTCGACCAGATCACCGCCACAGCGTGGGCAATGCGCACCGGTCTTATTTACAAACGAGCGGCCATACCGGCACTCCGGGAAGCCAGAGCAGGAGATAAAGCGACCAAAGCGTCCGGTTCTGATAACCAGATTGCGCCCGCACTCCGGGCACTTTTCGTCCAGCTCCTCGACCGGTTTCTGCACGCGATCCATCTCGGCTTCTGCTTTCTCCATTGTCACCTTAAAGCCCTCATAGAAATCACGCAGAAACTCGGTCCAGGCGCGGCGGCCCTCTTCGACCTCGTCAAGCTTGTGCTCCATCTCAGCCGTAAAGCCGGTATCAACGATATCCGGAAAGTGCTTATTCATCACCTCATTGACGGTAATACCGAGCCAGGTTGGCATAAAGCGTCGCTGTTCCTGCTCGACATAGCCGCGATCCTGAATGGTGGAGATGATCGGCACATAGGTACTTGGCCGACCAATACCACGCTCCTCCAGCTCTTTAATCAGGCTCGCCTCAGTATAGCGTGGAGGCGGCTGTGTAAAGTGCTGTTCGGGCTTCAGCTTATGCATATCCAGCGTCTCATTGACCGCCATTTTCGGCAGCAATTTTTCGTCCTCTTCACGGGGCCAGACCCGATAGAAACCCGGGAATTTCAGGTTTGAGCCATTGGCCCGGAAGACATATTGCTGCGCCTGAATATCAACCCGCACCGTATCAAAGACGGCGGGAGCCATAAAGCTTGCAACGAAGCGTTTCCAGATCAGATCATAGAGCTTGAACTGATCGTTTGTTAGATATGCTTTCACACTCTGGGGCGTCAGGGACACGTCCGTTGGGCGGATCGCTTCGTGCGCATCCTGTGTGGTCGCTTTTGCCTTACCAGTGCGCCCGGGTCCAACATACTCCTGACCAAACTCGTCGTGAATAAAGTCTTTGACCATCTTCTGAGCTTCTTCTGAGATGCGCGTTGAATCGGTACGCATATAGGTAATCAAGCCCTGATGGCCGCGTTCGCCGAGCTCAATACCCTCATAGAGCTGCTGCGCAACGCTCATAGTTTTCTTTGGTTTAAAGTAGAGCCGGACCGAGGCATCCTGCTGCATCGTACTGGTTGTATATGGCAGGTACGGCTGTCGGCGCTGCTCCCGTTCTTCATACTTGAGAACGGTATAGGTTGCGCCCTGCAACTCGGCAAGGACAGCATCCGCCTCCTCTTTTGAAGAGATCTTGATCCTGCCTTTCCGGGTTCCCTTTCCGGGAGTGGCATCACCCTCACCATCTTCCCCACTTTCATCGCCGGGGGTTCCCATGTCTTTAACACGCGAGATCAGGACAGCATCAAAGCGTTCCGCTTGCTGCTGTTTGCTCAGCGTCGCCGTGATGCTCCAGTATTCCTCAGGAACAAATGCCTGAATCTCAGCCTCACGATCACAGATCAGCCGGAGTGCCACAGATTGCACACGGCCCGCACTTGTCCCTGATTGGATCCGCCGCCACAACAACGGACTGATCTTATATCCGACCAGCCGATCCAGCACCCGCCGGGCCTGCTGAGCATTAAAGAGGTCTTCGTTAATCAGCCGGGGATGAGCAATCGCATCCTGCACAGCACGCTTCGTTATCTCGTGGAAGACTGCACGGTGGGGGTTATTCAAACCCAGAACGTTCTTCAAAGACCATGCGATAAATTCACCCTCACGGTCAGGGTCAGGAGCAAGATAGACTTCATCTGCCTTGCTAGAGGCCGCCTTCAATTCATTGATGAGTTTATCCTTATTCTCGATTACCTCGTACTTGGGCGCGAAATCTTTTCGAGTGTTAACACCTAAACCTTTCTTCGGCAAATCGACGATATGGCCCATAGAGGCTCGTACCTCAAAGCCTCGACCGAGAAATTTTTCGATTGTCTTCGCTTTCGCTGGCGATTCTACGATCACAAGTTTCTTTGCCATCGACCTAATTCCTGACCTTCGTTATTTACAAGTTCCGATACCATAGACCGTTCACACTATCTTCCTTCTTGCGAAACTCGCTTTTACATGGTGAATATTCCCAAAGCATAGAATAGCATAGTTTGACAAGTAGCTACTGTCCAGTACCGTGAGTTAAGGATAGAGTAGCACATATGACAAGTAGCTATTTTCTCCTATCCTGAAGCCGCGATTGCTGCTGTATTACCGCGAAGCACAGCTATTCTCTCTCCCTCTCTTGACCCCCATCGAGCTTGCATGCTATGCTGCATTCGATTGTACGTAATAGTAGAAAGTGCGCAGGCTCGGAGAAGCAACATGCGGAAATATCGTTCGTCTCGACGACATATAGAGCAGGAGCAAAAGCATCCTGAAGCTAGCACTGCTCCTTCCATTCGTCCAGTGAAGGAGAAAGTGAGACACTCACGACAGAAGCGAAAGCATAATCCCTTGAGGGCAGCTCTGGCTGTGACCGCGGGTCGTGCCTTTGGGGCAATCAGTCGACGCCTGCATCTGGGTGGGGGTACCAGCGTCCCCGGTGTGGTCGCACAACGCATGTATCCCGGGGTGGTCAGTTATCTGGCTGCGCAACTCGCATATGGCAGTCTGATGATCACCGGTACAAATGGGAAGACGACCACCAGCAATTTTGTTTCCTCTATCCTACGCGATGCGGGCCTGCGTGTCTGGAGAAACCGCGAGGGTTCAAATCTGATGCGCGGCATTGCCAGCTCTCTGGTCATCCGAGCACGCCCGACCGGCCGCTTACGCCGCTCAGGTCAGGCAATCTCCGTCTTTGAAGTTGATGAGGCCACCATTCCTCAGGCGCTCAATGAAATTTCGCCACGCATCATTGTGTTCAACAATCTCTTCCGGGATCAGCTCGACCGCTATGGTGAGGTTGATACAGTGCTCACCAACTGGCAGAAAGCGCTTGAACACCTCTCGCCCGAGACCATTCTTGTGCTCAATGCCGATGATCCCACTATTGCTCAGTTAGGCAACTCATTCAAGGGACAGATTGTTTATTTCGGTATCAATGATACGGCTCTCAATCTCCAATCTGAGCAGACAGGTGAACAGAATCATCAGGTAATCGATACGCGAACCTGCTCTCAATGCGGCCACGAGTATGAGTATGCAGTGCGCATTTACAGCCACCTCGGACACTATCGCTGTCCAAACTGCGGGCAGGAACGCGCGCAGCCACAGATCAGCGCAGTAGAGGTTCAAACAGAGGGCTTTGACCGCTATCGCATTCGTGTGCAGGCCCACGGTGAAGAACATACCCTGATCGTGCCGCTTCCCGGCCTCTATAACATTTATAATGCGCTGGCTGCTATCGCTGTCGCACGCACACTTGGTATTGACTGGGAGCCAATCGAAAATGGTATCGGGCAATCCAAGCCTGTCTTCGGACGCGGCGAGCGTATTCAGGCTGATGGTAAAATCATTCGCCTCCTGCTTGCAAAAAACCCGACCGGCTTTAACGAGGTCCTTCGGACACTCTTCGCCGATCAAGAGAAACGCCATGTCCTCTTTGTGCTGAACGACAAAATCGCTGATGGGCAGGATGTCTCATGGATCTGGGATGTTGATTTTGAACGGGTGGTAGAGCATACCTCATCGCTGGTCCTGTCCGGCACCAGAGCACGCGATCTCGGGCTACGACTCAAGTACGCGGGCGTTCCAGAAGCCGAGATGGCGATTATCCCTTCGACGCCACTACGCCTGCAACGCGAAGAGAGAGGCAACAGCGCACGCCGCAAGAAGAAGACCGCCACGCCGATCACCATTGAGACCGCGACTCATCTCTATGGCCTGAAGCAGGCGCTCGACCTGGCCCTTGAACAAACACCCACCGGTGAAACGCTGTTTATTGTTCCAACGTACACAGGTTTGCTAGAATTACATCATGAGTTAGAAGAGCGAGGCCTGACCTCTCGCTACTGGGAAGGAAGAGACGGATGACGCACGATTTCGTCAGACCTCTCACGTTAACATTGGGTCATCTCTACCCCGATCAGCTCAATCTCTATGGCGATCGCGGCAATATTATGACGCTTCAATATCGCTGCCAGATGCGCGGCATCCAGTTTCGTGCCGTTGGTCTGGGCATCGGTGACGCTCTCGCTCCTGATGAGTACGACATGCTCTTCATTGGTGGCGGGCAGGATAAGGAGCAGGCGCCGGTCGCTCAGGATCTCTATGAGCTTAAAGCCATTGGTCTATGGGCAGCCATTGAAGATGATATGCCCGTCCTGGCAGTCTGTGGGGGCTATCAGCTTCTTGCCCACTATTATCGTCCGGCGGAGGGTCCGGATATGCGAGGCCTGGGTGTCTTTGATGCCTGGACCATTCACAAGGGACCGCGTTCTCCACGCTGCATTGGCAATATCGCCCTGAGCTGGAATGGCTCAACGCTTGTAGGCTTTGAAAACCACGGCGGACGCACCTATCTGGGAACGGCCAAGCCTTTGGGAAAGGTACTCAAAGGCTCGGGCAACAATGCGGAAGATCGAACCGAGGGCGCGATCTATCGCAATGCCTATGGTACCTATCTGCACGGTTCCCTGCTACCAAAGAACCCTCACTTTGCCGATCATCTCATCTATCTGGCGCTCAAACGCAAATATGGGGAAGAGTACCTTTTAGCTATGGCAGGGCAAACAGAGCCGTCTGAAACCGCGGATCACGCAGCTCAAGGGCTACATCAGAATGGAACAGTCGCTCTGGCAGCCGAAAAGAAAACAGAAAATTCGCTAAAACCATCTGACATTCTTACACCTCTAGATGATAAACTAGAGTGGGAGGCACATGCGTATATACTTGAGCGTCTCGGATTACATAGTGCAGCCCTAACAGCTCTGAGTGCGTATAAAAAATAGCAAATGGGTTTCCCTGTAAGGATGGCGCTATGAGCACTGATCGGACTCAAGCCCGCTGCTCGTTCTGTGGCCGCCACACATCAGAGGTTCGTCGTATGGTGGCAGGCCCAGGAGCAGCTTACATCTGTGATGAATGCATCCATCTATGCACTGATATTCTGAATGATCCAACACCTTTTTCAACAAAGGCGCTGGAGCTGGCTTCACGTCCGCCAATTGTGGTAGCCGCTCCACGCCCACCAGATGAGGCACAAGCAGCGCATCCAACAATTGAAACTCCTCAACGCACACTTCTTCTGGAACAGGAACAGAAGCAACAGGGGATGACGCTGATCCTCCATCGCTTGCAGTTGTATCAGACATACTTTGAGCTCCACTTTCTCTGGATCAGGCCGCCCTTTAGCGCTGGCTTTTCCTTTGTTCCGCGTATTATCTTCTTCCTGCGCGATAATACCGGAGCGCAATGGCATGGCGACCGCGGCGGTATGATCCTTGCTCGGCCCGATCTTGCCAGCAGCCCTAGCAACGCGGTGTATCAGGGAAGTGCCCGCTTTCGTCCGCTGCCGAGTCAGAATACCAGCACACTGACCATTCGTGCCGCTGAGCCACTGGGGCAGTTTGAGGACCCTCCTACCCGCCCGTGGCATTTTGAGATCACGCTGTAACCGTTAGATGAAAAACGGCACGAAAAAACTCCCCCGCGTGCTTGCGGGGGAGCTAAAAACGGATGATGTCCTCTTACACTTCTTCTAGCGCGGGGACAAGCAACCCGTATCCTCCATCATCGAGACGATACATGACATTCACGCTATCGGTTTCCTGGTTATAAAACGGGAAGTAGGTGGCCCCTGTCCGTTCCATCTCAGCAATTACTTCCTGATCGTTCATCGGCCTTGTCGGCAAGCGGCGAATCTCTTTGATTCGCGACCAGATCTGTTCATTCTCCTGCTCGCCGACGCTTGTTTCCTCCCTTTCATTGCCCGCTTCAATCGCTGAAAGCTGTCCACTTCGTGAGAGTGCCAGCCGTTTCATTGGCGCACCTTTATGGCGCTTCGCCGTCTGACGCCCCTTCTGCTTCCCCAATTGCGCCTCAATTTTATCCAGCACAAGATCAAGCGCAGCACTGGTATTGAGAGCGCTGACCTTGCTACGAATGGCGTGGGAGCTGCCCGGCAGGCTAATCTGTACGGTATAGCGGTCCTTGCTGCTGCGAGTCTGTTCCTCACCTACAATCACTTCTACCCGGGCGTTATCGCCCACCAAACGGGCAAGGCGTCGGACCTTGCGTTCCACCTGTTGTCGGAGTTGCGGAGTTACAGGTAACTGTCGGCCTTCGATATTAATTTCCATATGCACTTCTCTTTCCATTCTTTTCATTCCTCAGTAGCCCTTCGTCGAGCCACTGCAACTGGCCGAAAAGGAAGTATGTTCTTTTATTATACCCTCTCAGGCGCGTGGATGTCTAACACAAGGAGGAACCCTACCCTTCCATGTTCCCGCGTCGTTCCTCTTTCGTCCAGACAATGCCCCTCATTCTTTCCGCCCTTGTCTTTAATAAGCAGTAACAATGTTTCACATAGTTTGTGCATTGCAAAACAAAGCAGACACACTTTTTTCCATCGAAACCGCTCTCTTTCTCTTTTTCCTCCTATCTTCTCCATCATTTCTCAGATCTGAAAAAAGTGTAACCAATAGCTTTTCTAAGCTCTTCCAGATCTCACTTATTTCTAGAAGCCATTCTTCCAAAACCGCTCTTTTAGGCAAATGAATATTGATTCATATTAACATAGCACAACTTCATACAATATTCATTCATTAATGTTATGATACTAACAGTATCTCTAACATGCACTATCTTCTCAAGTTAGTGGAAGGGTTCAGTGGTTTATGCGTGAAATTCCAAGTGATCAGCATATTACATACCAGCTCCAATACAGAAAATGTGGTAAGTCATCTTGTAGTACCTGTAAGAATGGTCAGGGGCATGGACCGTACTGGTACGCATACTGGCGCGAGGGCTCTCGCCTGCGCTCAGGGTATATAGGAAAAGTGCATCCCGGTTTCCAGCAGACAGGCCTACAACAAACAGTCAGCAGAAGCCGATCCACCAAACTGGACCGCTTAAAACTCTCTTCTTCCGTAACCGTGTGATCCTATATCCTTCTCTCCTGTGCCTCCACTGCACCTGAGTGTGATAGAATATCCCTGTTAGTTCAGAAAACAGCATTGGAGGACATAGGGATGAAATGTCCTTACTGTGGAGGCACAGAGTCACGCGTCAAAGACTCACGTGACATTGGGGATGCAATTCATCGCAGACGTGAATGTGAACAGTGTAAGGGACGCTTCAGCACCTATGAGCGTGTGGAGAAGGTCCCGCTGATGGTGATCAAGCGCGATCAACGTCGGGAAACGTTTGACCGCCAGAAACTCGCAGCTGGTGTTCGCAAAGCCTGTGAGAAACGCCCCCTCCCCGCGGGGGATATTGAAAAAGCGATCGAAGAGATCGAACAGAAACTTGACCGCCTGGGCAAACAGGAGATCCCAAGCAGCGTTATTGGAGAGCTGGTCATGGAGCGCTTACGAGGTCTGGACAAAATCGCCTATATTCGTTTCGCCAGTGTCTATCGCTCTTTCGCCGATGTAGAAACGATGTTTGAGGAGATTCAAAAACTGCTACACCGAGATAAAGCGGAAAGCGAGCTTCAGACCCAGAAAGAAGAATAGAGCACCCTCCGGGCCGGGGGTGCTCTACCCGGTTCGACGCTTCTTACTTGTATAGTCAACAAAGGAATACAAGAGAAACGCTCTCTTTATGTGCTATGCACTCCAGACACAACATCCATAAAGAGGAGCGTACCAGGCGTCTAGTCGTGGCTACGAGACTCGGCCTTCCGCAGACGGCGGCTCAATACCGCGAGCATCTTCAGGGCAATATCGGGATGCGAGCGCAGAAAGTTGCGGAACTCCCAGACAGGGAGCAGGAATGCGGTCACATCCTCTTCCGCAGTCACAGAAGCAGAGCGAGGCAAATCATCAAGTAGAGCCATCTCGCCAAGCACGTCGCCAGGACCAGCAGTACCTAACGTTTCTTCCGCCCGATCTGGGTGAATTGCCTGCTCAATGCGCACTTTCCCGCTTTTAATGATATATAACCCCGAGCCTGCGTCCCCCTGCTTAAACAGGACTGAGCCCGCAGGGTATGTACGCTCCTGGCCGCTCTTCGCCAGATCCTTTAACTCTTTGGGACTGAGAGTGGAGAAGAGTTCTACGCGTGCAAGAATATCTTCATTCATGCCTCATGCTCCTTCATAACAAAGCTAGTGGTAAAATAAGAGGGAACGGGCCTACGCACTGTTCCTGATTTTGCACCGTATTTTACCACAAGAAAGCTACGGAAGATACCTGATTAGCAGGAGCTTTTTTGACTTTCTCCTATCGACGCACTACAATGAATTCAGTACTTCCGTGCTACAAAACAAATACCGACGCTCACCGTCTAGAGGATAGATTCTATGGCTATAGAAGACCAGGAAAAGCTCAAGAAAGATCGGCAACAGGCCGATAAGCGTATGCAAGATGGCTTCACAGCCTATAATGAAGGGAAAATAGATAAAGCAATTGAGGCTTTTGGGGACGCGGAAATTCGTTACCGCCTTGTCGGTGACTTCAAACGGGCCGGTGACAGCCGCTCGATGATTGCTGAAGCGCAGCGTGAAAACCACGCCCTGGAACAGGCTATCAATAGCTATCAGCGCGCGATCAAACACTATAAGCAGGCCAACCGCCCGCTAAATGAGGCCGCCTGTACCCTCTCTATCGGACATATCGAACGTCAACTCGCCCACCTGGATAAAGCCCAGGATGCATACATGTCCGCGCAGCACATGTATCGCACCCATCACAATGCTCAAGGACTCGGCAATACCTATCTCGCACTGGGGCATATCGAGTTTCAGCGCGGCAATCGCACCTACGCTACCGAGCACTATCAGGACGCGATCCGCTATTTTCATGAAGCCAATGACACAACCCACGAAGCAGATGCCAATCGCAGTCTTGCAGATATCCAGCGGCTTGAAGGTAACTACGATGCAGCATTGCACACCTATCAACAGGCCCTGGAAATCTATCAGCAGACAAAAGATCTGTTCGGCACCATCGACGCACAGCTCGGGCTGGCCCGCATCCATCTGGAACGCGAAGAACTCGACCAGGCCGCCGATCTCTATGCTGAAGCACTGAAAAATGCCTCTTCTCTGGAATACGAGCTCGGCACAGCAGATGCCAATCTTGGCCTTGCGGAAATTATGCTGAATCAGAATAATATTGATCAGGCGTTGATTGGCGCTCAATCCGCCCTGCAAGTCTACTCCGATCAGCAGAACGGCCTGGGCGCAGCGGAGGCCAGTAGCCTGCTTGGAGCAATCAACCTGCGTCGCGGTCAGCTTGGCTATGCGAACTCGCTGGTTGAGCGAGCGCTGCGGACCTTTAAGGCTGTAGCTTACCGCTTCGGGCTCGCGGATGCAACCGTGACGCTTGGCGAGATTCAACTCCGGCGAGGCTTCGCTGACCGCGCGCTGCAAACTTTCACCGACGGCGCAAATCAGGCGCACCAGCTCGGCAACACTCGCGCCGAGGTTCGAGCCTTGATCGGCGTCGCCTCAGTCTATCAGCATACAGGAAGAACGCCATCAGCCCGCAATGCCTATGCCGACGCTACCGAGCGCTGCGATACCATTTCCACTTCGGCAAATGCACACCTGAGGTCTCTGATCGAGATCGGTATGGCCCGACTTTCGATTTTTAGCGGTGATCTGCGCAGTGCCGAGAACCATTTACGCGGTGCCTTAGAGGCAGTGGGAGACAATGCACTCTCTGCTCATCTCAAACCTGCTATCGAGGTGCTGTATGGGCAGCTCTATCATACAGTTGGTGACTTTGCTCAGGCCTATCAGCATTTTACCACCGGCAAACAGCTTGCCGAACAATACCATGAGCCTCTTCAGGCTGCCCAGGCTGTGCTTGGCATCGGGCAAACATTGCTTGCACAGGATGAGCTGGACAAAGCCCTTGAAACACTGATGGATGCTGGTCGGCGCTTCCAACTGCTGGAAAGTGTTGACGGTGATGGCTATACTATGTTGGGTATTGCTCAGGTGAACATCGGCCAGAAGAACTGGGATGACGGCCTTGAGAATAGCGAAGCCGCGATCACGCGCTTTAAGCAAACAGCCGAGGCTCTCGGACTCGCGGACGCCTATCTGACTCGTGGCCTGGTGCGACGCGGTCAGGACGAGCTGGACGCCGCCTTGCAAGATTTCGAGCAGGCGCTTCATCTCTATCATCAGGCCCGACGCCCGCTCGGTGTGGTAGACACGCGCACCGCTCGCGCAGGTATCTACTTCTTGCGTGGTGATCTGGACAGAGCGCGCGACGAGCAGACGAAATCTATCACACAGGTAGAGAACGTCATGAACACCATCAGCAATCCTCAGCACTGGACACTGTTCCTTCGCCAGTATGCTGATCTCTATGCCCAGACCGCCATTACAGATATTCGACGCGGACAGGATGAACAGGCCAAAACCCTGCTTCAAAACTTCGCGCGCATCGCTGGCCCTCAGGAAATCATCCAGCGGATCCAACTCTACGAAGATGATATCCCGACCAGCGGCGAAGAGTTCACCGAAGAAGAGCTACAAGCGAATCAGGAACTCCTCAGGCGTATCGAAGCAATGAAGGCCGCGCTTCAGGGTTAGGAGAGTGCAGGGGATTGTAAACACCGGGTTGATCTGAGAGAATGTAGAGGCGCATTCTTGAGAAACTATTCCAGGATACACCTGTTCAAGGGAATGCAACAGGAGGTTTCAGCAGCGACACCACGCGCTTTCATGGAACGTGCAGTTCGGGGTCGCTCACACCCCTGTAGAGAGAGGAATGAGCCAGTACACCTCTCGCTCTCCTCTTGAGGATGAGTCTTGCAGTGGCCTCCGAGGCTGCTGAGGGCTAAAAAAAGAAAGACCGAACCAGGAAATAAAGACACAAACCAGGATTGGGATATACCAGGCACGCATCTTGTTCAAGATTGGCGTTGGCCTTGCAGCGGAGGAAATACAGCATTATGGCTATCCAGTTTTTGCGCGGAAATCCGCAAACACCAAAGGGGCATGCGATCCTTGTTGCTCGCGGCATGGGATTTGCCGGTGCAACCTATTGCACCTATTGTGTCGTACCGCCTATCCCTATGTCATCGATTGCGAAGTTCATTCCGCCTTTTCTGGCTGCACAGCTTCCAGCAGAGCAGCTTCAGGACACCGAGGTTTCGGCGGAAGGAATGCCCATTCCTCCTATTCTGGAGGAAGTCGATAATTTCGAGTATATTAAGGCGCTGGCAGAACATCGCGACGATGACCTGTGTGATATTGGCTCTATCAGTTCCAGGGATGACATGACCCGAATGCAGATGGCAATAGCGGGTAGCCAGGAATATACCAGCCTGTATATGGACTTTATTGCCCGAGTACAGCCTGAAAAAGCCGAGCCTGTCTCTGAACCGCTGACCCTCAATGAGATCGACCCGGAAGAGCTGTTCTTCCAGACTATGCCTGATCGTCAGAAGCTTGCCGAGCTTGGTAAACTCATAGGGACTGCCAGATATGCGATCGAGGGACACGATAGCGCCTTGCTTCAGGATACCAGGCGCAAAATGCAGCGCATAGTACACCTGCTTGCAGACAAATATCGCGGTTCAGATCTGGTTGCAGCCGCAATTGATCCCGACGAACGCGGGGCAAAACTGGCCGAACTCTATCTCAAACGAGCCTATAAGCTACTCGATGAGGAATATGCAGATATACCCGCTATCGAACGCTCTATTCGTGAGCTAAAAGAACAAGCCTGATCCTCAATTATCACGTATTTCTTAGGAGCTTATTTTATGGCACAAGTAGAAATGAGAGTGGACCTCTCACGACTTGTCAATGCACTTATTGCGAACAATCCTGATGAGATTATTGCTGCTTCACGGGAGCAGCTCCAAAATACGGATAACCCGGATACTCTACTCGGTCGTATTGGCATGATTGCCGTCCGGGGCGACCACGAAGGCCATCCATCGATTACCCTGGCCGCTGCCGCAATGCTGAGCCGTTGGGCCCGCTTTATGCCCGCACCAGTGGATTCAAATGTTCCGGCACGCGAACGGGTACTGCCTCTCTTCGTTCAGGCAGTCCGTCAAGCGGCAGCGGCTGTCCGTGCGGGTAACGATGTCCAGCCGCAGTATCCCGAGCCGTTCTTCCCGAGTGAGCTGCCCGAGGGTGAAACGGTCAATACAATGATGCACAAAGCCGTCCACAGTGACGATACTCAGCTTGCCGAGCGCTTGCTTTTCGGCCTCTATGGCTCCGGTGCTGACTATCGCACGATGGAGGTACGTGCCTATGAGGGTATCGCCGACACCTTCCAGAACAACGGCCATCAACAGCAGTTTGCTCTACGTGGCTTCCAGCTTCTCGATGCAGTTGAGTGGGGAGACCGTGCGCCAAACGTACTCCACTGGCTTGCTCCGCATTTGCCACTCAAGCCCCAGAACGACGAGCCAGAGTGGGCAAAGCAGGTTCGTGATTTCGCCAATAAACCAGAAAATAGCCTGGCAGCCGTCCGCACTCGGCTCGCACCCCCCAAAGAGGAGAGCGCCCTTGCCCTTCGCCAGACGCTCCGCAGCGACGTCGATACTATTCAAGTGTGCCGCGCCGTCAATGAGGCGATCATAAAGGGTGGCGCCAGTCCCCGTGCAACCGCTTCGGTGATCGCACTGGCCGCCGCGGATCTGCTGAACACAATTGGCGACGAGGACCGCGCTCTCTTCATCCGAGCCGCGCACGGTCTGCTCCTTGCCGCTGCCGTCCGCCAGATCTTTACCCGCGTCCAGGACGTTGAGGCGATGAAGCTGGTCTATCTCTCCGCGGCCTACATCAATGCACTGCACAAAGAGCTGGCACCGCAGGCACAACCCGCAGCACCCAAAGAGGCAGCCGCGAAAATCGTCGGTGGCGGCTTCATCGCGGGCTCACAGCTTGAAACTCTGCAAAAGCAGCTCGTCGAGGGAGATTACAGCGGAGCGCTGACTACCGCCCGCCGCTATCTTAAGATCGGGCATGATCCTCGCGCTCTCTTCGCCGCAGTTGGTATCGCCGCAGGCTACACCGATGCAAATGCCGATCAGGGCCATACTCTGCAAATCGTTCAGGCCGCCGCAGAAGAGTTCGTTGGCTGGCCGCGACAGCTTCAGGAAACTGACCGCGACAGCTTCATTCAGGCTGCGCTACGTGCCGCCGCATTTGGTCCTCGCGATTCCAGCCTCGCGGGCCTGTAAAGGCACATCTGCACACCTGTGATACCCGTCTGGCAAAGACAAGATGGAGAGGCACAAAATGCTAGTTGTGTCTCTCCTTTTGTTTTATAATGGTTGACCGGGAGGGCGTTTTCTCGCTCTCCTGAAGAGACCCTCTGGCTGTAAAGGAGATTGCCCTGATGCATGGAAAGAGGAAAACCTATCATACAGGCCCTCTTGTAGCGCTTTTTTGCCTGATCGGTCCTTTGCTTATGCTAAGCGCGTGCAGTCCCTGGGAGAGACTGGTCAAAGCGCCCGCCGATAAGCAGGTGCTGACACTTCCACAAACCGGGATTACAGATTTTGATACCCTTGATCCCGCACTGGCCCATGATGATGCCTCTATACGGGCCGTACAAATGCTCTACACCGGTTTAGTTCAATATAATGATAAAATGGAAATCGTGCCGCAACTCGCGCAATCCTGGAAGCAGGAAAGCGATGGCGTCACCTGGACCTTTCAATTGAAAAAAAATCTCACTTTTAGCAATGGGAAGCCTCTAACCTCCAAAGATGTCGCCTATAGTCTTGAACGCGCTTTAAAACCTGAAACCCAATCAACTGTTGCGCCACTCTACCTTGATCTTTTAAAAGACTCAGACAAACTTCTTGCCGGAACGATTGATACGCTTCTCGATGATAGTATTAAGACACCTGACGATGGAACCATTGTACTCATCGCAAAAGAGCCCGCAGCTTATTTCCTGGATCGCCTGACACTCCCCAGCGCCTCCGTTGTCAACAAAGAGTTGATTGACAAGTATGGCGCAAAATTTGTCGACCATCTGGCAGAGGGAGCGGGCGCAGGACCCTTCGTCGTCTCAAAATATGTTCGCGGTCAATCTATCACCTTTGTGCCTAACCAGCACTATTACAATACAAAACCACAACTGCAAAAAGTCGTCTTTTCCATCTATCACAGTCCAGAAGAAGCCTATAACGCGTACCTCAAAAAGTCCGTTGATATAGCACCTCTTCCCTTTTCGCGCTACACACAGGATAAGGGACGGGAAGACTTCCATCAGGTCAAGCAACTGTGGACGAACTATTATACGATGAACTATCTGGCCAAGCCCTTTCAAAACATCAGGATTCGGCAGGCCTTCGCTCTGGCGCTTGATAAAAAGGCCATTGCCGATCAGATCTGGCAGGGCAGCGTGATCCCAACAAACCATATTATCCCTGAAGGGATGCCCGGCTATAATCCAGACCTGCTTGGCCCGGATGGCACCCAGAATCTCAGCGGCAACGCCCAAAAAGCCAAAGAGCTCTTGCAGCAGGGCTTGAAGGAAGAACAGCTTTCCAGGCTGGAGCCGGTAACCCTCTCATATGCCACCGGGAACAAGCAGCTAGAGCAGGAAGCGCAGGAGATAGTCAAGCAATGGCAAAGCGTGCTTAATGTTACCGTGAAGGCTGAGGGACTCGACTATAACACGCTGCTGGATAGAATTACAGCCACGACTCACAATAGCCAGGGACTCCAGATCTGGGGCCTTTCATGGGTGGGAGAATATGCCTCCCCACAGAACTGGCTTACCTACCAGTTCGGAACAAAAGCGTTCAACAATAACATGAATTACGGCGTTACTCCGCAACAGAAAGAGCTACAACAGAAGCTGGCTCAGGCGGACAAAGAGAGCAACCCGGAGTCCCGCATGCAGACATATAAGCAGGCCGAACAACAACTGGTAAACGACGTTGCCTGGATTCCAATGGAACAATTCACCTCAACGTTCCTGCGCACACCTTATATCGTTGGCATGCCCGATACGCCCTCCGGGATCATTCCCCCTGATAGCTGGTCCAACATCTATCGCGTCGAGCCCGCCTAGACAGCACAGGGAGAGAGGCCTTTCAGTCCTTTCTCCCTTTTTCTTCTTTATCCTGATACTATTGCTTCTTTTACTTATATATCAATACGTTTATACTTTAGATTAACCTTCTATTTTTGCTATGTACCTGAATACTGAGAGATTCTATAAAGAGGAAACGTATATATATAAACATATTGAACATCTCTCTCACATCCCCGGACTCATGGAAGAGCATTGAGAGCGAGCTATCAGCTAGATCTGCTTCGGACGGAAGCGAAACAGAAAAGGGAGAGTATCGCATGCGAGAGAAGCACTATTCGGTTCGTTATACGCTACCCCTGCTATTGAGCGTTTGTGTGCTCTTGCTGGCTGCCTGCGGAGGCACAAATACCAACCAATCCACCGGCAATGAAAAAGCCCCTGATGACAAACAGATCTTCGTCTACCCCATCAATAATAAGGACATCTCGACGTTCGATCCTGCGGTTGCAGAAGATGCAGCAGCGACTTCAGCAGTAGCTATGGTTTTTACTGGACTGGTGCAGATTGACGAAGAGCAGAAGCTAAGCAAACAGCTTGCTGAGTCGTACAACGTCGATCCCGACGGGGTCACCTGGACATTCAAGCTGAAACCCAACCTGAAATTCAACAACGGCGATCCACTCACAGCAGAGGATGTCGCCTACAGTATTGATCGAGCGCTGGCCCCCGCCACAAAATCCGTTACCGCTCCTATTTATTTGGATCTGATTAAAGGAGCGAAGGAGCGCAACAGCGGGAAGCGCAACACCCTGCTCAACTACAGCCTTATCCCGGAGAAACCAGATACCCTGAAGATTGTCCTCGGGAAAAAGGCAGCCTACTTCCTCTATACGCTTTCCTACGTCTCTTCCTTTGTCGTCAACAAGAAGGTGATCGAAAAATATGGAGATCACTGGATGGACCATCTGGACGAGGGAGCCGGGGCAGGCCCATTCATCGTGACCAAATATATCAAGGGCCAATACATTGAGTTCGTGCCTAACCCCCACTTCTACGGTGAAAAGCCCAAAGTGAAAAAGGTAATATTTCCTTTCTATCAGAACATCGACACCATTTATAGAGCATATGAGACCAATCAGGTCAGTTGGGCGCGGGTGCCATCGATCAAAGTCAGTCAGGCAAAGCAGCTTCCAAATGGCCAGTTCCGGGCGGTGCCTCAGTCGACCGTCTGGTACTACACCATGAACTATCTGAGCAAGCCATTTGACAACCTCAAAATCAGGCAAGCGTTCGCTCTGGCGCTCGACAAAAAGAAATACGCCTCGGCAATCTGGAAAGATACCGTGCTCCCAGCTAACTATATTGTGCCAACCAAGATCCCTGGACACAATCCAGACCTGACCGGCCCAACCGGCGTGCAGAGCACGAGCGGAGATCCGGCAAAAGCCAAAACGCTGCTTGAGGAAGGCATGAAGGAGAGTGGCTATACTCGCGCCACCTTCCCTCAAATCACGCTGACCTACGCCTCCAATGTGCCTAAAGATGCACATGATATGATCATTGCCTCTCAGGAAGCCTGGAAAAGCGTGCTTGGTATTGATGTCAAACTGGAAACCGTTGAGCGCGTTAAGCTAGGCGATCTGGTAGACCAGACTTACAAGAACCCCAAAGGGCTACAGATGTGGTTCTACGGCTGGGGCTCTGATTATCCAGATCCGCAGAACTGGATCTCGTTGCTCTTCCATAAGGACTCAACCTACAACTCCTATAATTACGCCCAGAATGACAAGATGCCAAACTATCAAGACCAGCTTGAGACCGTCAAGCTCATGGAGAAAGCCGACGAAGACACCAATCAGCAGGAGCGCCTGAAACTCTATCAGCAGGCAGAACAACGTCTGGTCAATGACGTTGCCTGGATTCCCATGTATCAGACAACAGATCCGACCGTCGTCAAACCCTGCGTAAAAGGCTACTCCCCGACGGCTCAGGGCCTACCAGCCCCGGATCACTGGAGCAGAATCTACATCTCCAACGAATCGCCCTGTGTCGATGCAGCAAAATATCGCTAGACAAACATATCCTTCTCCACGGATCTGGGTTAGCCTTTTTGGGCTAACTCAGATCTTTTTTGCTCCTCTTCCCTCCATTTTGGGAGAAAAAAGCCGATCAATAAAAAGCGTGGGAGCGTCTTCGTCAAAACAAGTGAGATACAGGTTGTAGTAAAAATGCTACAATAGGGTAGCATGAAAGAGAGCAACCAACCTCATAGTATTCACACATAGAGATTCACTATTTGTCACTTTTATTATAATAAATGTACTTATAAATAAAAGAGTGACTCCAGAAAAGAAGACCTGTGAGAGATTCACCAGACAGACCGACGTATAAATATATACCGACCAGGGAAACAGGAAAAAGCAATAGCCCATTTGCATTTCAGCTCATGTGCTACCGGCATAGAGAAAGAGA
>Ga0164243_10003502_pt1 | contig 25086 bp, 26 predicted proteins | sample OricompcompostOP_FD_108781 | JGI IMG/M metagenome (GOLD analysis project Ga0164243, IMG submission 108781) | Organic Plus compost microbial communities from Emeryville, California, USA - Original compost - Organic plus compost (OP) | ecosystem: Engineered > Solid waste > Mixed feedstock >...
AGTATCTCAATCGAGACAAGGCCCGAGGTCGGGGAAGGCTTCGACCCGCTCGCCTCCCTCTTCAAGCAGTTCGAGCTGATCTATGTCGTCGGCGACGAACGCGACCTGGTGGGTGTGCGCACAAAATTCCGCGGCGAGACGACCTATCTCTACCGTCTCAATACCTCGCCCGAGGATGCGCGGCGCCTGCTGCTGATCTATCTCGCGCGGATCAACGAGCTTGCCGACCATCCGGAGTTTTATCACCTGCTGAGTAACAGTTGCACGATCAACATCGTTCGATACGCGAACGCGGCCGGCCGCAAGGGCCGGTTCGATATCCGCCACCTGTTTAACGGCCTGATCGACAGCTACCTCTATCACTCGGGGCGTGTGGACACGACGCTGCCATTCGACGAATTGCGCCGTCGCTCGCTCATCAATGCTGCTGCGCAAGCCGCCGATGACGCCGAAGACTTCTCGCAACGCATCCGGGCGTCGCTGCCAACGATCCATCGCTGACGTCGAAAGGAGCTATCCGCCGCCCTGCGCGCGAAATTCCTGCGGCGTCGTGCCGGTCTGCTTGCGGAAAAAGCGCGTGAAGTGCGACGGGTCGGAAAACCCGAGACCGTATGCGATTTCGTGAATGGGCTCGCCGGTGAACACGAGTTGCCGCTTGGCCTCCGTGAGCAGGCGCTGGCGGATGAGATGTCCCGCCGTCACGCCGGTCGCGCGCTTGACGTGATCGTTGAGCCGGTCCGGCGTCATCGCCAGTTTTTCGGCGTAGAAAGTAAGCAGCCGTTGCGCGCGGAAATTCTCTTCAAGCAGATCGCGCAGCGACGTTACTGTCGGGTCGGCCGGCTGCAGCGTCAGCGTTCCGGTGCGGTCGCGGCTTGCCGCCTGGCGCGCTACCGCGATCGCAATCAGCGCAAGATAGCCACGCATGGCGAGACGATAGCCCTCGCGCGCGAGAAAGCTCTCCTCATGCAGCGCCGCGCACAGGCTATTGATGCGGTCGAAATCGTCCTTTGCGAGCGCGACGAACGGATCGCTCGCCAGGGCGCGCAGCCGGGCCAGCGCCGCGCCGCCCTGCGCTTCAAGGATTTCCGTCGCATCTTCGGTGAAGCTGACGACGAAACCCTCGGTCTCGACCGGCCTGAAACGAAAGCCATGGGCGACCGTCGCCGGCAACAGGATCGCGCACGGCGCGGCAAAGGTCAGGGTTGCCGCCTCGTAGCTCATCTCGCCGCCGCCCTGCCCGATCAGCAGAATTTGGAACAGGTTGCGGTGGCGGTGCGCGCGGATCACCCAGTCGTTGGCACTCGAACGCGAGGACAGGGTCTCGATATGGATAAAATCGAACGCCTGATCGTCCGGCGGATCGCCGTAAAGGTGAAACAGGGGCAGGACGTTCGAACTGGCCATGGGCACAGCTTAAGCCCACGCGCGGACGAGGGAAGCCCCCGCGAGCCGCTTTTACGCCGGTTTCGCGCGAGAATAGAGCCGCCTGGGCACCGCTCCGGTCCCCGTGGGCTTAAATCCGCTTGTAGGCGCGATCGTGGTAAACGAGGGCGTGGCCCTCTTTCGGGCCGAACCACACCGCTTCCACAACGCCGAAGATCACATTGTGGCTGCCGACCGCATTCACTTCGGTGATTCGGCAATCGCAGGCCGCGATGACGGAAGCCAGCACCGGCGCGCCGGTCGACAGCGTTCCCCACTCGCCGCCGGCGAAGCGATCCGGATTACCGCTGCGGGCAAACACCTTCGATAGTTCCTCGTCATCGGCATTCAGCGTGTTGACGCAGAACACGCCATTGGCCGTCACAATCTGACCGCTCTGGCTCTTGCGGTTGACGCAGATCAGCAACGTCGCTGGCTCGTCCGATACCGAGCAGACCGCCGTCGCGGTGAAGCCGCCCTTTCCAGCGGGGCCATCCGTCGTAATGATGTGGACAGCCGCTCCGATCCGGCTCATCGCCTCACGGAACGGACCGGATGCGACCGTCTTCGGCATCGGCGGCGCATAGGCGTCGAACGCTCCCGCTGTCGCATCGTCAGGCCGTTGCTCGCGCCAATTCACCGGTTTCATTCTCATCATCCGCTATTTGAGACCATTTTGGCATATTCTGGCCTAGAAACGGGAGAGATTCAAAGAAACTCGTTCATACCGCCGCGCTGACCCAGCTATGCGTGCTTGAAGGCGACATCATCCGGATTGATCCAGTCGGAACTGGTCCAGCCGTTTTCGTCGTAGTCCGCCATGCACTTGTCCGCGAGCGCGATCATCGCATCAAGCGCGCCCGAACCGCGCGCGTTCAGCATGCATTGGATGCGGATTTCCTCGTGATTGCCGGCGTAGTTGATCTCGTAGAGTTCGTGGCGGCCGCCAAACTCGGTGCCGATCGCGTCCCAGAGCAGTTTCATGATCTTGATGCGCTCGCGGTAGTCGATGCCGTTCGAGCCGCGCACATATTTCGCAAGGTACTTGTCGATGCTCGGATTTTTGAAATCGAGCGCCGACGACGGCAGGTAGATCAGGGCGGAAGCGACGATTTTCTCGATAATTTCCTTGATGCGGCCATAGGCTTCGCCGGCGAACACCCGATAGCTCGCCCCCGATTGCACGTTCGGCAACACCGCGTCGCCGACCCACGGTACGGGGTTCATCGCCATCGCATCGGAAATGGCCCAGAACAGGTTGCGCCATGCGACGATCTCGCCAAGCATCGCCTGGTTGCCGCGGAACTCGTCCGCACCCGTCGCGCGCAACGCCCGTGCGACGACACCGACCAGGAAATCGAGCTTGACGGCCAACCGCGTGCAGCCCTGGAACTGAAAGCCGTTGAGGAACCCCGAACGCGGGTAAAACGTGCGGATGCGCTCGATGTCGCGGTGGACCAGCACGTCCTCCCACGGGATCAGCACGTTGTCGAAGACGAAGATCGCATCGTTTTCGTCGAAACGCGACGACAGCGGATAGTCGAACGGGGTTCCCATCACGCTCGCCGTCATCTCATACGAAGTGCGGCAGAACAGCTTCACGCCCGGCGCATTGACCGGCGCAATGAACATCACCGCCAGATCGGAATCGTTGATCGGCATCGCCGCGTTCTGACCGAGGAAGTTGTAGTGGGTCAGCGCCGACGACGTCGCGACGACCTTGGCGCCCGACACATACATGCCGGCGTCGGTTTCCTTTTGCACCGAAATGAAGACGTCCTTCACCTGGTCGGCCGCCTTGGCGCGGTCGACCGGCGGGTTGACGATGGCATGGTTCATGAACAGCACGTGGTTTTGCGCGCGTACGTGCCAGTTCTTCGCATTTGCGGCGAACTTCCCGTAGAAATCACCGTGCGCGCCGAGCGTGTTCATCAGCGAGGCCTTGTAGTCCGGCGTGCGGCCCATCCAGCCGTAGGACATGCGCGCCCAGTGAGCGATCGCATCGCGCTGGCCGACCAGTTCCTCGCGTGACTTGGCGGCCCGAAAAAACTTGTGGGTATAGCCACCCGTTCCAGTGTCGGTTGGGCAAGTCAGCGCCGCCTGCTGAGCCGGATCATGCAGGGCGTCGTAGAGTTTTGCGATGGACCGCGCTGCGTTGCGGAATGCCGGATGGGTGGCAACGTTCTTGACCCGTTCGCCGTAAATGTAAACCTCGCGCCCGTCATCGAGGCTGTCGAGATATTCCTTGCCGGTGAAGGGCCGCTTCTTGCTGGCGATAACGTCCTCGGGTTTGGCCTGCGGCATCGTTTTTCCTCCTGTTGCCGGGCGTTCCGGCTGAATTTTTCGAATCTGCCGCCAAAATGATCAGCGGAGTTCCGCGCGTGAATACCCCAAACCGGGGATCGCTGGCACAAATTGCGGGCAAGAAAGTCGCGTATACGAATCAGTGCCGGCAATTCCTCGCTTTCCGGCATTGCCGCAAACATGCAGCCAGCCCGATGACGTTGTCGGGTCCGGGCCGAGCCTGTTAAAACATCGGCATACGATTTGGTAGCCGAAGGGGCGCGGCAGGCGGATGGAAGTTTTCGTTCAGCAGCTCATCAATGGACTGACGCTCGGTTCCATCTACGGACTTATCGCCATCGGCTACACCATGGTATTCGGCATCATCGGCATGGTGAACTTCGCCCATGGCGATGTGTTCATGGTCTCCGCCTTTGTCGCGTTGATCGCATACCTGATCCTGACGACGCTGGTCGGCATCGGTTCCGCCGTGGTCACGCTGATCGCGATCCTTGTCATCAGCATGGTGATGACCTCGGTTCTGAGCTGGGTGATCGAGCGCATTGCCTACCGTCCGTTGCGCGGCTCGTTCCGCCTCGCGCCCCTGATCTCGGCGGTGGGCATGTCGATCTTCCTGGCCAATTTCGTGCAGGTCACCCAGGGGCCGCGCAACAAGTCGATCCCGCCGATCGTGTCGGGCGAATTCGTCCTGATGGGCAGTGGAAGCTACCCCGTTACGCTGAGCGTGAAGCAGATCATCATCTGGATCGTGACCGCCACTCTGCTCGCCGCATTCTGGTTCGTCGTCACCAGGACGCCGCTCGGCCGCGCCCAACGCGCCTGCGAACAGGACCGCAAGATGGCCGCTCTGCTCGGCATCGACGTCGACCGCACCGTCTCGCTCACCTTCGTCATCGGCGCGGCGCTCGCCGCCGTCGCCGGCACCATGTATCTCATGTATTATGGCGTGGTGTCGTTTTCCGACGGCTTCAACCCGGGCGTAAAGGCATTCACGGCGGCCGTGCTCGGCGGCATCGGCTCGCTGCCGGGCGCCGTCGTGGGCGGTCTGCTGATCGGTCTCGTCGAGACATTCTGGTCGGCCTATTTCACCACCGACTACAAGGACGTCGCGGCGTTTTCGATTCTGGCGATCACGCTGATCTTCCTGCCGCAGGGACTTCTCGGCCGTCCCGACGTCGAGAAAGTCTGATGGCCAGATCCGATGCGGCGAGGTCCGGTGTGAGTGCGCCTGCGCCTCACGCCTTGCATGCGGCCGCACTCGGCCGCGCCTTGCGCGCGGCCGCGATGGCGGGGTTCATCGCTTTCGCGCTGTTCGTGCCGCTGATCGGTTTCAACACCGTCCAGAACATGCGCAACGAGCTTGTGCTGGAAACCCGGTTTGACTTGCTCGCCGTCCTGGTCGCGATCGTCGCGGGCGGCGCTTTCCTCAATACGCTTTTTCTCGAACCCTGGCGGCTGCGCCGCATCGAGGCCGCGCGCCTGCGGGCGCCGACGAGGACTGCGCGCGCCGGCCCCAAAATATTCGCTCCGGCCGCGATCGCATTCGTGATTGTCTATCCCGCGCTCATCCTGCTCATGGATGCGCTCACCGGCCACAGCAGCGCGGTGAAGTGGATCGACAATTTCGGCATCCAGATCCTTATCTATGTGATGCTCGGGCTGGGGCTGAATATCGTGGTCGGCCTCGCCGGACTCCTCGATCTCGGCTATGTCGCATTCTACGCCGTCGGCGCCTATTCCTATGCGCTGCTCGCCAAGACGTTCGGCTTCTCGTTCTTTCTTCTGTTGCCGCTCGCCGGCATTCTCGCCGCATTCTGGGGCATCCTGCTCGGCTTTCCGGTGCTGCGGCTGCGCGGCGACTATCTCGCCATCGTCACGCTCGCGTTCGGCGAGATCATCCGCCTCGTGCTGATCAACTGGATCCCCGTCACCAACGGCTATGCCGGCATCAGCGGAATTCCGCGCCCCACTTTTTTCGGCATTCCCTTCAACGCAAACGATGACGGGTTTGCGGCCACGTTCGGGCTGGAATTCAGCCCGATCTACCGCACAATCTATCTCTACTACATCATTCTCGCGCTCGTATTGCTGACCGCGTTCGTGACGACGCGGTTGCGCAAGCTGCCGATCGGCCGCGCCTGGGAGGCGCTGCGCGAGGACGAGATCGCGTGCCGCTCCCTTGGCATCAACACCACCAATACGAAACTCACCGCATTCGCGATCGGCGCCCTGTTCGGCGGCTTTGCCGGCGCCTTCTTCGCCGCGCGGCAGGGGTTCGTGTCGCCGGAATCCTTCACCTTCATGGAATCCGCGACGATTCTCGCGGTGGTCGTGCTCGGCGGCATGGGGAGCCAGATGGGAGTCGCCGTCGCCGCCGTACTGATGGTCGCCTGTACCGAAATCCTGCGCGACCTCGATTTTCTCAAGCAGGTGTTCGGCACCGATTTCGATCCGACGCAATACCGCATGCTGGTGTTCGGTTTCGCCATGGTCGCGGTCATGATCTGGAAGCCGCGCGGTTTCGTCGTCACGCGCGATCCGTCGATCCTGCTGTCGAAATTGCGTAATACCGCTCCCGAGGCTCCACGCAACGTCGGCGGCGAGCCGATCGAGGAAATCCGTAAATGACGGCGCCGGCCGCCGGACAAGCGACCTGGCCGCTGCTGCGTGTGGAACATCTCACCATGCGGTTCGGCGGCCTCACCGCCGTCAATGCGCTGAGCTTCGACGCCGCCGCGGGCGCGATCACCTCGTTGATCGGCCCGAACGGCGCCGGCAAGACCACGGTGTTCAACTGCATCACCGGCTTTTATCAGCCGACCGAAGGCCGCATCGCGCTGCGCCACGGGTCGGTCGATTTCGACAGCGACCTCGCGGACCTCACCCGCCGGGGCACCGGACGGCTGAAGCGGCAACACGGTTCGTTGTTCCTGCTCGAGCGTTTGCCCGATCACCTCGTCGCCAAGCAGGCGCGGGTCGCGCGGACGTTTCAGAACATTCGCCTCCTCCCCGGCATGACCGTGCTCGAAAATCTGCTGGTGGCGCAGCACAATCCGCTGATGGTCGCCTCCGGCTTCACGCTGCTCGGTGTGCTCGGCCTCGGCGGTTATTCCATTGCCGAAAGAGCGGCCGTGGAAAAAGCGCGGTACTGGCTGAACGCGATCGGTCTCATCGGGCGCGCCGACGATCCGGCCGGCGACCTGCCTTATGGCGATCAGCGCCGGCTTGAGATCGTCCGCGCCATGTGCACCAACCCGGTGCTGTTGTGCCTCGACGAACCCGCCGCCGGCCTGAACCCGCGCGAGAAGGCGGACCTCGCCATTCTGATCCGCGCCGTCCGCGCCGAGCACAATGTGTCGATCCTTCTGATCGAGCACGACATGTCGGTGGTGATGGATATTTCCGACCGGATCGTCGTGCTCGACTATGGCACCAAGATCGCGGACGGAACGCCGGGCGAGGTCCGCAACGACCCGAAAGTGATCGCCGCCTATCTCGGCGTCGCCGAGAAAGATGTCGCCGCTGCCGGAGTTGCGCTGTGAGCGAAGCTGCCGCCCCGCCACCGCTTCTCTGCGTACGGGGCGTCGAAGCCTACTACGGCAATATCCCCGCGCTGCGCGGCGTCGACATCGACGTCCACGCCGGCGAAATCGTCACGCTGATCGGCGCCAATGGCGCGGGCAAGTCCACGCTGATGATGACGATCTGCGGCGAGCCGCAGGCGAGCGCCGGCACGATCACATTCGCCGGCCAGGACATCACGCGGCTGCCGACCCATGAGATTGCGCGGTTGCGCATCGCGCAATCACCGGAGGGACGGCGCATTTTTCCGCGCATGACCGTTATGGAAAATCTCCAGCTCGGCGCGATCGCGGGCGATCACGCCGCTTTCGCACAGGATCTCGAGCGCGTCCTGAAACTCCTGCCGCGCCTGAAGGAGCGCTTGCCCCAGCGCGGCGGCACGCTCTCCGGCGGCGAACAGCAGATGCTCGCGATCGCGCGTGCGCTGATGAGCCGGCCGCGGCTCCTCCTGCTCGACGAGCCCTCGCTCGGATTAGCGCCGCTGATCGCCCAGCAGATATTCGACTTGATCCGCGAACTCAATACCCGCGACAAGCTCACCGTTTTTCTGGTCGAGCAGAATGCGTTTCACGCGCTAAGGCTCGCGCATCGCGCCTACGTCATGGTGAACGGCCAGATCACCCTGTGCGGCACCGGCCAGGAACTCCTCAACAGTGCGGAAGTGCGCGCTGCTTACCTCGAAGGCGGACGGGAGGCGGATCATGTCTGAACTCGCGTTCGACGGAACGACCGTCTTTCACTTCGTGATGGTGACGTTCTTCCTCGGCGGTGGGGCCGGCTTCCTGACGGGCCGCGCGATCGCCCTCACGTGGCGGCCGTTATGGATGCTGGTGCCTTCCGCGCTCGGTCTCGGCGCCGCGATCCGGTTCGTGCATTTTGCGCTGTTTGGCGAAGCCCTCGCGTCATTGCCACTTGTCGGCTTTGACGCCGTCATCGCCTTCTTGTTCGCCTTCGCCGGCTACCGCATGACCCGGACGCAACAGATGGCGCGCCAGTATGGCTTTCTGCACCATCCTTGAGCACATGCGCACCTGCGCGGCACGGCGTCGCGCGGGCGGATAACTTCGACTTGCCCGGTGACTTTTGTCTCAATTCGCTGTTGAATCGCACCAATTCTGGCGCAAGCGCGTCCTATCCTATCCAGGGAGACACCCGATGATCCACCGCATCCTGTTTGCCGCAGCGCTGACGGCGGGCCTTGCCGGCGCCGGTACGGCATCGGCACAGATCAAGTTCGGGATCGGCGGCCCCATCACCGGCGGCAGCGCCGCCTTCGGCGCGCAGCTCAAGAACGGCGCGGAACAGGCGATCGAGGACATCAATGCGGCGGGCGGCATCCTCGGCCAGAAAATCACCTCGACCGTCGGCGATGACCGTGGCGATCCCAAGGAAGGCGTATCGGTCGCCAACAAGTTTGCCGCCGACGGCGTGAAGTTCGTGATTGGCCATTTCAATTCCGGCGTCACGATGCCGTCGTCCGATGTCTATGCGGAGAACGGCATGCTCGAAATCACGCCGGCTTCCACCAACCCGCGCGTTACCGAGCGCGGCCTCTGGAACATCTTCCGCACCTGCGGGCGCGACGACCAGCAGGGCGCGGTGGCCGGCGACTACATCCTGAAAAATTTCAAGGGCAAGAAAATCGCCATCGTTCACGACAAGACGACCTACGGTCAGGGTCTCGCCGACGCCACCCGCGGCACGATCAACAAGGGCGGCATGAAAGAGGTGCTCTACGAAGGCGTCAATGTCGGCGACAAGGACTATTCAGCCCTCGTATCGAAGATCAAGGCGTCGGGCGCCGACCTCGTTTATTGGGGCGGCCTGCACGATACCGGCGGCCTCATCCTGCGCCAGATGCGGGACCAGGGCGTGCATGCCCCGATGATGGGCGGCGACGGTATAACCGACGACGAATTCGCGGCGATCGCCGGCCCCGGCGCCGAAGGCACGCTGATGACCTACGGCCCCGACCCGCGCAAGCGCCCGGAGGCCAAGGACGTCGTCGCAAAATTCCGCGCCAAGAATTTCGAGCCGCAGGCCTATACGCTTTACAGCTACGCGGCGGTGCAGGTGATCAAACAGGCGGCGGAAGCGGCGAAATCGCTTAACCCGAAGAAGGTCGCCGACCAGATGCACTCTGGCATGAAGTTCAACACCGTGATTGGCGAAATTTCCTACGACAAGAAAGGCGATATCACCCGCCTCGATTACGTGATGTACGTCTGGAAGAAAAATCCCGAGGGCAAGATCACCTACGTGGAGATCGAGTAAGAACGTTTCTCTTTGTCGTGCCTCGCGAAGGCAGGGCGCCCCGTACAGCGAGGCGATCGCCCGTCATCCGTGAAAACTATCGCGCCAGTCCCAAAACGATCAGCAGCGCCCGATTCAGCCGTTCGATCTCGCTTGTCTTGAGATGCCCTAATGTGCGCCGTACGCGGTCCCTGCGAAGCGCCACCACCTTGTCGGTCATGATTTGTGAACGTGACTGAAGACCATTGGATGCGCTGGGTTCTATTGTCGGACGAAGGTATGAAGCGCCTTCCACATCCGGGGTCATCGGGCAGACAAGAACCGTCGTTGTCGTGTCGGGAAGCGCGTTGGATTGTATCACTATCGCAGGTCGCGGCTTATCAAGATCACCTTGTGCGACAACGAGGACGACGTCGCCCCGCTTCACGATCAAGCATCCGGATCGTATGTAGCATCAATCCACGCATCGATCTCGTCGTTTGCGGGATGCTTTGCCAGCAGTGCCGCCTCGCGCCGGAGTCGGGCGCGCACACGCGGATTTCGCAAATCAGGAACCCAAAATTGCACGGCCTTCAAACCCTGCGCGCGCAAGCGCGCACGGCGCGCTTGCATCCGCTGACGCGCGGTCTTCGGCTTCGACTTTTTGGGGTTGGCCGGCATCGTAGCTCACCTTCGTAACATGTTACGCGAAAGTGGTCGCGCCTGCAAGTTGCGCCTTATCCAATCCTCCCCAGCGCCGGAAACGTCTCCAGAATCCAGAACGCCGCATCGCCGATCCAGCCGGCGAGGAACGCGATGCCGGTAAGCACCATCAGCGCGCCCATCGCCTTTTCGACCTTGTCGATATAGATGCGGAATCGCGCAATCGCCGCCATCGCGGGCTCGACGGCGAAGGCCGCAATCAGAAACGGAATGCCGAGCCCGGCCGAGTACACCGCCAGCAGGCCGGCGCCCTGCCCAACCGTTTCGCGCGACGCCGCGACGGCTAAAATTGCCGCCAGCACCGGCCCGATGCACGGCGTCCATCCGAACGCGAAGGCAAGTCCCATCGCGTAGGCGCCCCACAGCCCGACCGGCTTGGACATCGGCGCGCGCTTTTCGCGCATCAGCACGGAAAACCGCGTCAGTCCCAGGAAATGCAGGCCCATGACGATGATGACAACGCCGGCGATGATGGCAAGCTGCGGCGAATAGGCAAGCACCAGCCGCCCGATCACGCTGGCGCTCGCGCCAAAGGCAATGAATACCGTTGAAAAACCGCAGACGAACAGCAGCGCGGCCGCCACCGTCTCGCGCTGCACCCGCGGCGGCGGTTCGCCGTCCGCCAGCCGCTCCAGCGACGCGCCGGCAAGGTAAACGAGATACGGCGGCACCAGCGGCAGCACGCACGGCGACAGGAAGCTGAGAAGGCCCGCGATCAACGCTGCGGCGAGAGAAACATCGGTCGTCATTGCTCCCTTGATGCGCGCAGATGGACGCTCATGCAAGCCAGGGCAACCACGTATCGCCGGGGCCGGACAGGCGGTGATATAGAGGACAGGGAATCGCTGGAACCGGATGAAGGAATGCTGCGCAAGCTGCCGATAGTGGGCGTATTTGGCCAAGGCACGCCGGTTGACAGGGACCGCGCCGCGCTGGCGCGGGCGACCGGCGCACTGGTCGCGAGGCTCGGCGCGCATCTGCTGACCGGCGGCGGCTACGGCATCATGTCGGCGGCGGCGGAAGGCTTCGTTGCGGTTCCCAACCGCGAGGGATTGTCGATCGGCATCGTGCCGCGTCTTGCCGCGGGCGCGTTTGACGAACCGAACCGCGGTCCCGACGGCGAGCCCTATCCCAACCCTTTCGTCGAGATCGCCGTGATGACGCCGCTGCCGCCTCGCACCGAGGAGTGGCGCAGCGTACCTTCGCGCAATCACGTGAACGTCCTCACCGCTCATGCGATCCTCGCGCTTCCGGGCGGCAAAGGCACGCATAACGAATTGGCCATGGCCGCGGCCTACCAAGGCGAGACCGGACAGCCGCCGGAGGCGCGTCACACCGTTCTCCTGGGACCCCGCGAAGAATTCCTGCCCGAGCATCTCGCAAGCTTTATCCATGCCGCGACGCTTGATGAAGCGGAGCAATACCTCCTCCGCATCCTGCGCCGGGAGGGATTTTCCGTGAACCACCGGACATCCATTCGCCATGCCGCTTCGTAATCTCATCACCGACGTCGCCGGCGTGCGCATCGGCAACGCCCATGACGACCGGATCGCCTCCGGCGTGACGGTCGTGCTGTTCGACAAACCGACGATCACATCCGGTGACGTGCGCGGCGGCGGACCCGCCACCCGCGAGACCGACCTGCTCGATCCGACCACAACCGTGGAGCAGGCGGACGCGGTCGTGCTATCCGGCGGCTCGGCATTCGGTCTCGATGCGGCATCGGGTGTGCAGGCGTGGCTGCGCGATCACGATCGCGGTTTCCCGATCGGCCCGGTGCGCGTGCCGATCGTCCCGGGTGCGGCGTTGTTCGATCTGCTCAATGGCGCGAACGAAAATGGCAACGAGAAAACCTGGGCGCGGTTTCCGCCCTATCGCGACCTGGCCTACGCCGCGGCCGATGTCGCGAGCGAGGAGTTCGCGCTCGGAACGGCGGGCGCCGGGTTTGGCGCGACGGTCGTCAATCTCAAAGGCGGGCTCGGGTCGGCTTCGGCGATGACGCCGGACGGCATTACGGTCGGAGCTGTTGTGGCGGTGAATGCCGTCGGCTCGGTCACGGTCGGAGACACCAGGCACTTCTGGGCCGCTCCGTTCGAGCAAGGCAATGAATTCGGCGGGCACGGCTCACTGGCAAGACTTTCCGCCGACGGCCTCACCATGACGTTGAAGGGTGCGGCTCGGGTCAGCACGACAATTGCCGTGGTCGCGACCGACGCCGTCCTGACTCAGGGCCAGGCCCGCCGGCTCGCCATCATGGCGCAGGACGGTTTCGCACGCGCGATCTATCCGGTTCACACGCCGCTCGATGGCGACACGGTGTTCGCCGCCGCGACCGGCGCAAAGCCGTTGTCGGACCCTTTTCACGGCCTGGCGCATCTTGGCGGGCTCGCCGCCAATGTGCTCGCGCGCGCGATCGCGCGCGGCGTCTACGAAGCCACCGCACTGCGGTTCAAGGGCGCGCTGCCGGCCTATCGCGACAGGTTTCGATAGTGTTCGTCATTCGGGGGGCACAGGCGGCATTCGCGAACCCGAACCCGGAAAACTGACGTCGGCATTACGAAAACCGTTCCGCGCGATACGGCGCCGGATCGGTGAACGGTGTCGCGCCGGTCATCATTTCCGCGAGCAGGCGTCCGGTCGCAGGACCGAGCGTCAAGCCCCAATGGCCATGCCCGAACGCCAGCCATAGTCCCGTTTGTCCGGGGGCGCGGCCGATCACCGGCCGTGAGTCGGCAAAGCAGGGCCGCGATCCCATCCACGGTTCCTTCTCCACTGGACCGCCCAGCGGAAACAGTTCCGTCGCGGCCGGCATCAGCCGGTCGAACTGCACAGGCGTCGGCAGTGCGTCGCGCGGCGCAAACTCCGCGCCCGTGGTGAGACGGATGCCCTGCTCCATCGGCGCGAGCACGTAGCCGCCGTCCGCATCGAGCACGGGCCGCGCCAGCGAGGCGTTGCCTTGCGGCGTATAGTGGCGGTGATAGCCGCGCTTGATGCCGAGCGGCAAGTCGATGCCGAGCGGCGTCAGCACATCCGGCGCCCACGGCCCCAACGCGATGACGATCTGGTCTGCGTCCAGATGACCGGCGTCCGTGTCCACACGCCAGTGGCCTTCGCTGCGATGGAGCGTGCGCGCATCACCCGGCAGCGTAACGCCGCCGAGCGCGGCAAAGCGCGCCGCATAGGCGCGCGTCACCGCCAGCGGATTGGAAATGCTCGCGACGCCGTCCCAGAACACCGCATGGCGGAACACCGGCGCCAGCGACGGCTCGAGTTGCCGCGCGCCCTCGGCGTCGAGCGTCTGATGCGAGATGCCGAAATCCTTCGCCACCGCGCGCTCGCGCGCATTGGCGGCAAAGCTCTCGTCATGGCGGAACAGTTTCAGCCAGCCGGTGCGGCGCAGATATTTTTCGGCGCCCGCCTCGTTCAGCAGCGCCTGATGTTCGGGGATCGCCTGCGCGAAGAACGGCCGCATGGTCCGCGCGGTTTCTAATAGCCGCTCCGGGCTCGACCATTGCCGGAACGCCCATAGCCACGGCGCCACCTGCGGCAAAAACATGAGATGATAATTGGCCTCCGGCGCCTGCTTCAACGCGACCCGCATCAACATGCCGAAGCCGGGGAAAGCCTGCGGAAATACCGTCATGCCCTCGATGATGCCGGCATTGCCGTAGGACGTGCCCTCGCCGATACCCGCCTTGTCAACCAGCGCGACCGAAAGCCCGCGCTTGGCCAGATGCAGCGCCACCGAGACGCCGACAATGCCGGCGCCGAGCACGGTGACATCGGTTCTGGCCATGACTTCCTCAGGAACGGGTTATGCGCGGGCGTTATTCATATATGGCCGATTCGGGGCCGGACAACGGCTGGTGAACGGGCCGCTTCAACCTTGCACAAACCGCGCCACGCGCGTTGCCGCGCCCGCCGCCGCGTGTTACCGGACTTCAGGTTTTCGGAGGACTTCATGGTCAATCCCCTCCTTATCGCGCCGTCCATCCTGGCGTCGGATTTCGCGAAACTCGGCGAGGAAGTTCGCGCGGTCGATCAGGCCGGCGCGGACTGGATCCACGTCGACGTTATGGACGGACATTTTGTCCCGAACATTACAATCGGTCCGGACGTGGTGAAGGCGTTGCGGCCGCATTCCAAGAAGATATTCGATGTGCATCTCATGATCGCGCCTTGCGATCCCTATCTGGAAGCGTTTGCCAAGGCGGGCTCCGACATCATCACCGTGCATGTCGAGTCGAGCCCGCACGTGCACCGTTCGCTGCAGGCGATCCGCGCGCTCGGCAAGAAGGCGGGCGTCACGCTCAACCCCGGCACGCCGGTGGAGACCGTCGAGAACGTCATCGACCTCGTCGACCTTATTCTGGTCATGTCGGTCAACCCGGGGTTTGGCGGCCAGAAATTCATCTCGGCCGCGATCGAGAAAATCCGCCGGCTGCGCGCCATGGCAGGAGGACGGCCGGTTGATATCGAGGTCGACGGCGGCATCACGGCGGATACCGCGCCTGACGTGATCCGCGCCGGCGCCAACGTGCTGGTGGCCGGCTCCGCCGTGTTCAAGGGCGGCACGCAGGACGCCTATGCAGCGAACATCGCCGCAATCCGGAACGCGGCGGCAATGGCCCGCGGCGAGGCCGCGTAACCTTTATACCGATTGCGACGGCAATCAGGTTATTCCGCCGCCGCCAGCGCCGGTTCGGCCAGGACCGACACGATCTCCGATGCCCGACGCAGCGTCCTGCTGACCGGACAGCGCTCGGCGATTTCCAGCAGGCTCTGCCGCTGCTCCGGCGACAGGTCTCCGGTCAAGGAGATCACCCGTTCGAACTTGTCCACCTTGTCCCCGCTTCCGGCGGCGCGCTGAAGGTGACGGAGTTTTACCTCGCAGCGCACCAACGGGATTTTCTTGCGATCGGCATACATGCGGATGGTCATCGCCGTGCAGGCGCCCAGCCCGGCCAGCAACAATTCATAAGGGTCGGCGCCGGTGTTCTTGCCGCCGAGGCTTTCAGGCTCGTCGGCACCGAATACGTGATTGCCTGCAAGCACGTACTGCCCGTAAGGCCCGTGACCACTTTCAACCACCGTGACGTTTCGCTCGTGCATGCTGAACCCTCCAAAAAACGTATGCAAACTAGCCGCAAGCCCATCGCGTGAATTGAGATCGCGCAACTGACGACCCGCCGGCACCCTTGATCCTGATCAATGCATTTGCAACCGCTTCCGGCGTTTTCTTCTCGGCGAAACATCCGCCATTGCGCATAAGCAGAATGCAATCACAGGGGAGTTAAGCCATGTCACACATCGTCGTTCTCGGCGCCGGCGTCGGCGGCATATCGATGGCCTACGAGCTTCGGCATGCTCTCGGACGCGCGCATGAGATCACCCTCCTCAACAACAATCCCTATTTCCAGTTTACGCCCTCCAACCCCTGGGTTGGCGTCGGCTGGCGCACGAAAGAAGACATTACCGTCGACCTTGCGCCGCTGATGGAGAAGTACGGCAACAAGTTCATTTGCCAATCGGCAAAACGTCTTCACCCTGACGAAAACAGGATCGAGCTCGCTGACGCCCAGTCGATCACGTACGACTATCTCGTGATTGCAACGGGGCCCGAACTTGCGTTCGATGAAGTGCCTGGGCTTGGCCCTGAAAGTTTCACCCAGTCCGTCTGCACCGTCGATCACGCGGCAAAAGCGCATACGGCCTGGGAAGCCTTCTGCAAGGATCCCGGGCCGATTGCGGTCGGCGCCGTACAAGGCGCGTCCTGCTATGGGCCGGCCTACGAATACGCGATGATCATGGACAAGGAGTTGCGCAACCGGAAAATACGCGACCGGGTGCCGATGACCTTTATCACCGCGGAACCTTATATCGGCCATCTCGGATTGGGCGGGGTCGGCGATACCAAAGGCCTGCTCGAACACGAGTTGCGCCAGCGCAGCATCCGGTGGATCACCAACGCAAAAGTCGACGGCGTCGAAGCCGGGAAAATGGCCGTCACGGAGTTCGACGATGACGGCAAGGAAAGGAAGAAGCACGAGGTACCTTTCAAATATGCCATGATGCTCCCTGCCTTTCGTGGAATTTCCGCGTTGCGCGGCATCGAGGGGCTGGTCAACCCCCGTGGATTTGTCGTCGTCGACAAACACCAGCGCAATCCGAAATACCCGAACGTATTCGGCGTCGGCGTCGCGATCGCAATCGCACCGTTGGAACAGACCCCGGTCGCAACCGGCGTGCCCAAGACCGGCTATATGATCGAAAGCATGGTCGCGGCAGCGCGCGAGAATATCGTCGATCTTTTGCAGGGCAAGCAGCCATCGCATGTCCCGACATGGAATGCCTTCTGCCTCGCCGACTTTGGCGACAGCGGCGTGGCGTTCCTGGCGAAGCCGCAGAATCCGCCTCGCAACGTGGCGTGGGCCGGCGAAGGCAAATGGGTTCACCTCGCGAAAATCGCGTTCGAGAAATATTTCCTGCACAAGGTGCGAACGGGCGTCAGCGAGCCGTTTTTCGAAAAGACGGTCATGCGCCTGCTCGACATCAACAAGCTGCAGACGCCGCCGGCCGCCTAGGCCGGAAGCGCAAGACGAATATCGCCGCGATCGCGGATCGCGGCGCGCGTCACAGCCCGTTGCGACACCGAGCACTCTTCGGAGTCCGCAACCCGCTTGGTTCGCATGAAAAGCTGGCATAAGGTTCGTCCATGAGCCTTGCCCAGAACCGGATCGAACCGGTCAGCGACATTGTTGCGCCCGAGGAAAATCTCACGCCCGAGATCATGATCGCGCGCGCTATCGCGCTGCGTCCGCTGCTGCGTGCAAAGCAGGCCGAATGCGAAGCGCTTGGAAAAGTCCCCGATGAGGTCAATGCGGAACTCGTCCGCGCCGGCTTTTATCGCATGGTGCAGCCAAAGGTTTTCGGCGGTTACGAATTCGACGTGCCGACCTTCTACAAAACGATGATGGAGATTTCGCGCGGCTGCTCGGAGACCGCCTGGGTGCTGGCGCTGACCGCGGGCCATCCCATGATCGCGGCGTTCTTTCCGGAAGAAGGCCAGCGCGACGTTTACGGCGATGCCGGAGAATTCCGCTGCCCGGCCGGATTCAACCCGCCCGGCACCGCCGTTCCGGTCGAAGGCGGCTACCGCGTGACCGGCCGCTGGGTATCGGCCTCCGGCATCGACCATTCGACCCACTTCGTCACCATGGCGCATGTGCAGACCGACCCGCCACAAACCGCCGGAGTTCTGCTGCTGCTCAAGCGGAACGAATACAGCATTCTCGACGATTGGCACGTCATGGGCATGCAAGGCACCGGTTCGAAAAGCGTGGTGGCAAAAGACCTGTTCGTGCCGGCACGGCGGAGCGCGCCGACGCGCGGCCATGGGCTGCTTACGCAAGTGGCGCTGCCCGGTCCTCCGATCCACGCTAACCCAATGTACTATGGGCGCATCGGCGCGTTCCTGATCGGCGAAGGCGCGTCCGTCGCCGTCGGAGCCGCGCGAGGCGCACTCGATCTCTACGACGAGGTGCTGCGCACCAAGCGTTCGACCCAGCGGCCGACGCTGCAACTCGATAAGGATCCCGAGTTTCTGCACTACTACGGGCAGGCGCTCACCAAAGTCTCGACCGCCGAGGCCGCGCTCGTCCGCGCCGGTCAGGAATTCATGATTTATGCCCAGGAAGACAGGGCGGGAATCGCGCCGTTCGATCTCGCCCGCGAGTATCGCCTCTCGCTGATCGGCATCGAATGCATCAACATGGCCTGGGAGGCCATCGATCTGATCTTCCGCACCGCCGGCACGTCTTCGTCGGTCAAGATCGGTCAGCCGATCGGGCGCTACTTCCGCAACATCGCCGCCATCCGCACGCATCCGATCCAACAACTCGACCGCATCGCCATGAGCGCTGCAAAGGCGAATTTCGGCGTCGCGTAAGCCCGCCGGCTATCAGGCTGAAGCTGAAATCCTCTCGCTTTCCTCCCACAGCCTTTTTGCCTCCGCATCGTCCTGCGCCTCCCTGCTGGGGAGTGCAGGCGCGCACTTGTAGAAATACTGACCGGAAACGGTCGCAACATCCCACGATGACGCGAGATAAATCGTCGTCGCCGCGCCCTTGTCCACGGAGAGCGCTCCGAGTTTGGCGATCCGCACGCCGAGCGCATACAGCCGGCCAGACTGATCGCCGAAGCGGGTCGCGACAAATCCGGGATGCAGGGAATTGGCAGTGACGCCTGTCCCGGTCAGCCGCCGCGCCAGTTCGCGGGTGAACAGGATGTTGCAGAGTTTGGTCGTGCCATAGACCTCGAACGGCCGATAGCTTTTCTTCCGTTGCAGATCGGCGAAGTCGAGGTGCCCGCGGCGGTGCGCGCCGGAGGCGACATTCACGATGCGGGAATTCGGCGTTGCGGCCAGTCGCTCGCGCAGGCCTGCGGCCATCACGAAATACGACATATGATTGAGCGCAAAAGTACGCTCGAGTCCCTCCGCCGTCTCCTGCCGTCTGGCGAAGATGGCGCCGGCATTGTTGATCAGCACGTCGATGCGCGGCTCCGCCGCGGCGATTTCGGCGGCCACACGACGGACTTCTGCCATCAGCAGCAGGTCGGCAAAGTGGACCGCGTGAGAAAGCCCCGGCGCGACGGCGCGCAGCCGCCCCAGTGTGGCATCCGCGCGCGCCTTGTCCCGCGCCACCAGCACGATCCGCGCTCCCATCGCGGCGAGCTTTTCGGCCGCCACCTGCCCAATGCCGGAGGTTGCTCCGGTAATGACGATGGTTTTGCCCTGCATGCTGATCTTCCCGATTGTCGTTCCAGGGACCATATATAGAGGGCCTTTTCCCGGTGAAACATCAACGGAGCGGGTTTTCGGGGGCGCCGCCCTGTGTTAACCCCCGCCCCGTCGAATGCGAGCGCAAAGAAAATGATCCCCCGTTACACCCGTCCCGAAATGGCCTCGATCTGGGAGCCGCAGACCCGCTTCAAGATCTGGTTCGAGATCGAGGCGCATGCTGCCGACGCCCTGGCGGAGCTCGGCGTTATCCCGAAGGAGGCCGCGAAAACGATCTGGGCCAGGGGCAAGGATGCGACGTTCGACGTGGCGCGGATCGACGCCATCGAGCGCGAGGTCAAGCACGACGTCATCGCGTTTCTGACCCATCTTGCCGAAATCGTCGGGCCTGACGCGCGCTTCGTGCATCAGGGCATGACCTCGTCCGACGTGCTCGATACCTGTTTCAATGTGCAGCTTGCCAGCGCCGCCGATATCCTGATCGCCGACGTGGACAACCTGCTCGCCGCGCTCAAGCGCCGCGCGTTCGAACACAAGCTGACGCCGACCATCGGCCGCTCGCATGGCATTCATGCCGAGCCGACCACGTTCGGCGTCAAGCTCGCCTATGCCTATGCCGAATTTTCCCGGGCCCGCGAACGGCTCGTCGCGGCGAGAAAGGAAATCGCCACCTGCGCCATCTCAGGGGCGGTCGGCACCTTTGCGCAAATCGATCCGCGTGTGGAGGAACATGTCGCGAAAGCCATGGGGCTCGCCGTCGAGCCGGTTTCGACGCAGGTGATCCCGCGTGACCGCCACGCCATGTATTTTGCGACGCTCGCGGTCGTGGCATCGTCAGTTGAACGGCTCGCCACCGAAATCCGCCATCTGCAACGCACCGAAGTCCTGGTAGCGGAGGAGTTTTTCTCCGAAGGCCAGAAAGGCTCGTCGGCGATGCCGCACAAGCGCAACCCGGTGCTGACCGAGAATCTTACCGGGCTCGCGCGGATGGTGCGCGCCTATGCGACGCCGGCGCTCGAAAACGTCGTGCTGTGGCATGAGCGCGATATTTCACACTCTTCCGCCGAGCGCATGATCGGACCCGACGCCACGGTCACGCTCGACTTCGCGCTTGCGCGCCTGACCGGGGTTGTCGACAAGCTCGTTGTTTATCCGGAGAACATGCAAAAGAACCTCGACCGCCTCGGCGGCCTCGTCCATTCGCAGCGCGTGCTGATTGCGCTGACCCAGCACGGCGTCGCGCGCGAGGATGCCTATCGGCTGGTCCAGCGCAACGCCATGCCGGTATGGCGCGGCGAAGGCGACTTCCTCACTTTGCTGAAGAAGGATCCCGACGTCGCCAAGGCGCTGCCGGCGAAAGAACTCGAGGCCTGCTTTGACCTCGGCTATCACCTCAAGCACGTCGACACGATCTTCAAGCGGGTGTTCGGCACGACGTGATCCCTGCTATCGCGGTCCCGCAATGATCACGGCTGCGCCGACGAGACAGAGCGCCGCACCCGCCACATCCCAGCGGTCAGGACGCAATCCCTCGACGCCCCACAGCCACGCCAGCGATGCGACAATATAGACGCCTCCGTAGGCCGCATAAGCTCGCCCCGCTGCGGCGCTGTCCACCAGCGTCAGCAGGTAAGCGAACAACACCAGCGACAGCGTTCCGGGAATGGCAAGCCACGCCGATTTGCCGAGACGCAGCCAGGCCCAGAATGCAAAGCATCCGGCGATCTCCGCGAAAGCAGCGCCAATATATACCGCTGCGGTGCGCATGGCCTACAATGAAATTTCCGGCACGCCTTGCGGCGGCTTGAACGGCTTTGTCGGCGCCTGCGGCGCCGGTGCGGCTGGCACGGTCGGGGGTGGATCGATCTTCGGCGGCGGCGGCAACGGGCCGCGCGGCATTTCCGCGGCCGGCAATCGCCGCGCCGGCGCTTCAGGCGGTTCGGCGCTGCGCCGCGGCGCGAACTCGCGCGCACCGCGCGACACGCCACCGGTTGCGTCTGCCCGGACAGGCTTGCGGGCGCCGCGCCGTGTCTCGGCATACGCGGGAGAACGCGGCACATAGGCGGCGAAGTCGAGATGCCGGACATTCACGAAGCCCCGTCGCCCGCGAATGCGAACTTCACACCACGCACCCCGGCATCGCCGCGTGTTGACGGTGCTGCCATCCACGATGGTCAAAATGATCGGGTATCCGAGGCCAGGCCCCGCCAGCATGGGATTGTCGCCGACAACGAGCGCCGGGTCGGCCGCTGCAACCTGCGGCAATACCGCAAGTAAACCTGCCGCGAGAACCGGCATCAGACGTATCATCAATGTCCCCTACGCTATCGCGCGTACCCTCGCGCTCACCATAGCGCGCCATCCGGCAACATAGATACCCGGTTTTGCGTCCCGGTTTCCGCTTCCCAGTTTTCTGCTTTGCAGTTTTTGCTTCGCCTGGCGCGCTGTCCTATAGATCACGCATCATTTTTCTGGGGATTCGCGTCCTTACAAAGTGGTGGCGGTCAATTACGGCAGCGGCGCGGCATGGCGAGTCCGGTACGCATTCTTGTGTTCGATTCCGGTCTGGGGGGCCTGACCGTATTTGCGGAGATCGCACGGCTGCGGCCCGATGCGCTATATACCTATGTCGCCGACGACGCGTTTTTCCCCTATGGCGATCATGACGAAGCCAAGCTCACTGCGCGCGTGGTGCCCCTCGTCGGCGACCTGATCAAGTTGTACCAGCCGGAACTCGTCGTCATCGCCTGCAACACCGCGTCGACGCTGGTGCTGAGCCACTTGCGCAAGACCTTCAACGTGCCGTTCGTTGGTACCGTGCCTGCCATCAAGCCGGCCTGCGCCGCATCGGTGACCAAGCGGGTCTCCGTCCTCGGCACGCAGGCAACCGTCCAGCGCGAATACACCAAGAAGCTGATCGCGGATTTTGCCAAAGACTGCGACGTCACCCTGGTCGGGTCGTCCGAACTCGCCCGCATTGCGGAAGCTGCGCTGCGCGGCGAACCGGTGGACGAGGCGGCGATCGCCGCCGAGATCGCGCCGTGCTTTGTCGAGACGGACGGGCGGCGCACCGACACCATCGTGCTCGCCTGCACCCACTATCCGCTGTTGCTCGACCGCTTCAAGAAACTCGAACGGTGGACCGTAGCCTGGATCGACCCCGCCGCCGCGATCGCACGCCGGGTCACTGATCTGATCGGCCCGTCATCCGCTCCGCATGCCATCCTGCGCGCGGAAGCCGTCTTCACCTCGAACCGCAAGCCGGAGCCCGCGCTGGCGGAAGCGCTGATGCGGCGAGGCTTCACCGCGAAGACCGATTAACTGCGTTTACCAACGCGCGGTTAACCGCGCCGCGAAACCGCCCGTTAACGCCGCCGCGACGGCCGGCGGCGTTAGCGATAATTGTTCAGCCCCGTTTAACAGCGCGCGGCCCACGTTCCGGATGGAAATTGGATTTTGTCCAGGATGGGCAACGAAGCAGCCAGTCAGGCGATCACGCTTGGCGACCCGGTGCCGTGGTTTGGCGCGCGCTCGGTCGCCGGGACGGATATTGAATTGCATATCAATGCCGGCCGCTGGATCGTGCTGGCTTTCACCGGTCGCATCACGGACACCCGCGGCGTCAACGAACTGCAGTCGTTGATCCGTGCGAAACACCTGTTCAACGAAAACAAGTTGATCGCCTTCGGGGTGCTGGTCGGTTCGATGAAAGAGCTGGAACCGCTGGCGCCGTTCTGTTCGCCGTCGCTGTCGTTCATCGCGGACACCGACGGTGCGGTGTCGCGTCTTTATGGCGCCGATACGATGCCGCGCACCGTCATCGTCGACCCGATGCTGCGCGCCTTCGCGAACATTTCGCTGGACCATCCCGAGGGTCATTCCAATGTGGTGGCGGCGACTCTTGCGGCCCTGCCCGACATCGACGCATCGGCCGGCGTGCCGCTGACGGCGCCGGCGCTGATCGTGCCGCGGGTATTCGAGTTTCCGTTCTGCCGCCGGCTGGTGAAACTCTACGAAGACCATAGCGCTGCGAACCCGTCCGCCGATCAGGCCGGCGCTGTCGCGGACGAAATCGACGATTACATGCGCCGGCACGATGTCGCCATCGTCGAGCCGCAGCTGCGCGCGGAGATCCGCGAGCGCATCGTGCGCCGGCTGGTCCCCGAGATCGAGCGCTACTTCCAGTTCAAAGCCACGCGCATGGACCGTTATGTCGTGAGCGGATACGACAGCGCCGTCGGCGGCCACTATTCGCGCCACCGCGACAATTCAACGCCGGCCGCGCGCCACCGCCGGTTCGCGGCCTCGATCAACCTCAACAGCGACTACGACGGCTGCGACCTCATTTTCCCGGAGTTCGGCCGCCGCGTGTATCGCGCACCGCTCGGCGGCGCGCTGGTGTTTTCCTGCGGCGCCCTGCACGAGGTGACGCCGGTCACGCGCGGCAAGCGTTTTGCCTCTGTGCCGTTCTTCTACGGCGAAGAGGACGTTGCGCTGCGCAAGGCGACCAATGCCTACCTGCGCGACGGCGAGGCCCGCTACGCCATCGACCACGACATGCTGTTTCCGGAATTGCACGCACCGGGGCTGGTGCCGGAAGCCGGGACGAGCATTTCGGAAACACCGGGAATAAAGAGCGACGCCGAAGCGTAGTGCGGCTTTGCTGCCGCGCGGCTGGCGTCAAGCGAATTGGGTGCCGGAGCAAGATTTACGGCTTAGCCCGTCGGCCGGTTTGTCTTTTGTGCGATCACCCGCTCGTAAGCGGTCTGCAGGCGCTCCCCGACGGATGTGCCGGCACCGCGCGGCTTCGCCGGCGTGCCGAGGTGTTTTTCGCGCAGTTCTTCCATGAAGTCGTCCCACAGTTGCGGTCCGCCTTCCTCCAGAAGCTGCCCGCGAATGCTGAGTTCTTCGCTTACGGGCAGATACCTGCGCCCCCAGGCGGCGATCTGCGCCAGCACGGGTAACAACTCGATGCCCTTCTCCGTGAGACTGTAGATCGCCTTCTGCTTGTGGCTTGGGTCGTCCGCCCTGGTCAGCACGCCTTGCTTCACCAAGAGCTTGAGCCGATCGGCCAGGATGTTCGAGGCGATGCCTTCTTCCGACTGCGTGAGCAATTCGCGAAAGTGCCGGCGGTTTCCGAAGATGACATCGCGGATAACCAGCAGGCTCCATTTGTCGCCGAGAATCTCCAGCGTGAGGTTGATGGGGCAGCCGGATCGATGCTCGTTCATTTTGCTCCCCGCGACAAAAAGCTCCTGGGCAGTGTCCCACACTTGCCTAATCAATTCAAATATGCAACTAGTTGATTATTGCAATCAGTTTGGGAGGAAGCAATGACAATCCGCTCGACCGTCCACGGCACGTTCAAGATCGAAATGAACATCGAGGCGTCGCCGGAACAGATTTTCCAGGTTTTTTCCGATCCAGCGGCAAAATCAAAATGGTTCGCCGGACCGCCGGACCAATGTACCGAACTGCATCGGGAGATGGATTTTCGCGTCGGCGGCAAGGAGCGGCTGAGCGCGAAGTGGGACAAGGGAGCCCATGGCGGGGCGGTGTCGCACTGCGATCTCACCTACATGAACATCGTCCCCAACGAGCGCATCGTCTACGCCTACGGCATGACGATCGACGAAACCCCTCTGTCCAGTTCGGTGGCCTCGATCGAACTGACGCCCAGCGGCAACGGCACCCGCTTTGTCCTGACCGAGCATGGCATCTATTTCGACGGACAGGATGGGGTAGCCGGCCGCGAGCAGGGAACTAGGGGCCTGCTCGAGGCCATGCGGGCAGCGGTCGCCAGCGAAACCGCAGCAGCCGCTTGACCCGCGGCGGCCCGCCGACCGGCCAATTTGACAGCCCTGCCCCAACCCCCTAAATAGACCGCGCTCGCGGGCCGTTTCGGCCCGCGAAGCGTTTCGCGACCCGTGGTCCTGGCCCCGCGCTTAGAGGCTAAAAGACCTGTCGGTTCAGGCACTTGCCTGGACAAAGGAGGGCGCGATCCTCAACCGGAGCATGATCCC
>Ga0164243_10003503_pt1 | contig 25083 bp, 16 predicted proteins | sample OricompcompostOP_FD_108781 | JGI IMG/M metagenome (GOLD analysis project Ga0164243, IMG submission 108781) | Organic Plus compost microbial communities from Emeryville, California, USA - Original compost - Organic plus compost (OP) | ecosystem: Engineered > Solid waste > Mixed feedstock >...
CCGATATTACTCATCAACGCAAGCAGCGCGTAAATGAGCAGCATGGCCAGGCCATAAACGAATACAAAATTTTCAAATATAATACCGATCATTGCCAATAATGAATTAAGTGGTTGTCTTAGCCTTCCGGAAGCCCTGCCGCTGCATATTACCCCAGCTGCTTCGCCTGTTGGTCAGGAAGAAGAGATAACCTTTCAGGGAATAAAAGGTAATCAGCGGGTGATACAGGAGGAATTCCAGGAAAGGCATAATGAGGAGCGACAATACTTCTTTTACTGATTTATAATAATGGAAACTCAGCTGGTCCCACAAAATGGATAAGGTGCTGATCATTATCGCATACGTATATACGAAAATCAGCAGAAGGATGGCGTATGGCCAGTTAACATTACCGGTCAGCCCCAGCCAGAGATATATAATGATGCCGGAAGCCTCTATCACGGGCGCCAGCAGTTCAAAGAAAAAGTTGTAGGGGAATACCACCAGCCCCAGGCGGCCGTAGCGCGGGCGGAGGAAGATGCTTTTGTGGGCGTACATCAGCTGCGCCAGCCCCCTGGCCCAGCGGGTCCGCTGTCTTCCAAAGACCTTCAGGGACGATGGCCCTTCCGTCCAGCAAAGCGTTTTAGGGATATAACGGACGGAGTAGGGGATCTTGTTGTCCTCGCAAAAACCGCACATCCGCGTGAGCAGCTCCATATCCTCTCCAAAGGATTTGTGGTCATACCCGCCGCTTTTAATGACGATCTCCCTGTCAAACAAACCCAGTCCGCCGGAAACGTTCGGTACGCAGTTAATCGCGCTCCATCCCATCTTCCCCAGCACGAAGGAGCGGATATATTCCACTTCCTGGAACCGCGGCAGCAAAGCCCGGGGCGGGCGCATGCGGGTCATCACCCCTTCGTCGAACTCGCTGGAATTGGCGATGCGCAGGGTAGCGCCGATGGCGATCACCCGCTTCCCGCCTTCCTGCATCACGGGTTTGATGAGTTCCAGCAGGGTGTCCTTATGGAGTACGCAGTCTACATCCGTGCATACGAAGTAATCGAAAGCGGCGGCGTTGATGCCGGCGTTTACTGCGTCCGCCTTGCTTTTACCGTTGACCTTATCGATCACCAGCAGGTTGGAGTAGGCCTGGTTGCGGGATTTATAAATTGCGCGGACGGGCTTGGAGCGTATCTTTTCATGATAGGCGAAATCCACCGCCACCATATCAAATTCATTGATCAGCTGTTCCAGGCTGTCGTCCGTACTGCCATCGTTGATCAGTACGATCTCGTATTTCGGGTAGTTGAGCGTCAGCAGGGAGCGTACGTTGGCAATGATGGTCAGCCCTTCGTTGTAGGCCGGCGCCAGGATAGAGATGCCGGGCGCCAGCGGGGAACTCATGAGGTTTTCCAGCTGGCTGGGCCGGGTGGCGTTGAGGTAGCGCCGGATGGCGATAATGGACAGCACGGCCAGTACGCCGTACACGACGATTAACGTCAGCCCATATACGAAGATGGCTGAATCATAGAAGGCGCTTAATATTTCCTGTACGCTGTTCATCAATACTTAATTAAGGGGTTCATGCAATGTTTGAGGATCAGCAGGTTCTCGCCGGTGGTGGTGGCCAGCAGTTCATCAATCACTTCCCTGGCCATGATCTCATTCTTCACAATGGCGCGGGCAGCGGCTTTGCGCAGGTCAAAGTCGGTGGAGTGAAGGAACTCGTTGCGCAGGAAGTCGATATGCCGGCCGCTCCTGATGCGCCCCAGCGCCTTCAGGATGGCGATCTGGCAAAACAGCGGCTGGCTGGTGTAAAGGTGTACCAGCCTGTCTTCCACCTCGGCGATCTTCAGCCGCCCCAGCGCTTCGATGGCCTCGGCGCGCAGCGTATGGTCCCGGTTTTCCAGCAGTTTGATGATGGCCGGCACGGCGGCAAGCTGGTTGTAATGTACCACCAGCTTCATACAGAAGGACACTACACTTTTGTTGGAAGAGTAGGTGATCCACCGGGCGAAGTTGGGAATTGCGATATCCGTGGTAGTGGTAATGATCCGGTAAAGCTCCACCTGGTCCCAGGGCAGGAGGGGATCCGTCACGGAATCGAAAAACTTAAACGGTTCGTTCTTACTCAGTTTAATATACGCCTGCCGGGCAGCGGCCCTCAACTCACGGTTACGGCTATTGGCCAGCGGCAGGATGGTGACGTCGGCAATAGGCATATCCATGAGGGTGAACTCATTGAGCGCTTCCACCTTCTTATTCCAGTGCCTGGATTTCAGTTTGCGCATGGCATCCTTGTCCAGGTCCAGCTGCAGGTAAAGGTTGCGCAGCAGGTCGCCCGCTGTGCCGGATACGTTGTTGCGGTAATGAATAATGCGTTCGGTCAGCATTTCCCGGCCCCAGCGTTTGTGCAGGGGCAGTTCATCAAATGGTTCCAGGTCCAGCGCTACTTTTGAGGGAGCTACATCATGAGGGATGTTAGGATTGGCAATGATCTCATTCATCAGCAACTCGTCTATCTTCGGTAGCATGCGGGCCATGCGCCGCTGCTGCCGGTAATTCCGGTAGCGGCTCCGCAGCATGACCAGGTAAGCCAAAACAGTTGCCGACACCGCTACGATAATAAAGATAATCGCTACCTTGATAGCCAGCGGCGCATAATAATAAATGGAACGGATATCTTGTAAAATGTCGGATAGTGTAGTTTCCAATACGCTATTTATTTCTCATTAATAAACGTTTTACCCTGATAACCAGCTCAGCAGGGATAATCGGCTTCTTCAGAAAATCGTCCACACCGAGTTTAAAGCCTTCCATGATCATATCCTCATTGCCGGCGTTCGACACGATGATGACGGGGATCGGCTTTTCACGTTCATGGCTTTTAACTTTACTGAGGATTTCAAAACCATTTGCATACGGCATCATAATATCTGTGATCAAGAGATCGTACTGATAATGGTTGGCTTCCAGCTTTTGTATGGCCTCCTTGCCGTTCACGGCAATGTCCACCTCATACTCGGGCGGCGGCAAAATGCGTGCAATAATCTTTGGCATTACTTCATCATCCTCTACTAGCAGAATTTTACTCATTGTGGCTCTTTTTGTCCGCTTATAACAAACAGGGTGAGTGCTTGTTCAACGCGGCAGTTTTGAATTAGATTTAATTTTTCGTACAGTCATCCGTAGGGACGCTAATGGCGGTTCAATAGAGAATGATGGTCTTTTTTTAGATGTAGCATACCGGCCTTGCAGCGGTATGGCGCTTCAAATGTCACAGAAGTGAACATTTCTTAAAATTTCGTGCCGGAACTGCCGGCTGCTTCGTATATATACTGCGAACAGGTGTATATAGTTTTCCCATTAACAAATAACAAAATATTAAACTCAAGATAATATTACTTGGCAAAATCATTGAATATGAGCAACTTTTGATATTTTTAACTAAATTATAGAATAATCTTGATTGGAGGAATTTCAACCGCTTTTTTAAATCATATATTTTTTGTCGGACTATGAAGTTTTCGTTGGTAAACCGCTTGTACACCGGGTTTGCACTGGTAGTTATCCTCGTTGTGCTGGGCGGCCTGCTCACGATGAGGTCGTTTCATCAGCAAAAACGGGAATCGGCCTGGGTGCAGCATACCTATAAAGTGTTGAATCAGCTGGAAAGGATCAACCGGTTAGTGGTGGATATGGAAGCTTCCCGACGTGGATTTCGCGCCACATTCCAACGTAAATACCTGCAGCCTTACGAAATAAACCTGCCTAAGATAACGCCTGCCATCGGCACGCTACGCGAAATGGTGGCGGACAATGAAGGGGAGCTGCGCCGGGTGGACAGCCTGGAAGATGCCGTCAACGCCATCCTCAGCTTCTGGAATGAAAACGACCATCGCATCTGGAAGCAAACCTTCGAAGATAACGAGGAGCTGACCAACCGGGAAGTCATCCTGATGGAAAAAATCCGCGTCGCCATCGTTAATATCCGCGCGGAAGAGCAGCGCCTGCTGGCCCTCCGGGAACAGGAGAACGAGGAATCCGCCTCCAGGTCCATGGTGATCCTGACCTGGAATAACATCTTCATTCTCCTCGTTGGCTTCATCCTCATGGTGGTTACCTACAAGGAATTCAAACGCCGCCTCAAAGCCCAGCATATCCTCAACGCCAAGCTGGAAGAGGTGGTGGAGCTGAACAACCAGGCCAACCAGCGCAACTGGAAGCTGGTAGGCATGGACCAGATGAACGCCAGCCTGCAGGGCATCCTGGACGTCAAGTGCCTCGTGGAGAAATGCCTCAAAGAGCTGGTGGACTACGGCAATTACATTGCCGGCGCTTTTTATGTAAAGGATGAAAAAGCTGCGCATCTTCGTTTAGCCGCCGGCGTTGCCATGCCGGCTGACCTTCCGCAAACGCTTGTGCCCGGTGAAGGCATCACAGGCCAGGCCGTGCTGGAGAAAAAAATAAAAGTCATTGACCATATTCCCGGCAACTTCTGGAAGATCGCTGCGGCATCAGGAGCCGCGCAACCGCAGGAACTCATCGTAGTGCCGTTATGGATGGACAGCGAAATTACCGGCGTCATAGAACTGGCGTCTTTCCATAAAACCTCCCAGGTGCAGCTGGAATTACTGGAAACCCTCGCCAAAGACATTGCCGTAGCCCTCAACGCCGCCAGCAGCCGGGATAAAGTGATGGAGCTGCTCAAACAGGTGCAGGAACAGAAGGAAGTACTGCTCAACCAGCAGGAAGAACTGCGCCAGAGCAATGAGGAACTGAGCCGGCAGTCGGAAGTACTGCAAGCCTCCGAAGAGGAACTCCGCGTGCAGGAAGAGGAACTGCGGCAGGTGAACGCTGAAATGACGGTGAAGAACAAAGCCCTGGAAGCCGCCAGGGAAGCGCTTTCTGTAAAAGCTTCCGAACTTGAGGCCAGCAACCGCTATAAGTCGGATTTCCTCGCCAATATGTCCCACGAATTGCGCACCCCGCTCAACAGTGTCCTCATCCTGGCCAAAATGCTGGAAGAAAATAAGGATAACAACCTGACCCAACGGCAACGGGAGTACGCTACCATCATCCACCGCTCCGGTACGGAACTGCTGACCCTCATCAACGATATACTGGACCTCTCCAAAATCGAAGCGGGTAAGGTGGATATACATATTGAAGACGTGCGGGTGAAGGAAATGCAGAACGATATCAACGACCTGTTTAAAATCGTAGCCCAGCAAAAAAATATCAACTTCACCCAGCATATCAGCGCGGACGTACCGGAGAAGGTGCCTACCGATAAACAACGGCTGGAGCAGGTGATCCGCAACCTCCTGTCCAACGCGTTTAAGTTCACACCGGAACAAGGAACCGTGCGGGTGGAATGGTATATTAAGGACGCGCAACTCTACGTCAGCGTGATCGATACGGGGATGGGCATCCCCGAGGATAAGCAGCAACTCATCTTCGAAGCCTTTCAGCAGGCGGACAGCAGTACCAGCCGCAAGTTTGGCGGTACGGGGCTGGGGCTCTCCATTTCCCGCTACCTCATGAAGATGATGAACGGGCAGATACAGCTGGAACGCAGCTCCCCGGAAGGAAGCACCTTTACCATCAACATCCCCCTGGAGCCCGCTCAGCTTGCCATGCGGTCCATGGCGGAAATCACGCCCGCCAAAACAGCGCTCCCCTTACCGGTGGACGTTGCCCCGGAGGACGACCGCGCCAACATCCACCGGCACGATAAGCTGATCCTCATCGTGGAAGATGATAAATGGTTTGCGGACATGCTGAAGCAGGTCGCGAGGAATAAAGGCTACAAAACCATCGTGGCCCACAACGGGCAGGAAGGGCTTAACCTCGCCCGCAAGTTCAGGCCGGTGGCCATTATCCTGGATATGAACCTGCCGGTGATCGACGGGGAAAGCATCCTGCAGATCATCCGCAGCACGGAGGAACTCAAAGATATACTCGTACACGTGGTTTCCGCAGGGGAAATATCTTCCCATACAGCGCATAACGTAAACGGATACACGCAGAAGCCGGTGCAGCAACCCGCCCTGGAAAAAATCTTCCAGGACATTAACACCCAGCTGCATGCCCGGCTGAAAAAAGTCCTGATAATTGCCGCGGGGCCACTGGCAGGCGATCCGCATATCCGCTCCAAAACGGAGGAGCGCCGCATGGATACCCGGTACGATCAGGTGGCCACGGTAGAGGAGGCAAAAGCTTTCCTGGATGAAAAAAAATATGATGGCGTAATTGTTGAATTAGGGGGAGATATCCATGCCGCCGTGGCGGAGTTGCAGGAGCTGGCCATCCTGACGGCCGGTTCGGCCACTCCGGTGATCGCTTATCTCGACAAGGATATCAGCCATGCAGAGGAGGCGCAGCTGAAAAAGTACGCAGCGGCCATCGTGCGCAGCTCCGCGCTGGCAACGGACCGCCTGCTCGACGAATTGGAGTTGTTTTTGTATAAGCTGGAAAAAGTAGATCCGGCCAACTTACAAACCGTGAAGGAACTGATAGACACGGAAAATATCATGGAAGGCAAAACCATCCTGCTTGCGGACGACGATATGCGCAACGTATTTTCCATCAGCTCCTTACTGGAAGCCCAGGGCGCCAGCGTGCTGGCCGCTTCCGACGGGCAGGAGGCGCTGGAAATACTGCGGCAGCATCCGGACACGCACCTGGTACTCATGGACATCATGATGCCCGGCATGAATGGATACGACGCTATGAAACAAATAAGACAGGATAAACGATTTACCCGGCTGCCGATCATCGCGCTCACCGCCAAAGCCATGGCGGACGACCGGCAGAAGTCCATCGATGCCGGGGCATCCGATTATATTTCCAAACCTGTGGACGGTAGTAAATTATTATCCCTGCTGCGGGTGTGGTTATCGTAACGCATATGGTAGAAGATATCAGTAATACAGAACTCCAGGAGCTGATCTATATAATCCAGCATCAGTACGGCTATGACTTCAATGACTATGCAAAGGCATCGCTGAAAAGGAGGTTTGTACGTTTTATGAGCCATGCCGGCGTAACCACGCTGGTGGAATTCAAGGTAAGGCTACAGACGGACCCCGCATTTTTCAGGAAGATGGTGGAATACATCACCGTAAATGTGACAGAGATGTTCCGGGATCCGGGTTTTTATAAATTGTTGAGAGAAGAGATACTGCCGCGGCTCGCTACCTACCCGATCATTAAAATCTGGCACGCGGGCTGTGCCACCGGCGAAGAGGTTTATTCTATGGCAATCCTCCTTCAGGAAGCCGGCCTCCTGGAACGGAGCCGCCTGTACGCCACCGACATGAATGCCGCCAACCTGGAAAAAGCCAATGCGGGCATCGTACCGATGAAGTGGATGAAGGATTATACCCATAACTACATTCAGTCCGGCGGCCGGCACGATTTTTCCGACTATTACACCGCCCGTTATAATAGCGCCATCATTCATCCGTCGTTGCGGAAAAACATCATCTTCTTCCAGCATAACCTCGTGACGGACCAGGTGTTTAACGAGTTTCAGCTCATTTGCTGCAGGAATGTATTTATCTATTTTAACCGCGCCCTGCAGGAAAAAGTGGTGTCGCTCTTTTACGATAGCCTGGCCACCAGGGGCTACCTGGCATTGGGTATGAAAGAAACGCTGTTGTTCAGCAAGGAGAAAAAGAAGTTTGAAGTAGTAAACGGTCCGTATAAAATTTTCAGACGTAAATTATAATACTTGACACCTGCAACCGGATTCGATATAATAGCCATAGGAGGTTCCGCCGGCAGTCTGCCCGTGATGGGAAAGCTGATCAGGGCTTTCCCGCCCGAAATGAAAACGCCGGTCATACTGGTATTGCACCGGTTGAAGAACGTGCACAGTGAATTGAACAAGCTGATGTCTGCCGATAGGCAGATCATCGAACCGGAAGACAAGGAGCAGGTAAAGCCCGGCTGCATTTACCTCGCCCCACAGAACTATCATTTGCTGGTAGAACCGGACGGCACTTTTTCGCTGGACTACTCCGAGCTGGTGCATTACAGCCGGCCCGCCATCGATGAAACCTTTTTCAGCGTAGCCGCCGCCTACGGCCGCCGCGCGCTGGGCATCCTGCTCAGCGGCGCCAACAGCGACGGGGCCGCCGGCCTGCTGCGCATCGTAAAAAACGGAGGAACCGGCATTGCCCAGGATCCCGAAGAAGCAGAATTTGAAATCATGCCACTCGCAGCTATAGAACTTTCCCACAAAATAGACGTTATGCGGACAGATGACATCGCCACCTTTATAAGATCTAAATACACCAACAAGTAAATTGACAACTACATGTTAGAACCTTCCAAAAAAATGACTATCCTGCTTGTGGACGACAAACAGGAAAATTTGCTTTCACTGGAAGATATGCTCCAGGCGCCCAACCGGGTGTTCCTGAAAGCGCTATCGGGCAATGAGGCATTGAAGCTGACCCTGAAACACCCGGACATCGGGCTGATCATGCTGGATGTACAGATGGGGGATATGGATGGTTACGAAGTAGCCCGCCTCCTGAAAAGCAATCCCAAAACAAAAGACATCTCCATCATATTTGTCACCGCCATCAACAAGGAAGAACAATATGTGCTGAAAGGCTTCGAGGAAGGCGCGGTCGATTACCTGGCCAAGCCGCTGGATGTGGATATTACCCGCGCTAAAGTCCGCGTTTTTGAAAAACTCTACTTCTACCAGGAAGAGCTCAAGCACACCCTGGCGGACAAGGATAAGATCAACAAGCAGCTGGAACGCTTTATGTTCGTGGTGGCGCACGACCTGAAATCGCCGCTGAACGGGGCCATCGGCCTGCTCAATGTCATCGCGGAGGATGAACGCATTAAAAATGAACCGGACCTCCACGAATACATGCAGATCGTACTCACGGCCACCAACCACCTCACGGAAATGATCACCAGCGTGCTGGACTACACCCGCAAAAACGAGGAAGAGCAGCCCAAAGAGCCGGTGGATGTAGGGCAGCTGCTGCGGCAGCTGGTGAAGCTCCTGTTCCTGCCGGGGCATGTATCCGTGCAGTATGATACGGAGTTTCCCACGATAACCACCACGCGGCTTAAACTGGTACAGGTATTCCAGAACCTGGTCGCCAATGCCATCAAACATAACGACAAGGAAAAGGTGGAAATTCATATCGGCGCCATGCCGTCCGAAAAAGAGGGCTACGTGCAGTTTTACGTGCAGGACAACGGCCCCGGCGTAGCCCAGCGGGATACAGATCGCATCTTCCGCCTGTTCGAAAGAGGGGATAGCGCTACCGGCACCGGCATAGGGCTGAATATCTTTAAAATGCTGGTAGAGGAGCAGGGGGGCAAGGTGTGGGTAGAATCCAACCCCGGTATTGGCAGTAAGTTCTTTTTTGAATGGAGTAAACAGTAACCCGCTTCGTTTAACCCTTCTCTTCAAAAATCCATAACCTTCCGCTTACCTGCTGGGAAGATACCGGCATGCAAATGATGTTGTAGCTTTTCTCGGGGTAAGCGAATTTCCACTCCCAGTTGGTAATAACGTTGGAAGGAGAGTTAAACAACTGCATGGCTTCCTTGTAAATTTCGTCCGCATTCGTGGCTTTATTCCGCAACTGCATCATAGCATCCGAGAGGATGGCGGGCAGCTGTTCCCCTGCGCCGGAAAGCTCCAGCAGGCGGGCAGCGGTTTGATTGACCCAGCCTGAAAATCCATCATTATTAATAAAGATAATGGCATGGGGCATGGCATGCATGATCGCTGAAAAGCGGGCGGCCACGCGCTGGAAATGCGTATGCTGCTGGCTGTGGGTGATGATCTCCTTCAGGCGCATGCGCATGGTTTCAATGCATTCCTGGAAGCTGGCGCTCATCTCCAGGGGTTCGCTCCAACCCAGCAGGATCATGCTGTTGGCCGGTTCGGTATGCAGCGGTATGATAACGGAAGAGGAAAAGGCCTGCAGCAGGTCTTTCAGGACGTTCTGGTTAGGGGGAGGAATGGTAGGCCAGTAAATGGTTTTAAAGGCATTGCCGTACAGCATTTTTTTGATGGGCTCAGGGTCCAGCACCATATCCTCCAGGTATTCCGGGTAAGCGTTTTTTACCCTGGCAGTAAATTCATCCTGGAATTCTATTTGCAGGGTGATATCCGCATGCAGCAATGATTTCAGCAGGTTGATACTGAAGGTGAGGAATGATCCGATATGCTTATCCTTATCCCAGCGGCTTGTTTGATTGATAAAACTCAGCGCTTTACTGTCCCAACTTGTCACACCTAATAGGTTGAACGGGTGATAAATAATTATACAAATGTTTTCATGGCACTGATCACTTCCTGTGGTGCGCTTATATGTGGGAAATGCCCGGTGGTATAAACCTTTATTCGTTTACTCATAGGGATGCGGGCTTCCATATATTCGCTTACTGCGCCGGGAACAGCGATGTCATCGGCTGTTTGCAGGATCAGTACCGGGATTTTCACGTGTGGCAGGGCATCGCGGTGATCGAGCTGGAAAATGCTCCTGGCTACGGCGATGGCAATATCTGCCCTGATAGCGGTAAGGCTGGCGGCAAAACCGGCGGCCAGTTCCGGCCGGTGCGGTTGGTTCATGGCCAGGGCGGAAAATCCGCTTGCCCAGGCTTGATAGTTGGCCTCCATCGCTGCGTATAAGTCGTCGAGCGACTGCTGGTTGAACCCACCCACATAGTCCTGCGCTTCATCGTCGAGGTACCGCGGGCTGGAACCGATCATGACGAGCTTTTCAAAAATACCGGGATATTGCAGGCTGGCCAGCAGGCCTATCATGCCGCTCACGCTGTGCCCTACAAAGGTGACATGCGCGAGCCCCAGCTCGTGAATGATGTCCGCAATATCCGCCACGTACCCGGCGGTGGTAGCATACCGGTGAAAGCTAAACGAAGCGATGTCCGAATTACCGCCACCCACATTGTCGAACAGGACTATTTTATAATCATCTGTGAAGGCCGCAGCCACCTCGCTGAAAGAGGTCTGATCTATGCCAAATCCATGGCCGAAAACGAGTGTTTTTGGGGCGTCAGGATTTCCAATGATATGAATATTGTGCTTCCGGACTACTGCCATAATGATTATTTTCGAGTGCCTTGCTTACCAACTGTCGTTCCAAATATAACGAATAAACCCTTACCTTGCGCCAAAAAAAACCGCGCCTGTTGCAGCAGACACGGTCAAATGATTCATACAATCTCTTGTATGCATTTAGTTAACACTAAAATCAGTCTAATATACATTTTTTTATCGTAGAACACAACGGCAGCATGGCTTTTATTTTTGACATGAACGGAACCATGATCAACGACATGGAATACCACCTGGATGGCTGGTTTGATATGCTTAACCAACTGGGCGCCAATATGACCCGGGAGCAGGTCAGGGCGCATATGTACGGGAAGAACGAGGAACTCCTGGAAAGGATTTTCGGGAAAGGGCATTTTACGCCGGAAGAAATGGCCGCCTATGCCCGCCGTAAGGAGGAAATATACCAGGCGGCCTTCCGCCCGCACCTGCAGCTGATTGCCGGGCTACCCGCCTTCCTGGATAAGGCCGCGGCCGCGCAGATACCCATGGCCATCGGTACCGCCGCGGATAAATTCAATGTGGATTATGTGCTGGATAACCTGGACCTGCATCATTATTTCAAAGCCGTAATCGGCGCGGAAGATGTGCGCAGCAGCAAGCCCGATCCGGAAGTATTCCTGAAGGCGGCGGAAGCGCTGGGCGTGCCTGCCGGCAACTGCATCGTATTCGAGGATGCGCCCAAAGGGGTAGAAGCCGCCGCCAACGCGGGTATGCAGGCCGTGGCTATTACGACCATGCACACGCGTGACGAATTTGATCAATATAATAACATCCTGCTGTTCATCGGGGATTATACGGACCCCCGGCTGGAGCAGCTGTTGAAGGAGGCGTAAGCCCAAAGCACATCATTATCCTGCGGAATACCTCCGTATTCTCATACACTCCCCTGAACAGGCCGGAATTAGGGCCATAGGCAAATACCATCACGGGGATGCCTGTATGATCATTGGTGGCAAAATTGCCCCGCAGCCATCCCTGGCGGATGTCCCCATCCATCAGGGATAATCCCCCCGTTTCATGATCCGCCGTCACAATCACCGTCGTTTCCTTTTGCTGGTCGGCAAATTGCAGGGCTTCTCCTACGGCCACGTCAAAGTCCAGCATCTCGCGCACCAGGTAATCCAGGTTGTTGTAATGGCCGCCATGGTCTATCCGGGAGCCTTCCACCATCAGGAAGAAGCCTTTCTCATTCCGGCTCAGCTGCTGCAATGTTTTTTGTAATGCTTTTTTGAGAAAATCCCCGCGGCCTTCCACCATGGAGTTCACCACGTGGCCTGGGAGGATGACCAGCGTGCGGCCCTGCGTCAGTGGATTCCATTGATCCAGTTGGTCCGTCACCGTTACGCCGGCACGGGCCAGCTCCTGCTGCAAAGCCGGGTGCTGCAGGGCTTCCCTGCCGCCGCCTACGGCCAGCTGCAGCTTGCTGCGGATCAGCTGGCGCATCAGGATATTAGCGCTGTCCCTGTCCGCCGTATGGCCGTAAAAAGATGCCGGGGTAGCGCCCGTGATCTCCTCCGTTACCAGCACGCCGCTCTGGATGCCCGCAGGGGCCAATAGTTCCGGCAGGGAAGGGATGGCCACGTAGGTGTGATCCATCCCGATTTCCCGGTTGTTGGTTTTGCTGCCGGTAGCCAGGGCTGTACCGCCGGCGGCGGAATCGGTATGGTAGTTATCGGTGGACTGGGTTTTGGATAACCCGAGTTGCCGCATGCGGAAAATATTCAGATCCCCGCGGTTGGCCGTATAGCCGGCATATAGCTGCGCCAGGCCCGTACCGTCGCCAATCATGAGGATAACGTTTTTGGACCTCGCCTGCGTGGCGTCGGAGGCATACGTGGGCGTATATACGGCGTGCGCCGGCGCGTTGGCGCTGCTGAGCTTTTGCGGGTTTTGCAGCACTTCATAGAGTTCCACCGGGTGGTCCGTACCAATCACGTCCACCCCGAGGTCCATGAGTTTATAATAGGTGCTTTTGCTGCTGGCGGCGCCCCAGAAGCGGAAAGGCTTGCCCATGGCATGTACCGCCGCTATTTGCTTTTCGATGGCTTTTTGCTCGGCCGGCACCAGCGTGCCTTTTCCATTCCAGGAAGTGAATCGCTTCATATCCGTGCTGATGAGGGCTACTCTTTTCAACGCTTCGGCGCTGTAGGTACTGTCCGGCCGCCCGTCGAAATAAAACAGGGTATCATACTGATCCCAGGCGCCGGCCGGGGGCACGTTGCCGGAAAGGATGATCTGTACGGCATGCGGATTGATCCGGCTGTCGAAATATCGTCTATAAGGCTGTATCGCTTTTTGTAAAGCGGCGAGGGTAGGGCCTCCCGCGGTTTTCAGGTCGATGAGCAGGCGCATGGGCGCGTTGCCGGGATATGGCTTTCCGTTGTTCAGTTCAAACTGCCGGGCGATGGGTTGCAGGTAGAGCGCCTCCAGGGTACGGTTGCTGCTGATATCCTGGCTGTCGTGCGCCACGTAGAGCTGCCCGTTTTGCAGATGTATATCCGCTTCTATATAGCCGAAGCCCAGGCTGGCGGCCGCATAAAAAGGAGCGGCACGTTCGTAGTCGTTGTGGGAGTGCGCCTGGGATATCGTATAGAACGTCGTTTGTGCGTTCAGGTTAGCGGCCATTATGCAGGCGGGTATCAGGAGGAGTTTTTTCACTTTAGCAGGATTGTTTTGATTAGGCATTTTCAGCGTGTTGGTGCAAATAAAACGGGGAGATAAAGCGCCGCAGCACTTTATTCTCCCCAGAAAAATATAAAAAAAATTACCAGCCTTCATTCTGTTTGATCACGCCGCCGCTTGCGTCAATTTCGCGCTGCGGCACCGGCCATACATGCATGACTGTTGGGTCAAACTTGCGCGCCGGCCAGATGACCTTCACTGGGTCCACCCCGTGCAGGGGTTTGGCGTAGGCGGCCTGCGCATCGCCCCAGCGTACCAGGTCGAAATGGCGGTCCGCCCATTCGCCGGCCAGCTCGCACCTTCTCTCATGCTTCAGGTTGGCCATTGTAGCGCCGCTGACAGGCGCCAGGCCTGCTCTTGCGCGCAGCTGGTTGATTTCATTGTCCCCGCTCTTACCCTGCATGATCATTGCTTCCGCTTTGATCAGCAGTATTTCCGCATAGCGCAGCAGCGGCGGATTGAGCGCCGTCACGGGATGGTCGCCGTTGGGGCTCAGGTAAGTGCCGATGGGGTTTTCGTATCCAAACGGCTCCATGTACTTGCGGAACTGGTAGCCGCTGGTGCTGTTGGTGCTGCTGTAGGACATCGTTTGCCCGAAATATTTGAACTGATCGCCGGGTTGCAGGATGGTAGCAGGCAAACGGAGGTCGCCCGGCTCGTATTCCTCCACCAGCTCGCGGGTGGGCATGTAATAGCCCCAGCCGTTGTACTTGCCCCAGCCGGTGTTTTCCAGCATTACGCCCGGCAAAATACTTCCCCAGCCGCTGGTGCCGGCAGCGGTGCTGTAGGCGCTCCAGATATATTCGGACGTCCAGTTGTTGGCGATGGTGAATACATCCGCGAAATTTTTCAGCAGGGCATGTTTGCCGCTGAGGATCACGGAGTCCGCATAGGCGGCTGCGTTCACGTAGTCTTTTTTATAGAGATAGGTTTTGGCGAGATAGGCCAGCGCAGCGGTCCGGTGGGCATGCCCGTAATCGGAAGGAGAGTAGGAAGAGAAGTCCGGTAACAGGGACGCCGCCTTTTTTAAATCCGAAATAACGGTGTCGTAGTTTTCGGAGACGTTCTTCGCGCGCGGTACCACAACGCCGGGCGTAGGATTGTACTTGCTGATGATGGGCACGCCGGCGCGATTATCGCCATAGAGGTAGGACAGCTGGAAGTACATCAGTCCGCTGAGGAAGTAGGCCTCGCCGAGGTAGCGCTGCTTCAGCTTTTCGTCCATCTGGATGGCCGGCACTTTGCTCAGGATATCGTTGGCGCGTTTGATCACCAGGTAGCGGAGGGACCACTGGCCTTCGGTATAACTGCCGCCGATAAACGAAGAATTGAAGTTCTTGATGTTTTCCGCTTCCGGCTTACCACGGCCTACCACCATATCATCGCTGGCATCGATGAACCAGAAGGCGCCGCGGCCGTAAAAGTTTTCGTCGTCAAAAGGAGCGTACATCGCATTTACGCCGCTGGTGGCGTCTTTGGCGGTTTTCCAGAAGTTGTTCAGCGCGGGAGAGCCTTCCGGCGATACATCCAGCTTACTGTTGCAGGCGCTGATGGCCATGCCTGCGAGTATTGAAAAGGTATATACTATCTTTTTCATAATGTTTTGGCTTGAGTATTAGAAATTCACGTTCAGGCCTGCAATGAAGCCACGCGCCTGCGGATAGCGGCCCAGGTCAATGCCGTAGGTATCGGTGCCCACTTCAGGGTCCATACCGGAATATTTGGTAAAGGTGAAGAGGTTATTACCGGTAACGAATACACGCAGTTTGCTGATATGCATCCTGCCGGCCAGCGCATTGGGCAAGGTGTAGCCGAGGGTAACGCTTTTCACGCGCAGGTAGGAACCATCTTCCAGGTACCAGTCGGAAGTAGTGCCAAAGTTACCGTTAGGATCGCTGATGGAAACGCGTGGAATATCCGTGTTGGTGTTGGTCGGCGTCCAGGCATTCTTTACATCCGCCAGCAGGTTGTAACCCTGGCCGGTTACCAGCGGCGCAAGGCCGGTATATTTCAGGGCATTGAAAATCTTGTTGCCCTGCACGCCCTGCAGGAAGAGGTTGAAGTCAAACCCTTTGTAGCTGCCGTTGAAGGTGAATCCGTACGTGAATTTGGGATATGGCGTGCCCATAAACTGGCGGTCGGAGTTATTGATTTTACCATCGTTGTTGTAATCGATGAATTTCATATCCCCCGGTTTGGCATTCGGCTGGATCTTGCTGACAGCGCCGGTTTTAGGATCGGTCCAGGTGTAGTTATCGATTTCCGCCTGGGTCTGGAACAGGCCTGCGCTTTTCACGAGGTAGTAGGAGTAGAGCGGGTGCCCGACTTCTACCCGGATAGGTGTGATGGAGCTGCGGATATTGATGTCGGAAGTACTCAGCACCTGGTCGCCCATGCCTAAGGACAGCAGTTTGTTATTCACCGTAGCGAGGTTGGCGCTCACGCTGTATTGGAACTCGCTGCCTTCCTTGCTGTTGTAGGTGATGCCCAGTTCAATACCGTTATCCCTTACATTGCCCACGTTCATCCAGGCGCCGTTCTGCACGCCATCCGTACTTAACGCCTGTTTCTGGCGGAGCATTTTGTTGGTCTTTTTGATGAAGTAGTCGCCGATCAGGTAAAGGCGGTTGTTAAACAACCCGAGGTCCATACCGATGTTGGTCTGCTGGGATTCTGCCCAGGTGAGGTCCGGGTTGGCGATGGTTTGTTCGTAATAAGCGCGGCCGATGGCAGGTTGTGCGCCAAAGTACACGCTGGAACGGCCCAGCAGCGGGCTCACCGCGCCTACCGGCAGGGAGGAGAGGTTGCCCAGCAAACCGTAGCTGCCCCTGAATTTGAGGTAGCTCAGCACATCGCCGATTTCGAGGTCTTTCATAAACTGTTCGCTCGTGAGCACGTAGCCGGCAGAGAGGCTATAGTAGTTCTGGTAGCGGTGCGCAGGCGCCACGAGGGAAGTGCCGTCTCTTCTGCCCAGTACGGAGAAGAGGTATTTGGCTTTATAGTCGTAGTTGATACGGCCAAAGAAGGACTGTGCGGCGGAGAGGTCGCGCCCGCCGTTGAAGCCATTCGGGTCAACGGCATCGCCGTTTTGCGGGTAGCGGAATTCAGGCCGCTCGTCGCCAAAATTATTTACCAACAGGCTGAAGTAATCGCGTTGCATACGCTGGTAGCTGAAGCCGCCTACTACGTTGAGGTGGTGGGCCTGCAGCTGTTTATCGTAGGTCAGCGTTTGCTCTGCCAGCAGATCGCTGGAATTGCTGTTGGAGAGGTAAAGGTTGTTGAAGTCGAATTTCTTACCGATTTCGAGGATGCGGGAAGTAAAGTTCTTCTCGTTATCAAACACTTTGTTGATGGAGAAGTTGGAGCGGAAAGTGAGGTTGGCAGGCAACTTTATTTCCACGTAGGGGTTGATGAGCAGGAAGCTTTTCGGGTGCTTCTGATCCAGGCGTTGCAGGTAGGCCACGGGGTTGATCACATCCCCGTAACCGCCGGCCCATTTGGCGGGCAGGCCGCTGAAGGAGCCATCCGGCTGGTAAGGCGTAACGCTCGGCGTGTATTGCAGGGCGGTGAGGATAGCGCCGGTGTAGGCGCTGGTGGTGTTGGCGCCGTTGCCGTTGGAGTACGCGTAGCTGAGGTTTTCGCCTACTTTCAGCCAGTTGTTGAGCTGGTGTTCGGAGTTGAGGCGGAAGTTATAGCGTTCGTTGAAGGTATTGATGAGGATACCTTCCTGTTTGCGGTAACCGAAGCCCATGAAGAATTTGGATTTATCGTTGCCACCGCTCATGTCCAGGTTGTATTCCTGCAGTTTGGCGGAGCGGGTGATCTCGTCCATCCAGTTGGTGCGGGTGATGGCGCCGTCCGGGTTCTGGGTGGCGTCGTAGGCCGGGTTGCGGGCTTTGCCGGCGTTGTCGTACGCCTGGTTCATGACGCTGTTGAATTCAGCGGCGTTGAGCACGTCCAGCGTTTTGTATGTCTTTTGCACGCCCATTTTGGCTTCCGCGTTGACGGACATCTTGCCGGATTTGCCTTTTTTGGTAGTGATGAGGATGACGCCACCGGAAGCGCGTGCGCCGTAAATAGCGGCGGCAGCGTCTTTGAGGACGGAGATGGACTCAATGTCCGCCGGGTTGATCAGGCCATTATAGATGGTACCATCCACCACGTAGAGCGGGTTTTCGCCGTTGATACCGCCCGTACCGCGGATATATACCTTGGGCGCGGAGGTAGGGTCGCCGCCCTGGTTTTGTACCACTACGCCGGGGGCTTTGCCCTGCATGGCTTCTTCCACGCTGTTTACAGAGCGGGAGCTGAGTTTATCCAGCTTTACATCTGTGATCGCGCCGGAAATCTTATTACGGGACTGGCTGCCGTAACCCACCACCAATACCTGCCCTAGTTCGCGGCTGGCGGTGTTGAGTACGATTTGCAGGGGCGCGCCGTTGAAGATAACTTCCTGTTGTTTGTACCCTACCATGCTGATAACGAGTACTGCGTCGCCATTGAGGGGAGCGCTGAAGGAGAAGTTGCCGTTAGCGTCTGTGATGGCGCCTTTGTTAGTGCCTTTGAGTTGCACGACCGCTCCCGGCAGCGGGCCGGAGGCATCGGTTACTTTACCGCTGATCTTTTTTTCCTGTTGCAGGGAGGTATTGACGCCGGCAGGGGTGGCGGCGGCGGGAAAGATCACGATGGTGTTCTGGCGTTCTTCGTATTTCAGGCCGGTGCTGTTGAGCAGGTCGGACAGGATAGCCGCCACCGTTTCATTTTTCCAGGAATGCGGCGCCACGCGGACGTTGGCGAGGGCGCGGTTATCGTAGGAGATGCGCACGCCGGCTTTCTTTTCCAGGGATACGATGGCCTGGGTAAGGGAACCTTTTTTTACATCCATGCCCGGCACTACATGCTCCAATGCCTGGCTGAAGGCGGAGAAGCTTTCTGTGAACGGGACGGATGCCAGTAGTAGAACAAGCAGGGGCTTCATCCTTCGCGGATGTTTCAGGTGATTTTGCAATGTTGGTTGCATAGTGTAGTGTATTAAATATGATTGTCTGGTTGTTACTGTACCACATACTTTTGTTGGTCTGTGGTATGGAATTTTATTTTTGGTGAGATGATAATCCTGCTGATAATATCGAGTTTGTTTTGAAGGGTCATGCTGGGGGTAAAGCTGACGCTTAACCTGCACGCATCTATGTTCACCTTCGTTTCAAACGTTACGCCGTGGTAGTTCTCCAGCTCCCACAGCACCTGTTGCAGCGGCGCGTCGTGGAGTGCCAGTTCCCCGTTGGTCCAGCTGCGGATGCTGGCGCTGTCGATAAAACTCATCCTGGCCATTTGCGGGGTGACGGTGAGTTGCTGGGATGCCTGGAGGATGCCGAGCACCTGTTCTTTTTCCGTTACCTGCACTTTACCTGTTGCCACAGCGATGCGGGCGGGCTGGCCTTTGACGTTGGTAATGGCGAAGGCGGTGCCGAGTACTTTCACGCGTATATCCGCCGCTTCCACGAGGAAGGGGGACTGGCTGTTCTGCGCAACGTCGAAGTAGCCGTGGCCTTTGATGCGTACGGTTCTGTTGGCGGTGAAGGCGGCGGGGTATTCAAACGTGGTGGAAGCGTTGAGCCATACCTGTGAGCCATCGGGGAGGACGATTTTTTTCACTTCCTCTTTACCGGTGCGGACGGTTTGCCAGGCGACGGGGGCGGTGCGGCGGGCATCGGTTTTCCACCACCATGCCAGTGCGATCAGGGGGAGAAGCGCTGCCGCTACGGCCCAGCGTTTCCAGCTGAGGGGGCGTACGGCAGGCGCCTGGTGGATATTTCTAAGGATAGTTTGCTTGATGGAGGCCTGCATTTCCGCGGGTAGCCCGGCGGATTGGCGTCCCTGCATGCGGTCGAGCCAGGCCATGAGGAGGAGTACTTCTTCCGGGGAGCATTTGCCGGCGCGGTAGCGGGCCATTAATTTGTATATCTCTTCTCTTTCCAATTAAAACGATTTAGCGGATCAGGAAAAATTTGCTCGTTTGTATATATGTCACATGTGGCGAAAAGGATAACTATTCCGGTTATGTGCTTAACATTTTGGTAATATGGGCGCCGGTGGTTACCGTGGCGGGCGGTTTGCCGGGCAGGGGAATTGGGCCTGCAAAACAGCGCCGCTGCGTTGTAGCCTGCAAGGCCCAACGATGGCGGCACAATAGGTATAGGGAGTAATTATAGGAGGAAGGAAGCCATAGAGCCTTTCAGCATAAGCTTCAGCCTTTTATTGGCGGTATTGAGCTGGTTGCGAACTGTTTGTTCGGAGGCCCCGAGTTTGGCGGCAATTTCAGCTACGGATAAATTCTCAAAGCGACTTAACTTAAATACTTCCTGAATGCGTGCAGGCAGCTGGTTCACGTGCTGGTGCAGCTCTTCGTACAGTTGCTTATAATATAACTGGTCGGAGCTGCTGGAGGTAACTTCCGCCAGCAGCCCGGCAAATACATGTTCATGCCGGTTACGGATATCTTCTTTTCGCAGGGCGTTTAAAATGCGTAGCCGCAGTAAAAACAGCAGAAAGGCCCTGGTTTCTTTAGGAAGGGGTAGCGAAGCCCGTTTTTCCCAGAGTTCCAGGAAGAAGTTCTGTAATACATCCTTGGCCATATCCACATCCGCGATGATATTACAGGTATAATGCATGAGGGCATCCCAGTGTTCCTGGAACAGTTGCTCAAACGCCGTAGTATCGCCCTCCTGGAAACGTTCCCACCTGTTATTGTCTGGCATAATCACTGAAGTTGGATAAGCAGGCCCAAAGGTAAGGCCATAGTTATCTGGTTGATAAAACGCTTTTTTATGTTTATGTTAATTGTATGCTGCTTGCCGGCAGGTTTCCGGTTACAACTCATAATCTCCTTTATCCCCGCATCCTTCTCCTGCTGTATATCCATCCCACTAAACCCAATATCAGCGCCAGCACCGGCCAATAACGGCTGTATCCCGCCGCAGCCGCCAGCGGTTGCGCATTGCCCTGGTAATATAAGGCGGCCCAATAGTAAGGCAGCTTATGCAACTCGCTCACTGACGGGTCCTCCAGCCATTGGACCTTAGCCTGTTGCAATGCCATGGCTGCATTGCGCTCTTTTTGCAGCCCCCGGTAAAAATGTTGCATCAGGAGCGGAGCGGTGGCATCGGTCACATTCCATAATGCCGCCACTACTGCCGGCGTACCGGTGGCTACAAAGGCCCTTGCCATACTTTCCGCTCCTTCTCCCGCCATGTATCGCCCATCCGCTGTGCGGCAGGCGCTTAGCACCACCAGGGCCGGATGTTGCGGGGTTTGGTGCAGCTCAAATAAATAAAACGGCGCATCGGATAAGGCAATATGCGGAGCGGCCAGCGTATCCTGCCGGATGTAGGCATGGGAGCTGATATGGAGGATGCCGCCGCGCTGCAGGGCTTTTTTCAGCGCTGTGGTGCTGGCAGCTGCATTTTCGTATAGCTCGCCTTTGACCACTTCCTGTAATAACGTTTTTTCCTGCGCTACCCCCTGTAGGTTGCCCCGCTGCTGCTGCCCGGATACGAAGAAGCCGGTGAATGCCGGTGATTGAGGATCGGTACTATATTGCGCATACCAGGTACGGAGGGAATAGGCGTAGGAAAAGGTAGCCTGCCTGACGAGGAACGGCCATTTGCTGACGGCAGGTTTGTACACGCTGTCCGTCACCAGCGCTTCCACAGGTAAGCCGGTAAGGCTGCCATCCAACAGGAGGCAATAGGACGCGCCGGCTTCCGGCGGATGCGCGTGGAACAGCTGCCGGTAAATCGTATAGGCGTCCCGGTAATATTGCGCCGGTTTGCTCACCATGGCCTGGGGGCCTTCGTCAAAATAATGTTGGCGAAAGTATTGCAGGCTGTCCGCCGGGAGGATCGTACGGTCGAGGTAGCGAATGCCCTGTTGGTCTAACTCCATCGTATATACGAGGTTGCCGGCGGTGAAGTAAGTACGGATATAATTTTTTGGTCCCAGCTTTTTAAGCATCGCAGTTAGCGGCAGGCTGGTATCCGGCTGGGTATGATCCGCCTGTTTATGCAGCCGGGAAAGCTCGTAGGCCAGTTGTTGCTGCCGTTGCCGCATACTGCTGTCCGCACCGCCCTGCTGCAGGGCTTCTTTCTGGTAGTAGGCCTGCGCCTGTTCCAGTACCCTGATCTTATGAATTAGGGTATCTTTTGCAGGGAGGTGGAGGCGTTGGAGCTGTTCCCATAGCAGCTGGGACTTGCTGTCCTCCATAAATAGCAGCAGGTCCTGCCGGTAGTGGTCCTTACCGCCGGCTTTCCAGGCGGTATAGGCGGTGTTAATGGCGCTGGCATAACGGGTACGGATATCCGCTACGGACATTTCCCTTGAGGCTGCGGATACATATGCCTGCCGCAGCTCCCGTTCGGTGGCGAAGGTGAGTTTGTAATAGTGCAGGGCATCGTCGTAACGGCCCTGTGTGGCGTGTACTTCCGCCAGGAGGTAGCAAAGGTCCATCAGGGTGTTTTCCGCATATACATCCGCGGCGGTAACCGCGCGTAAACGTTTGCCGGGGAGTAGTAAAGCGGCGCAGCTGTCGAGATTGGCCAGCGCTTTATCCGGTTCCTTCCCGGCGGCGTATAGCCGCGCAATACGCAGGAATAATTTTGCCTGCTCCCGGCGGCGGTGGGGAAGGCGATCGTAAGGGAAGCGCAATGCCTGCCGGTAATAGCGCATCGCCTGTTGCGGCGAGGCGGCATAAATATCGCCTGCCTGCTGGTAGGCCATGTATAGCCAGTGGGCTGCGGCCGGGTCGTTGGCTGGTTGTTGTGCGAGGATGCGGATAGCCTGGGAGATGGATTGCTGCGCTGCGGGCGTATCGCCCAGCTGTTGGTACACATCCGCCTGCTCTGATAATAATAGGCCATAAAGCGCACTGCGTTTATCCGCCAACGTAATGCCCTTGCGGCAGCAGTCCAGCGCCAGGGCATATTCCCCCCGGTTGGCTGCCGCATTGGCCAGGTTACTGTAAGTGGCTGCCATGGCGTCTTTGTCTTCCAGGGCAGTCGCAACCTTCAGGGACATGCGGTGGATATAGATCGCCTGATCGTAATCGCCCAGTCGTGTATAGTTGTTACCCAGCGGCTTCAGGATATGCTCCAGCAAGAATTCCGGATCGGCATCGGCAAACTGCTGGCGTACCCAGTCAAAAGCTTTTTGGTAGATGGCCGTGGAGGAAATGATATCGCCTGATTGGAGGTAGCGGTAACCGGCGTTGGCCAGGAGGTCCAGCCAGGCTTGTTTTTCTGGCTGGGTACGCGGTGCGCGCCAGCTGCTCTGCAGGGTGGCTTCCAGTTGTCTGGCTTTCTGTGCCTGGTCGGGCAGGGGGAGTTGTAGTTGTGCGTATATCCAGCCGCTGAGGTCATCTTTGCTGCGGTAGTAGCGGATGGTATCGGAGGAGGGGGCGTGGAAGGCAAGTAATGGCACTGCCGCCACCAGCAGCAACAGGTACTTCAACCGCCTGATATGTACAGCGCCTTCAGCCATTTCTTAGCTGAAGTTATGGTTTTTTACAATCGATATATAGCGTAAACAAAAAATCTATTAGGCGTATTCCCGGTCACCTGCCGGATGTACCTTAAACCCACTGCCGGACCCGCTTTGACGCTTCCTGCCTGCACGTCCGCAAAGGCGGCCGCGTTAAAGGAAGCCAGCCAGGCGGTATTTTCAGTAAGCGTATTGCTGACAGTTTTCAGCACCACATCCGGCCGTTGAAAGTCGGAGAGGTACGCTTTGTTTTCAACAGTTGTTTTAGTGGAGAGGTTAACCTGCGCCAGCGCGCCAACGCCAACGCCTATCCAGCGGTTTAAATTATAACGGAAATGCAGCGGTACTACCTGCAGGGAGCTCCGGGTGATTTGCGTACTGCTGCTCCGGCCGCTCACCATATACGCCCGCCCGTCCACGGTGGTGTCGCGCTTATCCCTCGTGTAGCCGCTCTCGTGGGATTCTTTTTCCAGTACGCCCGCATAGGCTTCCAGCTGGAAATACGGCCTTGACGGCGCAAAGGGCGCCAGTACAGCGCCGAGCTGCAGAGGCCCCCGCAGCGTATAGTCGCCACTGTTAGGCGCAAACGTATAGCCGGCTACGATTGCCGGCGACATGCCTTTGATAAACCTTGCCGTAGCCCGGTTGGTATAGATCGGCTCATTCTTATCGAATATAATTGCGGCACTGCTGGAAAACGGGATTTTCTTTGGCTTCTTCTTAAAACGGATGGTGTAACTGATAAATCCCTTGGTGGAGTCCGGGTCCGACACGCCGTCCTGCTGCATGCCTGGCAGGTAAATGTTCCTGAATACGAAATACAGGCTGTCCCTGGTGCGTACGGTATCAATACAGCTTTGCGTGTTATAGGCGGAGTCGCAGTGGATGCACTCGGGGCTCATGCTGTTGATCGCTACCGTTTCTGTATTCAGTTGCTTAGGCACGGCGATGCCGATTGCTACTTTTTTAGCGGGTCCTTTACCGGTATTCTGGAATTGCACTTTATAGGTCAGCTCTTTCTTTTTGCCCATCAGGCGGTAATTGATCCTGCGTTTTTTCAATTGCATCCTGTTGGGATCGTGGGAGGCTACTACCGGCATTTCCAGTGTAAATGCCTCCGGCTGTAAAGCCGGGTTGTCAGGAATCATTACAGCGGTCATGCTCACGATAGCATTGGTGTCTGCAATCATTTCAGGCAGTGTATGCAGGGTTACAAAAAGGAACCGTTCTGCGCCTTGGTTAGCCCGGTTAAATTTCATGACTGTATGGCCGCCATATACCTGCTGCATATTTTGTAACAAAGCTTTGGCGGCGCTGTTAGGAGTGCTGCCAGTGCCGGCGGATGGGCCTTTGGCAAAAAGCATGTCACCGGCTTCGCCATCGAGTTGCGCCAGTAACGCCTCCATGGAACTTGAATCCATGCCGTTGTAACTGCGCTTTTCTGCAATGGAAAAACTTTCCCGGTCAAATTGCTTTTCATTGTAAAACAGTACCAGGGAGCCTGCGCCAATATCTCCTGCCGGATCCCTGTAGCCTATCAGCGCTACAAAATCTTCTCCGGGTTTGGGGCTCCTGTTTGTTTTCATTTCAATGTTTCCATTACCGTGGAAAAAGTGCGAAGCCCAGATAGTGCCCTTCATGGGTTTCTTGACTTTTATAGGCCGTGGTTTGGTTGGCGGCGCTTTACCATCGTCGTAGTTATTGGTAGCGTATAGCCGTAACAGGTAGGTGCCGGTATCGCTGTAATGCAGGGTAGG
>Ga0164243_10003504_pt1 | contig 25082 bp, 21 predicted proteins | sample OricompcompostOP_FD_108781 | JGI IMG/M metagenome (GOLD analysis project Ga0164243, IMG submission 108781) | Organic Plus compost microbial communities from Emeryville, California, USA - Original compost - Organic plus compost (OP) | ecosystem: Engineered > Solid waste > Mixed feedstock >...
CGAGGACCGCCTGCGCGGGTGGCGCGACGCGGGGCGGGTACACGCCGGGGTGCGGACGATGCAGTGAGGAGGCGAACGCGTGACTCCGACCGACCCTCCCGCGCGGCGGCTGCTGACGCTCCCCTTGGGGGCGGACAGCACCACCGTGCCGGCGGCGCGGCACCGGCTGGCGGCGGTGCTGCGCGAGCACCCGGTCCCGGACGAGCTCGCCGACGCGATCCTGCTGGTGGCTTCGGAGCTGGTGACCAACGCGGTGGAGCACGGCGGGGGCGCCGAGCGGCTGGAGCTGGAGCGCGAGCCGGACGCGGTGGTGCTGCGGGTGTCCGACCGCGGCCCGGGGCTGCCCGAGCAGCGCCCGCGGCCGCTGGACTCGGTGCGCGGCCGCGGCCTGGCGCTGGTGGAGGCCCTCACCTCCGGCTGGGGCTACCAGCAGGAGGACGGCGGCAAGTCCGTGTGGAGCCGCTTCGAGCTCCCGCAGCAGAACTGAACCCGTTGCGGCGGCGAGGAAACGGCCGCAGTCTCCTGGTTTCCAGGCATGGCAACGGGTTTGAGCAGTAGTTCGTCGTTTTCCCGGTCACCTGGGCGTTTTCCGTCCTGAGCACCGGGGTGCCGTGGCCGACACGGCACCGGTCCTCGGAGCAGTTCGCGCCACACCGCTGTTGCCAACTCTTTGCAGGAGTGGGCAGGGTGGTGGCCGTGCTGACCGGGGAGGTGCGGTGACCACCGTGCGAGCGACCGAGGCGGAGCGCGCGATCGAGGCGGTGCGGGCGAACTGGACGCGCCGCGCGGCCGGGTACAACGACTTCTACTCCCGCTACGGCGAGGACAACCGGGCCGCGTGGCGCGAGGTGTGCGCGAAGGCGCTGGCCGAGCGCTTCGGCGACCGGACCCTGGACGTGCTCGACGTGGGCGCCGGGACGGGCTTCTTCGCCACCCTGCTGGCCGAGCTGGGCCACCGGGTCACGGCGGTGGATCCGACCGCGGCGATGCTCGCGCACGCCCGCCGGGAGGCCGAGCGCCGCGGTGTGGCGGTGCGGTTCGTCGAGTGCGGCGGGCACGACGTCGCCCGCCTCGGCGCGGAGTTCGACCTGGTCACCGCGCGGTACGTGCTGTGGACCCTGCCGGACCCGGTAGGAGCGCTGGCGGCGTGGCGCGGCGTGCTGCGGCCGGGCGGGGCGTTGCTGCTGGCCGACGGGGTGTGGCACACCTGGCGGATGGACGCGCGGCGCGCGTGGGAGTCGCTGAAACCGGGCGGTGACAAGGGTTTCCTGTGGCGGCTGGCGCGCGACTACGCCTGGATCGGCCGCGCGACGCCGAACTGGCAGGGGCTCACCGCCGAGAAGGCCGCGCGGTTGCTGCGCGCCGGCGGCTTCGCTCCGGGGGAGCGCTACGACCCGCTGCTGCCCGCCCGGGCGCACCCGGTGAGCGCGGAGTTCTTCCTGCGCACCGCGGACATCGCTGGCTAGGGCTCTGCGGGAATGCGGCGGAGCCGCGCTGCGGGGAGCTGAGCGTCCGAGTGCGGCGTGACCGCAGGTAGCCGCGCGCGGCCGGCGGAGGCGCACCGCGCTGGTCCACAGTGGAGCCCGCGGCGGCGCGCAGGTGCGCCGCCGCGGGTCCCGCTCAGCTGCCCATGAGGGCCCGCATGGTGTCGATCTCCTCGCGCTGGGTCCCGGAGACGTTCTCGGCCATGCGCCGCAGCTGCGGATCGCTGCCGGAGGTCAGCTCGGTCTCGGCCATGCGGACCGCGCCCTCGTGGTGGGCGATCATCTGCTGCAGGAAGCGGTGGTCGAAGTCCGGGCCGGAGGCGGCCGCCAGCTCACCCATCTGCTGCGGGGACATCATCCCGTCCATGTGCTGGTGCCCGGCGGGGGCCGGGGCGCCGTGCGCGCGCAGCCAGCCGGTGAGCGAGTCGATCTCGGGACCCTGCGCGGCCTCGATGCGGGTGGCCAGCTCGCGCACCCGCGGGTCGGCCGCCCGCTGCTGGGCCAGCCGGGACATCTCCAGCGCCTGCTGGTGGTGCGGAACCATGGCCTGCGCGAACGAGACGTCCGCGGAGGGGGCGGGCATCCCGTGCCCGCTGTGGTCCTGGCCGGGGCTCTGGGGCTGGCCGGGGTCCTGGGAGTGCCCCGAGTGCTGGGACTGCCCGGGTGCGCCGTTGCCGTGCTCGGTGTGCTCGTTGACCGAGCAGCCCGCCAGTGCCGCGGCGGCCAGCGCGCCGCCCAGGACGGTTGCCATGACCTGCTTGTTCATCTGAGTTCCTCGTGCGTCGATGCGTGCGTGTCCGGACGTGCGGTGCCGGCGGCACCGCGCGGTGCGGATCAGCGCCGCAGCACGCAGAGGACGGCCAGCCGCCGGGAGACGGGGCTCGGAGGTGCCCGCGAGCCGGGGCGGGTCGTGGCCGGCAGCGGGCCGGTCGCGGCGGCCGCCGGGCGCTGCGCGCTGCCCAGCAGCGGCAGCAGCAGGGCGGCGAACCCGGCCAGGATCGCCAGGCACAGGTGCAGCGGCCCGTGGTCGGGCGCGGGCGCGGAGCTCAGCGACGGGCCTCGGTCTCCGCGATCGGGAGCTGCTGCCGCGTCGGCGGTGACGTGCGCGCCGTGCACGGCCGAATGCCCGCCTTCAGCGGAGAGCGCCGCCGGTTGGCCGCTGCCTCCCGCCGCGACGCCGGGCACGGTCGCGTGCGGCTTCGGGGAGTCGTGTGCGCTGGTGGGCCCGCCTCCGGGCATTCCTGCGCCGCGTTCTGCGTGCGCGCCGTGACCGTTGGCGCCACCGGCTGCGGAAGCGAGGGCGTGCGCGCCACGCGCATCTGAGGAGTCGACGGCAGTGCCGTGACCGCCCGCGTGCGCCGCCGGGGCGATCCGGCCGTCAGCGGCGGTGAGGTTCGCGGGCTCGCCCCGGCCGCCGTTGTGCGCGTGCTCGACCGGCACGTGATGCATGAGCAGCACCCCGAGCACGACCACGACCAGCAGCGCCCACCGGCCCACCTGCGACGACCTCACAGCCGCCACCATAACCGCACCCCGCGGGGCGACCGCCGCGCGCCGCGCACCCCGGCTGCGTCCACTGCGGACGCAGCCGGGCGAGTCACGGCGCCAGATCGAGTCCCGCGCGGACGATCGCGTCGGTGTCCAGCCCGTGGTGCCGGTGCACCTCGTCCAGCGCCCCGGACTGGCCGAAGCCGGTGACGCCGAGGGTGGTGCTCGGCACCCGGTTGATCGTGGCCAGGAAGGCCAGCGTGTGCGGGTGCCCGTCGCAGACGGTGACCATCGGCGCGGCCCGGTGCGCGGGGAAGACCTGGTCGAGGATCCAGCTCGGCGCCTCCTGCCGCCCCTGCCGCGCCCGCAGCGCGCGGAACAGCAGGTCCGGGCTGGTCACGCACACCACGTCCGCCTCGACGCCGACCTGGGCGAGCCGGTCGGCGGCGTCCAGCGCCTCGGGTGCGCTCACGCCCATCGCGGCGATGGTCAGCTGCGGCTCGGCGGCGCGGCGCAGCGGGTAGGCCCCGGCCACGACCTGCCGGCGGCGGCGTTCCCGCGCGGCCGGGTCGCTCGGCACGGTCGCGAGCCCCTGGTCCACCGGCCGGGTCGACAGCCGCAGGTAGGCCGAGGAGCCGCCGGGCCTGCCCAGTTGTGCCATCGCGGCCAGCAGCGTCCACTCCACGTCGATCGCGAACGCGGGCTCGTAGCTGACGCAGCCGGGCTGTTCGAGCCCGATGGACGGGGTGATCACGGACTGGTGCGCGCCGCCCTCCGGCGCCAGGCTCACCCCGGACGGGGTGCCGACGAGGATGGACTGCCCGCCCGCGTAGATCCCGAACGACCAGGGTTCCAGCGCGCGCCCGACGAACGGGTCGTAGAGCACGCCGATCGGCAGCAGCGGTTCGCCCCACCGGCTCCAGGTGGCGCCGAGCTCGCCGAGCAGGCCGACGAGGTTGGTCTCGGCGATGCCGAGTTCGACGTGCTGGCCGCCGGGTTGTTCGCGCCAGTGCAGGATCGTCTCGGCGTCGTCGGCGAACCAGTCCGGGCGCTGGTGCGGCGACCACACGCCGACCTTGTTGACCCAGCCGCCGAGGTTGGTGGTGGAGCTGACGTCCGGCGAGACGGTCACGACGCGCCGCGCGGCCTCCGGTGCCTGCCGGGTGAGGTCGAGCAGCACGCGGCCGAGCGCGGCCTGGGTGGTCGCCGATCCTCCCGGTGTGCGGCCGAAATCGGCCGGCAGCTGCGGGGGAGCGGTCGCCGGCGGGGGTTCGCGCCGCAGCCGCGCGGCGGTCTCGGCGCACAGCCTGCCGGCTTCGCCGTCCGGGTCGAACCGCTGCCACGGCTGGTCGGCGTCCATGCCGAGCCGCGGGGCGAGCTCGCGGAACTGCTCGTCGGTCAGCAGCGAGGAGTGGTTCTGCGGGTGCCCCTCGGTCGGCAGCCCCCAGCCCTTCACGGTGTAGGCGAAGATCACGGTGGGCCGCTGGTCGTCGATGCGCCCGAAGGTCTCGCGCAGCGCGGCCAGGTCGTGCCCGCCGAGGTTGCGCACCGCCGCCAGCAGGGTGTCGTCGTCCAGCCGCCCGATCAGCTCGGCGATCGCCGCCCGGTCGTCGCCGGAGCCGGGGAGCCGTTCGCGCACCTGGTCGGCGTCGCAGCGCAGCAGCCGCTGGTACTCGGGGTTCGGCATCTCGTCGATGCGGCGGCGCAGCGCGTCCCCGCCGGGCCGGGCGAACAGGTCCTCCAGCACGCGGCCGTACTTGAGCGTGAGGGTCTGCCAGCCGGCGGCGGCGAACATGCCCTCCAGCCGGGCCGCGGCGATGCCCGGCACCACGCGGTCCAGGGACTGCCGGTTGAGGTCGACGATCCACACCAGCTCGCCGAGTTCGCGCACCGACGGGTCGAGCACCGCCTCCCACACCGCGCCCTCGTCCAGCTCCGCGTCGCCGACCAGGGAGAACTGGCGCCCGCGCGGGCGGTCGGGGTGCACGTAGCGGCGGGCCAGCGCGCCCCAGATCGGCGCGGTGGCGCCGATGCCGACCGAGCCGGTGGAGTAGTCGACCGGGTCGGGGTCCTTGGACCGGCTCGGGTAGCTCTGCAGCCCGCCGAAGGCGCGCAGCGTCGGCAGGTGCCGCTCGTCCAGCTCGCCGATCAGGTAGTTGATCGCGTGCAGCACCGGCGAGGCGTGCGGTTTCACCGAGACCCGGTCGTCCGGGCCGAGCTCGCCGAACCACAGCGCCGTCATGATCGACACCATCGAGGCGCAGGACGCCTGGTGCCCGCCGACCTTGAGCCCGGACGGGTCGCCGCGGTGCCGGTTGGCCTCGTGGACCATCGCGGTGGACAGCCACAGCACCCGGCGCTCGACCTCCGCGAGCGCCTGCTCGTTGCCGGTGGCCAGGGCGGACGGGTTCGCCATCGAACACCTCCCGGAACGCGCGGCCGCGCGGGCCGCTGCTGGGCACGAGTGCTTCCGAGCCCACCAACCGCCCGTGTTCTGCACAAGTCGCGCCCGCACAATTGAGCAGACTGACCAACGGGCTGCGCCTCGGCCGGGGAGGAGTTGAGCACTGTGCGAAGCGAGGAGATCGATGCGGTCGACGCCCGGCTGCTGCTGGAGCTGACCCGCTCGCCGCGGGCGACGATCAGCGCGCTGGCCGAGCGCACCGGGCTGTCCCGCAACACCGTGCAGAGCCGGGTGAGCAGGCTGGAGGGCAGCGGCGCGCTGGGGTCCTACGAGCGGCGGGTGGATCCGCGGGCGCTGGGCTACCGGCTGCGGGCGGTGGTGACCACGCGCGTGACGCAGAGCCGGCTGGGCCCGGTCGGCGAGGAGCTGCGGGCGATCCCGGAGGTGCTGGAGGTGGCCGGCACCAGCGGTGGCACGGATCTGTTCGTGCAGGTGGTGGCGCGGGACGCGGACGACCTGTACCGGATCGCCGGGCAGGTGCTGGCGATTCCGGGGGTGGAGCGCACCGACACGGCGCTGGTGATGCGGGACCTGGTGGACTACCGGATCTCGCCGTTGCTGGAGCGCCGGGCGCGGGAGTGAGCGTCCACTGCGGACGGTCGCATCCGTCCGCGCACGAATATTCCGTCCCCCACATATTTCCCGGACCGCCGTGGTGGGCGTGCGCGCAGTTCGGGCGCAATTCGTGAGGGCGGTTCATGTTGGCTCGCGGCGGCGGAATAGCCTCCGCTTCGATCATTCGGAGGGATTCCGCACGAAGGCGGGCGTGATCGTGCGATGATCATCGCGTGAGCACTTTCGAGGACCTGCCGCCGACCGGTTCCGCGACCCCGGAGGTGTCCGTTCCGCGCACCGCCGGCGCCGTTCCCGGCGCCCGCCGGAGCGGAATTCCTCGCTCGTTTCCGCTGCCGAGGAGGTCGCGAACCCGCGCTGTGGCGCGGTTTCCGGCGCGCAGGGCAAGCCGGGTGCTCCATTGTGGACCAATTCGCGGACGGCCTGTTCCCGGGTGGACGGTGCGGCACCGCGGGGAGTGGTGCGCAAGCCCGGTCGAGATCCGCGGGAGCAGTTCCCGCCCGATCGCGAGGTCTTGACCGCGCGGGATCTTGCCATTATTCCCCGCTGCGGCGGGATCGGTGAAAAACCTTCCCCGGGGCACCGGACCGGTGGTAGACCGGCGCGGCACCGCCTGCGAAATCCACGCTCCCATCAGGACGAATGTCGGAAAGGGCACGCGTTGACTCTGGAACGAAGCACGATCCTCGGACCGTTCCCGCTGCCGGCGGTGGACGACGAGCTGCGGGCCCGCGCCCGCGAGCTGGCCGGCTGGGCGCGATGGCTGACCTTCGAGGACCCTGCCGCGCAGACGGGTCAGCCCGTGCCCGCGACCGCCGTGCAGGGCGGCTACGAAGTCGACGACCGCGGCGAGCTCACCGGCCGCTACAAGATCAACCCGTCGTACCACCCGTCGGAGATGGTCTCCGGGATCCCGCTGGAGACCACCGCGGACCTGAAGTTGTGGCGGGTGCTGCACGGCTACAGCCCGCTGGGCTTCCTCGTCGACACCCTGGACCGCGCCGAGCTCGCGCTGTACTCGGCGCAGCCCGGCGACCGGCGCATCCGGTTCTCCCGCGACGACGAGGGGCATCCGGCGCTGACCGCCTACACCGGGCCGCGGCTGTTGCCGCCGGAGTGGGCGAACTACCACACCGTGCCCGGGTGGACGCTGTTCGAGCGGATGGCCGACAGCCCGGTGTACCTGAACCTCAACCCGCGCACGCCGCTGGCGTTCAAGGTCATGCTCCGCGACCTGGCCACGCTGCTGATCGAGACGACGCGGCAGGAGCGCAACCAGGGCGCCATCCCGTTCGGCGCCTGAGCACCGCCGCGGCGGGCCGGTGCCGGGGTTCGCGCCCCGGCCCGGCGCCGCCGGTGCACCCCGGGAGCGGAACGGCTCCCGGACCGCTCTCAGCGCTGTTCCAGCGCGGGGCGGGCGCCGACCTGGGACACCGAGCGGGAGGCCGCTGCGGTGGCCGCCTCCACGGCCGCGTCGATGTCGTCCCCGGCGGCCAGGCGCGCGGCCAGGGAGCCGTTGAACGCGTCCCCGGCGCCGGTGGTGTCCCGGACCGTCGTCGGCGGGGCCGGGAAGTGCCGCTCGCTGCCGTCCGGGCGGGCCAGCAGGCAGCCGTCGCCGCCGAGGGTCACCACGACCTCGGAGCCGGACAGCCGGGACAGCGCCCGCGCCCGCGCGGAGACGTCGTCGCCGGCCAGCTGCGCGGCCCCGCACAGTTCGGCGAGCTCCCCGGCGTTCGGGGTCAGCACCGGGCCGTGCCGCAGCAGCTCCACGACCTCCGGCACGACGGGTGCCGGGTTGAGCACGCAGCGCACTCCCGCGGCGGTCGCGCGGCGCACCGCGGCGACGATCGACTCCGCCGGGATCTCGGTGCTCACCAGCACGCACCCGGCGCCCGGCAGCGCCGCGTCCAGCGCCGAGTCCACGTGCGCGGCGGTGAGCCCGTAGTTCGCCCCCGCCCCGACCGCGATCTGGTTCTCCCCGCTGGTGTCCACCACGATCAGCGCCGCACCCGTGTTGCGGTCGCCGAGCACCGCCACGTGCTCGGCCGCGACCCCGCGGTCGCGCAGGTCCCGCAGCGCGCCCGCGCCGGCGTCGTCGGTGCCGACCGCGCCGACCAGCCGCACCCGCGCGCCCGCGGCCGCGGCGGCCACCGCGGAGTTCCCGCCCTTGCCGCCGCCGTGGTAGTCGATCCGCTCGCCCACCACGGTCTCCCCGGCGGCGGGCAGGCGCGGCGCGGTCACCACGTAGTCCACGTTGATCGCGCCCACCACGACCACCGCGCCCGCGGCTCGCTCGGTCATCTCGCCTCCGTGATTCCGATCGGTTCGGGCGGTCCAGCTTAGGAGCTGCCGTGCGCGGCGGTGCGGGTGGAGCCTTCCGCCGCGGCACCCGGCTCCCCGGCGCAGGTTCCGGACTTTCCGGGCGCAGTGGCCGACTTCCCCGGCACAGCGCGGGATTCGCGCACCCAGCGTGTCCGTCCGGTCACAGCGCAGACCCCGCCGCTGCGGGAAATCCGCGATCCGGTACGACTGTGCGGCGAACCGCGATTTCGGTCCACCGAAGGGGAATGCCTGGTGCCGCCGCGCCGTTGTCCACCGTGGCGGGACGTGGCGCGCTTCCGGGCGCGCCCCTCCGGCCGGGTTTCCCGGCGCGCCCGCGCGGGCCGCCCGTCGCGCGCAGCGGCCTGCCGGTCGCCGCGGGTGACCGGTGAGCGGGCGCTGCGGGAGGCGCTGCTTCGCGGCGTTCAACGACGAGTGCCACGACATCCGGAACGTGGCGATGGGTGAGGTATGAGCATCAAGATCGGGTACAAGGCGTCCGCCGAGCAGTTCGCACCCCGCGATCTGGTCGAGTTCGCCGTGGAGGCCGAGCAGGTCGGGCTGGACAGCGTCATGGTCAGCGACCACTTCCAGCCGTGGCGGCACAACCAGGGGCACGCGCCGTTCGCGATGTCCTGGATGAGCGCGGTGGGCGAGCGCACCTCCCGCATCCAGATGGGCACCAGCGTGCTGACCCCGACGTTCCGCTACGAGCCCGCGGTGGTGGCGCAGGCGTTCGGCACCCTGGGCGCGCTGTACCCGGGGCGGGTCATGCTCGGCGTCGGCACCGGCGAGGCGCTGAACGAGACCGCGGTGACCGCCCGCGAGTGGCCGGAGTTCCGCGAGCGGTTCCGCCGGCTGAAGGAGTCCATCGACCTGATCCGCACGCTGTGGACCGAGGAGCGGGTCAGCTACGAGGGCGAGTACTACTCCACCTCGAACGCCACGATCTACGACAAGCCGGACGGCGGCGTGCCGATCTACGTGGCCGCGGGCGGGCCGATGGTGGCCAAGTACGCCGGCCGCGTCGGCGACGGGTTCATCTGCACCAGCGGCAAGGGCATGGACCTCTACACCGACAAGCTGCTGCCCGCCGTGGCCGAGGGCGCGCAGAAGGCCGGCCGGGACGCCGAGTCGATGGAGAAGATGATCGAGATCAAGCTCTCCTTCGACCCGGACCCGGAGGCGGCGCTGGCCAACACCCGGTTCTGGGCGCCGCTGGCGCTGCCGGCCGAGGTCAAGCACAGCCTGGAGGACCCGGCCGAGATGGAGAAGGCCGGCAACGACCTGCCGATCGAGCAGGTGGCCAGCCGGTGGATCGTGGCCAGCGACCCGGAGGACGCGCTGGCGCAGATCAAGTCCTACCTGGACGCCGGGTTCGACCACCTGGTGTTCCACGCGCCGGGCGCGGACCAGTCGCGGTTCCTGCGCACCTTCAGCGAGCAGGTCGCGCCGCGCATCCGCGACCTCGCCTCGTGACAGTCCGAACAGGACAGCAAGGGCGCCCCTCCGCCGGGAGGGGCGCCCTTTTTCGCGCTCTCGCGGCGATGTTCGAGCCCGGGCCTTCTGCGGGGCAGTGGTCGATCCAGCGATCGACACCGGAGCTCCGTCCTTCCGCGACGGCCGGCGAGGTCACCCGGGTCGCTCAGCGGCGGCTTCGCGGTGAGCGGCCGCCCCGGCTGCGCGGACGGCCGCTCGCGAGGAACGGCGCTGGTGCTCCTGGTTGAGCAAGGCGGCGGAATCGCCTGCTCTTCCGCGGCATGAGCGGCATCAGGAGGCGCTCAGGCTCCGCCGCTCGCGCCCCGCACAGGCACTCCCGCGCGCCGGCTCAGTGCTCGCCGAGCTCGCCGTCGACGCGGCGCCAGATCCCCTCCGGGTTGCCGTCGGCGACGGCGGACGGCAGCAGCGCGGCGGGCACGTCCTGGTAGGCGACCGGGCGCAGGAACCGGTCGATCGCCGCGGTGCCCACCGACGTCGTCCGCGAGTCCGAAGTGGACGGGAACGGCCCGCCGTGCACCATCGCGTGCCCCACCTCGACCCCGGTGGGCCAGCCGTTGAACAGGATCCGCCCCGCCTTGCGCTCCAAAGTGGACAGCAGGGTGGCGGCTTCGGGGTGGTCGGCCTCGGTGGCGTGCACCGTCGCGGTCAGCTGGCCCTCCAGCGCGGCGGCGACCTCCCGCACCTGCGCGGCGTCCCGGCAGCGCACGACCAGCGAGGACGCGCCGAACACCTCGGCGTCCAGGCCCTCCGAGCCCAGGAACGACGCGGCGTCGGTGCTCAGCAGCGCCGCCCGGCAGGACTGCGGCGCGTTGGACTCCTGCCCGCGGGCGAGGACCTCGACGTCCGGGCGCTCGGCCAGCGCGGCCACGGATTCCTCGTAGGAGCGGGCGATGCCCGGGGTGAGCATCGGCGTCTGCGCCGCGGCCGCGACCGCCTCGGCCGCGGCGTTCAGGAAGCCCTCCAGCTCCGGGCCGTCCACGGCCACGACCAGCCCCGGGTTCGTGCAGAACTGCCCGGAACCCAGCGTCAGCGAGCCCGCGAACGCCGCGCCCAGCTCCGCGCCCCGCTCGGACAGCGCGCCGGGCAGCGGGAACACCGGGTTGATGCTGCTCATCTCCGCGTACACCGGGATCGGCTGCGGCCGGCCCTGCGCGGCCGCGGTCAGCGCCAGCCCCGCCGCGCGGGAACCGGTGAACCCGACCGCCTGGATCCGCGGATCCGTCACCAGCGCGGTGCCCAGCTCCGGCCCGGAGCCGTACAGCATCGAGAACACCCCGGCCGGCAGCCCGCAGTCGGCCACCGCCGCGGTGATCGCGCGCGCCACCAGCTCGCAGGTGCCCGGGTGCGCGTCGTGCGCCTTGACCACGACCGGGCAGCCCGCCGCCAGCGCCGAGGCGGTGTCGCCGCCGGCCACCGAGAACGCCAGCGGGAAGTTGCTGGCCCCGAACACCGCGACCGGCCCGAGCGGGATCCGGCGCTGCCGGATGTCCGGGCGCGGCGCGGGCTCGCGGTCCGGCCGCCCCGGGTCGATCCGCGCGCCCTGGTAGCTGCCCTCCCGCAGGACCTGCGCGAACAGCCGCAGCTGCCCGGTGGTGCGGCCGCGCTCGCCGGTGACGCGGGCCATCGGCAGCCCGCTCTCGGAGTGGGCGCGCTCCGGCAGCGCGTCGCCGAGGGCCTCGATGCGGTCGGCGATGGTCTCCAGGAACACCGCGCGCTGCTGCGGCGTGGTGGCCCGGTACTCGTCGAACGCCGCCTCCGCCGCGGCGCACGCCCGGTCCACATCGGACGGAGTGCCCCAGCCGTAGGCGGGGGCCAGCTCGGCGCCCGTGCTCGGGTGGACCGCCCGGATCCGCTCACCGGTGCCGGACACCGGGGTGCCGGCGATGATCATGCGACCGGTGAGCTCGGTGGCGGCGGTGCCTTCGGTCATGCGGGAAGTCCTCCTCGATTCGGGTGCGCGCCAGCCGGACACTAGGCAGCAAGATCGATGCTTGTCCAACTCCCGCCGCGCATGGATCGATGCGTGGTAGGCATCGTTCGTCGCGAGGAGGGGCCATGTTCACGCTGAACCAGCTCAGCGGCTTCGTCGCGGTCGCCGAGGAGCTGCACTACGGGCGGGCCGCGGAGCGGCTGCGGATGACCCAGCCGCCGCTGAGCAGGCAGATCCAGCTGCTCGAACGGGAGCTGCGGGTGCAGCTGTTCGACCGCAGCGGGCGCGCGGTGCGGCTCACCCCGGCCGGGCGGGCGTTCCTGCAGGACGCGCGCCGGCTGCTGCACGAGGCCGAGAACGCGACGCTGGCGGTGCGGCGGGTGCCCGCGGGCGAGGCGGGTGCGGTGCGCACCGGGTTCACCGCGACCTCGGCGTACGGGGTGCTCGGCGGGGTGCTGGAGACCGCGCGGCAGCGGTTGCCGCACGTGGAGGTGGTGCTGCGGGAGCTGGTCAGCCGCGACCAGCTGGAGATGCTGTCCTCCGGCGCGCTGGACCTGGGGCTGCTGCGGCCGCCGGTGACCCGGCCGGAGCTGGACTCCCGGCAGGTGCTGCGCGAACCGCTGCTGGCCGCGCTGCCCGAGGGGCACGAGCTCGCCGCCGGCTCCGAGCCGCTGCGGCCGGAGGACCTGGACGGCGCCGACGTGGTGATGTACTCGCCGACCGAGGCCCGCTACTTCCACGAGCTGCTGGTGAGCCTCTTCCGCGGCGCGCACGTCACCCCGCGCTACACCCAGCACGTCAGCCAGGTGCACACGGTGCTCGCGCTGGTGCGGGCCGGGCTCGGCGCCGGGCTGGTGCCGTCCACGGCGCGGGTGCTGCGGTTCGAGGGCGTGGTGCTGCGGCCGGTCGAGCTGCCCGACCCGGAGCCGGTCGAGCTGCACCTCGCCTGGCGCCGCGGCAACGACAACCCGGCGCTGTGGGCGCTGCTCGACCTGCTCCGGGACGACGAGGAACCCTCGGCAACGCTGTAGGGGCCCGCGCGAGCCCGCGGCGGTAGGAGGAGGCGGTCTCACCGCATCTCCTCAACAACCGCTAACCGACGGTTGATACCGGAGCAACGCGGCGCTGGGAGCATCCGGGGTGCGGCGGGTGCGCCGCGGACGGGGAACGGACGAAGGGAGCGGGCCGGTGAGCGGGTTCTGGCGCGGTGTGTACGCGATGTCGGTGCTGGTCGGAGTCACGGTCGCGGAGTTCGTGGTCACGGCGGTGTGCGGGCGGGGCCCGCGGCCGGCATGACCCGGAGTGCGGCGGCGGGCCGCCGACCCGCCGCCGCGCAGCGCCGGGTTCGTCCGAAGTGGACACGCCCGCGACCGGATCGGAGCAGCCTCCCGGCCCCGCCGCGCGCCTAGAATCGTCCGGCAGCGCCCGCCACCGGAGGCGGGCCCGCCGCCGCGACAAGGGAGGTCCGGATGCCCGCCGGAGAGTTCGTGCGCAAGCTCCGCGCCCGGGAACGCGCGATCGGCTACTGGGCGATGCTCGACGCCCCGGCCGCGGTGGAGCGGCTCGGCCTGGTGGGCTACGACTACGTCTGCCTGGACGGCCAGCACGGGCTGTTCGGCTACCAGGGGATGCTCAACGGGCTGATCGCGCTGGACGCGGCCGGCGGGTCGGCGCCCATCGCGCGGGTGGACGCGAACAACCCGACCTCGATCTGCCGGGCGCTGGACGCCGGGGCGGTCGGGGTGATCGTGCCGCTGGTCGACGACGCCGAGCAGGCCGCCGCGGCGGTCGCGGCCACCCGCTACCCGCCGGAGGGCGTGCGCTCCTACGGCCCGGCGCGCTCGGCGCTGCGCATCGGCCCGGAACCGGCGGCGGCCAACGAGCAGGTCGCGGTGCTGGCGATGATCGAGACGCCGCGCGGGCTGGCGAACGTGGAGCGGATCTGCGCCACCCCGGGCCTGGACGCCGTCTACATCGGACCGTCCGACCTGCGGCTGGCCGTCGGCGGCGCGCACCCGGCGGATCCGGCGGTGCAGCAGGAGTTCGAGGACGCGCTGCGCCGCATCCGCACCGCCGGGGAACAGGCCGGCATCGCCGTCGGCATCCACACCCCGGACGGCGCGACCGCGCGGCGGCGGCTCGGCGAGGGGTTCACCTTCGCCTCGATCTCCTGCGACGTCGAGCACCTGCAGCAGGTGGCCGCCGACCACCTGGCCACCGCCCGGGGCTGAGCGGGCTCAGGACACCGGCTCGGCCGACTTGCCGGACTCGGCGTCCGAATCGCCGCCCTCGCCCTCGGCGGCCGGGGGCTTCGGCCGGGCCTTCCGCGGCCGGTAGCCGAGCAGGTGGTCGCGGGTGAGCAGGTGCGTGAACCGGTAGCCGCGCTCCACCCGGGACAGCAGGCTGCGCTGCGCCAGCCCGCGCAGCAGCGCGTACCGCCGCGGCGGCAGCTCGGTCAGCGCGATCATCCGGCCCAGCCACTCGGTCGAGCCGTTCTTCAGCGAGTCGAACGGGAACACGTCGCTGTGCCACACCGCGGGCGCGGCGAGCCCGCCGACTACCAGCCCGGCCGCGGCGGTGAGCCCCTCGACGTCGAACGGCCGCCCGGTCAGCAGCGCCGGCAGCGCCCCGAGCAGCCCGGCCGCGGCCACCACCGGCGCGGAGATCCGCAGCAGCAGCGGCGACCTGCGGTCGAACTCCTCGTACTGCTCCTCGGTGAACGCCCACCACACGTCGTCGCGGGCGGCGGTGACCACCCCCGCGGCCGTGCCCACGACCAGGCCGATGCCGATGGAGATGAGCAGCTCCTCCGGCCCGGTCCAGAACATCAGCACCCCGACCAGCACGGTGCCGATCAGGCCGATGGTGGCGCTGTTGCCGGGCATCCGGGACCAGGACTCGACGGCGCTGAGGATCACCAGGAACGACACCAGCACCACGGCGACCACGCCGATCCACACCGGCTGCTCGGTCAGCCACGTCGTCCACGGCGTGACCAGCCCGGCCAGCGCCAGGCTCACCACCAGCCCGAACACGTAGCCGCCGAGCGCGGTGATCCAGCCCCGCGGCACCGCCCCGGCCTTCCCCGCCGGGCGCAGCCACGGCAACGTGGCCAGGTAGTCCATGTAGAGCACGTAGCAGACCAGCACCAGCACGGTGATCAGCCCGGCGGTCGGCCCGAGCACCATGCCCACCGCCAGCGTGGTGCCGGTGACCGCCCCGGCCAGCAGCCCGGGCAGGCCGCGGGCGAACACGTGCGCCACGGTGCTGGTCGGCAGGAACCGGGCCCAGGACACCAGGGTGGGCAGCCGGGTGCGGGCGGTGAGGTCGTTGCACAGCGCGCTGGCCGAGACCTTCGCCAGGAACCGCAGCGTGCGCAGCGCCCGCTCCGGCGGGTAGGGCAGCGGGGCGCCCTGCTGCTCGTCGAGCGCGGCGGCGAAGTAGTCGTCGAACAGCCGCTTGCGGCGCTGTTCGAGGGTGCCGCTGGTGAGCTCGACCGCCGAGCGGTCCCGGTAGGCCAGTGCGGCGATGTTGAGCATAAGCGGCGAGTCCAGCACCTGCCACAGCTCCGGGTCGCGGCGCAGCGCCGCGCGCACCCCGTCGAGGCGCCCGCCGGCGCGGGTGAAGAACTCGACGACCTGGCGGCGGCTGAGCGGGCTGACGGTGATGGTGGTGCCGAGGTCGAGCGGTTCGGTCAGCTCCGCGTAGTCCTCGCCGGTGCAGCAGACCACCAGCTGCTCCAGGGGGAACTGGTCGCGGATCTTGTTGATCTCGCGCACGCAGCGGTCCTGGTACTCCACCGGCACCTCGTCCAGCCCGTCCAGCAGCAGCCCGAACCTGCCCTGCTCCAGCCAGATCCGGCCCAGCGACGGGTGGATGGTGTAGCGGCGCTCGATCTCGCGCAGCAGCCACTTCTGGAAGTCCCCGGGCGGGGCGGGGCGGCGGTCGTCGCCGCGCCAGCCGGACATCGCCCACGAGCCGAGGTCGATCAGCACCGGCACCGGGCGGGTGGCGTCGTCGGCGGCCCGGTGCGCCAGCGCGCGGTTGAGCTCCAGCAGCAGGGTGGACTTGCCGCCGCCGGGGGCGCCGAGCACGAGCAGCTTGCCGCGGGCCTGCTCGAGCACCTCGGCGAGGTCGGTGTCGGCGGGCAGCCGGGACTGCTTGCCGCTGCCGGACTGCAGCAGCCGGTCGCCGGGGCGGGCCATGCCGGTGGGCAGCTCGTCGAGGTCGAGGGCGCGGCGCACGTGCTCGGCCAGCGCGTTGCGCAACCGCTCGCGCGCGTAGCGGGCGGAGGACTCCACCGAGCGCGACCGGTTGCCCGAGTTGTTCAACCGGCGCGCGATGAGCGGTTCGTCCGTGCTCGTGGCGCGTTCCCAGAACGCCAGCGCGGCGGCGAACACGACGAACGCGCCGGCCAGCGGCCACAGCCAGTCCGACAGCGGGCGCAGCGGCGCCGGGAGGTGCCCGCCGGTGCCGATGCTGATCGCGGTCGGCACCAGCACCAGCGTGATCGCGATGCCCGCGCCCAGCAGCAACAGCATGCGCACGGTGCGGATCAGCCTGTTCGGCATGGTCGCCTCTCTCCCGGGTCGGTGACCGCGTCGCCCCCCACTGCACTATGAGGCGGTCGCGCACGGACTGTAAACGCTCCATTCCGGTCGGTGTGGCCGAGTGTGATCATCGCCGCCCCGATCGATCAGCCCCGGTCGCACCGCCGAACGGATGATCCGTGCTCCGTCCGGTCGACGCGCGGCGACCCGCCGGTACCGCGGAACGGATGAGCGGGGCTGCGCGGCCGCGGCGCGGCTGATCACGCTGGGTGCACCCTGGTGCTGCGCTGCTCCGGTCGGACGGTGCGCGGGAATTCCGCGCGGGAGCGGGCGATTCCGCGGCTCAGGCCAGGGTGATCTCGGCGGTGGCGTGCGCGGTGTCGGTGCCGGTGCGCACCGCGGCCTGCGCGCCGCTGCCGCTCGGGGTGGCGGTCAGCAGCACCGGATCCCCGGCGAACACCGGGCGGCGCAGCCGGTAGTCCACAGCGGACACTCGCGCCCCGGAGCGGCGGCGGACCAGCTCGCACAGCAGCGTCACCAGCAGCGGCCCGTGCACCACGAGCCCGGGGTAGCGCTCGACCTCGCGGCAGTACGGCGCGTCGTAGTGGATGCGGTGCGAGTTGGCCGTCAGCGCGCTGTAGCGGAACAGCAGCACGGGGTCGGCGGTGAAGCTGTGCTGCCACGGCGCGTCCGAGGCCGCCGGTTCCACGTGGTGGGCGGCCGGGTCCTTGGCCGCGGTCTCGCCGGAGCGGTAGGCGTAGTCCTGCTCCTCGACCAGCCGCAGCGCGCCGTCCTGGTGGTACTCGTGCCGCACGGTCACCAGCACCATCTCGCCGGACCGCCCCTGCTTGACCACCGCGTTGTCCACACTGGACGTTCGGGTGCACTCCCGGCCGAGCAGCAGCGGGGCCTCCGCGCGGAACCGGCCGCCGGCGAACATGCGGCGGCGGTCCGGGATCGGCGGCAGGAACCTCCCGGCGCGCGGGTGGCCGTCGGAGCCGAGCTCGGAGTGCGCGGCCCACTCCTGGAAGTAGATCCACTGCCACAGCGCCGGCAGCTCCGCGCCCGCGGCGAGCTCGTCGCCGGTCTCCAGCACCGCGGCCAGCGCCCGCGCCGGCTGCACCGGCATCGGGTCGGTGCCGGTCACCGGGTCCGGCCGCCAGTCCTGCAGGTGTCGCTCCAGCACCGATGCTCCTCTCCGCGGGCTCCGGTGCGCGGGGACCCGGATTGAGCCGTACAAATGCGGTGGTCAGTCTCCGGCGGTGCGCACCGGGGTGTCAAGGAAGGCCGCGAACGTCCGGAATTCTGCCGAAATGCGGCGGAATCCGCTCGATCGGTCCAGGCCGCGGCATCACCCGTCGAGCCGTTGACCGGCCGAAGATATGGCCGTACAAAAGCGCGGTACGCGGCGGACGGAGGGCGCATGGGCACCGCGGAGATCCTCGCCGGGTGGGCGCACGAGCACACCCCGGACGCCGCCGACCTGCGGCTGGCGCAGCGCAGCCTGCTGGACACCACCGCGGTCGCGCTCGCCGCCCGCGAGCACCCGGTGGCCGGGTTGGCCGCGGGCCTGCCGGACGCGGCGCGGTGGGCGGCGGTCGGACACGTGCTGGACTTCGACGACCTGCACGTGGACTCGACCACGCACATCAGCGTGGTGATCGTGCCCGCGGTGCTGGCCGCGGGCGGGGGAGCGGCGGACTACCTGGCCGGTGCCGGGGTGATGGCGCGGCTCGGAGTGCTGCTCGGCTGGGCGCACTACTCGGCGGGCTGGCACGCCACCTGCACCGCGGGCGCCCCGGCCGCCGCGGTGGCGGCGGGCCGGGCGATGGGCCTCGGCCCGGAGCGGCTGGCCGCGGCGATGGCGCTGGCGGTACCGGCCGCCGGCGGGGTGCAGCAGGCGTTCGGCACGCACGGCAAGTCGCTGCAGGTGGGCTTCGCCGCGCAGGCCGGGGTGCGGGCCGCGCTGCTCGCGCGGGCGGGCGCGAGCGCGGACCCGGCGGCGCTGGACGCGTGGCTGCGGCTGGTCGGCGGCTCCGGCGCACCGGACACCGGGGGACCGGCCGTGCCGGGAGGGCTGGCCATCAAGGTCTTCCCGTGCTGCTACGCGATGCAGCGCCCGATCGCCGCGCTGCGGCAGATCAAGGACCGGATCTCCGGGGAGGTCCGGCGGATCACCGTGCGCACTCCCGTGGGCACCGCGCAGCCGCTGATCCACGACCGGCCGCGCACCGGCCTGCAGGGCAAGTTCAGCATGGAGTACGCCGCGGCCACGGCACTGCTCGACGACTACCCGGACTTCGCCGCGTTCACCGACGAAGCCGTGCAGCGGACCGCCGCGCAGCAGCTCGTGCACCGGGTCGGCACCGACTACTCGCCGGGAGCCGACGGGCTGCTCGACGGCCGGGTCGAGATCGAGGTCGAGCACGACGGCGGCACGCTGCGCACCGAGCTCGACCTGCCACCGGGGGCACCGGCGCGGCCACCGGACGAGCACGAGATGGCCGCGAAGCTCGCCGCCTGCGGCCCCGACGTGCCGGCCGCGCTGTCCGGGGCGAGCTGGGAATCCGCCCGGGAGCTGCTGCGCACCGCGTTCCGCCGGGAAGGAGTGATCGACTGATGCGCCCGCTGGACGGCATCACCGTGGTCAGCCTGGAGCAGGCCGTCGCCGCCCCGTTCGCCACCCGCCAGCTGGCCGACCTCGGCGCCCGGGTGCTCAAGGTCGAACGGCCCGGCGGCGGCGACTTCGCCCGCCGCTACGACACCGCGGTGCACGGGCAGTCGAGCTACTTCGTGTGGCTCAACCGCTCCAAGGAATCCGTGGCGCTGGACGTGAAATCCCCGCAGGGGCGGGAGATCCTGCACCGGATGCTCGACGGGGCCGACGTGTTCGTGCAGAACCTCGCGCCCGGCGCGGCCGCGCGCCTGGGCCTGGACCCGGAGTCACTGGCCGCGCGCAACCCCTCCCTGATCCCGTGCACGATCTCCGGCTACGGCACCGGCGGGCCGTGGGCCGACCGGAAGGCCTACGACCTGCTGGTGCAGTGCCAGACCGGGCTCGTGTCGCTGACCGGCAACGAGCACGGCACCGCCCGCGTCGGCGTCTCGGTCGCCGACATCGCCGCCGGGATGTACGCCTACTCCGGCGTGCTGGCCGCGCTGCTGGCCCGCGCCAACACCGGCACCGCCCGGGCCGTCGAGGTGTCGCTGTTCGAAGCCCTGGCGGAGTGGATGAGCCAGCCCGCGAACTACACCCGGCACACCGGGGCCCAGCCGCCGCGCATCGGCACCCAGCACGCCACGATCGCGCCCTACGGCGCCTACCCGGCCGCCGACGGCAAGGAAGTGCTGTTGTCCATCCAGAACGAGCCCGAGTGGGCCGCGCTGTGCGCGCAGGTGCTGGAACGCCCCGAGCTCACCGACGACCCGCGGTTCGCCACCGGCCCGGACCGCGTCGCGCACCGCGACGAGCTCAACGCGATCATCGCCGACCGGTTCGGCCGCTCCTCCAGCTCCGAACTGATGAGCGCGCTGACGGCTGCCGGCGTGGCCAACGCCGGGGTCAACGACGTCGCGGAATTCCTGCAGCACCCGGTGCTGCGCGAACGCGGCCGCTGGCAGGACGTGGCGATCCCGGGCGCTTCGACACCGGCGCTGGTGCCGCCGGTGGACCTGTCCGGAGTGGACCCGCGGATGGATCCGGTGCCCGCCGCCGGCGAGCACACCGGGAAGGTGCTCGCCGAACTCGGCTACACCGGGGCCGACATCGACGCGCTCCGCGCCGACGGCGTGGTGTGAGCGGGAACGAGGAGCAGAAGTGGCCACTGTGGACATCCTCGACGACGGCGAGCGGATGGTCGTCGAGACCGTGCGGGACTTCGTCGACCGCGAGGTCAAGCCCGTCGTCGCCGAGCTGGAGCACGCCGACACCTACCCGGCGGAGCTGATCGAGCAGATGAAGCGGCTCGGCATCTTCGGCCTGGCGATCCCCGAGCAGCACGGCGGGAACCCGGTCTCCACCCCGTGCTACGCGCTGGTCACCGAAGAGCTCGCCCGCGGCTGGATGAGCCTGGCCGGGGCGATGGGCGGGCACACCGTCGTCGCCAAGCTGCTCGGCCTGTTCGGCACGCCGGAGCAGCAGGAGCGCTACCTGCCGGGGATGGCCACCGGCGAGATCCGCGCGACGATGGCGCTGACCGAACCCGGCGGCGGCTCCGACCTGCAGGCGATGCGCACCCGCGCGGAGTGGGACGGCGAGTCCTACGTGGTCAACGGGTCCAAGACGTGGATCACCAACTCCCGCCGCTCGCAGCTGATCGCGCTGCTGTGCAAGACCGACCCGCACGCCGAACCCGCGCACCAGGGGATCTCGGTGCTGCTGGTCGAGCACGGGCCGGGCCTGGAGGTCTCCCGCGACCTGCCCAAGCTCGGCTACAAGGGCGTGGAGAGCTGCGAGCTCACGTTCACCGACCACCGCGCCCCGGCCGAAGCCCTGCTCGGCGGGCGGGAAGGCGCCGGGTTCGCGCAGATGATGAAGGGGCTGGAGACCGGCCGGCTGCAGGTCGCCGCCCGCGCCCTCGGCGTCGGCCGGGCCGCGCTCGACGACGCGCTGCGCTACGCCCAGCAGCGCGAGTCCTTCGGCAAACCCATCTGGCAGCACCAGTCCATCGGCAACCACCTCGCCGACATGGCCACCAAGCTCACCGCCGCCCGCCAGCTGACCCTGCACGCCGCCCGCGAAGCCGACGCCGGGCGCCGCGTCGACATGGAGGCGGGCATGGCCAAGCTGTTCGCCTCCGAGACCGCGATGGAGATCGCGCTCAACGCAGTGCGGGTGCACGGCGGCTACGGCTACTCCACGGAGTTCGACGTGGAGCGGTACTTCCGCGACGCCCCGCTGATGATCGTCGGCGAGGGCACCAACGAGATCCAGCGCACCGTGATCGCCGCCCAGCTGGTCAAGCGCGGCGGTCTCGACGGCTGACCCGCGGACCGGGCGGGTCGGCTACCGTCGGGGCGTCCGGTGCAGCAGAGGGGAGTGGCGGTGGCCTCCGGCAGGGAGAGCGCCTACGCGCGGCTGGCGCGCGAGCTGCGCGCGGCGATCCTGCGCCACGACTACCCGGACGGCGTGCGGCTGCCCACCGAGGCCGAGCTCGCCGACGCGCACCAGGTCAGCAGGCAGACGGTGCGCCGGGCGTTCCAGGACCTCGTCGCCGAGGGCATGGTGCACCGGGTGCCCGGCCGCGGGACGTTCGCCTCCCCGCGGCAGGAGCAGTACCTGCGCCAGTTCGGCTCCGTCGACGACCTCATGGGGCTGTCCCTGGACACCGAGATGCAGCTGGTGACCCCGCTGCACAAGGTCGTCGACGTGGACGCGGCCTCCCGGCTGCGGCAGCAGACCGACCGGGTGCACGTGGTGGCGTTCCTGCGGCTGCACGAGCAGGTCCCGTTCTGCCTGACCACCGTGCACCTGCCCGCCGCGGTCGGGGCGCTGCTGGCCGACGTGCCCGAGCTGGCCGAGACCGGGGCGCGGAGCCGCTGCACCATCATCGGCCTGCTGGACGAGCGGTTGCGCGACCCGATCGCGGAGGCCGAGCAGAGCATCACCGTCGGGCGCGCCCCCGAGGCCGCGGCCGCGCACCTGGGCTGCGAGCCGGACCGCGCGCTGCTGCGCATCGATCGCCTCTACCACTCGAATTCCGGAGAACCCGTGGAACTCGCGGTGAGCCACTTCCTGCCGGAGCACTACTCGTACCGCGTGCGCCTCCGCCGCACGCTGCGGTGACGCCCCGCGCGCGCCCGGACGCGGCGCGACGTGCGCCGACTACCCTGGTCGGCATGGCTGATCATGTGCAGGTCGTGACGACGACGGACTCCGAGGACTCGGCCGCGGCGCTGGCGCGCGGGATCGTCGACGCGCAGCTCGGCGCCTGCGTGCAGGTGGTGCCGATCCGCAGCTTCTACCGCTGGGACGGCGAGGTGCAGGACGACCCCGAGTGGCAGCTGCAGGTCAAGACCGCCGCGAGCCGGGTGGAGGACCTGGTCGCGCACATCCGGGACCACCACGACTACGACGTGCCCGAGGTGATCGCCACGCCGATCACCGGCGGCAACCCCGAGTACCTGGCGTGGGTCCGCACCGAGACGATGCCCTGACATCCGGACCGGTCCAGCTCGCGGGCGCGGGCGCGGCGGTCCCGGTGAGCACTCGTCAATTCCGGACACATGCGGCGAAATCCCGCGCCGCGAGCGGTGCGCAAACCGGTAGCCAATCACCAGGACGGCCGGTCCCGGTACCGCCGATCGGCGGTCCTCGCGCGGGATCTTCTGCACCGGCGAGGTCCTGCGGGTGGCCGCATCCGCAGTGACATCATGGCGAGCGTGAGCAGCCATGCAGAGCAGTCCGGCGCAGGCTCCGCCGGTGCCGCCCCGCCCACCTCGACCCGCCTCGCCGAGCCCGTCCCGGCCGAGCCCGCGCCCGCCGAGGTGGCCGCGGACGGCGGCGACCAGGCAGGCGGCCGCGGCCCGCTGACCCTGTACCTGGTCAAACGGCTGGAGCTGGTGATCCGCGCGCTGCTCGACGACGCGCTGCGCCCGCTCGGGCTGACCACGCTGCAGTACACCGCGCTGACCGTGCTGCGGGCCCAGGGCGAGCTGTCCTCGGCGCAGCTGGCCCGCCGCTCGTTCCTGCGGCCGCAGACGATGCACGAGATGGTGCTGGCGCTGGAGAAGCGGGGGCTGATCACCCGCGGCCCGGACGAGCGCAACCGCCGCGTGCTGCTGGCCCGGCTCACCGACGAGGGCCGCGCGCTGCTGGAGCGGGCCGCGCCCGCGGTGCACGAGCTGGAGGAGGCGCTGCTCGACGGGCTCAGCCCCGGCCAGCGGGAGACGTTCCGGGAAGGGCTCGGGCACGGGATCTCGGTGCTCGCGCAGCTGTCCGAGGCACGTCGTTCGTAGCGGATTGTCTACTGTAGCGGGAAGAAGGACCACTGACCGTCCATCGTGGATGGTCAGGACCGCGCTTGCGCGCTGTGCTCCACCAGCCGCTTCGCGCTGAGCAGGTCCAGCGGCAACCGCGCCCGCAGCTGCCGGATCGCCGCGACCTCGGACTCCTGCCGGCACAACCGGTCCAGCTCGCCGGCCAGCTCCGGCTCCTGCTCCCGCAGCACCTGCGCGGCCGCGGCGAACGTCGCCGGGTGCTGCGGATTGCTGTGCACCAGCTCGGCCAGCTCCTCGGCCTGCAGCTGCGAGATCGTGCTCTCGCAGCCGTTGCGCAGCAGCACCGTCGCCCGCAGGTGATCGCCGTCGCCGAGGTGGATGCGCACCGCCCGCTGCGTCTCCGCCGGCACCGGCACGAACCGCAGGCCCCGGCGGCGCTGCTCCGGGGTCGGGGCGTTGCGGTACCGCAGCCACTTGCCCAGCAGCGCGAGCACCAGCGCGATCGCCAGCAGCACCATCGCGATCACGAACACGATCCCCATCGTCTCCGAGCTGGCGCCGAGCGGCGCCGCCGACGATGCGGTGAACAGCGCGGGGTGGGAGTGCGACGGCATGGTTTCGATCATGCCTGAAGGACGGTTCCCGAGGGGCCGCGGGTGGCCCGTGCCCGGGATTTCCCGGGATTTCCTTGGTAGCGCTAACAATCCCGGCGCGCCCGGTTCCGCGCAGCGGAGCGGGCGTCCACACAGGCCAGTCGATCTTCGGCCGATCGGCCGCAGCGGCCCGCACGAGCGGAGCGAAACCACCGGGTGCTGCCGGATCGAGGCTTGACGGCGCGAGTGGTATCGCTAACACTCGCTGCTCACCCAGCAGTGCGGCGAGGGGAGTGGGCCGGTGCCGGAACGACCTGCGGCCTCACCTGCGCGGCTCGGCGACGTCGCCGAGCAGGCCGGGGTGTCGCCCATGACCGTGTCCCGCGTGGTCAACGGCACCGGGTCGGTGCGCGCGGAGACCCGGCAGCGGGTGCTGGCCACCATCGAACGCCTCGGGTACCGGCCGAACGGCTTCGCCCGCGGCCTGGCCACCGGGCGCTCCCGCACGCTCGGCGTGGTGGCGCTGGACTCGGTGCTGCACGGGCCGGCGAGCACCCTGTTCGGGCTGGAGAACGCCGCCCGCGAAGCCGGCTACGGCGTGGCCATCTCCAGCGTCGGCGACCCCGCCGACTCCCGGGAGGCCATCGAGGTGCTGCGCGGCCAGCGCGTCGGCGGCATCGTCGTGATCGCCCCGCACGTGGAGACCACCCGCGTGCTGGCCGACGTGCCCGGCGACGTGCCGGTCGTCGCCGTCGCCGATACCGACAGCGCCCCCGTCCCGGTCGTCGCGGTCGACCAGCGCGACGGCGCCCGCCGCGCCACCGAACACCTGCTGGCGCTGGGGCATCGCACCGTGCAGCACATCTCCGGGCCCGCCGGGTGGCTGGAGACCGAAACCCGCGAACAGGCCTGGCGCGCCGCGCTGCAGGAGTGGGGCGCGCCGGAACCCCCGGTGCTCAGCGGCGACTGGAGCCCGCGCTCCGGCTACGCGGCAGGGCGGGAACTGGTGGCGCGCGGCGACTTCGACGCGGTGTTCGCCGCCAACGACCAGATGGCGCTCGGGCTGCTGCGCGCCCTCGCCGAAGCCGGGCTGAAGGTGCCCGACGACGTGCGCGTGGTCGGGTTCGACGACGTGCCCGAAGCCGCCTACTACGCGCCACCGCTGACCACCGTCCGGCAGGACTTCATCGCCCTCGGCCGCAGCGCCTTCGACCGCGTGCTGCTGCGGATGGAGGGCGGCCG